>JACXTT010006614.1_pt1 | contig 16523 bp, 15 predicted proteins | sample 9270951 | NCBI WGS metagenome assembly JACXTT01 (sample SAMN15532306, study PRJNA645909) | rock metagenome | isolation source: weathered quartz diorite | place: Puerto Rico | collected 2017-06-21 | reverse complement strand
GGGGAACCCCCCGGGGGGGGAAAAAAAAAGGGGGGGGAAGAAACCCAGAAAATTGGGCGCATGCCAGGCCCGAAGCAAGGCCACCGTGGCAATGGCCGGGCTAGGCAGCAGGTAGTAGCCGAACAGGCCCGTGACGTTGCCCTGTCCGGTGGACACCAGCAACGGTGCCGCAAACGCACCGGCAAAACCAATGAAGGCCATGGGCACGGCGTTCTGCAGCAAGGCAATGGCCGTGGAGAATGTGCAAACCAGTGCCAGCACGCCGAAGGCGGCGCCGGCAGGCAGGAACTGGTACAGGCGGAAGGCAGCAAACACCGTCAGATACAGCACCGCCACGCCGGCACCCTGCAGGGTCAGCGCATAGGCCAAGCGCTCAGGCCGCCGTGAACGCATTTTCCAGCCCAGCACAAACAAGACAATACCAGCGCCACCAATACCGGCCAGGCGCACTTCCGGCGGCAATATGGCGTTGTCGACTGCGTATTTGGCCAGGAAGGCCAGACCTACAAACAGCACCAGCACGCCAATGCGCAAGATGGTGTTGCCGCCCATCAACCAGTTGCGGGCGGCCAGCACGGCACGCGTAACCAAGTCGGGCTCCTGCGGCACAGCGGCAGTTGGTGTCCGCGCTGGCTCGGTAGGTGCCGGTGCATCAGGCTCGGCGGCGCCAGGCATGGCATCCAACGCATTGGTGCTGGTGTGGGTACTGGCGACCGCAGCAACGGCGGCGACAGGATTTGCAGCGGAAGCAGCAGGGGCGTCGGCAACTGCACCGGCGGGGGTGGCAGTTACATCGTCGGGCTGTTGCGCCACCGTCGCCACAAGCACTGCGGCTTCTGGCGGTCGCTCACTGACCAGCGGTTGGGGCGCATCGCGCTGGGCAAGGCCCGCAGCACCGGCCTTTTGCGCTGCCGCGTACTGTGCAGCGATTTCCTTGCGCACCGCGCGGCGCAAAAACCAGCCCGCCACGCCACCGACCATGGCGCCAATGACCCAGGCACCACCGAACTCAAAATGATCGGTGAGGGTAGCAATGATGGCCCCCCAGATGATGCCCCACAGAACCATAGATATTCCCCCATGTGAACAATGCCATCACGATGGCGCCGTGGCCCGAGGCCCCAGCTCCTGCGCAGCCCGCAAGCCTACACGAAAAAATTTCAGCACCTCTCCAAGCGATTTCACGCGCAGCACGGCTACAGACTTGTACGATGGCGCCCTACACAAGGAAATGCCATGACGGTCATCACCAACATCGAAGACCTGCGCGTGCTGGCGCAAAAGCGCGTGCCCCGCATGTTTTATGACTATGCCGACTCCGGCTCATGGACCGAAGGCACCTACCGCGCCAACGAGGCCGATTTCCAGGCCATCAAACTGCGCCAGCGCGTGGCCATCAATATGGACAACCGCCGCACCGCCAGCAGCATGATAGGCCAGCCCGTCCGCATGCCGGTGGCACTGGCCCCCGTAGGTCTGACCGGCATGCAGCATGCCGATGGCGAGATCCTGGCGGCCCGCGCCGCCAAGGCATTCGGCGTGCCCTATACGCTGTCAACCATGAGCATCTGCTCGATCGAAGACGTGGCGGCCGGCACCGACAACCACCCCTTCTGGTTCCAGGTCTATGTGATGCGCGACCGCGCTTTCATAGAACGCCTGATTGACCGGGCCAAGGCCGCCCACGGTTCGGCCCTGGTGCTGACGCTGGACCTGCAAATACTGGGGCAGCGCCACAAGGACCTGAAAAATGGGCTGAGCGCCCCGCCCCGGCTGACCCTGGCCAACATCGCCAATATGCTGACCAAGCCCCAGTGGGGCCTGGGCATGCTGGGCACCAAGCGCCGCGCCTTTGGCAACATCGTGGGCCATGTCACCGGTGTGGACGACATGGGCTCGCTGTCGGAGTGGTCGCAAAAGCAGTTTGACCCGACGCTGAGTTGGGCCGACGTGGAGTGGGTGAAAAAGCGCTGGGGTGGCAAACTCATTCTCAAAGGCATTCAGGATGTGGAAGACGCCAAACTGGCGCTGGCCAGCGGTGCCGACGCCCTGATCGTCTCCAACCATGGCGGGCGCCAGCTCGACGGCGCCGAATCATCGATCCGGGCGCTGCCGGCCATTGCCGATGCGGTAGGCGCGCAGATGGAGGTTTTCATGGACGGCGGCGTGCGCAGCGGCCAGGACGTGCTCAAGGCCGTGGCGCTGGGCGCCAAAGGCGTTTTTATCGGCCGCTCCTACATCTACGGCCTGGGGGCCATGGGACAGGCCGGCGTGACCAAATCGCTGGAAATCATCCACAAGGAATTGGACCTGACCATGGCCTTTTGCGGTAAAACCGATATCGGGGCCGTTGACAAGGGTATTTTGTTACCGGGAAGTTACCCTCAGTGAGTTGCGCCGTGGGGCAAAAAAAGGGTGGGCACCCGCTGATGCCTTGCACGGTTTTTTGCGTTAGGATGGCCCGGTCTGCAGCAATTGGCTGCAGCTCGTTTTAATATGTGACAGCCCTAGCAAAGGACTCCCCATGAGCCACAGCAAATTCCGCCTGGTAACCCGCAGCGACTTTGACGGTCTGGTCTGCGCGGTGCTGCTCAACGAACTGGACTTGATTGACGACATCAAGTTTGTTCACCCCAAGGACATGCAGGACGGCAAGATCGACATCACCAGCCGTGACATCACCACCAACCTGCCCTATGTGGCAGCCGCGCACCTGTGCTTTGACCACCACGAGTCGGAGACCATTCGCAACCCCGGCGAGCACGCCAACCATATCATTGCGCCCCATGCGCCGTCGGCCGCGCGCGTGGTGTACGACTACTATGGCGGCCCCAAAGCCTTTCCCAACATCAGCAACGACATGATGGTGGCGGTGGACAAGGCCGACTCGGCCCAGTTCACGCATGAAGAAATCCTGGAGCCCACCGACTGGGTGCTGTTGAACTACCTGATGGATTCGCGCACCGGCCTGGGCCGCTTCAAGGATTTCCGCGTCAGCAACTACCAGTTGATGATGGACCTGATCAAATACTGCCGCAACCACGGTATTGACGACATCCTGCAGCTGCCCGACGTCATTGAGCGCGTGGACCTTTACTTTGACCACGCGGCGCGCGCGCGCGAGCAACTGGAAAAATGCGCCACCGTGCACAAGAACCTGGTGGTCTTGGACCTGCGCAACGAAGAAATCATCTATGCGGCCAACCGCTTCATGGTGTACGCCATGTTCCCGCAATGCAACATTTCCATCCATGTGATGTGGGGTGTGCAAAAACAGAACACCGTGTTTGCCACCGGCAAGTCCATTCTGGACCGCAGCAGCAAAACCAATATTGGCGAGTTGATGCTGCAGTATGGCGGCGGCGGCCACAGTGCCGCCGGCACCTGCCAGGTCGACAATGAGCAGGCCGAAGACGTACTGGGCGCACTGGTCAACCAAATCAATTCCGATGGTTGAAGACGCGGTGTGAGTGCCAGCCCCGGCGCACCCATACGCCGCATTGCGCATTTGGATATGGACGCGTTTTACGCGTCCGTTGAATTGCTACGCTACCCACAACTGAAAGACCAGCCGGTGGTGATTGGCAGCGGACGGCAGGCCATCAAGGATGCGCTGGAGGCCCTGCGCCAGTCCGACTTGGCCAACCACGACCCAGCTGAGCCCGAACCCCCGTGGGATGAAGCCGCGCAGCGCGCCGCGCTGCGGCGCATTCCACTGGACGCATTTGCGCGGCTGGGCAGCTATACCGGGCGCGGCGTCATCACCACCGCCACCTACGCCGCACGCAAATTTGGCATCGGCTCGGCCATGGGCATGATGAAGGCCGCCAAGCTGTGTCCGCAGGCCATCATGCTGCCCGTGGATTTTGAGGAATACCGCAAATACTCGCGCCAATTCAAACGCATCATCACCGACATTGCGCCGCTGATGGAGGACCGCGGCGTGGACGAGGTCTACATTGACTTCACCGACGTGCCTGGTGGCCAGCGCGAGGGTGGGCGGGTCTTGGCGCGCCTGATACAGAAAAGTATTTTTGAGGCCACGGGCCTGACCTGCTCGGTTGGCGTTGCGCCCAATAAATTGCTGGCAAAAATGGCCAGCGAATTCAACAAGCCGCGCGGTATTGCCATCGTCTACGAGGCGGATGTTGAAACGCAGATCTGGCCACTGGCCTGCCGCAAGATCAACGGCATTGGCCCCAAGGCCGACGAAAAGCTCAAACGCTTTGGCATAGAAACCATTGGCCAGTTGGCCCAACGCGACCTGCCGTGGCTGACGCAAACCTTTGGGTCCAAGACCGGCGCCTGGATGTTTGACGCCTCTCGCGGGCGTGACCAACGCCCCGTGGTCATCGACAGCGAACCGGTGAGCATGAGCCGAGAAACCACCTTCGAGCGGGACCTGCATGCCGTGCGCGACAAACTGGAGCTGGGCACCATCTTTACCAAGCTGTGCACCCAGGTCGCCGGCGACCTGCAACGCAAGGGCTACCAGGGCAAGACCATAGGCATCAAGCTGCGCTATGACGACTTCAAAAGCGTCACCCGCGACCTGACCATAGACCATTACACCGCAGACCCCAAGACCATACGCCAGGCAGCCGGCCAGTGCCTCAAGCGGGTGCCGCTGGAACGCCGGCTACGCTTGCTGGGCGTGCGCGTGGGCGCGCTGCGCAAGCTAGGCGTTGACACGCAGGTGGTGGATGATGCCGCGGTGGTCACGGGCGCCCACGCGACGCGCCGCATCGCGTCGGAGCCCACCACCGACCAGTTGTTTTAGACACCATGAGCAGTTGCCAAAGGTGACAGGGGGCGGGCAAGGAACTGGATTACAGTTTGCCCATGACTACACCCACCACTCCTCTGTCCTGCTTCACTCTCACCGTCAGCGACCACATTGCACACCTGGTGCTGAACAAGCCCGAGGCCCTGAACACCATGCATCCCACGTTCTGGCGCGAGCTGGACACGGTACTCACCCAATTGCACCAAGATGGCAGTGCCCGCGCCCTGGTCATCAGCAGCACCGGAAAGCACTTCAGCGCCGGCATGGCGCTGGATACCTTTGCCGGCGCCATCACCATGGACGACAAAAGCCCCGAGGGGCGTGCCGCCGTCTTCGACATGCTGGGCGACATGCAGGCCACCTTCACCAAGCTGGAAACCCTGCGTGTGCCGGTGATTACCGCCATCCAGGGTGGCTGCATTGGCGGCGCGGTCGACATGGTCAGCGCCTGCTGCATTCGCTACGCCACGCCGCAGACCTTCTTTTGCATCCAAGAAATCAATATCGGCATGGTGGCCGATGTAGGCACCCTACAGCGCCTGCCCAAGCTGATACCCCTGGCCGTGGTCAAAGAGCTGGCCTATACGGGTCGTCGTCTGAGCGCCGAGCGGGCTTTGCAGTACGGCCTGGTCAACGCGATTTTCGATACCGAAGAAGCCATGGTGCAAGCAGCCCTGCAATGTGCCGTCGAAGTCGCCAGCAAGCCGCCGGTTGCCATCTGGGGCACCAAGCAGGCCATCCACTACGCCCGCGACCATGGTGTGGACGATGCGCTGAAGCAAATGGGCTGGCTGCAAGGCGCCATCTGGAGCAACCGCCACGTCATGGAATCAGTCACCGCCATGAAGACCAAGCGTACGGCCGAGTTCCCGGCGCTGCAGCCGCTCACACGGTTTGTCGATGTGGGGCAGTAAGCAAGCCCCAGTCACCGCGCGCAAATCTTCAGGTTGCGCGATATTTGCCGCGTGACTATACTGAGTTGCAGTCTTGTTCAACTTTGAAAGGCTGCACGTGAAACCAATCGCTTTAATAGCTTTTTTACTTGCAGCCAACTGTGTTTCTGCGCAAGCGCAGACCGGTTGCAACATGATTACGATTGGTAGTCATCACACGCAAAAAGAGTGCCTTGCCGTCGGTGGCAATTGGATCGCAAGGTTCAGTGAGTGCGCTTGTGCGCCAACACAAGCTGCACCCAAACCCATTCCCATGCCGACCCACACAACAGCGCCTCCGGCAGCGTCGTGCACATTGACGCATTGGGGCGGGGCCACCATCCCGTTGAACGCGCCCAATTTCAGCGGCACCGGTGCGGCTGTCAGCGTTTGCAGCAAAGGCTACGAGCTTGCAAAATCGCAGTTCCATTGCTCGACAGGTGTTCCTGTTACGGCCTTCAATTATCCGAAGACCAACGTCAGCTGCAACAAGACCACTGCGGTGGGCGGGAATCCAATGGTTACGATCAACGGCTCTCCCTGCTGTATCAATTGACCGGCTTTGCCGCGTTGGCAATGACTGCACGGCACACGTCACTTGCAGCTTGCTGCGTGTGCGCCCTTGCGCTGACCGCCTGTGCCAATGGCGGTGTGGCCGACGTCAAACGCGACGTGGTCCGGGCAACGGTCGAGGTCAAGAACAGTCCGCAAGCGCCCGTGCAGCGCACCATGACCAATTTTGACGACGCCCTTGTCTGCATGGATATGCTGATGATTGACAACGGCATTCGTGACGTCGTGGTCCTGACCGAGGACATTGTCGACAGCACCACCAAAGCCAATGTCGGAACGCGAGACATGCTGATCTCCGCAGTCTCTGACATGACCCGGCGCAGCCACGCCATCCGATTGATCACCTTTGGCGCCGATGCCAAAAACCTGCAGGAGTGGCTGGTGAATTCCGGTGGCCATGCCAATGTCTACAACTTCCAACCCACTTACAACATTCGCGGATCATTGTCGCAATTGGACGAAGGACTGGCATCCGGCCAGAGTGGGCTGGATGTCCAGCTCGGACCGCTCAGCGGCGGCAAGCAAAGACAAGCCAGCTCGGTACTGCTGGGCCTTGACCTGAGCATGATGAGCGCCAGGACCATGGAGCTGTTGCCCGGCGTGGCGTCGCGCAATTCGGTCATCTTGCAGCGCTCGGGAAAAGGCGTCAATGTTGCCGCGAACCTGGGTGGGCAAGCGCAGGGGCAGCAAGCCGTTGATCCGGCCCAGGCGCAAGCCGGTGGGCTACAGGGTACGGCGGACAATCTGACCTTGGGAATCAGCTACAACTTCAATGTCAATCGATCGGAAGGCATTGGCGGAGGCGTTCGCAACCTGGTCGAGCTGGCGACCATCGAGCTATTTGGCAAACTGCTGCGCGTTCCCTATTGGCAATGTCTGGGTGTCCAAGCATCCCATCCCATGGTCCAGCGTGAAATGGGCGATTGGTACTTCAACCTGCAAGAAGAAGGAAAACTGGTCGCTTACATGCAAAACCAATTGCGCATCATGGGTCGGTACAACGGACCTGCGAACGGTCAAGTGAACAAAGAGTTTCGCGATGCCTTGAAGGATCTTGCAGCACGCAACAACATGGCGGTACCGGAAGTGATAGACGCGCAGTTGTTCTCCTACGTCGTCAACCTTCCCAACAAAAATACCCTGCGCCAGTCCAAGCAATTGGCACATTTCTCGGATGACGACATGGTCGCCATGTTCGCCAAGAAGCAGAAAAATACGGCTAGCCGCAAGAAGAACGATGCCAAAGACAAAAAGCCGTTGGCGCGCTCCATCCAACTGGCGGATAAGGATTCGTGGCACCCGATTGCTGTCAGCTTTGTAGTGGACAAGCAGCACAAGGCACCCCGGATGGGAGACCCGCTCTCCATCCAGGTCACCACCAGTGAGGACGCCTACTTGTACTGTTACCTGACCTCTGAAAAAGATGGGGCTACGATGCGCGTGTTTCCCAACCCGCGTTTGCCAGATGCATGGGTGGGCGCCAACCAGATGACCACCGTGCCCGGAGACGCCAGCCTTGGACTCCCAATGGTCAAGGCCTTGGAGTCGCTTGCATGCTTTGCCTCGGATACTGACGCGGCGCTGGCAGTCGGTCAGGAGCTTGTCGGCAGCATTGAAATGCAAGGCCGCTCGGTGGACAAAGTCCGGGCTGCGATAGCAAACAGTGCGGATGCAAGCTTTGGCGAGGCGCGCCTGGTATTGAACAGACGATAGGCCCGGCCTGCCTGCGTCCTTACTGCCGCGCGGTACGAATATTGCGCGGCAAGCCTTGTGGATGGCTGGTGCGAAATGGGTTGATGTCCAAGCCGCCGCGGCGCGTGTAGCGCGCATACACGGTCAGCTTCAAAGGCTTGCAGCGCGTCCAGATGTCCATGAAGATGCGCTCCACGCACTGCTCGTGGAACTCATTGTGGTTGCGAAAGCTCACCAGGTACTGCAGCAGGCCGCCCTGCTCGATCTGGTCACCGGTATAGCTGATCTGCACGCTGCCCCAGTCGGGCTGGCCGGTCACCAGGCAGTTGCTCTTGAGCAGGTTGCTGGTCAGCACTTCGGACACCGGCGCCTCGTTGCGTGTGGCGCTGAGCAGTTCGGGTGCGGGCGTGTACTGCGTGCATTCAACGTCCAGCCTATCCAGGTTCAGGCCGTCCATCTCGTGCACCGGCTCACGGTCAAACAGGTCTGCGCTGACCACGGTCACTCCCACCGTGCTGGCGGCGGCCTGCGGCTCGCCGCTGGTGCTACGCCACACCGCCTCGGTGATATCGGCACGCAAGCGGGCCTTGACCGCATCGGCGTCGGCAAACCGTGTGTTGTTATAGCTGTTGAGGTACAGCTTGAACGACTTGCTTTCGATGATGTTCAGCGATTCGCAAGGCACCGTAAAGTGCGCCAGTGCCACCTGAGGCTTGCCGCGCAGGTTGAGCCAGCTCAGCTCAAAGGCCGTCCACATGTCGGCACCAAAGAATGGTGGGGCCGCAACAATACCGATCTCGGCCCGCTTGCCGGCGCGGGGTATGGGAAACAGCAGAGACGCGTCGTACTGGTCAATATAGGCCGAGGTCTTGCCCAACTGGGATTGTTCAGGGGTGTTCATCGCGTTGCCAGGTAGGAGGCAGGCGGTTCAGCCGCCTGCAGATGGGGAATCAGCACATCCAGCAACTGCGCCACGGGCTCCGGCGGCAGATCGTGGCCCATGCCGTCAAAGCCAACCAACTGGGCGCCGCTGATGCGCCGCGCCGTGTCTTCGCCATGCGCATAGGGCACCAAGGGATCGGCACGTCCGTGCAGCACCAGCGTCGGACTGGTGATGCGCGACAGTTGCGCGGCCCGTGTAATGTCGGCAATGATGGCCAGCATCTGGCGCTGCGTACCGCCCGGGTGGTAGCTGCGCACCACGCCACGCATGATGCGCTCGCGCATATCTGCCTCTGGCGTTGGAAAGCCGGGGCTGCCAATGGCCTTGAACAGCCGCACATAGTGATTCACCACGGCCTCGGGCTCGCTGCTGTCGGGGCGCTGCAGCAGCACCCGGGTCAATTCCGGGCTGGTCTGCGGCAGCCCGCGCGCGCCGCTGCTGCTCATGATGCTGGTCAGGCTCAACACCCGTGCTGGCGCGGCAATGGCCACGCGCTGCGCAATCATGCCGCCCATGCTGGCGCCCACCACGTGGGCGCGGGCCACGCCCAGTGCGTCCAGCACACCCAGGGCATCGTTGGCCATGTCTTCCAGCGTATAGGGGGGGCGCGTGCGCAGGCCCAGCCGGTATTTGATTCCGGCCCACAACAGGTTGGGGCGGCCCATCTGGTCAAAATGCTGGCTCAGGCCAATGTCGCGGTTATCCATGCGGATGACGCGAAAGCCCGCGTCCACCAGCGCGTCGACCATGGCCTGTGGCCAGGCCACCAATTGCATGCCCAGGCCCATGATGAGCAACACAGCCGGCCGGGTATAGGCATCGGTGTCCTGCGGATTGACTTCGGCGGTGTCTTCGACTTCGATGTCGATTCCATTGGCTTTTACTTGCATGGCTGCTTGCGCACTTTCTACGACGGAATGGCTGCTAAAGAGGGGCTGTTGCGCCGAAATACGTAGCGCGCAGGCGTTGACGCTGCCGCACACCAGGCATAGCCATCCACATCAAATGCGCGCAATTGCTCGGGTTGCACCAGGCGCTGCGTGGTGGCAAAGCGCGCCATCAGGCCGCGAGCCCTTTTTGCAAAGAAGCTGATGACCTTGTAGTCGCCATTTTTCAACTCCTCGAACACGCACTCGACGATGCGGGCCTTCAGCGCCCGCACATCGACAGCCTTGAAATACTCGTGCGACGCCAGGTTGATGACCACCGGGCTGATGTCGGAACGCAAACGCGTGTTCAGGTAGTCGGACAGCTGCGTGCCCCAGTAGTGGTACAGATTGCTGCCCCGTGCATTGGCCAGCCGGGTGCCCATCTCCAAACGGTAGGGCTGCATCAGGTCCAGGGGGCGCAGCACGCCATACAGGCCACTCAAAATGCATACATGTTCTTGCGCCCACGCAAGGTCTTGTGCCCCCAGGCTGCGCGCGTCCAAGCCACCGTAGACGTCGCCATCAAACGCCAGAACGGCCTGGCGGGCATTCTTTTCGCTGGCCTTGGGTGACCAGGCCGCATAGCGGGCCACGTTCAAGCTTGCCAGCTTGTCGCTCAAGGACATGAGCTCGGCAATCTGTTGCGGCGACTGTTTGCGCAACAAGGTGATCAAGGCCTGCGACTGCTTGACGAACAGGGGTGCGGTGTGGGGATGCGACCCCACGGGAGAGTCATAGTCCAACGATTTGGCCGGAGACAGCAAAAACAACATGTAAAAACAAACCCCATCTGACGAATCAACCCCCCATTATCGTGAAACCACGCCGCCAAACCGGCGTGGGGGTATGCCAACGCACACAGGGGTATCAAAAATCCGCTATAAACCGGCTACTGCGGGCATTCCAATGGCCCCTGAACCTGCCACCAACCAGAAAGCCACGCACGATGCTGATACACGGTAGCTGCCATTGTGGAAATATTGCCTTCACCTTGAACTGGGCACCCGAGCCGACCGAGATTGCGGCACGCGCCTGCACCTGCTCGTTTTGCACCAAACGCGGTGGCGTGTGGACCTCGTGCCCAAGCGGCGCGCTGACGGTTACGGTGCGCGACCCAGCCCTGGTGTCACGCTACAGCTTTGGCACCCGAACCGCCGAATTCCATGTCTGCGCGCAGTGTGGCGTAGTGCCCGTGGTTACCAGCCGCATCCAGGACAAGCTGTATGCCGTTGTCAGCGTCAACGCGTTTGACAATGTCGATGCCGCGCTGCTGCGCCATGCATCGGCCAGCTTTGACGCGGAAGATGAAGAGCAACGCCTGGCCCGGCGCGCCCGCAACTGGATTGCCGATGTGCGGTTTGAAAATGCCGCCACGTCGCACGCAAGTGCAGGCGTACGAGCCGTCACCTGATTTTTCGCAGAAAGTACGCCATGCCCAGCGCCGACACACTTGCACGCTTTATTGAACGGGTTGAATCCAACGAGCACGATGCGGCCTGTGAAGAGTTTTATACCGAGACAGCAACCACGCGGGAAAACCAGGCGCCACCGCGCGCAGGGCGCGACACGCATGTGCAGGCTGAGCGCAAGGTCATGGCCCGCGCCAAGTCGATGTCCTCAGCCTGTGTGCATCCGGTCTTTGTCAACGGTAACCATGTCGTCATACGCTGGGTCTTCCAATTCGAATGGATCGATGGCACGGTCACGCAGATGGAGGAACTGGCCTACCAGCGCTGGGAAGGTGAACGCATTGCCGAAGAAACCTTTTTCTATGACCCGGCACAGCGCGTGCCCAAGCACCCTACGCCTGATCGCTGAGCCCAAGTCGGTTAAATTCCTTGCATGCGACGAACCCTGCCGATTGCTCTGTTGGTGTATGACGGCATTCAGATATTGGATGTGACCGGTCCCGCTGCCGTATTTGCAGCAGCCAACGATGCCGTCGGCGCGGAGCACTACCGGGTTCACATCCTGTCGGTCGCTGGCGGCAATGTGCAAAGCAATTGCGCAGTGGCCCTGGCCACCGAGCCCCTGCAAAGCCTGGACCCGCACAGCGTAGACACGCTGTTGATTGCCGGGGGGAGTTTCGAGCCGACCTGCGCATTTGGCGCCGACCCGTTGGTGCGCCAATGGATACTGCCGGCCAGTTCCACCTGCCGACGGTTGGGGTCCATCTGCACTGGTGCATTTGCGCTGGCGCAGTTGGGCCTGATCGACGGCAAGCGGGCCACCACGCATTGGTCTGCGTGTAGCGAATTGGCCATGCGCTATCCGCGCGTGCAGGTTTCTCCCGATGCGCTGTACATTTTGGACGGCAATGTGTGGACATCAGCCGGCGTCAGCACCGGCATCGACATGTGCCTGGCGCTGGTCGCTGCCGACCTGGGCGAGGCTGTCTCCAACCAGATCGCCAAGCGGCTGGTGCTCTATGCCAAACGGCGCGGCAACCAATCGCAATTCAGCCAGGTGTTGTCAGCCCAGGTTCATGCTGCGTCACCTTTTGCCGACCTGATTGAATGGATGCGTGAGAACCTCACGCAGCCGCTGGGGGTTGGTCAATTGGCCGACCGTGTGGCGCTGTCCGAGCGCAGCTTCCAGCGCAAATTTACTGAATCCATGCGCGAGACACCGGCGCATTTTGTTGAAAGCCTGCGGCTGGAAAAGGTGCGCCTGCTGCTGATTGAAAAAGTACCGTTGAAGAGCATTGCCGCAACAACGGGCTACGCCAGCACGGGCCAAATGTCCAAGGCGTTTGAGCGCCGCATCGGCATGTCACCATCACTGTTCAGGGAATTGCATTCGTGAACGTCCAAATCGTCGCGATGGGTTCCGCATGAATGGATGCAGGCATGCGGCCATGGCCCCTCACGCGCTGTGAGACTTGGTATACCATTTCCACTTTTTTTGCACAGCCCGGGGAAGCCAGTCCTTGAACCAAGATACCGTTGCGCCGAGCGCCTTGCCTTGCCGCAATTGCGGCGCCCAAGCCGATGGCAACTTCTGCCCCGCATGTGGGCAGGAGACCCGCCGGCATGTGCCCAGTGCGGGTGAGTTTCTGCACGAATTTATCGGCCACTTCGTGGCGCTGGAAGGCAAGCTGTGGGGCACTTTGGCATTGCTGCTGTTCCGCCCCGGTAGCCTGACCGCAGAGTATCTTGCTGGGCGGCGCGTGCGCCGCATCCAGCCGCTGCGCCTGTACCTGACGCTGTCAGTACTATTTTTTGCGCTGATCAAATACGGTGCTTCGGATGCCAAGCTGTTTCAAACAGACGCTGAGCCGGCGCCGGTTTCTATCAGCACGATGGCGCCTGCGACGGCCGCCAGCGCACCCGATGGGGTCCTGCGCCAGGATCGCGAAGACGCCAACGACACCCTGCGCGCCGAAGAGAAATTGTCCAAGTTGGCACCTTCGTGGGGACCCAAGTTGGCGCGGTTCTGGCACCTGAACGACGCGGAGAAAACCCACATCATCTCCAGCGCCTTTCTGGAATACGTGCCCTACGCCATGTTTTGCATGTTGCCCTTGTTCGCCCTGTACCTGAAGCTGCTGTATCTGGGCACTGGCAAACGCTATGGCGAACACTTGCTGTTTGCGCTGCACTGCAATGCCTTCGCCTTCGTGCTATTTGGCCTGATCACATTGGCGCCCTGGGGAGGCCTGAAGCTGCTGCTGTTCATCTGGCTGGTGTGCTACCTGCCAGTGGCCATGCGCCGCGTGTATGGTGGCGGGCGCCTGGCCACGGCTGCGCGCTGGTTGGTCCTGACCACCACCCACATGCTGGTCATGTGCAGCGCCATAGCGGGCACGCTGCTATTGGCGGTGGTTCACTGACGGAAGACTCAACCGCGGTGCCAGTCGTGGTCATGGCCATGGCCGTGGTCGCGGTCCCAGCCATGCTCGTGGCGCTCTTCCCAGCGATGGTGTTCTTCCCAACGGCGGCGCTCTTCCCAGCGCTCGTGCATCCAATCTTCATGCACAAAATAAACCCGCTGGCCGCAGGCGCTGTAGCGGCCGCAGTAACGCGCCCAGTTTTGCTGGTGCAGGGTCGGCACGTATAAATAAATGGGTTGCTGGTGCATGACCACCGGTGTTGGCGCAATGACCACGGGCTGCGCATAGACAACCCGTGGCGCCGGAAAGTCGCCAATATTGATGCGGCCGTAAACGCCAGGTTGGTTGATGCCAATCGACAAGCCCACGCTGGGCTGTGCCACTGCGGCTAGCGCAGCACATGCACTGAGTGCGAGTACTATCAATTTCTTCATCATGTCGCTCCAAGAGTTTGCCCTTCCACAACGCCGCCCGCCATGTTTCAGACGACAGAGCACCCCCTGCTGCATACCCCCCGTTACATCTTGAGACCATTTCGCGCCAGCGACGCCCCAGCATTTGCAGCGGCTGTGCGCGAGTCCATGGCCACGGTCGGAGCGTGGATGAGCTGGGCGCACGCAGGCTATAGCGAGGACCAGGCCAGAGTCTGGTTTGCGATGTGTGACACTGCGCGCGCGCAGGGGGCCGACCAAGAGTTTGGAATTTTCCGGGTGGATACACAGGCCTTTGTTGGCGGGGCTGGTCTGAACCAGTTCAACCATGCCAACGGATTTTGCAACCTGGGCTACTGGGTACGTGAGTCCGCACAACGCCAAGGCGCGGCGCTGGAAGCTGTCAAAGCCCTGTTGCCTTTGGCTTTTGTCCAGTTGCAGTTGTCACGCGTTGAAATTGTGATGGCAGTGGGCAATGCCCCCAGCCTGGCCGTTGCGCGCAAAGCAGGGGCCACCTATGAATGCCTGGCCCGCAACCGGCTGCGGCTGCATGGCCAGCCCATCGACGCACACGTCCTTTCGCTGTTGCCACATGGCGTGGAGGAGCAACGCGGCGTTTCCGCGCTCAGCGAATAAAGCGCCCCTCGCGCGAGACCATGGTCAGCTCCACAAAGTGCGAGGCATTCAGTGCCGACTCATGGAAGCTGACGGCATAACCGCCCAGCTCCAGGTTCTTGGTATTCCAGCAGGCATCCACAAAGTTGGCGCGTGTCGGGTTGCGTCCGCAGTGGCGTAGCACATCGACAAAGACACGGGCATTGATATAGCCTTCCAGCGCCAGGTGGGAGGGCTCGGCCGTCAGGTTGGCGGCCTTCCAGGCCTGTTGAAAATCGCGCGCCACGGGTCGCGACATATTGCCGGGCAAGGGAACAATCTGTGAAATGGTCATGCCCGTGGCGTCTGCGCCCAGCGTCTTGATGGTGGCCGCAGCACCCATGATGGACAGGGCATAGAGCTGCAGACCCTTGCGCTCCTGGCGCACGGCCTTGACAAAGGCAATGGTCGGTTTGCCTGCCAGCCCCACCAGCACGGCTTCTGGGCCTGCAGCGGCAATTTTCTTTGCGGCGGTATCTGCGTCGGAGGCGTCATTTTCCACGGTCACAGTGGCGACCGGCTCCAGCTTGTAGCGCGCCATGGCCCGTTGGGTTGCGGTAAAAACCTCTTTGCCAAACGAATTGTTCTGGTAAGCGATGGCAATGCGCTGAAGGCCCACCGTGGCCAGGTGTTGCACCAGCTGCTCGGCTTCATCGGCATAGCTGGCACGGATATTCAAAACATTGCGCGCGCCACTGGGTCGCACCGACAGCGCCCCTGAAAACGGTGCAAAAAAAGGAATGCCCGATTCGATGACTTGCGGCAACACGGCCTCAATCATGGGGGTTCCCATGCAATTGAACAGTGCAAACGTGCTGCGGTCTTCCATGAAGGCCTTGACGTTGGCAACCGCGCGCTTGACGTCATAGCCGTCGTCAGCCGCATTGAGCTCAATCGTACGTCCCTGAACCCCTCCTTTGGCATTCACGGCATCAAAGCAAATCTTTGCACCCTGGTGCATGGCCTGCCCCAACTCAGCCAACGGACCGCTGAGCGCGATCGACTGCGCCAGCTTGAAGGGTCCAGTTTCTTGCGCCCCGGCCGGCAGATGGCATAGCAAGGGCACTGCCGCCAGCGCACCGAGCATGTGGCGGCGCGACAGGGGGTCGGCGTATGAAGCGCTGAGGTGTTGGGGCAAATGGTTCGAACGGGGGCGGAAAACTGACATGGCAATAGAGCGGCTGGGTTGCGTGGCGTGCTGATAGGCAGCACACGGCGCACAAAAGATGCCGATACTACGCCGCGCCAAGCCCGATAAACGTCGTCAAAATGACATTTCGGTGACTTTTCGCTCAGTACATTCCCTAGCTACGCCAGCGTGCGGCGCTGGCGCACGGCCTGCGCCAGCTCTTCCAGAACCGGGACCACCGCGTCAAACGCCAGGCAGCCGTCGGTAATGCTTTGACCATAGGTCAATGCCTGGCCGGCTACGACGCTCTGCGCGCCGCCCACCAGGTGGCTCTCCAGCATGACGCCAATGATGGCGCGTTGGCCGTCGCCAACCTGTTGCGCCACATTGCGCGCCACGGCGGGTTGCTGTTCGAAGCGTTTGCCACTGTTGGCATGGCTGCAATCCACCAGAATGGCCTGTGGTAGTCCGGCTTTTTGCAGCAGGATAATCGCCTGGGTTATGTTCGCAGCATCGAAGTTGGGGCCGCTGCGACTGCCACCACGCAGCACCAGATGCCCATGCTCGTTGCCCGAGGTGGTGAGCACCGCCGGCGCTCCCTCGTGCGTCAGCGAAGGAAATG
>JACXTT010006613.1_pt1 | contig 16524 bp, 12 predicted proteins | sample 9270951 | NCBI WGS metagenome assembly JACXTT01 (sample SAMN15532306, study PRJNA645909) | rock metagenome | isolation source: weathered quartz diorite | place: Puerto Rico | collected 2017-06-21 | reverse complement strand
AGGAGCAAAACTTTGTCGTCTACTTCTGCATTCGCGCTTAAGATGACGATGGGTACCGAAGGCGCCTCTGTTTTAAGCGACCGGCAAAGCTCCTTGCCGGACAGGCCCGGAAGCTTCAGGTCAAGGACGACCACATTAGGAGGGTTGCCCCGAAAACTCTCGAGGCCCTCCTCACCGTCCGAGGCAATCCGAACCTGAAGGGCGTCGGCCTCGAAAAGGCGCTGCAGCGTGCGCTGCATCGGACGGCTGTCTTCGATGACAAGTATTGTTTCCATCGGCTGGACTCCGACACGAGAGAGTATACTTCGGGTTGCCTGAAATCAGGCTGTTCCATATCAAATTCACCCAATCCCCCTGGTTTTGGCCGCGCCTGCGGATATTGCACAAAACCTTGCCTGGGTGGGTTAAGGCAACTTTAGCGACCCTGAGAACGCACTCGCAGGGATTTACAAATGATCTCCGACAAATAGGGATGATGCAAAAACGAACGTGGAAGATGCAAGGCGTGCCCCGGGGAATGGAGAATACCTTTCCATCTGCATTCCTGCCGGTGTATATTACAAAGCTAATTCGGCAATCTTGACGGGGGGATTCGTGGATCGCGAGCCGGGCCCCATTCTTTCTGACGGACTCGCCGGGAAAGGATTTTCAACATGGCGCAAATCTCGCTGAAAGTGAACGGAAAATCGAGGGTCGTCAACGCGGAACCCGACACTCCGCTGCTGTACGTCCTGCGAGGCAACTTGGGACTGCACGGACCTCGATTTGGCTGCGGCCTGGGGCAATGCGGAGCCTGCACCGTGCTCGTTGACGGCAAAACCGCTCGGTCCTGCATGCTTCCGGCTTCGGCCGCACAGAACAAAAGCATAACTACTCTTGAAGGACTGGGGAGCGTCGCTCATCCTCACCCGATTCAGGCTGCATTTGTCGAGGAGCAGGCCGCGCAGTGCGGCTATTGCATGAACGGCATGGTCATGGGCGCGAAGGCGCTGCTGGACAAGAATGCCCACCCAACGATTTCTGATATCAAGCAGTCGTTGAACAATTACATTTGCCGCTGCGGTACGCACCTGCGGATCATCCGCGCCATCCAACGAGCTGCAGGCTCAAGCGTGAAGGCGTAAAGGAGAGCCGAACATGCAAACCAAATCCTTCTCCCGCAGAGATCTTCTTAAGGGGACCGGCGTCCTGGTTGTAGGGTTCAGCTTCTTTGGGCCGGTCGCAAAAGTGCTCGCCCAAGGCGAAGGCCTCTCAGTAGACGGCATGGATCCAACCGTCCTCGATTCCTGGATGGCAATCTCGAAGGATGGAACCGTCACCGTGTTCACCGGCAAGGTCGAACTAGGTACTGGCGTCGTAACGGCGTTGGCGCAAATCGTGGCCGAGGAACTCGACGTGGCGTTCGACAAGGTCTACATGCTTTCCGGCGACACGGATCAGTCGGTTGACCAGGGAATCACGGCAGCCGCCAGAACCGTGGAGCGTGGCGGCCCTCAACTTCGGCAGGCAGCCGCGGCGGCGAGGCAAGAATTGCTCAAACTGGCCTCTGCGCGACTCGATTCGCCGGTAGATAAGTTGACCGTGACGGATGGCGTCGTCAGCGTCGTCGGCAGCCCTGCGAAGAAAATCGCCTATGGGGATCTTCTGGGCGGCAAACGCTTCAACGTAAGAATTAGCGCGGCGGGAACCGGCTGGGACATGAAGGTAGCGCCGGACATTCCTGCGAAGAATCCGAAAGACTACAAGATCGTTGGAAAATCGATCCCGCGTGTGGACCTGCCGGAAAAATTCACGGGTGAGTTCGTCTATTCGCAGGACGTCAGCGTTCCGGGCATGCTCCACGGGCGCGTCATTCGTCCAGCGACTTCATTGTCCGCGCCGTCGAGCGTGGACGAAAGCTCGATCAAGAACATCCCCGGCGTGGTGAAAGTCGTGCGAGAAGGCACTTTTGTCGGGGTGGTGGCGGAGACCGAGTGGGCGGCGATTCAGGCTGCTCGTACGCTGAAGGTGACATGGTCGGACCCCGCGCTGAAGATGCCTTCCGGCGCCGAGGAAGTCTGGGACTATCTGAAGAACACCAAAGGTTTCAAAGATAACGTCCTCACGAATCGGGGAAATCTCGAATCCGCGTTCGCTCAGGCCCACAAGAAATACGAAGCTACTTACTACTGGCCATTCCAGTTGCACGGCATGATGGGCCCGCCGTGCGCCGTCGCGGATGTTCAAGGGGACAAGACGACCATCTGGACTGGGACGCAAGGGCCGTTCCGTACGCGTGATTCGATCGCCAAATTGCTGAACGTCCCGCCGAAGAACGTGCACCTGCTCTACCGCGAAGGCTCGGGCAGCTACGGGCGCCTTGAAAGCGATGACGTCGCTGAGGACGCGGCGCTGATGTCTCGCGCCGTGGGCAAACCGGTCCGTGTGCAGTGGATGCGCGAGGACGAACACGCCTGGGACCCGAAGGGGCCTGCGCAGTACACGACGGTCCGAGCTGCGGTGGATGATCAGGGCAAAGTGATTGCCTGGGATTATTGGGACCGGAGCCAGCCGTGGAGTGAGTCGGAAGGAAATCCTTTGCTCGCTTCAGCTCAAGTCGGCATGAAGCCGACTTCCCAAGGATTTTTGAACGGAGCGCAGGGCGGGGGGCAAATCTACACGTTCGAAAACCAGAAGGTCGTGGCTTCGAACATCCCCTGGATACAGCAGCAAGGCCAATGGCCTTTGCGAACCAGCAACCTCCGCGCGCCGGGCGACCTGGCACGCGTCTTTGCAAGCGAATCGACGATCGACGATATTGCCTCGGATCTGCATCAGGACCCGGTGCAGTTCCGGCTGCGCTATCTCACAAGCGACAAGCGGATTTCCGAAGTGCTAACCGCCACGGCGAAAAAAGCGGGCTGGACCGATCGCCCGTCTCCCGCACCTGCTTCGAACGGGTCGAAGACGGCGGGAAGGGGCGTTGCGGTGGCGAACCGCGCGAATACTATGACGGCGGCCGTCGCGGAAGTTGAAGTCGACAAGTCGACCGGGGAAGTAGCGGTCAAGAAGATCACGCTGACTCATGACTGCGGCCTCATCGTCAATCCCGACGGGCTGAAGAACCAGATCGAGGGAAACATTGTGCAGGGCGTCAGCCGGGCTTTGCTCGAAGAAGTGAAGTTCGACGGGACCGGCCAGAAGAACCTCGATTGGGATAGCTATCCGGTCGTCCGTTTTGAGCAGATTCCGGATGTTGAGATCGTGCTCATAAACCGGCCGGAGATGCCGGCGCTCGGCGGCGGCGAGCCGTCCATCGTCCCGATCACGGCTGCAATCGGCAACGCGATCTTTGACGCCACGGGCGCGCGGCTGCGGCGAGTTCCCTTTACTCCGGAGCGTGTCTTAAGCGCGCTGAAGGCTTGACAGGCCGAGGAACCGTTCGTACTGTGGCTTGGCATCAACTGTGACTTCCTTTCGTGCCCCCGCAATATGACTGTTGTCAACGTCTTTTCTGGTGTATGCTTTCGGCACCCGGTCCTGATTGTTAGTTAGCGGCTTCGTTATTAAGTTTTGAATTTGTTCCACTGGGGGAGGTCCTTCAACCATGATAATCGGAGACCGATTGCGCGTTCTGCGGGAACAAAAACAATTCTCTCAAGGTGAAATCGAAAAGCGGACAGGTCTGTTGCGTTGTTACATTTCGCGAGTCGAAAACGGCCACACCGTGCCGGCCGTGGAAACGCTCGAAAAGTTTGCCCGGGCCTTGGAAGTCCCACTCTACCAGCTTTTTTATGACGGCAATGAGCCGCCGAAAGTGCCAAATTTCGCCAAGCGAAAACCAAACCCCATGCAGTCGTGGGGAGACACCGGCAAAGACGCCCGAATGCTGCAGAAGTTCCGCAAGCTGCTTGGCCGCGCCGACGAAGACGACCGGCGTTTGCTGCTCTTCATGGCCAAAAAGATGGTGAAGACCAAGACGCCGAACTGACCGGCGTGGAGCATGGCGGCACGATCAGGCGATCGGGAAGGAAGCAGCGTGCCGACCGCTTCTGGAGCAGAGCCCCTAAAAGCCGGATACGGATTGCGCCGGGAAGCGCTCTCGCCGGTGGAGACGCTGGCGCAATCTGTTTCGACCATTTCGCCAACCGCTACGCCGGTCGCCACGATTCCCCTGGTCTGCGCGCTGGCGGGAAATGGCACTTGGCTCGCCTACGTACTAGCTACCTGCGCCATTTTTCTGGTGGCTCTATGCGTGAGCAAATTCGCGCGCTATTCGGCCTCGCCCGGTTCGCTGTATTCCTACTCATCCGCGGTACTACCACCGTACCTTGGAGCCCTGGTTGCTTGGAGTCTGCTACTCGCCTACGTAGAGACAGGTTCGAGCGTTATAGGCGGCTTCTATCACTACGGCAATCTTTTGGTTCTGGACGCAGGCAATCACCCCTTTTCCGCCGTTGCCATGGCTGTTCTGGTCACCGCAGTCTCCGCATGGATCGCCTGGCGCGACGTGAAAGTTTCGGCGCGGCTCATGCTCTGGATTGAAGCGGTTTCCGTCTCGCTGATCCTGATTGTCGTGGTGCTAGTGCTTGCGCGCACTCACATGCATCTGGATTTGCCACAACTTCAGTTGCGCGGCATGACCGGCAGCGGCCTGCGGCTCGGGCTGGTGCTTTCGCTTTTCAGTTTTGTCGGTTTTGAGAGCGCTACGACACTCGGGGCCGAGGCGCGCGATCCCTTGAAAACAATACCTCGCGCGGTCATCCAGAGCGCCCTGCTGTGCGGAGCGATTTTTACGGTGTGCGCCTACACGGAAGTCCTCGGATTTCGCGTGGCCGGCCAGGATTTGGGCACAAGCCCTGCTCCCATGCGTGTGCTGGCAGGAGTGGGAGGCGTAGGATTCCTCGGCGTTCTGATTGATGTCGGCGCGCTAGTCAGCTTGTTTGCGTGCACGCTCGCGTGCATTACCGCTGCCGCGCGCGTGCTTCTCTTGATGTCCCACGGCGGATTGACGCACGGCTCACTGCGCGTGACGCATGCGCGCAACGAAACTCCGGGCCGCGCAGTGATTGTTGCTGGAATTGCCGCGGTCGTTCCTGTAGTCGTGCTTGGCGCACGAGGAGCACGCGGCCTCGATGTCTATGGCTGGACGGGATCTCTCGGAACCTACGGCTTCATCGTCGCCTACGCCGTGACGTGCCTTGCGCTGCCGCGCTATCTGCGCGCCCACGGCGTTTTTCGCCCCGGTGCGCAAGTGATTCCATGGCTGACGTGCTTCGTCATGCTGCTCGCGCTTGTGGGCAATCTCTATCCCGTACCGGAAGGCGCATACGGCAAACTCCCCTACATTTTCCTCGTGTATCTGGCACTGGGCCTTTTCTGGTTTTTCTGGAGCAGTAAAAGGAAGAAGCCGGCCGTCGGGGAGAACCTGGGCGAGCGCACGCTTGCCGATTGAAGGAATCGATCAAGCACAGAAACCTGTTCGACCCGTATTCTCCAGAATTTCCCATGCACGGCATACGAAGTTAACCTGATCTTCGACAGTCCGCACATTTACAATTTTTTGACAATTTCCAGACTGCGTTTTGACATGGGAGCAACGTCTGTTGCGTACGCTCACACTCTCGAATTCGAATGGTCCGGCACATTCGACGTTCGCGGCTACGTCCCCGAAGTAGATTCGCCGAAAACTACTTCTGACCACCGGTCACGCGAGAAGGGAGAAATTATGAAGTCCGAGCTTGTCGCCAAGCCAAACACAGGCGCACCATTTTCCCTAAACGAATCAAGGTTCGGTCTGTCAAAGCTGTTCAGCGTTGCTTTGCTTTTGTGCTTGGTTTGCACAGCTGCTGTCAGCGCTGCAGCACAAGAGGATAGCTTTCTACCCGGGCAAACCCGGGTTGTATCGACGGTCCCCGCAAATGGGGACGGAAATCCGTACGGCGTTGCTTTCGTGCCGGCTGGCTTCCCGGCAGGCGGGACGATCAATGCCGGTGATGTGCTGGTCTCGAATTTCAACAACGCCCCTACCGCTAACGGGGGAAATCTTCAGGGCACGGGCACCACAATCGTGGATGTTCCGCCCAACGCGCCGTTGTCGCTCTTTTTCCAAAGTGCGACTCCGACCGGCCTGACAACGGCACTTAACATTTTGCGGGCAGGATTCGTTCTGGTCGGGAATTTCCCGTCTGCCGACGGACTCTGCACCGACGCGGGGACCGGGTCCATCCTTGTGATTGACAAGAATGGAATGCTGGCCTCGACGATCACCGACTCGGTCCAAGGCCCGTGGGATTCGGCGCTATGGGACCGGGGAAGCACGGCAAAGTATTTCGTTGCTAACGCGCTGACCGGTGCGATTAACCGGTACGATCTGAGCGTCAGCGCGGCAGGCGTTACGGTGAACAAGGTTACGCAGATCGCTTCCGGGTATCAGCATGCCTGCGACCCGGTCACATTCGTGGACGCGCCCACTGGCTTGGTCTTCGACTCGGAGAGCGACGTTCTCTATGTGGCGTCAACGTTGGACAACGCCGTTTACGCTGTCGCTAACGCGGCCGAGCGAAGCCACGATGGAGGAATCGGAAGGTTGATTTATCAAGACCCAGTTCACTTGCACGGAGCGCTTGGCTTGGCGATGGCGCCAAACGGCCACCTGCTCGTCACCAATAACGATGCGATTAATGCCGACGCGGCGCAGCCGAGTGAGCTTGTCGAGTTCACGGTGCACGGCCGCTTTGTCAAACAGATCTCGCTCGATCCAACGCCCGGCGGATCGTTCGGTTTGGCCGTGGAAAATTTGGGCAACGGCACCGCGAAACTGGCGGCGGTGGATGATAGCGTCAATCTGTTCGTGATCTGGACTTTGAGCGCCGCGGACTAGTCCAAGCAGATCCAGTCCACTCGGATCGAACGCTGGTCAGAATCTTCCCGTTCGCGTCGGCCGGGATGCGGGCCGACGCGGATGGGAGGATGATACGCCAAGCCATTCCCCCAGCCGATGGGACCTCGTTCTTGGCTTCCCGATTACTGTCTATGAAATACTGACAGGCACCCTCTTTTAGAGCCTGTGTAACTATCATTTGACACCGCCTGTCTGGTGTTCGACGTTCAACTTCCCGCCACAACGCGCCCGCGCACTGCATTCGCCGCGCCTGGGCCATTGTGTCGAAAGAGAGACTGCTTTAGCAGGAGTTTAAATACCTGTCACTAAATTGTAATGGACGGCTCCTAGGGTGAAGAGCAATCCAAGGAGGAGTTGCATGGACCCAGCCCGGACCCAGATTCACTTCCTGCCGTCGCACCGCTCCGTGATCCGCGCGTTTCGTATGGGCGTATCGCTCCACAGCCACACCGATTTCTCACGAGAGGAACTCAGCAGCCTGCCGCGCCACCTCGAGCGGATGCCCGTGGTCTCTCATTTTCTGCGCCATGAAATGGAGCAATATCGCGCCCGGACAGGGCGCACGGTGGATTTCTCGAGGGCGTTCTGGAGGGGCCCGCTGGACCCGCGTTCGGCCCACGACCTGGAAAGGAAACAAATCGAAGCGCTGGGGGTCCCCGCGATCGTCTCCCTGACCGACCACGACAATATGGATGCGGGTCTGCTGCTTCGTTCCGAAGGCTTCGTCAGCGACGCGCCTGTTTCCATCGAGTGGACCGTGCCGTTCGAACTAACCTACTTTCATATCGGGGTTCACAACATCGCTCCGGACCGTGCGGCCTCCCTGATGAGTCTGATGGCGGAATACAGACAGCAGCCGGAGCTACAAGCTTTGGGCCAGTTGCTCGAGGTTCTTGACGCCGATCGCCACGTTCTCGTCGTCTTCAATCATCCGCTCTGGGACATGGCGGGCATCGGGCGATACCTCACTTTGGCGACTGTGAGACTGTTTCTGCGAACCTTTGGCCAGCGCATCCATGCTCTCGAAATCAACGGATTGCGCAGTTGGGAGGAGAACCTGGGAGTCGTCAACCTAGCTCAGGAATCCGGGCATCCCGTCGTGTCGGGAGGCGACCGCCACGGCCTGGAACCGAACGCAACGATCAACCTGACTCGCGCCGTGAATTTCGCCGAGTTCGCGGAGGAAATCCGGGAAGAACGAACCAGCGATATTGTGATTCTGCCGCAGTACGGGGAACCGTTGTATCTGCGGCACCTTCTGACTGCGTGGGATGCCGTACGCGAACACCCGCAACTCGAGCGCCCGCGGTGGATCGCCAGGGTATTTGTCCGGTGCGAAGACGGCACGGAGAGGCCTCTTTCGCTGATTTGGACTCAAGGGGCGCCGCGGTGGATTGACCCTTGTTTGAATGTGATCGGTGTTCTTGCGAGCGCACCGTTCAGGGCTGTGGGCCGGCTGACGAATTTTGCGGACGTGAGCGCCGTGTCATGAATCGGTGGCCCCGCGTTGCCTTCTTTTCGGATTCCTATCATGGCGTTGACGGAGTGGCGACGACCTGCAGGAATCTTGTGGCGGCAGCCCGGCGTCGTGGGCTCTCGTTTCTCGCGGTTCATGCAGCCGAACAAAACTCGCACACGAAGGATGGCTCGCTGGAGATCCTCGAACTGAATCGCGGACCCTTCTCGTTTCCTTTAGACCTGCACTTGCGATTCGACCTTTTGTTCACACGCCACTACGACCATGTGTTGCGAGCTGTGCGCGAATTCCGCGCGGACATTGTGCACATCACAGGCCCGGGCGACGTGGGAATCACCGGGGCACGGGTCGCACACGCGTTGAGATTGCCGCTTGTGGCTTCCTGGCACACCAATCTGCATGAATTCGCCGCCAAGCGCCTTTGGAAATTCGCTTCCCTGCTCCCCGAAGCGCCGAGGCGGCAACTGACGTCGCTTGCGCAGAAATACGTCCTCCGCGCCTGCCTACATTTTTACCGGATTGCGCGGGTCACCCTGGCGCCGAACCGGGAGCACATGCTGCTGATCGGTACGAATACGGGAAAGCCCGTCTTTCCCATGAATCGCGGTGTCGACGCCCAGTTTTTCTCGCCCATCAAGCGGGTAGTTCGCGATCGAGTATTCCGCCTCGGATATGTGGGAAGGCTTCGCCCGGAAAAGAACGTCCGGTTCCTCGCGAAAATTGAGGATTCCCTGCAGCGTGACGGCCTCGGAAATTATCGCTTCCTTATCGTCGGGGATGGGAGCGAGCGCGCCTGGCTGCAGCACAATCTTCGTCAGGCGGATTTTACCGGAGAACTGTACGGCGAACCGCTGGCGCGCGCCTATGCGGACATGGACTTGTTCTTGTTTCCGTCAGAGACCGACACGTTTGGCAACGTCGTGACGGAGGCGATGGCATCGGGCACTCCGGCTGTCGTTACTTCAAAGGGCGGTCCCAAATATCAAGTTCAGGACGGTGTCACGGGATTTGTAGCCGCCGACGAGCAAGATTTCATCGCCAAAGTAAAACAGACAATGACTTCGCCGCAGCTGCACCGGTCCCTCCGCGTGGCCAGCCGCGCCGCGGCCAGCAGGAGATCGTGGGAAAACGTGCTGGAGGAATTGCGCGAGGCGTACGACGTGTGCCTCTGGCCGCAGACCAATCACTCGGAGCGCGCCGTGTTGACACGCAGCGCCTAGCACGCCTCATCGTTCTTGGGCGACTTCCGGTGCGGGCGGCGTCTTCAGATTCAGGATGACCTGGAACCACCAGTTTGGCTGGTATGTGATTTGCACGGGCGCGCCGCGCAGGGAGCCGCTCGTCCCGAGCAAAAGTTCAAAGCTGCCGCCCGTCTTTGTCGTTTCGTTGAAGTTATCGAAGCTGGCCAGGAGCAGGTCGTGGTAGGTCCGCGCATAGTCATGGGGAGCGTCGCGCAAGGTGATACGGACGTCCCTTTGAGGGACCCGCGTTGTCTGTTTGAGGGTCAGAGTAAATCGTTGTCCGTTATACAGGTAGCAAACGGAAACTGGGGCGCGTCTATCGGCAAGAGCCTCGTCCACCAACTCGGAAACGGAGCTCAGAAAGCCTTCGGCACGCCGGCAAGCTTGAAACTCTCTGGCATCCGCATTTCGCAAACGGCCCTCCGAGCTCATCAAGTGCTCGAGGACGACCGGCTCAGCTTGTTCGAGATCGTGGATCGTGAAATCCGTGTTGCTCGCAAAAGGCACTGTTTTCGCAAAATTTTCAACCGGGCTGGCCTGGTTGAGAATCGCCGAAAAAAGGAAGTTGCCGCTTTGCTTTTCCTTGGCAAGTTCTTTTTGCATCTCGGAGACGGAGGTTCCCTTGGATACTTTCATGAATCCGAAAAACACGCTCGACTCAAATCCGCTGCTCGCGACGGGGCTTTTGCGAACTACCTCAGAAGCAAGCCCCCAGCGATTGATGGCGCGGGGCGCCTTGGCAGGATCCGATCCAATCAGCAGATTGATTACTTCGAGCGACGTGTCTTGAGGCAAAGTGCCCAGGCGGATGTACCCGCCACCCACATCGTCCTTGCCCACCCAAAAGAGCAGGAGACGCACGCGCGCCGTCATGACGTAGTCGAACTGGGAACGGATGCTTGGACGAACTCGGACTTGCTCGACAGCACGCTCAATGCTTGCTGCACCAAGCGTAGGAGGCGGATCGGCCGAAGGAGCTTGCGCCAGCGCTTGGTTTGCACCCCACACCAGGACCAGCGCGCAAGTGATCGAAAGCCAGAATTGACGCCTTTTCGGAACGGTTTGCTTCAATTCGTTCTCCAATGAGGGAGAAGCAAATTCAGCAGACTGAATAACAGGGCTAGGTTAACAAAGTTTGATGACATTCTTACGATTTTGAAATTGTGTTCTATAGCGCAATAGCGGCAATGAAAGTGAGCCGATGGAAAAAGCAGCCATCGAGGAGCCAGAAGCTCCTGGGGTGATGTCGGGAAAATTGACAGCCAAAGCAGCGGAGCTTCCGTCGACCGCCGCCGCATATCCCACGGTCGCCGCTGCCCTTGTCCGGTTGATTCGCCATCCGGTCCGGCATCTCGTCCGCCGCTGGAACTGGAAATCGGCCCTGCTCAGCTCCTCGCTGCGTGGGGTTATTTTTTTCTGCACGAATCTAGTGGCGGGCTGGCACGCGGCCCTGGGTGCGATGCTCGCAGAGCTAGTGCTGCGCGGCATTACTTCTGGTTTCTACGGAGCCATCACGGAAGCGTTTTCCGAAGCGCGTCCCGTTTGGGCCGCCATGGCAACGGCTATGGTGCTCTTGCCTTTCCTGAATCACTCGCTGGAGTTTTTTGTCCATTGGCTGCGGGGCACGCCGAAGCTTGGCTTGAGTATCGCGGCTTCCATTGTATTCACAGCCTTTTCCACGGCGTTTAATGTCTACGCCATGCGGCATGGTGTCCTTACGGTCGGAGGGGGAAGCAAGCCGCTGCGCGACGATCTAGGCCGGGTCTTGCCCCTTTTCCTCCGATTTCTGCTGACAGGCCCGCGCGCGCTGGTTCGGTATGTTGGTTTTCGAAAAGCGCCAAGCGGTATGCCCTAACCACTAGACGGTCCGAGGTGTTGAGAATTGCCGATCAAAACGCTGCACATCACGAACCACTACCATCCCTCGTCGGGAGGCATCCGCACATTCTACTTGGCCCTTCTCGATGCCGCGAACGCGCATCGGCGAGAAGTCAGGCTCGTCGTTCCGGGGGCAGCAGATTCCGTCGAAGAAATTGGCGCCTATGCCAAGATCTATACGATCGCCGCGCCTTCATGCCCCGTCTTTGATCCACGCTACCACCTGCTGCTTCCGTATCTCTATTTGTTGCCGAACCAGTCAGCGCTGCGCCGGATTCTCCGCGAAGAGCAACCCGACCTGGTCGAAATCTGCGATAAGTACGCGCTCAGCTTTCTGCCTTCCGTACTGCGGAGGGAATGGATCGCGTCTCCGCCTCCAGCAGTGCTCGTGGGCCTGAGCTGCGAGCGGATGGACGACAATGTTTCGGCTTATATCAGCTCCAGCTCCTTTGGCAGCAGATTTGCCGAATGGTACTTGAAAACGATGTACGCCCCGCGGTTTGATTGCCACATTGCCAATTCCGATTACACAGCAGCCGAACTGAGGGAGGCGCTGCGGAACCGCCCGGAAATCGAGGTGCACGTTCGGCCGATGGGAGTCCACTGCAACGGCTTCAGTCCACAGAGGCGCAGGGACTCTGCGCGCGAATCGCTTCTTCGCAAGATTTCCAGTGCGGCCGAGCCCTTAGCAACGCGGCGCCTCCTTCTCTACGTCGGGCGGCTCTCCCCGGAAAAGAATCTCGAAATTCTTCCGGCCATGATGGAAAGCTTAGCGGCCGATTTGTCTGCTGACTACCGCCTTATCGTGGCGGGAGACGGTCCGCGCGCGGCTTGGCTCAGGGAGATGGCCGAGCGGAAGGCGCCTGGCCGAATTCACGTGCTGGGACACATCGCGGACCGCGAATGTCTTGCGGACCTTTACGCGAATTGCGATGCCCTGGTTCATCCCAACGCAAGGGAACCATTCGGGATCACACCACTCGAAGCGATGGCTTCGGGATTGCCGGTCGTCGCACCACGCGCCGGCGGGGTGCTGTCCTACGCGGATGACGGCAATGCCTGGCTCGTCAAGCCCGCCGCTGAAGACTTCGCCGCTGGAGTGCGCGACGTATTCGCGGACGATGCGACTAAAGCGGCCAAGGTCGAGCGCGCGTTGCAAACCGCCGCCAAATTCGACTGGCCGCAGGTAGCCTCAAGCTTCTTCGAACTGTACGATGAACTTTACGCGCGCTTCGAAAAAGCGCGTGCGGTGGCCGCCGAGGCACGGATGGCCCGGCGATCGGTCCGATTGATCCCTACCAAGTGAATCCATGTAGAAATCCGCATTGGGCGCGTCAGGGTGTAGACTGTCGCCAACCTAGGATTCCAGGAGCATTCGGAGGCGCGCGCCATGCTGAAACTTCGGGCCCTTCTTTTCACCACTGCGATCCTCATCTGCCCCCGCCTGTATGCGCAGACCTACGACGTCATCATCCGAGGCGGGCATGTCATCGACGGCGCCGGGAATCCGTGGATTAAGGCCGACGTCGGGATCCGTGCCGGACGCATTTCCCGAATCGGGCGTCTCGACGGCGCGCAGGCCACGCGCGTAATCGATGCGACCAACCAAGTCGTCACTCCTGGCTTCATCGATATGCACACGCACTCCGAGTACACGCTGCTCTACGACGGCAACGCGCAGAGCAAGATTCGGCAGGGCGTGACGACCGAAGTGGTCGGCGAGGTCACCTCGCCTGGTCCGATTGAGGGGCCTGGCGACGAGCCGACGAAGGATTTGCTCAAGCCGTTCAAGATCGACCTGACTTGGAACAATCTGGATGGATACTTCCAGCGCCTTCTGAAAACCGGAAGCTCCGTCAACGTCGCTTCCTACGTTTCGTCCTGCCAGGTGCGTTACGACGTGATCGGCTTCGAGAATCGCCCACCGAACGCCGAAGAACTAGAAAAGATGCGCCGCCTCGTCGCATCTTCAATGGAACAAGGCGCATTCGGCCTAACCAATGCGCTCGAGGCGACTTGCGGATATGCCAAAACGGATGAGCTGATCGAGCTGGCAAAGGTCGTTTCGCGCTACGGCGGCATTTACACAACGCATTTGCGCGGCGAAGGCGACACCATTCTGGATTCGGTCCGCGAGGCCATCGAGATTGGGGAAAAGGCCAGCGTTCCTGTCGAGATTTTTCACGTGAAAGTGGCCGGTTCGAACAACTGGGGACGCATGCCAGAGGTCGTCGCGCTCATCGAGTCCGCGCGTGCCCGCGGGATTGACATCAACGCGAATCAGTACCCCTACATTGCCGCGAATCACCCGACGCTTCCGCTCTTGCCGCCCTGGGCTTTGGAGGGCGGCGTCGACAAGACCATGGAACGCCTGAAGGATCCACAGCTCCGCGCCCGCATCAAACGCGACATCGAAAATGGCGTGCCGGACTGGAATTCAAACTACGTCCGGCAGTCCGGCGGGTGGCAAGGCATCGTCATCGGAGCGACGCGTACGGAGAAAAACGCTTCGCTACCCGGCAAGAACCTCGAGGAAATCGGGCGGATCCGCGAAAAGGATCCGGCCGATGCATTCTTCGACTTGCTGGTCGAAGAGCACGGCCAGGTGATGTGCATGCCCTTCATGATGAACGAAAAGGACGTGCAGACGGCGCTTCGCCAGCCTTGGGTGGATATCGCCTCCGACGGCTCATCGCTGAGTACCGAGGGCTTGCTCGCTGCTGGCCACCCTCATCCGCGCAACTTCGGCACGTTTCCGAGAATCCTGGGCCACTACGTGCGCGACGAGAAAGTCTTGACGCTGGAAGATGGCGTGCGGCGCATGACTTCGCTCTCCGCACAGCGCCTGGGACTGAAGGACCGCGGCCTACTCCGCGAAGGTTATTGGGCCGACGTCGTTGTGTTTGATCCGAACAGCATCAGCGATCGGGCAACGTTCGCGAATCCGAAGCAATACCCGGAGGGAATCAACTACGTGCTCGTAAACGGACGCGTGGTGATCGACGGAGGCAAGCATACCGGTGAGCGGCCCGGGGTGGCGCTGCGAGGGCCGGGATTCCACGGAGAGCAGAAGAACGAGTAGGCAGCTCAAACCCCAGCGATTCTCTTTGGTGAAGAGCCCTTCCGTTTGCCCCGAACTTTTCAGCGGTTGCATTAAGCCCACTTAAGGACTATTTTCGCTGCGTAGCCATTTTTCTCAAATTTCATAGGGACATCGCTTCGTTTCCATGGATGGTGCCGGATACTGAATAGAGGAAGAAAATGCCTGGAACTGCCGCAACTGTGAGCAAGGTCTTGAACTATTTCGACGGCCGCTGGGTGGAACCAAAAAGCGCCGAATGGCGCGACGTGGTCAATCCCGCGACGGGCGAGACGCTGGCGCAGACGCCGCTTTGCGCCGCGCCCGAAGTCGGCGCCGTCGTAGAGGCGGCAGCCGCCGCCTATCCCGCGTGGCGAGCCACGCCTCCTGAGGATCGTATCCAGCCGCTCTTCAAACTGAAGCAACTGCTCGAAGATCACCTGGACGAGCTGGGCCGCATCATCACGCAAGAAAATGGGAAGACGTTTGCGGAGGGCAAAGCGGAGCTGCGCCGCGCCATCGAAAATGTCGAGGTGGCCTGCGGCATCCCCACGATGATGCAGGGCTATAACCTTGAAGACGTCGCGCGCGGCATTGACGAGACGATGATCCGCCAGCCGCTCGGAGTCGTGGCCGCGATCACGCCATTCAATTTCCCCGGCATGATTCCCTTCTGGTTTCTGCCCTACGCCATCGCCACGGGCAACACTTTCATCTTGAAGCCGTCCGAGCGCGTGCCGCTCACCATGAAGCGCGCGTTTGAGTTGCTCGAACAGATTGGATTGCCCAAAGGTGTGGTCAATCTGGTGAACGGCGGAAAAGCCGTGGTCGACGGACTGCTCGATCACCCCAAAGTGCGCGCGATCAGCTTTGTAGGGTCGACGCCCGTTGCAAAATACGTTTACGGGCGTGCTTGCGGTAACGGCAAGCGAGCGCAATGCCAGGGCGGCGCGAAGAACCCTGTCATCGTCCTGCCTGATGCTGATCTGAAGATGGCGACCCAGATCATCAGCGACAGCGCTTTTGGATGCGCTGGCCAGCGTTGCCTGGCGGTTTCCGTCGCGGTCACGATCGGCGAGGCGCAGACGCAATTTCGCGACTCGATCACGAATGCTGCTGCGTCGTTGCGCGTGGGCAACGGCCTCGAAGAAGGAGTGCAAATGGGGCCGGTCATCACTCCGCAGAGCAAAACGCGAATTGAATCCCTCATTGGAGTAGGCGAAAGAGAGGGAGCGAAGGTTCTGCTCGACGGCCGGAATGCCAGAATCGCGAAGCACGAGTCTGGAAATTTTGTAAAGCCGACGATTCTCGACGGAGTGCGGGTAACGAGCGAGCTCGCCGATACGGAAATTTTTGGCCCGGTGCTGAGTCTAGTTCATGCGAATGACATGAACGATGCGCTCGCGTTCCTTGAGCGCAGTCCCTATGGGAACCAAGCGTCTCTTTTTACATCGAGCGGCGCCGCGGCGCGCCGGTTCCGCTACGAGGCCCCGGCAGGCAACATCGGCATCAACATCGGCGTAGCCGCGCCCATGGCCTATTTCCCATTCACAGGATGGAAAGACAGCTTCTTCGGCGACTTGCACGGCCAAGGCCGCGACGCCATCGAGTTCTACACCGACAAGAAAGTTGTCATCGAGCGCTGGGGCGACCAGCACTCACGCAAATTCTAAGAAAGCCGCGGATGTGCGCGGACCGGCGCAGATTCAAATACAAAACCCCTTGAGAAAATGATCGGCGTCTCCTATGAAACTCAAGACTGGGAGCCTGTCGCGCTTCTAGAAGAATTCCTGGAAGTTGATCCGCGGCAATCCGCGAGAATCCGCGGCAAAAAACGATGAAATCGATCTACGTGATCACGACGGGAGGAACCATCGAGAAGGCATACTCCGAGAATACCGGGGCGGTCGCCAATCTGAATAACAAGATTGAACGCTATTTGCAGCTGCTTAGGCTTCCCGACTCC
>JACXTT010006612.1_pt1 | contig 16524 bp, 15 predicted proteins | sample 9270951 | NCBI WGS metagenome assembly JACXTT01 (sample SAMN15532306, study PRJNA645909) | rock metagenome | isolation source: weathered quartz diorite | place: Puerto Rico | collected 2017-06-21 | reverse complement strand
TCCAAGGCGGGGTCCCTGGGTTCCTCGGTGATCTCTGAGACTCCGCCGAAGAAGAACAGGGTGATCCGCGCGATGGGGAGCCCATTACGTTTCGCGATAATCGAATGGGATAGTTCGTGTACTAGGACGGAGATGAAGAGTAGAATGGCGGAGACGATGCCTATCGCCCAGTATGTTGTCTCGCTCAACCCTGGATAGCTCGCTGGCATGTAGCCGGTCGCTAGAGACCAGGCGACGAGCAGGAAGACTAGCCAGAGCGTGTAGTGTATTCTGATCGGGATGCCGAAGATGCGGCCGATGTTCAGAGACAAATCTGAACCCGATGTTGTAAATGGTCTTCCGTGTATAAGCTTGAGAAACGGGGATCAGACGATCAGCGACAGTAACCCTCTCGCCGTGTGGAGCCTGTTCTCCGCCTCGTCCCAGACCACAGACCTAGGACCGTCAATCACCTCGTCTGTCACTTCTTGTCCGCGATGGGCGGGCAAGCAGTGCATGAAGATCGCATCCGGCTTCGCACTAGAGAAGAGTTCCTCGTTGACCTGATACTCCGGCATGAACGCTCTCTCCCTCGCTTCCTTTTCCTTCTCCATGCCCATCGAAATGAAAGTGTCCGTGTAAACTGCGTCCGCGTTTTTCACGGCTTCAACGGGGTTGCTCGTGACTAGGACCATGGCCCCCGACTCTTTCGCTGCCTTCTCCGCGATTCTCTGTGCCTCTGGGTCGGGCCCGTATCCTTCAGGACGGCCGACGCTGATGCTGACTCCGGCCTTGGCGCATCCGACCATTAGGCTGTTGCAGACGTTGTTACCGTCGCCAACGTAGGCGACCTTCAATCCTTCCAACCGTTTCTTTTGTTCCTTCAACGTCATCAGGTCTGCGAGTATCTGAAGGGGGTGCGAACGGTCGGAAAGACCGTTGACGACCGGTGCATCAGCGTAGGTTGCGAGGTCTTCGAGGTCACGATGGGCAAAGACCCTGGCCATTATGACATCCACATACCGATCCAACACACGTGCCGTGTCACCGATTGTCTCGCCCCGCCCCAGTTGCATCTCGTTCCAGCTGAGATAGACGGGGTGACCACCGAGCTCAGCTACCGCAGCCTCGAACGAGACTCGAGTTCGCGTAGAGGGTTTCTGGAAGATCATTGCGACAGTCCTGCCTCGTAGGTATTGGCGCGGGCTTCGGGCGCGCTTCAACAGGAGCGACTGTTTCAGAACGAGATTGACCTCTTTCGGGGAAAGCTCGGCCAATGACAAAACGTCTCTTCCCTTCAAACCTCGCACAGGCGGACTACCTGCGCTGCTGCCTCGTGCGGCATCGTATAAACGATGAGGAGGGAGATTGCGCTAGCTTTGGAAACGAAGTTTAAATCTTGAATCGAACACTGTCCGGGCGGTAAGATACGATGGTTGATCTGGAAATTACCTATTGCCAGCCATGCGGACACCAGCCGAGAGCGATGGAACTTGTCAACCAACTACTCGCAACCTACGGAATGCCACTCAACAAAAGAATGAACCTGACACTGAAGCCAGCGGACCAGGGAATCTTCGACGTCGTCGTGGACGGAAAACTAGTCTTCTCGCGCAGGCAAGTGGGACGCTTTCCGACAATGGACGACATCAAACAGTTCATGGACCCGAAGCTCTCCATGCAAATCGAAGCCCCAACCGCCTAAACGAAAGACAATCTCCCCAGTGACGTGACCGATAATTTGTTGTAGCGGAGCTTTCGAGACAATCTCGACTTGCCCGACGACTCAGCCGCACTGATCATAGCCTCCAAGTCAGACCAGGCTTCGCTAAACATTGCCAACAACTTGGTCGAGCACCATGAGTTCGGTAGAGTTAGCGATCAGAGTGGCTGGGAAATCTACCAGAAAGCCGACTATCGTCTTCTCATAGGACGGAAGGAGTGCATCTACGTCGAGCCGGACGACGTCCCTCTGACGGCTGAGAGAATAGTCTTCGTCTCGAAGCATCGGAGTAACCAAGACCAGCCCGCGCTCACCGTTCATGCAACGGGGAACCTCGGTTCTGAGGCAAAATACGGAGGCAGCCCTTCCGAAATCTCCAGGGTGGACGCCAACTTGGTCAAGGAGGCGGTGTCCGCTTTGAAACGCGGCGTCGAACAGACTGGAGTGCAAATCGAGGTTACGATGGAAGCAACGCATCATGGCCCGACGAGCTTCACGGTCCCGGTATGTTTCGTGGAAGTCGGAAGCACGCCGAAAGAGTGGTCCGACAATGTCCTGGGACAGATAGCGGCTGACGCTGTTATGACGGCGCTCTCTTCGAACGCCCATCTCAAGAGTACGGTTGGTTTTGGCGGGACACACTACTCGGCCAGGCACACCAAGGTTAACACGACCCTCGGCGGGTTTGCGGTTGGGCATATCGTACCGAAACATGCCTTTGAAGCACGGGTTGCCGACTCGGTTGTCAGGTCCACTTTCGAGAGAACATCTGGTGATTGCCGGACTGCCCTTGTGGATTGGAAAGGCTTGAAGGGGGGGCATCGGCAGGCATTGCTTGAACAGCTTTCAGCATGGGGAATTGAAGTCGTGAAATGCTGAGACAAGTATCTCGGGGCCAGTCTAAGCAAGCATAGAAATAGGCGAGGGGGAAGTTTCAGCCTCTTCACCGGACCAGAGTGTCACGAGAATGGGCGCCAGAAGCTTCGTACAATCGGCCAGACGACTCTTTCAGGTAGCCCAGAAACCAGACTGGGAAGAAGTGTCCCTATTGCTCAAAGTTACAGCCATAGGCGTGCTCCTGATCGGGACGATGGGTTTTGTGATCAGAGTCCTCTTCTGGCTCGTCGGACTTTACCAACTACCTAGTTCGCAGGGCGGAGCCACGACAACAGGATAACAGGAAAAGGATGTTCTAGAATATGGCAACGCCCCGGCCACAGTCGCAGCAGAAGACTGCGATCTACGCGGTCCGGACCACTAGCGGACAAGAGAGGACTGTCGTCGACCTCATGGCGGGCAAGTCTAAACCGAAGAAGCTGCCCATCGCCGCGATACTCGCCCCCGAAGTAATCAAAGGATACGTGTTTGTCGAGGCCGCTGGGCCACACTTCGTCGACGAAGCTATTGCAGGTACCAGGCACGCCCGCGCTAGGACCCGGGGCGTCGTTTCGATCTCAGCGATCGAACGATTCATTGTCACAAAGCCTGTAATCGAAGAGCTGAAGGTTGCTGACACTGTAGAAGTAGTGGGCGGGCCATTCCGCGGATTGAAGGCAAAGATAACGAGCATCGACAAAGTCAAACAGGAAGTCGTCATAGAACTGCTAGAGGAAGGCTTCGCAACCCTCCCCATTACAGTTCACGCTGACTACGTCAAACTAGTAGGAAGAGGAGGCGCAGAAGAGGTTGGGCGACAAGAAGCCAGTTGACGCGCTAGTCGAGGGCGGCAAGGCAACCGCCGGCCCACCGCTAGGGCCAGCCCTCGGACCCTTAGGCGTCAACGTCATGCTCATCGTCAACAAGATCAACGAACTCACGAAAGCCTACGCGGGAATGAAGGTCCCAGTCAAAGTAATCGTGGACGTAGAAGACAAGAGCTTCGACGTAGAAATCGGAACCCCCACCACATCCGCGCTGCTAGTCAAGGAACTTGGAGTGGAGAAAGGGTCCGGTACCCCGAAGGCAACGAAAGTGGGCAACCTTACTCCTGAGGCGATTATTCGGATCGCTCAGATGAAAACTCCCGACAGCTACGCCAAGACGCTCAAGACAGCTGTGAAGGAGATCGCGGGCACCTGCGTGAGCATGGGAGTGACCGTCGACTCGAAAGAGCCCAGAGAATTCATCAAAGACGTAAACGCGGGAGCCTACGATAATATCCTGACCGCATCAGGAGAAAAGCAGTAAGAACAGAGACACAAGGTTAGAGAAATGCCACTACCAAACGAGACAATATCAAAGGCTCTGGAAGAACTCAAAGGTAAGACGACCAAGCGCAAGTTCAGTCAGTCAATCGAGATGCAGGTCAAACTCAGAGACATTGACCTGAAAAAGCCTGAGGCAAGAATCCAGGAGCTGGTCGAGCTGCCCGACCCTGCGGACAAGAACGTGAAAGTCGCTGTCATAGCCGGGGGAGACCTGGCCACGCGCGCACGCGACGGCGGGGCCGACATCGTGATCGGCCGCGACGTTCTGGACAAGATAGGCAAGGAAAAGAAAGAAGCAAGGAAGATCGCGAATAGCTACGATTACTTTGTGGCCGAGGCGCCCTTGATGCCACTCGTCGGGAGAAGCCTCGGTCAAATACTCGGACCCAGAGGGAAGATGCCTGTGCCCGTCCAGCCTACTGCCCCCATAGCCGACGTGATCAAGAGACAAAGGCGGAACGTACGCATCCGAATGAAGGACCAGCCCGTCCTCCAATGCAAGGTCGGAACGGAAGACATGCCCACAGACTCCCTGGTCAGGAACATTCAAGCAGTCCTAACGCGCATCGAGGCGAAAGCAGAGAAAGGTCCGAAGAACATTTCATGGGTCCGGCTGAAGGCGAGCATGGGACCACCCGTCAAGATCTCGTACAGAGAACAATAGAGCTAGAAAGAACAATGTCAGCCACAATGACCTCGACCTCTGAGACGAGCGAATCGAAGGTTGCACAGTGGAAGGTCGAAGCGCTACAAAAACTACAGGTGATGCTCAAGGAATATCCTGTAATCGCTTCCGCCGACCTGACCAAAGTCCGATCCTCCCAGATTCACGAACTCAGGAAGAGGCTTCGAGGAAAGGTAGCCATGCACGTCGTGAAGAACAACCTACTACGAAAAGCAGTCGAACTTTCCAGCGGTGACGAGGTGCGAGTCGCGGGATTCGTCGAGAACCTCACGGGGTCCAACATCCTGCTGATGACGGACATCAACCCGTTCCGGCTCGTCCTCCTGCTCGACAAGAGCAAGGTGCGAGTTCCAGCGAAAGGGGGTGACGTCGCCACGGGAGACATCACGATTCCAGCTGGAAACACTGGTATTCCTCCGGGACCCGTCATAAGCGAGTTCGGAGCTGTCAAGGTCGCGACAAGAATCGAGGGCGGTAGCATCTGGGTCGCAAAGGACTCAGTCGTAGCCTCTAAGGGCGATACGATAACCCCTCCGATGGCAAGCCTCCTGTCCAAGCTGGGGATCAAACCGATGGAAGCAGGCCTCACTCTAACCCGAGCATTCGACAACGGAATGATTCTCGGACCGTCCGACCTAGCGTTCGACCTTAACGCATATCGAAAGGACATTTCCCAAGCCGTAATGCTTGCGTTGGGGTTGTCGGTTGAAGCGGGCTACCTTACTCGAGAATCTGCTCCCCGCATCCTTGGAAGAGGACTCAGAGAGGCCATGGCGCTAGCGACCGAAGCAGGATTCGTTGCAAAGGACACGATCGAATTCGTCCTGAGACGCGCGGTCGCGAGCGCATCGATCATCGAACGACTAGTTCCCAAACAAGAGACGCCGGCTTCCGGAAACCCTTAAAGGGAACGCAGACGTTCAAACCGAAACATCACAATTAGGAATCGAGAGAGCAACCCATGGCCATGAAGTATGTTTACGGAGCACTACTGCTCCACTCCGCGGACCAGCCGATCACCGAGGAGAACCTCAAGAAGGTCGTGTCCGCAAGCGGAAGCCAGATCGAAGAAGTACAGGTCAAAGCGTTGGTTGCTGCACTCTCAGAAGTTAACATTAACGACGCGCTAAAGTCGGCGATGACAATGACAGCCGCCCCAGCAGCGGCCCCCGCCGCAGCAGCCCCTGCAGACGGGAAGAAGGAAGAGAAGAAAGCGGCAGAAGACGACAAGAAAAAGGAAGAAGAAGCGCTCGCCGGGCTCGGAGCCCTATTCGGTTAGGATTCGGAGGGACGCGAAATAGCTTCGCACATCCTTCTCTACGCCTAAACAGGAACTTTCTGCTGGGCAGCGAAGAATACATAGGCAACAGTCCATCCCCCGGATTTCTCTGAAGAGAGGACCCATAGGTAGGATGTGCTGTTAGATGTTCGAGATCTCACCCGAAGAGTTCGCGCTGGAGTACTTCAAAGAGAAAGATTTCACACGCCAACAGTGTCCCCGTTGTAAGAGCTACTTCTGGGCCAGACCGGGCCGGGAGACCTGCGGCGAGGCACCCTGCGCCCCCTACACATTCCTCGACAAGTCACCCATGCGGCGCAACTACACCATGGCCGAGATGAGGCAGCAATTTCTTTCATACTTCGAATCAAACGGACACGCGATCATCCGCCCCTATCCGATCGTAGCCCGATGGAGGGACGATGTCTATCTGGTCGGTGCCTCGATCATGGACTTCCAGCCCTACGTGATAGAGGGAACGGTTCCGCCGCCGGCGAACCCGCTCGTGGTCAGCCAGCCCAGCGTCCGGTTTACTGATATCGAAAACGTAGGGCCGACCGGAGGACGGCACATGACGATCTTCGAAATGGGTGGAGCCCACGCTTTCAACTATCCAGACAAGGAAGTCTACTGGAAAGAAGATTGCGTCGGATACCACCACCGTCTACTGACCGAAGTTCTAGGCGTCCCCGATGAGATGATCACTTACAAGGAACACTTCTGGTCGGGAGGGGGAAACGCAGGCCCAGACCTGGAAGGCATATTGGCCGGGCTGGAAATCTCAACCCTGGTCTTCATGCGCTACAGAGTAGAGAACGAAAACCTGCTTCCCATGAAGATCCGCACCGTCGACACGGGCTACGGAATTGAGAGGTGGACTTGGATGTCACAGGGGGCCCCGACAGGGTTCCATGCGACCTACGGCGCGCTGTTGGACGATGTCTTCGATCTGGCCGGCGTGGACGACGACCGAGAGTTCGCCAGAATGCTCACCCTCGCCGCCGGCACAAACGACGTTACCTCCAGCGCCGGACGCGAAGCATCGTTCGACTGGATAGCCCAACAAACCGGGCTGGACACAAGCACCGTGAAAGAGCGAGTCAACACCCTGGAGGCAGTTTTCGGATTGGCAGACCACACGAAGACCACTGCATTCCTGTTGGCAGATGGAGTCGTCCCCTCCAACGTTGGCGGAGGATACCTTGCCCGGCTCATCATTCGAAGAGCCGCAAGGCTGGCCAGAGAATTGGGCATCGAAGAGAAACTGGGCGAGATCGTAGGACTACAGATGAAACACTGGAGCCAGACATTCCCACGACTGCACCAGATGCGAGGCGAGATACTGGAGGCCCTACTGGTGGAACAGCGAAAATACGGGGAGACAGTCGTGAAAGGCTCCGAGATGGTGGTCCGCCTCTCGAAGGACCTTTTCGCAAAGGGAGAACGACGAATCCCGCTGAACAATTTGGTCCAGCTCTATGACTCTCATGGTCTCTCACCTGAAATCGTCAAAGAGGTCGCGGAAAAGACCGGAATGGAAGTCGACGTCCCGGACAATTTCCTAACCTTGGTAGCGCAGCGGCACCTAAGGCCTGCGGAAAAGGCCAAGACAGACGCGGCCGACATGCTGGCCGATCAGGTCAAAGGATTGATGCCGACACGGACTCTCTATTACGAAGACCCCTATGAGCCCACTTTCACCGCGACTGCAATCGCAAAAATCGGCCAGAATGGGCTGGCCCTGGACAGGACCTGCTTTTACCCAGAAGGCGGCGGCCAGCCGGGCGACCGAGGATCATTGAAAATTGGCAACAAGACATACCGTGTTCTGGACGTTCAAAAATCGAACAGTGTCATCGTCCACTTTCTCGACGAGCTTCCCCAAGAGGACGTCTCGAACGTGCCCGTGGAGGGATTGATCGAGTGGGCGAGACGGCAGAACCTGATGCGACACCACACCGGTACGCACGTACTGTTAGGCTCGGCCAGGCGTGTTCTAGGAGATCATGTCTGGCAAGCGGGTGCTCAGAAAGATGTGGAACACAGCCGACTAGACATCACTCACTATGCAGAAGTGACCGCGAAGGAAAAGGAAAAGATCGAACAGCTTGCGAACCAGGTAATTCAACGTGATATGGCCGTCCAGGCAACTTGGATGCCCCGGGAAAAAGCCGAGGCAAAGTACGGCTACCGACTATACCAAGGGGGACCAGTCCCGGGTTCGAAGATTCGAGTTGTCACGGTCGATGCGTGGGACGCAGAAGCCTGCGGAGGAACTCATGTCAAGCACACCGGCGAGCTGGGCATATTCAGGATTGACAAAGTCGAAAGACTGCAAGACGGGATCGAACGTTTCACGTTCTCGGCGGGAGAACCCGCGCTCAGGACCATCCAGCACGAGACTGCTCGACTGGCCGAGACGAGCAAGATTCTGGGCACGACCCCCGACCGCGTACCCGAGACCGTCAGCGCTCTGCTAAAGGAACGCGAATCCCTCGAGAAGGAACTGAAAAGATACACGGTCAAGGAGACAGCGTCCAAGATCAATCGGCTCTCCAAGAAGAGCGAGCAAATCGGGCCCGTCAAGTTGGTCGTAACTCGCATTCCAAAGCGGAAAGATGCCGACCCGGTCTTGATCGCGAACCGGCTCAAAGAGTCCGACCCGACCATGGCCGTCGTAATATTCGAAGTATCCCAGCAAGTACAAGTTATTGCTGCGGTAGGGGACCAGGCGGTCAAAGCGGGAGTAAACGCTGGGCAGATTGTCTCAGAAGTTGCGCGGATAATCGGCGGTGGTGGGGGTGGAAGGCCCTTCTTCGCGACCGGCGGCGGAACGCGGAAGGAAGAAGTCGGCAAAGCGCAGGAGAAAGTACGCGAAGTAGTCGAGTCGCAAGTCAAGTCGAGGAATCGTGTAGCGACTCAGGCCGCAACAGGGGGAGAGGAGGAATTAGGGACTGGCGGCTGATCGTCGAAAGACCCCTAGCAGCGCGACCGGACGCCAGCGCAGAGACCCCGTCAATTGGCGCAGGCTGGAATCGAAATGGCAGAAGAAGTGGGCGGACGCAAGAATATTCGAGGTAGACCCGAAACCCGGACGGTCAAAATTCTTCGTAACCGTCGCGTATCCCTACGTGAACAGTCCACAACACATCGGGCACGGACGAACGTACACGATGGCGGACGTTGACGCTCGATACCATCGGATGCATGGAGACAATACTCTGTTTCCCATGGGCTTCCATTATACAGGGACACCCATAGCAGCAATGAGCAGAAGAGTGAAGGAAGGAGACCGAGAGATCAAAGAGGCGTTCACCAAGATATACCACGTCCCCCCAGCAGAAGTTGACGCGATGGCAGACCCTCTAGTCCTCGCACGTTACTTCCATCATGAAATCAGACGCGGAATGAAGGAGGTCGGTTTCAGCATCGACTGGCGCCGAGAATTTTCGACCGTCGACCCGATGTACAAGCGGTTCGTCCAGTGGCAATTCCACAGGCTGCGAGACAACGGGCGGATAACAAGGGGGACACATCCTGTGGGCTGGTGCCCGAACGACAATGGGCCCGTCGGCATGCACGACACTATGGGCGATGTCGAGCCTGAGATCGGCGAGTACTTCTTGGTCAAATTCGAACAGGACGGTATTGTCCTACCCACGGCCACTCTTCGTCCTGAGACAGTGTTCGGCGTAACGAATCTTTGGGTGAACCCGGAGGCTCACTACGTCCAGGCCGACGTTGATGGGGAACGATGGATCATCAGCAAACCGACCGTGCTGAAACTCCAATACCAAAATCGGAAAGTCACGGTCGAGAAAGAAGTTACTGGTAAAGATCTGACTGGAGGTTCAGTGTTCAACCCGATCGCGAGGACCAAGGTTCCGATTTTCCCCGGGTCCTTTGTCGATCCCAAGAACGGGACTGGAGTAGTGATGTCCGTCCCGGGACACGCCCCGTACGATTACCAGGCGTTGGAAGACCTGAAGTCTAGGGCGGGTCTAATGGTCAACGCTGCACTAGGATGGAATGAGATCAAGCCCATCTCTATCATCGAGTTAGACGGCTTCTCGGAATATCCGGCGGCCGATGTGATCAAGAAATTCCACGTCAAGAATCAGGAGGACCCAAAGCTTGAGGACGCAACGAAGGAGGTCTACTCGGCCGAGTTCCATCGCGGCATAATGAAAGGCAACGTCGGTGCCTATTCTGGGATGAACGTTGCAAAGGCGCGCGACGCAATCGTCCAAGACTACGCTGCACGGGGATTGATCTCTCGAATGTACGAGATCCAGAATCGCCCCGTAATCTGCAGGTGCCAGACCGAGGTGATCGTCAAGATCCTAGCGGACCAATGGTTCATTGACTATGGAGAAGCCGACTGGAAAAAACTTGCCCACGAGTGTCTGGATAACATGGCACTGTTGCCCGAAGAGATCCGATCCGAATTCAACTATTCAATTGACTGGCTGAAAGAGAAGGCCTGCGCGCGCCACGTCGGGCTGGGCACGCCTCTACCCTGGGACAAATCCTGGATCATTGAGTCGCTATCCGACTCCACGATCTACATGGCATACTACATTCTTGCCAAGTACCTGAAGAAAGATTCAGCCACATTCAAAAAATTCATAAATGATCCGGATAAGCTGATGGACGAGTTTTTCGACTACATCTTCTTGGGTAGAGGAAACCCCAAGGACGTTTCAGCAATCGCGACCATTCCGGTACGGCTCATCGAATCGATCCGGAAGGAGTTCGAGTATTTCTATCCAGTGGATATGAGGCATTCAGCCAAGGAACTGATCCCGAACCACTTCTCCTTCTATATATTCAACCACGTCGCGCTATTCCCCCGAGCAGACTGGCCCAAAGGCATTGCCGCGAACGGGCACGTGCTAATGGAGGGACAGAAAATGTCCAAGTCACTACAGAACATCGTGCCTCTTCGAGACGCAGTCGAAAAATTCGGGGCCGACCCGGTCCGAATAGGAGTACTCGCAACGGCAGAACTAGGACAAGACACAGACTTCAGTGAACAGCTGAACCAATCAATCGAAGAACGATTATCAACCATGTTGAGCCACGCAAAGAGGCTGGGCAAAACGGCAAAAAAGAATCCCAAACACGAAGGCTCAATGCTGGACAAGTGGATGCTCCATCGACTAAACGAGGCCGTCAAAACCACGACCGCGGCAATGAGCACCCTCCGCGTTAGAGAGGCGATTCAACGAGTCCTCTATCAGCTAGACAATGACATTGCATGGTATCAACGCCGACTCGGCTCTGAGGCATCGCACAGCGACGACAGGCGCGACGGCATCCTACGCACAGTGCTAAGAACGCGGGCTCAGATGTTGGCTCCACTGGCGCCTCACACCTGCGAGGAGATTTGGAGCCTGCTAGGTGAAAAGGGATTCATCTCGCGGGCCGAGTGGCCGGCAATTGAAGAAAAACTGGAGAACCCCGAAGCCGAATACTCAGAGAGCCTGGTAAGGCAAGTAATGGAGGACACGTCCGAAATCTTGAAGGCAACAGGGATCAAGCCATCTCGAGTCACCTACTACACGGCCCCTGATTGGAAATGGAAAGTCTACTTAGAAGCCTTGCAGTTTGCGGCTGACCACAAGGAACCCAACCCCGGCGAATTCATCAAATCTGTAATGTCGTTTCCGGAAATGAGGACCCTTGGAAAACAGTCCGCAGACTATTCAGGCAAAGCCTTGCAGCAGGCTAGACAATTGCAAGAGATGAGAAACGCGAGAATAAAGTCTGGAAGTGTGAACGAGACAGGAGTCTTGGAGACTAGCAAGGCATTCTTCGAGAAGGAATTTCATTCGACCGTAAAAATCTTTCAGGCGGGTTCGAGCGGGCTGCACGACCCGAAGGATCGTGCGCGGACAGCCGAGCCCTACAGGCCCGCTATCTACATAGAATAGGCCCGTCAGATAATTCGGACTGCGGTCCTGCACTCAGCACAATACTGGTACACGGCCATCAACTGGTCCGGGCGCAGAATCCTTCCCGTCTCGTCCCCATGAATGACGATCGTGTTCATCTCCTGTGTGCAAGGAGAATGATGCATCTCGTCAATAGGTGTAACCTCGACCAGTGAGCCCTCAGGCTTCGACTTCTCAAGCTGAGAGACAAGCTCCTCTAACGACTTGACCGGAAACTCTTGGAACGGAGGGTGCTGTGGGGCTCCATTGTTGACGCTTCCAGGACCCTTGGTCTTAGCCTTGTTCGGGGGAGTATTCTTCATTCGTCTACCCAATGTGCTCTTTTCGTTAGGAGGCGAGCGACGCTCGAATCATGTTGCTTAGTCTAGGAATCTTAAGGGTTGAGTAACTTGGTACGGTACAAAGGGAGTTTGGATGTGCTTATTTTCCGCGTGAGGGACGCCCTCTCGGAACAGCCGTTACCCCGCCAAGTACTGGCTGGAGGCTATGCGTCTCTGTAGTGCCGCTTGAACTTGCGGATGGCGTGTTGCTTCTCGATCGAGAACCATTCGTTGTCGCAACTCTCGGGGCAGGCCTTGCCCTCCAGGCGAAGAAGTTCCCCGGACGTGTACGTTTTCCTTCTCTTGTCCTCGAAGCTTCGCTTGAACACGGTCCCGCAATGAACACACTTGAGGTCTAGAACCGTTCGAGTCATGATTGCCCGACGCTCACAATTCGAAAAGGGAGTTGTTCTCCGGCATATTAAAACAGGGCTCTGCTTAGCCGGTCGTAATCGCTGAGGATAATTTGGCTTTCAAAGAACACCAGCTGCCGGTCGAGGAGGGCTTGCTCGCCGAGTTGGAAAAAGTATACGGCCAGCGATTGGACGCGGTCGTTGATTCCTTCGGCCGGATGGGCTCACGCTTCTACTTCCGACTAAACACCCTCAAGGGAAATCGAGAGTCACTGATGAGGGTAGTTAGGCAAGACGGGCTAGCCAAGACTAGCACTCACGAAAACATCTTGGACGCTGCGTTTGTTCCCACGAACGAGACATCACTAGAAGGCACGGGGCTCGGGGTCGAGGCGGATAGGTTTGCTGCAGAGGCCGTTCTCCATGGGGCACACCTGTACGCTCCGGGAGTTAGAAAATGCCAGGGATTGAGGGCTGGAGTCGAGACCTCAGTGGTCTCTCAAGACGGTCAAGTTGCGGGGAATGGTATCGCTCGACAAGGAGAGCAGATGATTCTAAAATACCGGTCGGGGTTGGCAGTTGAAATCACGGAAAACCGATTCGGCATTCCTAGCTTAATGGACAAAACCTCGTATCAAGAGGGACAGTTTCATCCTCAATCGCTACCAGCGATGGTTACCTGTCATGTTTTGAATCCGCATGCGGGGGAAACGATCGTCGACCTCAACTGTGCCCCGGGCGGAAAACTCTCGTACATTTGCCAGTTAACGAACAACGGCGCCCAGGTTGTCGGGTTTGACCGGAACGTCCAGAAGCTTGAGAAGACGAGAAGGCACCTGGATCGGTTAGGGTGCGCGAATTACCAGCTGGTTGTTCATGATTCGAGGTATGTCCACCAAGATTTCACGTTCAAAGTTGACAAGGTTCTCGTTGACCCACCCTGCACCGGTCTGGGCGTCGTCCCAAAGCTGTCCGTCGACATGACGGGCGAAGACATTCGGAACCTCTCTGACTATCAGAGGCAGTTCCTAACTGCGGCCGCACATGTGGTTCGTTCGGGAGGCGAAATCGTGTACAGTGTTTGCACGGTAACTTGGGAGGAGTGTGAGGGGATTCTCGATCATGCTGTCCAGCTAGGGCTTGCGCTTGACGACGCTAGCCCCATGATTGGGGGAAAAGGGTTGGATGAGCGCGGGATGACGCAAAGGTTCGACCCTGACCTCCATGGAACGGGATATTTCATAGCTAAGTTTCTCAAACCATAGCAGGAGTCGAGAAAACAAATGTCACAGATGGACCGACTCGACCACTTCCTCTCAAGGCTGGAGAGGGCGAGGGATGATGTTAGACGGTCAGGATTGAAGGAAGCCGTCATCCTCCATCATGACGAAGCGGACGGCCTCACATCTGGCGCTCTCGCCAAGCTCGCCTTCGAAAGGATCGGGTTCTCGACGCGTCTGATCTGCTTGGACAAGCTCTACCCCGAAGTGTTACAAGATGTGGAGGAGGGGAGCGAGAGACGAGTCATTGTCTTCGCCGACCTGGGCTCGGGGCACGTCGGACGGTTGACCCAGTACAACCGGTCCCAAAACCTGCTAGTAATCTTGGATCACCATGACACAGTGGAATCCAACGACCCATACGTCTACAACCTAAACCCGATCCTGGATGGGTTCTCAGGAGAACACGACACCTCGGCGTCAACGGTCGCTTATTTCTTCGCCAAGTTTGTGGACCCGCGACTTTCTAAGCAAGCGCATCTAGGCATGGTTGGAGCCGCCGAGGTCCCGGGCGAGCTTGAGGGGCTCAACAAGATCCTTGTACGTGATGCGTTCGAACAGGGGCTGGCAAAAGCGTCCAAGAATGATTACAAGGTGGAAGCAGAGGGATTCCAGTATTCTCGAAGCCGACTGTCAACCATTCTGAACGTACTCGGCTCGGTCGGATACTACCGAGACGGTCCGGCAATCGGAGTGGAAGCCTGCCTGAAGGGTTTCCGTGAAGAAACGGTTGAGCTAGCAAAGAAGCTCGAAGAAGAACGGAAGGAAGCGAATCAAAGATTGTTGCGGAAGATCAAACAGGATGGGCTCCATAAGATGAAGGCGGTCCAATGGTTCCACGCTGAAGACAACTATGCCGGCATGAGCGGGAAAGTTGTGGGAAGCTTCTGCTCTTACCTGAGGTTTCAGGGAATTGTCGAGCAGTCCAAGTATCTCATTGGAATGATGAACGTTCCCGCAGACATTCCCGGCTGGGGAAAATTATCCATGTCGCTGGTCAAGGCCTCCGGCCGAGCTCCACGTGTCTTAGGCGGACAGATTGAGCGAGGGAAGAGCCCGCCGCTATCAAAGATTCTGCCGCAAGCCTGCCGTACTGCAGGTGGGTTTGGAGACGGGCACAGTGTGGCAGCTTCGGGCGTCTTCCAAGTTGGAAAGGAGCAAGTTTTCCTGTCAGAGCTAGATCGAATGGCGAGTACTGCCGCCTGAGGTCTTGTGGCTACCTGTCATTTGACAGGCGTCACGACAGTTTGAGCCTGTTCTCGCACGAACTCTAGCAGATAGTATGGCCCACCGACGCCTTTTCCGGTCATTCCGCTTCCCTTCCATCCGCCGAAAGGTTGCGCCCCCGGCCACGCACCCGTTGTCGCGCCGCCCTCTCTGTTTGCGTATGTTACTCCGAATCGAATGTTGTCGAAGAAGAACCGGACCTCTTCAGCGTCCTCGCTGAAAATTCCCGCCGTCAGCCCGAAATCCGTCGCGTTGGCCTTCTCCAATGCTTCGTCCAAGCTCTGGAACTCTTCCAGGACTACGAATGGCACGAAAAGCTCGTTCTTGACCAGCTTGTTGTTCTCGGGCAAGTCAGCCACGACGACTGGCTTGACGTAGTATCCTTTGGGAAGGTTGCCTTCGGCTTCTTTCTCGGCGACGACCTTGGCCCCGTCCTTCTTGGCCAGCTCTAGAGAATTCTGCCATGTCTTGACCGCTTTTTGATTAATCACGGGGCCGACGAACACTCCCTTCTGCCGTGGGTCGCCGACTTTGATTTGCTCCATCTCGTTCTTCAGCTGTTTTAGAAAATCGTTCTTGATACCACGCTCCACGTAGATGCGAGAGGTAGCGCTGCACTTTTGACCGCTGTAGCCGAATGCTGAACGGACGACTCCCTTTGCCGCCTTTGTAAGGTCAGCGTTGCTAGTGATGATTGCGGGGTTCTTGCTGCCGAGTTCGGCGATGAATGGTTTCGGATAGGGTTGGCTGGTAACGAAGTCCCGGTACAATGATAGTCCAACGTCCTTGGAGCCAGTGAATGCTATGCCAGCAACGTCAGGGTTCTTCGCGACTTCATTTCCAAAAGCTCCGCCAGGGCCTGTGAGGAAATTGATCACTCCGCCCGGGACTCCACCGTCAACCAGTGCCTTGTACAATTGGAGGCCAGAAAATGGTGCTTCGCTCGTAGGCTTGTAGACCACAGTGTTTCCCGTGATCAATGCCCCTGCGACCATCCCGCCCGCGAGGGCCATTGGGAAGTTGAACGGTGAGATTACAACCCATGCTCCGTATGGCCGGAGAACACTCTTGGATCTTTCGCCGGGGACGAGAGTGTCCATTGGTTTGATGTAGCCCTCGTTCTTTTCCATCTGGTCCGCATAGTACCGGAACATGTCGACCAACTCGTTGACCTCAGCGATCGCCTCGGTCCTGTTCTTGCCGACCTCGTAAGTGATCAGAGCTGCCAAGTAGAATTGGCGTTCGAAAACTACGTCTGCTGCTTTTCGGATGATGGCGACTCTCTGCCGCCAGTCCATGCTGCTCCACTCCTCGAAAGCGTCATTGGCAGCCGCTATCGCCTTCTTGATATGAAGACCCGTCCCTTTCTGGAAGTATCCGATTACGACGTTATTGTCGACAGGGCTTCGGTGCTCGAATTCTCCTTCTCCCGCCCGGACCTCCTTCCCATTGACATACATTGGGTGATGCTTCCCAAAATCCTTCTCGACTTGGCGCAATGCTTCCTCATACTT
>JACXTT010006611.1_pt1 | contig 16526 bp, 15 predicted proteins | sample 9270951 | NCBI WGS metagenome assembly JACXTT01 (sample SAMN15532306, study PRJNA645909) | rock metagenome | isolation source: weathered quartz diorite | place: Puerto Rico | collected 2017-06-21 | reverse complement strand
ATTTCGGCAACGCCTTTTTTCAAGTAGGCGAGTTGTTCGGCAACGGGTTTGAAGGTCATTGTGCTCATTCGATCCAAAAGAACCGATCTAAAGATCGGCCACTACAAGAAAACCACTCGGCGACCGAGGATTTTGTAATTCCGTTCCAGAACAATTTTGACAGCTTCGGAGTAGATTTTGTGCTCCTCTTTCAAAATGCGCGCGGAAAGAGATTCTTCGGTGTCGCCGTCTTCGACGGGGACGACGGATTGAAGAATGATGGGGCCGGCGTCGAGATTTTCATCCACAAAGTGAACAGTGCAGCCGGTGAGTTTTGCACCGTATTCGAGCGCTTGTTTTTGCGATTCGAGACCTGGGAATGATGGCAAAAGCGATGGGTGAATGTTTAAAATTTTTTGCGGGAAAGCGGCGACGAAATAGGGAGAAAGCAAGCGCATGTAGCCCGCGAGGCAGACGAGATCGACCTTGGCTTCGTGAAGTGCGGCAACGACGAGGCGATCGTAGGCTTCGCGTTCGAGGCCCTTCGAAGGAATGACGCGCGTGGCGAGGCCGCGGGACTTGGCGCGTTCGATTCCGGCGGCGGCTTCACGATTACTAAGGACGAGCGCGATTTCCGCCTTGGGAATGCGGCCGGTGGCAACGGAGTCGGCGAGGGCTTCAAAGTTCGAGCCGCGGCCGCTCAAGAGCACGCCTATGCGATGAGTCATAAACAGAAAACGGTAGCACAGGTGGAGGGAGAGGCCAAAACGACCCGGAGCAACTCATTTTGATTTTTTGCGCGGCTTCTTCCGGTCGCGCTTTCTCAATAGGAGTCCGGGCAATCCGTCGCAGCAAGGCACGACATGTACAACGACTCCGCCTCTATGGCATAGGCATTTGCAATCGCGCCTGTTTTTCATGCCGTGGCCTCTCGTGAACGCAAGCAATGGGACTAGGCCCAGGAGTAGCCGTGTTTCGAAAGGGGCAGAGAACGGATGCGGTCGCCGTTGGCGGTAAAAATGGCGTTGGTGACGGCACCGAGAATCGGAGGAAGGGCGGGCTCGCCGAGGCCAGTCGGGGAATTTTCGGTTTTTAGATAGTGGACAGAGATTTCGGGAGGCGCTTGAGAAATGCGAACTGGTTCGTATTCGTTGAAATTGCTTTGTTTTGCGCGGCCGCCATCAATGGTGATTTCCTGAGCCATCAACTGGCTGAGCGCTTCGATGACGGCGCCTTGCGTCTGATTTTCCGCGTTGAGGGGATTGATGATCTGGCTGCCAATGTCGCCGGCGATCCAGATTTTTTCGACTTTCACTTTTTGCGCGGAATCGACGTGAAGGAGAGCGACTCCCGCGAAATGGCCGCGATGGGAAAAATGGAAACCGACGCCCATACCGGTACCTTTGGGCAAAGTGCGCTTGCCCCACTGCGATTCGCGGGCGACGAGCTCGAGAACGCCTCTCATTCGAACGGGATCAAATTCGGGCGTACCCGCAGGAGAAGCAGTGGAAGCGTTTGTAACGCGCGGAGCATTCAAGAGTTGTAAGCGGAATTGAACGGGATCGACTCCGGCGGCGTGGGCGAGTTCGTCGAGGAAAGATTGAAAGACCCAGGCGTAACCGTTGCTGCCGGGAGCGCGAAGAGCATACGTGGGAATTCCTGAGGGCATAAGCGACGCGCCGAAGGAAAATGCAGGCACAAAACTTGCGGGAAATTCGTTGGGGCCGATGCCAGCGGCCGGAGCGAAGGATTTGTCCTGGCCAAGACTGACGAAATGGTTTTTCCACGCGGTGAGTTTGCCGGAAGAATCGACACCGCCCTTGAGATAGTGGAAACCGATGGGGCGATAGTGGTCGTGGTGAAAATCGTCTTCGCGAGTCCAGAGAAGTTTGACGGGCGCGCCGACTTCCTTTGCGATGGTAGCCACTTCGAGCATGTAATCGTTGGTGAGACGGCGGCCAAATCCGCCGCCGGCGCGGCGAAGATGGACGGTGATGTTCGCTTCGGGAATTTTCAGAACGTCGGCGACAAGCTGGCGGCCTCGTTCCGGAGTTTGGCTCGGCGACCAGATTTCAAGATTGCCGTCTTTGTAGTGGGCGAGGCAGTTTTGCGGCTCCATGGGGGCGTGCGCGAGAAACGGATAGGCGTAGGCGGCTTCGAGAGTTTTGGCAGCGGATTTGAGCGCGGCGTCTGCATCGCCATCGGTGCGCAGAAAAAATACAGGGTCTTTCTTGGAAAGTTCATCGGCGGTGCGGGCGAAATTCTGGCTGCTTTGTTGCGCGGTAGGACTGTCGCTCCAGACGATGCGAAGTTTTGAACGAGCTTGCTGCGCCTGCCACCAACTGTCCGCGACGATGGCGATGCCGCAATGCAGGCCAAGCAAATCCTGCGTGCCCTCGATGATGAACGCGTGGCGGATGCCGGGGAGGGCGCGGATTTCGTCCACGTTGGCAGAAGTGATTTTGCTGGCGAAGACGGGGCATTTTTCAAAAACGGCGTAGAGCATCCCGGGGAGTTTGAAATCGATGCTGTAAGGAAATTTTCCAGTGACGATGGCGGGATTGTCTACGCTGCGTGTGGGCTTGCCGATGATTTTGTAATCCTTGGGATCTTTCGGTTTCACGGATCGCAAGTCAGGCGGAGTGAGCGTGGCGACTTTGGCGGTGAGCTCGCCGTAGCCCAACGAGCGATTGGACGCGGCGTGGATGACGCGGCCGGAGGAAGTCGAGCACTCGGATTCGGGGACGCTCCAGGTTTGCGCGGCGGCGGTGATGAACATTTGGCGAACTGCAGCGCCGACGCGGCGAAGCGGATCCCAGTTGATGGGAGTGGCGGTGCTGCCACCGGCGCGTTGCGGACCGAATTTTGTTTCGTCGAGGTCGGCTTGTTCGACGCGGACATTTTTCCAATCGACGTCAAGTTCGTCGGCGAGAATCATGGGGAGATGCGTTTTGACGCCCTGACCGATTTCGGGGTTCTTGGAGAGGATGGTGACAATGCCATCGGGAGCGATGCGGAAGAAAGAAGCGGCGGCAAAGGCAGGTGTGGGCGCAGCAGTGGCCGCGCCTTGCGCGAGGGCGGCAGCGACAGGGCGAACGTAACAGGCGATGAGAACACCTCCGCCCGCGATCGAGCTGATTTTTAGGAATTCGCGACGAGCGAGAAGAGCGGTTTGCACGGGACACCTCGCGGTTGGGAAGAACTCTCATTCTAACGCTGAGCTGCAATCTGATGACAAGAGAGGATGTGCCGCGCCTACGGCGCTTACCTGGATGTTTTACGCTTACCCCGCCCTGACGGGCGGGGCTAGCTTATAGCGCACCTACGGTGCGGCGTCAGTGATGACCCGGCGCTGGTGTAATTTCGTAGTCGGCGGTGCGGGCGTGACGCAAGGAGGGAATCATTTAGATAGAAAATCAAAATGGCTTTTTTTGAACGCAATGCCGTTCCGAAACGAAGGAGTGGGCGAAGGTTTGTTAGAATGCGCGGCGCGAGCGCGGATCAATAGGGAGGGTGCGATGAGTTTTGAGACTTGGGTGAAAGCGGGCTTGGGAGTGACGGTATTTGCTGCAGTGGCGATATCAAGCGCGGCGCAGACGCAGCAAAAGGTGCTGCTGGATCCTGTAGAGCCAGCGCAGGGCGCGCACCGAACGCAGGGCCCTGCGCACTTGACGAAAGCGATTGCCCGACAGAGCGTTGACACGAGGTCCATGCTGGCGCTGATTGATGAGATGGTGGCGTGCGGGACGCGACTGACGCTTTCCTCTTGGACGGATCCGAAACGTGGGATTGGGTGCGCTCGGGACAAGATTGCGGCGCGGTTTGAGGAGATTTCGAAAGCTACTGGCGGAAAATTGCAGGTCGTGGTGGACAAATTTGAGGCGACGGCGGAGAGAACATCGGGGAAGGCGGTGCCGCTCGAAAATGTGTTTGCGATCTTGCCGGGGACGGATCCAGTGATGGCGAAGACGGTTTTTGTCGTGTCAGGACATTTTGATTCGCGCCCTTCGGACGTGATGGATCCGAACGCGGACGCTCCGGGAGCGGATGATGATGCTTCGGGCGTAGCAGTAAGCGTGGAGTGCGCGCGGCTGCTGAGCAAATTGGCGGCGGAGGGGAAAGCGGGATTTCGCGCGACGATTTTGTTTGCCGCGGTTTCGGGCGAAGAGCAGGGATTGCTGGGAAGCGCTCATCTTGTGGATTGGCTGAAAGAAAAAGGCTACATGGTGGGCGGAATGCTGGATGACGACATTGTGGGAGATGACCTTGCGCCTGGAGCGCCGCATCGCGTGCGGCTTTTTTCAGGGAACGGAGACATTGAGGATGCTGATTCGCCTTCGCGCGAACTGGCGCGCGCGATTGAGGAGATTGACGGGCGCGACGCGATTCGAATGATTTTTCGCGTGGACCGCTACGGGCGCGGCGGAGATCACTATCCTTTTTACAAAGCGGGTTTGCCTGCGGTGCGATTTACGGAGCCGCTGGAGGATTACAACCATCAGCATCAGACGCCACGCACGGAAAATGGCGTGGAATACGGAGATTTTGCGAAGTATTTGAATGCGGCGTTTTTGGGAAATGTGGCGCGGGACAATGCAGAAGCGCTGCGGCAACTGGCGATGGCCCCGGCTGCGCCGACGGAAGTGCGGCTAAAGGGAGCGGTGACACCGGATGCGAAGCTTTCGTGGAACGCGGAAGACGACAGCGAACGCGCGGGATTTGAGATTGTTTGGCGAGAAACGACGGAAGCGCGTTGGCAGGCTTTTGATTTTGTGCTGAGCGCGGGCGAGACGGTGCTGAAGGGCGTTTCCACGGACAGCCATTTTTTCGCGGTGCGGGCGGTTGGGAAGAATGAGGCGCGGTCCATTGCAACGGCGAGCCAACCGGAAGTGAGGCCGGCACCCGGGACGAAAAAATAGAAACTAATTGGAAGGAGCGAAAGTCACTGTCGCTGAGATGTTTTCGGTATTAATGGGCTTGCCGTTAAAAGTGCCGGGTTTGTACTTCCACTGAGAAACTGCCTCCTTAGCGGCATTTATTAACGACGGATCGCCGGAGAGTCCTTCTCCCGAGTCGACACGAAGGTTATACACAGCACCATCCTTGCCAACAACGAACGTAAGATGCACAACGCCGGTAAGGTGATTAGATGCGGCGTCAACTGGGTAAGTGGGAGCAACCTTCTTGATAAGTTGTGGCGGGACAAATTGCGCTTTGGTGGCCGCGATTTCAGAGCGCTTTAGGATAATTATGCCGCTCTCCCAGCGAAAGCCCCCGTCAACATAGAAAAAATAGCCAACCTGGTCTCCATATTTGCTGTCTCTTGGATCCAAAGGCGGCTTCCAAGAGACAAAGTAAATGTCCAAGGGATGATGAATCGCTTGCAGCCATCCCCATTCCATACCGTGACCAGGCTCAGGGTCGTCATTCACCTTGCGAACAAAGAAATCACCGTCTCTTTTGGAGATCTTGACCAAGAACTCTCGCATGGACCTTTCATTTTCATCGAGCTTTGCGGGATCGCACTGGCCCATCCAACTGTCAGCCTTATCGGAATCATACATATCATGCAGCCAAGCACCACAATTGGGGATTTCGAATTTTGAGACACGAACCTTCAGACTTTTGGTGTCGCCTTGCTTTGCCTCGCTTCGCAAATCCAGCAAAAGCTGTTTGAGGCCTTCCTTAGTGTTTTCGTAGGGCGGGAGAGAATCTGACTGCTCATGCGCGTTGCTTGGGCGTGGGTAGAGAATCAAGGTCAAAAAGCACAAGCTTCCGAAAAGAGGCAATCGACGGGTCGCCATAGACCCTATTTAGCAGAACGGTAGCTTATGCGCAAATAACAACTCAAGCGGAGTGTTTCGCAGCGGCGAATTCGGCGAAGGTGAGGAAGTGGCCGGCGGGATCCTTGACGCCGATTTCGCGGGCGCCGTAGAAGGTGGTGCGTTCGGGCAAGTAGACGCTGGCGGATTTGAGAGCGGGTTTGAGGGCGTCGAGATTCTCCACCTCGACATAGAGAAATGTTGGACCTTTTCGAACGTCCTGCGCGACGAAGGGCAGATCCTTTTCCGCGCTGGCCCAGGTTTGGTACATGACTTCGACGTTTCCTTGCTGAAGAATGACAAAGCCCAGGTGATTGCCTTCGGGGACTTCGACGGTTTTGACAAAGCCGAGATGTTCGGTCCAGAACGGAAGAACGGGTTCGATTTTTTCGAAGAAGAGGACAGAAGTGAGTTTTTTGACCATGAGAATCTCCTTGCGTTCGATACTAGTCTAAATTAGACTAGCATGAGTCTACCGGGATTGGATGCCGATGTCAAGGAGGAGGTTATGAAGGCGGAAAAGCGAGAGTTGAGGGATTTGATTTCGATTGGGCCGGCGATGTTGCGGGATTTTGAGTTGCTGGGAATCCGGAGCGTGAAGCAACTGGCGAAACAGGACCCGAAGAGGATGTACGCGCGGCTGGGGCGGATTGCAAAGCAGCATCAGGATATTTGCGTGCTGGATACGTTTGAGGCGGCGGTGGCGCAGGCGAAGAATCCGCGATTGCCGGTGGAGAAATGCCATTGGTGGTGGTGGAGCGAAGGAAGAAAGCAAAACCAAGAAAAAACCGGGAGAAGGAATTAACACAGAGAGCACAGAGAAACGGAAGCACAGAGGACACGGAGTGAAGAAGAGGAAAGAAAAAGATGGAGCGCGGCTGACGACGGCAGACCTGGTTCTGCTGAGTTTGCTGGCGGAGCGGCCGATGCATGGATACCAGGCGAATGCGGAGTTGGTACGTCGCGAGGTGCAGGATTGGGCGGGGATTTCGCGGCCGCAGGTTTATTACTCGATAGAGAAATTGGCGCGGTTTGGGATGCTACGGAAGGCGGCGGATAAGGCCGAAACAGAGGGGCCGGAGCGGCAAGTGTACGCGCTGACGGCGCGAGGGACAGAGGCGCTTGCGGATGCGCTGGAGCGAGAAGATTGGACAACGCAGAGGGAACGGCCAGCATTTTTGACGTGGATGGCGCTATCGTGGCAGGCGCGGCGGGGAGTGTTCGCGCAACAGTTACAAAAGCGACGGCAATTTTTGCGAGCCGAGGTGGCGCGGGAGAAGGAAACGCTGGAGAGCGTGTTGAAGGAAGTGGGGCATCCGCATCACGAGGCGGTGTGGATGATTTCGCTGATGACTGCGGAGTTTGAGACGGAGCTGAAGTGGCTGGCGAAAGTGGAGAAAGAGATGAAGCTGCGGGGAAAGGCGAAGCACCCGGAGTATGCGATAGTTGAACAAAAAAAGTGATTGAGGATCACATGCAAACTTTTTCGGTCTATCTGAATGGCAAGCGACTTTGCGTCGCAGGGTTCGACGCGGAGGGAGTACTCGTCGTAAACGTCAATGCGGTAAGTATAGGGAAGAGAAAAGAATTTGCCCTCAATGTCGGAGGCTTGAACAGTGCTACAAACGAGCATCTTCGGTGGCAGGAAGCTCGAAAGCTAAAAGTGGGAGATGAGATTAAGCTGGTAATCTCTAACAAGGATTCGGCTGATGAGCCCCGTCGAAAGTTTGTTAGTAACTCCGATCCATTGGCCAAGGTGCCTCGACGGAAAAAACCAGGAAAGAAGAAAGATCCACATCTGTCAGCTCGCAGGACACGATAATCTGAAAAAAGAGAAGGGGCGGCAAGCGGTTGCTGCCCCTTCTGCATTGTTGATGACCTGCGATTACGACTTGGCCGGTGGCTCCTTTTGTTTGGGGACGACTTTGGCTAGCGCGGCTTCCATGTCTGGAGGAAGCGCGGTCACTGGGGCTTTGGTAGAAGCGCCGGTGCCGCCGTTGCTGGGGCCGCCGAAGAAGCGCATGGCGGTTGCGGCGAGGCCTTCAATGGCGCCGCCGCCGTTGCCGCCGCCGGTGACGAGCACATCGGGCACGAACTTTGCTTTGCCTTCGGCGAGAGCCGCGACCACGTTGACGATCGCCGTGGCGTTCGAACCGAGCGCTTCCACTTGCGCGCGATAACCGCGAGCGCGGGCAAGGCCGACCGCTTCGACTTCCGCGCCTTTCGCCGTACCGGTCTGGCGGATGTATTCCGCTTCTCCGGTGGCTTCGGCAACGCGAGCGTCGGCATTGTTCTTCTTGATGTCCACGCCGACCTTGGAGCGCGCGAGATCGGCTTGCATGTCCGCCGTGCCTTTGGCCTTCTCCATCTCAATGCGCTGATCCTGAGCGGCCTTCTGCTTCTTGAACGTTTCGATTTCCTGGTTGGCGATTTCGCGATGCGTGAGCACTGTGACCATGTCCTCCGGGAAAATCACGTCCTGGATGTACACGCCTTTGGTTTCAACCTGATATTGCTCGAGCTGCTGGCGAATATGGTCGAACGCTTCAAGCTGCACTTGCTGGCGCGTTTCAATGAATTTGATCGCGGGCATGTTCTGCAGCGAGTTGCGGAAATGGTTGCCGACGGCGGCCTGGAGAACTTCGTTGACGAGATTCTTCATGGTGCCGACCATGGAGATGACGCGCGGGGCTTTGGTATCGGGCACGTGAATCTGGACTTGCAGATCGATTTTGAAGACGAAGCCTTCCTTGGACTTCGCGACGATCTGCTGAAGTTGCGCGTCCAGGTTGTGCGCTTCACTGACGGCATCGGCCCAATTCAGGTTGAGAATGGCCGTCGGAACAATTTCCGGCTCGTAACAGCGCGGGTTGAGCGGATACTTGCCGGTGCGCAGCGGCTCCTGCCAGACGCCGCGATGGCCCGGGCGAACGAGCGAACCGTATTTGAAGTCCGCGCCGCTCGTATCCTGCGTAGCGAGGCCGACATACGCCTTGATGACGCCGACCTGGCCCTGCTTGATGATGAGCATGGGGATAAGCTCGACGCTGACGAGGAACGGATTGAGCGCATAGGCGCCGTAAAGCAGCGGGTCATGCTGCAAACCGATGTGGCCGCCGTGATCCAGAAATGCTTGGAAGTCCTGATAGTTGTTGTGCAGATGGTTTTTGCTGCCAAGAAGCGCTTCGATGATTTGCGCATCGTTGGCGTTGCTGTTTTCCATTTTTTCGACGTCGGCAAAACCCCCGAGGCGGCTGGCGATATCCCCGGAAGGAAGCGGATCGCCTTCGTAGGCGGTAACGATGCCGACCATGTCGATAGTTGCGCCGTCTTTGCCGCGCGGCTGCGGCTCGATGCGAACCAGTTCGAGCTGCTCGGATTTCAGGCCCAACGCAGCGGGAGTCAATTCCCCGCCCCGGCCCATTTTTGCGCGGAGCTCGGGCGAGACGGGTTCGCCATAGACGCGGGTGCGTGTGATCACCAAGAAGCCAACGGGGTGAATCGGCACGAGCGAGCCTGGAGGCAGCACGGGCCGCTGGACTCCTTTTTGCCCGCCGAGTTGAATAAAATTGCGGAGATCGGAAAAGTTGGCGAACTCCTTTTTGTAGACCGCAGACTTTGCGCCGATGGGCAGGGGCTGGCCGACTTGCGCGATGACCACGCCGATTTCGCCGGCCGGAACCTGAATCCACGGGTACTTTTCCACGGTGTACATCAGGAAGGGCTTCCAGCGCAAACCGGGCATGAGCAAATCCGCTTGATAGCCAGCCTCCCCGCTAAAGGCCACGGGATTGTCCTTGGTCAGTTTGTGGAAGGAGAAGCGCTTCGTGACCAGACCGACTTCGGTCGGTCCGATCTTGTGAAGGGACGTGACGAAAAGGACCGCCGCCAGCAGGATTCCAAAGGCCAGCAGCGGATAAGAATAAAAGAGACTAAGAAGCAAATTCAGGAGCGACATACACACACCTCCGGGGCGCTGGGCGCCGTTCTTTCTGGCCTGGCAAGGAGCAGGCTTGCCTTGTCCAAGGGGTTACATAGTGCAGACGCGGATGACACTGCGCGGGTGCGAAGAGGAAGTCAAGTAGAGCACTAGTACGCAACTTAAAATGGCTTGTTTTCAATAGCTTAGGGATTGCAAGTCTAGAACGGGGCTTGCTTGTGCTGAGTAGATTTGCTTCGGGCGGGGTTAAACTAAATAGACCTGCCCAGCGCACCCCTAGCTTTCAGGAGGGAAAGAGATGAGGAATCGAATCGCAAGCATGATTTTTGCAGGGTTTCTGGCCTGCACTTTGGCCGGCGGAATCGCCGCAGCCCAAGGAAATAGTCACGGAAACGGCAAAGGGAAAGGCCACAACAAGAATCAAAATGACCAGGGAGAGAATCAGGGCGGATATGTGAAATATGGTTTCGGCGTGCATGACCGCGAAGTGATCTCTACCTATTATTCGAACCACACCCAGGGATTGCCTCCGGGATTGGCAAAGCGCGGCGGCAATTTGCCGCCAGGATTGGAGAAGCAGCTCGAGCGGAATGGAACTTTGCCACCGGGATTGCAGAAGAAGCTGGAGCCGTGCCCGGTAGAGTTGGAGCGGCAGTTGCCGCCATTGCCGGCGGATTACCACCGCGCGGTGATTGGGGCGCACATCGTGGTGCTCAACCGGCATACCAATGTGATTGTGGATGTTTTTAAGGACGTGGTGCGGTAGAAGAGTCAGAACTAGAAAATCGAAATTGGAAAATGGAAAAGGGGCGCCGCGAAGCGCCCCTTTTTCTATTGGAGGCGGGCCCGCCTCGGAAAGGCCTCTACATTTGCGCGTCATTCGAGTAGCGAGTCCTGCCGTTTGGAAAGCCGATGCCACAAATGAGAGAAAAAGAACCGGTCTGAAGACCGGCCACTACAGTCAAAGAGGCCGCTTCGGAAAGCGGCTCCTACATTGCGTTACGACAAATTGAGGGCACCGGAGTAGACGACGCGGGCTTTGGCCGTGTCGCCGCGTTCGATGCGGCCGATGTTGAAGAATTTTTCGCGGCGGCGTTTTAAATCGGCCTCGACCTTGGCGATATGAGCGGGCGGGACGACGAGAATCATGCCGACGCCGAGATTGAAGGATTCGAGAAGGCCATCGGTATCCATTTTTCCGACTTTGGCGAGGTATCTGAAAATCGGCAGAACGGACCAAGAGGCGAGATCCACGACGGCCTTGACTCCGGCGGGAAGTACACGCGGAAGATTCCCCGGAATGCCGCCGCCAGTGATGTGCGCGAGAGCGGAGACCCAACCTTTGGCGAGAATATTTTTCAGCGCCGGTGCATAGCAAAGATGAGGCCTTAAAAGTTCAGGGCCGATTTTATTGCCGACTTCGGCGACATAGGTTTCCGGTTTGAGCTTCGCAACTTCAAAAACCAGTTTGCGCGCGAGGGAATAGCCGTTGGTGTGAAGGCCCGCGGAAGGAAGCGCGAGGAGCGTGTCGCCTGGCTTGACGGTTTTTCCAGTGATGATTCTCTTGCGTTCAACAGCGCCGACAATAAACCCCGCAAGATCGTATTCGCCGGGAGGATAGAAGCCGGGCATTTCCGCGGTCTCCCCGCCGATGAGCGCGCAGCCAGCTTTCCGGCAGGCGCGGCTCATGCCGTCCACAAGCTGCTCGACGATATGCGGGTCCATTTTTCCGAGCGCGAGGTAGTCGAGAAAGAAAAGCGGCTCGGCACCCTGGACGAGAATGTCGTTCACGCAATGATTGACGAGGTCACCGCCAACGGTGGAATGAACGTCCATAGCCATGGCGATTTTGAGTTTCGTGCCGACGCCATCGGCGCTGGAAACGAGAATCGGCTCTTTGAATTTCTTCGTATCGAGTGCAAAAAGCGCGCCGAAACTTCCGATGCCGCCGAGAACTCCGTTGGTGAAGGTGCGCGTAGCGAGATGGCGGATGCGCTGCTTGGCTTCATCCGCTACGGCGATGTTGACTCCTGCGTCGGCATATTTCATGGCGTGTGACCCATTTCCCGGGACAAGAATTTTGACACAGCAGGCATGGGCCGGGCGAGAGGGGAGGCCAGCTCAAGGTTGCGTCAGAAGATAAGGAACAGGCGCCTCCAACGAATCGTACTGGGATGAAAGATTCCGTTTAAATAAGCAGTAAAACGCGCGCCGAAATTTCCCGGCTGCCATGCGCTTTTTGGCGCGGCGAGCGACATATAAATGATCACGGGCGTGCCAATGATGTTTTCGCGAGGAACGCAGCCCCAATAGCGGGAATCGAGCGAGTCCGTGCGATTGTCTCCCATGGCGAAATAGCAATTGGGCGGCACCTTGTACGGGAAAACCTTATCGCGGCCGGCAAATTGGCCCTCGTACGAGCCCGGCGAAGCGGGCCTCGAAGGGCCAACCGTGTACGCCTCTTCGAGACGATGGCCGTTGATCCAGACGGCGTTGTCGTGGACGTCCACGATATCTCCGGGCAAGCCAATCACGCGCTTCACATAATCAGGCTGATTGGGATCGAAAGGCGGTTTGAAGATGATGATTTGCTGGCGCTTTGGATTGCGCCAGAGCGGAACGTGAATGTCGGTAAATGGAATGCCGGCGTCATAGCCGATGCGGCTCATGATGAGATGGTCTCCGACGAGCAACGTGTTCTGCATCGACTCCGAAGGTATAACGCGCGCCTGACCAATAGCACCGTTGATGAGCAGAAAAACGAGGCCGACCCAAAACCACGCAATGATTTCGCGGCGAATTTTCTGCTCGGTGGTCAGCTTGACGACGGTTTTTTTTGCGGTCTTTTCTTTCACGATTCACCGGGTCAGATGGAGATTTCTAGAATAAATGAAACAGCCTGCGCCAGCGAATTTCTCCCGGATGAATGAGCACCCGGGCATAAGCAGTCAATCGCTCAGGAATGGAGCCTGATCCCCAAGCTGCGGACGGCGAGGGATCTTCAATGGACATATAAATCATGATCGGCGTGCCGATGATGTGGTCGCGGGGAATGCAGCCAACGAAACGGCTATCGAGCGAGTCGCCGCGATTATCGCCCATTACAAAATAGCAATCAGGCGGGACAGTGTAAGGAAAAATATTTGTCTTGCCGGCGAGGCCGCCGCGGAAAAGATAAGGATCGCCGCGCTCCGTCGGGCCAATGGCGTAGTCTTCGCGCAGGCGCACACCATTGATGTAAACGCCGCCGTCATGGACGTCAACGGTTTCGCCGGGCAAACCGATGACGCGCTTAATGACGTCGGAAGTGTCTCCGGGAACGACAGGGCGAAAAATAACAATCTGCTGGCGCTTGGGAGTACGCCAAAGGGGTTTATGAATATCCGTAAACGGAATTCCTGCGTCATAGCCGAGACGGCTCATGAACAAGTGATCGCCGATCAACAGCGTGTTCTGCATGGAAGCGGAGGGAATGACGCGGGCCTGGCCAACGGTTCCGTTTACAAGCAGAAGAATGAGGATGACCCAAAACCAGGCGATCGCTTCGCGGCGAACTTTTTGTTCTGTTGTGAGGTTCTCTTCGGGCTTGGCTGGCTTCGTTTTTCTAGCTTTCATGCGTCACCGTGAGTGGGCCGTCGGTTTGTACGGGTGTTGAATCTTCCGCGCCAGGATTCTTGGGCAACTGGCCATTTGAACCGCCCTCGCGAACTTCAAGCTGCACAAGGTCCGTGGGATAAACGCCCGTATAACAAGACGTACAAAACGCGCCTTCGGTGTCGCCGACGGCTTGCTTCAGGCCGGCAAGAGAGATGTAGCCAAGGGAATCGGCACCGAGGAATTTGCAGATTTCTTCGGGCGTGCTCGAAGAGGCGATGAGCTCTTCGCGGGTGGGCGTGTCCACGCCGTAGTAGCACGGAGAAATTGTGGGCGGGCATGAGATGCGCACGTGAACTTCGGTCGCGCCGGCTTCGCGCACCATGCGGACGATTTTGCGCGAAGTGGTGCCGCGGACGATGGAATCGTCCACGAGGACGACGCGCTTGCCTTCGATGAGGCCCCGAACTGGATTGAGTTTCAGTTTGACACCGAAGTTGCGGATGGCTTGCGAAGGCTCGATAAACGTGCGCCCGATATAATGATTGCGAATCAAGCCCATGCGGAATGGAATGCCGGATTCCATGGCGTAACCGACCGCCGCGGGAACGCCGGAGTCCGGAACCGGTACGACGAGATCGGCTTCGACCGGATGTTCCTTGGCGAGCAGGCGGCCAAGCATTTCGCGGCTGGCGCTGACGCTGCGGCCAAAGATGGTACTGTCTGGCCGCGCGAAATAGACATGCTCGAAAATGCATTGCTGGTGCGGCTTCGGCGGTGCGAAATGAATGGATTCGACGCCGGATTTGGTGATGCGCACCATTTCGCCGGGCTCGATTTCGCGAATGTAGCGCGCATCGAGAAGATCGAACGCGCAGGTTTCGCTGGCGACGATCCAAGCTTCGCCGTGGGGCGTGACGAGCTTGCCGAGATTGAGCGGGCGGAAACCACGCGGATCGCGCACAGCATAAAGCTCTTCCGGAGTCAGAACGACAAGCGAATAAGCCCCTTCCACTTGATTGAGCGCGTCGCCGAGCGCACCGGAAAGATTGCGCGCTTGCGATTTTGCGACGAGATGAACAACAACTTCGGTGTCGCTGTTCGTCTGGAAAATCGAGCCGCGATGTTCGAGTTTGCGGCGCCACTCGGCGGCGTTGGTGAGATTGCCGTTGTGCCCGAGCGCGATTTTGCCCTTGTTGCAGTCAATCATGATGGGCTGCGCGTTTAGCAAGGCTTTGTCGCCGGCGGTGGAATAGCGCGTGTGGCCGATGGCCAGAGAGCCGGGAAGTTTGTCCAAAACTTCGGGCGTGAAAATTTCTTCGACTTCGCCCATAGCGCGGTGCGTGTGAAGTTCGGTGCCGTCACTCGAAACGATGCCGGCGGATTCCTGCCCGCGATGCTGCAGCGCGTAAAGGCCAAGATAGACGAGCTTCGCCGCTTCGGCATGGCCGAAGACCCCCACGACGCCGCAGTGGTCGTGGAAGTGGTCGTCGAGACGTTCAACGTCGCGATTAAAACTCATCCTTGCCTTTTCCGCCGCACAACGCGATAAATCGCGGCCCCGCCGAGCAGGAATGTAACACCCATGAAGAGATTCAGCTCAGTACCAAAATACAGAGCAGAGTGTCCTGGCAAATTCCCTTTGAATACGACGCTTATCGCATCCAAGAGAAAGACCAATCCGAACAGAGCCAAAACGACCGCGATGGAAAGCTGTAGCCACGTCTTCACGTACGTCATTTCTCCGCTAGCGTGCGTTCGAGAGAATAGGCCCAAATATCGCGCAGGACATCGAGGGGGGAGTCGATGGCCGCGTGTCCCTGAATTTCGATGCGGAGCGCGGCGTCCCGCGTGACTTTGCCGAGTTCGCGCACGTCCACATTATATTGTCGCGCAGTTGCGAGAACGGCGGCAAGGTTTGCGGGCGAGACCGACACTATGCAGCGAGCGCCACGTTCGCCAAACAGCGTGTATTCGGCTGGGGTGTTTTCTTCCAGAGAAATGGAAGCGCCAAGAGAAGAAAAAGCAGATTCCTCGCTTCGCTCGGAATGACAAGTGGATGATTGGTTGCCGGGATGGGGCGCAGCGTGCTGCGCCCCTACGAGAGAAGAAGCGAAGCAAGATTCGGCGAGGGTGACGGCGAGGCCGCCATCGGAAATATCGTGGGCCGATTGAACCGTGCCTGCCGATGCGAGAGCGACTAGGCAATCGATGAGACGTTTCTCGGCGGCGAGATCAATGGCAGGTGGTTCGCCCGCGATGATGCCGATGGTCTTGGAATATTCCGAAGACGAAAATTCCTGGGCGGTTTTATGTTCGCTCGCCACTCGCCACTCGCCACTCGCCACTTCTTTCGCATCCGCGCCATCCAGCAACACAATCACATCGCCGGGATTGCGGAAGGCGATTTTGAGGACGTGCGAGACGTCGTCGAAAATACCGAGGATCCCGATAACGGGCGTCGGATAAATGGATTTGCTGAGAGTTTCGTTGTAGAAGCTGACGTTGCCGCCGGTGATGGGCGTGCCGAGCGCGGTGCAGGCTTCGCTTAGGCCGTCGATCGCCTGCGAAAATTGCCACATCACTTCCGGTTTTTCCGGGCTGCCGAAATTGAGGCAGTTCGTTGCGGCAATGGGACGAGCGCCGGACGTGGCGACGTTGCGCGCGGATTCCGCGACGGCATGCATCGCGCCGAGTTTAGGATTGAGCTGGCACCAGCAGCCGTTGCCATCGGTAGCGAGTGCAAGTCCACGCATGACACCGTTCTTCTCTGATTCTTTGATGCGGACGACTGCAGCATCGCTCGCGCCAGGACCAGCAAGAGTGTTGGTGCGGACGCTGGTGTCGTACTGCTCCGTGATCCAGCGCTTGGACGCAATCGCGGGAGAAGCAAGCAGCTTTTTGAAATTGTCGGTGAGGTTTGTTCCTGCGGCAGCGAACTTAAACCAATCTTTTTCAGATTCGACACGCGGCGCGGGCGCAGCGAGCGGACGATTGTAAACGGGGCCTTCTTCCGCAAGTGGATGCGCAGGAATTTGCGCGGCGACCGCCCCGTGATTTTTGATCACTGCGAGCCCGCCGTCGGTGACGATGCCGACGACGACGGCGTCGAGTCCCCATTTTTTGAAAACGTCGAGCACTTCGTGTTCTCGGCCACTCTCGGCGACAAGCAGCATGCGCTCCTGCGATTC
>JACXTT010006610.1_pt1 | contig 16528 bp, 13 predicted proteins | sample 9270951 | NCBI WGS metagenome assembly JACXTT01 (sample SAMN15532306, study PRJNA645909) | rock metagenome | isolation source: weathered quartz diorite | place: Puerto Rico | collected 2017-06-21 | reverse complement strand
CACCGGCTTGGCAAAGGCCGCCGTTAAAGCTTCGAATACGCCTCCTAGCCCGCAAGATGACAGTGCCGCTGTGGTCAAGCCTCTCCAACGCATTCTTCAGCAAGTTGATCAGTACCTGCCTGAGTTGCGGCGGATCAGCAAGGAACTGCACTTTCTGCTCGCAGTCGAGTCTAAATTCAATAGATTGCTGCTTAAAATGCTCGGCCATCAGATCGTGGACTTCCTGGAGAGCTTCGCACACATTCAAAACGACTAGTCTCGGCTCCGCTGGCCCCGCCAATTCGAGAAAGTTTTTGACTACCTGATCCAGCCGATTGATTTCATTGCCAATGTCCGTGGCGTCTTTGTGGCCTTCGCTACCGGGCTCGAGGTTCTTTTGCAGGGTCCAAAGTCGTGCACTAATGGTGGTGAGTGGGTTGCGTACTTCGCCCGCCAATATCACGGCTAGTTTCTGGAAGCTGGCGAGCTTGGTTTGCTCTTCAATGATGGTATCTCTTTGGACCAGTTTTAGGCGAAGCGGCGTAACAACAATTCCCCTGTAAACCGCGACCATCAAAAAGAACAGAAGCCCGCCCACCGCGACAAGCAACCAATAGCGCACGTGCCGTAGCGGTAGAGGAGGGGTTCCAGGAGCCGGTCTGGCCCGATTGGCAAACGACATCCGGTCCCGTGCATCCAAAAGCGCTTTAATTGCCTTTTCCTGACGCTCCGCCCGTTTGTTCGCTTCAGATTGAAGTTGCACATCGAGAAATGATTGAAGGGCCTCTGCGTCGCCGCGCGCCTGCTGAGCTAGCTCCGACAATTGTTGGGCCGCTTGCTCTGCCCTGGCGAAGTTTTGAGAAACCAAATCTCCTGTTAGAGGTGCTCCCTTATTGTTCAGAACATAAGTAGCGTTCGTCTCATAGTTTGCGTGATACGTGCGGTCAATTTCATTCAGCAGCGTTCTCAAGCCCATACGGATGGAGACTGGTCCATTGGTTGAAGCAAGTTGCTCCTTATTGACACTCTGCTGGAGATCAAGTGACTTGTCCTGGAAATGTTCAGCTTCAGCGCGTTCCTTCTCCTTCCTGATCCAATCACTTAACTCCTGCTGCTTGCGCTCAAAATGCTTCTTCGCCTCGGTTGCCGCTTCCTTCTGGGTTGCATGCATAAATCCAGTTAACGTCGTTCGCAAGTCATAAAGTGCCGTTTGGAGGTATTCCGCGACACTGCGATATTCTTCCTTGAGCGTGCGGGCATCGACCAACTCGAGCCCGACCTTGCCCTTGTCGGCATGCAGTTGGTTTAGTTCCAACTCAAACGCCCCCCGTAGTTCATTGAACACTTGTTGGCTCGTTTGGGAGTCCTGTTGCAGTCGATCTACGTCCAGCTCTATCTTGTAAATTTGGAACGCGGCCCATCCCACGAGTACAATAGCCAGGAAGATAAAGAGTTCAAACAATGGCAGACCAGGCTTTAGCTCAGTTTTCATGCCGGGTGTTGGTTCCGACTGGCCGGCAGTACGATCCGAAAAACCGTGCCTTGACCGGGGGCAGTGTCAAATTCGAGGCGGCCGTGGTGTTTGTCAACAATCTCCGATGCAATCGCCAGGCCCAAGCCAGTGCCGTCGGACTTGGTGCTGAAGAACGGATCGAAGATCCGTTTCTGAACCTCCGGCGGAATCCCCGGGCCGGTATCGGCCACTTCGATCACCGCGACATCCGTTACAGCGCCACGCAATTCCCGGCTGGTCTTGGAGGCACGCAGAGTAATCGTGCCTCTCCCGTTGAGGCACTCAGCGGCATTCTTGACCAGATTAATCAGCACCTGTTTAAGTTGGCCAGCGTCCACCACTAACTGCACATCCTCCTCGCACTCGCAGTTCAGGGCGATCGCTTCATCGCCGATCTGTGGACGCATCAACTGCTGTATTTCCCTAAGCGTGCCCTCCGCCGCCACGGCAACGAGCGTGGGTTCGGTGGGGCGCGCCAGCGCGAGGAAGTCCCTGACAATTTGGTCCAGCCGCTTGATTTCGCTGCGGATTACTGCCGCGTCTTTCAGCGACTCGCTGCCCGGCGGCAGCAGTTTTTGGAGCGTATAAACACGGGCGCCCATCGCCGTCAACGGTTGCTTGATTTCATGGGCCAGCTCCTGCGCCAGCCGGCGAAAGTGAGCCAGCTTGTCCACATTGGCTTGCTGTTGGACGTGTTGTTGTTTGTGCTGCTGGATAATGCGAAATGTCCGTGTCAACTGTCCGCGGTAAATACCCCACATCAGCACAAAGCTCAGAACAACCAGTGCCGGTAATAGAGCAATCCGCAAGTTGCGGAAACGCCCCCAGAACTCGTCAAGCGGCCGTTTGGGAGCTTCCAGAAACCATTGGGTCAGGTCACCCAGGCTGCGGGCTTCTTGCGCTAGCGTCAAGAGGTGCGACCGGGAGCGTTGGAGATCGCGTTTGTGCAGGGCAACTCGCTCCCGGAGAAGCGGCCCGCCGGCATTGTTGATCAAATACGCAGCAGCGCTTTGATAATTCGTGAACTGGGCTCCGATCCGAGCCAGCAGCGGCATCAATTGACTCGGGATCTGAGGGGGTTGGTTGGTCGATGTGGCCGAGGAAGAAGGCCCCGAAAATGGCATCTCTGCAGGCGATTCTGTCACCTGGCTCCACCGCCGCCGCGTTTTGTCGGTCCACTGCTGCCACTCGGCACTCTTAAGCTGGAAGTTTTGCAGCGTGGCACCGTCTTTGGTCTGCAAATATTGAGTTAGCGTAGCGTTGAGTTCGTTGATGTTTGCATCGACAAAATCGGCGATCTGCAAAAACTCTTTCCGCAGTTCTTGATATTGCTTCCGGTTTTCGTCCGCTTCCGGCTTGATCTCGTACAACCTGAGCGCCACCCAAGCAATCAGTATCAGGGCGACGACCAAGGTTAGCTCATACAACGGAAAAGGCTTCGGGATCCGTGCGGTCATGCAATCTCTGGGCACACATTATCGCTCCTGAACGATGCGCAGCTGCCACCAACGAACCGATACTGCAGGAAGCGCCTTCATAAGAATACGGTCTCCGATAGCTAACGACAAGCCTGCCCTTTTGAGGCGGCGTGTTCCGTGAACCTCCAACCAAATTGGGCGGGTCTTCAAAACCCAAATGACGAATGTCGAATGATGAAAGAATGACGAAGGACTAATGACGAAAAAGCAGTGGGATCACGCCGTTTCTTCAGGATTTCGTCATTGAGATTTCTTTCTTCATTTGAGAACAGGCCGATTGTGCGGCATCCTCTAGTCAGGAAAGGTGTGCGGACTTCGCCATCAGGTTCAAGCGCCGACGGCGGTTGCTGCCACAGGGGGCCTTGGTTACACCAAGGGTGTGCCGCGCGGGAGTTTGACCACGACCGTACCCGCAATCCGATCATGCCAGCCCTGCCTGTCCTTGTCCCAAATAATCCAGAGAAAGCCCAGGAATAGCACGACGACCGAGAAACCGGCTGCGAGGCCGCGCACTAGTGCTATGACAAATGTCAGTGGTTGGCCGTCCAGACGCGCCACCTTTAATCCGAGCACAATGCCGCCAATTGTCGTTCCTTTCCAGGCCCACATTCCTGAGAAGTAAGCCAATGCGACCAGAAAACCAAGCGGCGGCCCGCCAACGACGCTGCCCAGAATACTGACCAGGACTACATCCAAAAACGCCGCACCCATGCGCTCCCAAAAACTCGCTTTAGGAAATGCCCACGCATCGGGCAGACTCGACACCGCTGTCGCCGCTGCCGCTGGCTGAGGGACTACCGGGGGAATCGGTTCGGCCGCCGCCGCGGGAGACGCAGGAGTCGCCGCACTCGCAGCGCTCTCGGGCTGCGCAGGCGCGCTGGGTGCCGTCGGACCCGGGTTGGCTGAGAAACTGGCGCCACTGGCAGGCGGCGCAATAGGGGGAACTACTGCGGCGAGTGTCGGCGCAGCCATCGGTTTTTCCGGCATCTCCTTGCGGAACCCGCCGAACGCAGCCATTACTGCGCAGCCCAAACCCCATACGCTTATCACGCCAAACGTCAGCATTCCTATGACTGGCACGAGATAGAGCAAAGTGACAACGAACGCGCCGAGCAGGAATGCAGCCAGTCGGTGTTGAAAACCGCTGCTTCCAAATTGCCGGCCGAGCATGAGGCCCAGACACTGCAGGATGGCCACTTTTCCAACCAGCAATCCAAGGAACAGCGCTGCCAACACAAACGGCACCACTACAATGCCGAGAACCGTAATCGTCAAAATAAGAAGGACCACCGGCAGCAGCAGTTTGCTCAGGAGGCCCATCAGGAAGGAGGTGGCTGGACGACGCGTGAGTTCGTCAATACAAGCCTGCACCGGTCTGGGAAAGGCCGCGGCAATTAGCAAGTAAATCAGGAGAAACGTTGCCCAGACTCCCCATACCCAGCCGACTTGTGGCGCCAAGGGGCGCAGTTTGAAAAGCGAATGCACAATCCATTTCTTGAGCCAATCCACATGCGGCAGGCCAACGCCAGGCTCGACCTGCTGGATTGAACCTCCAATTTTTGCACCCTGCGCCACATCGGCCCTGCCACCGACGGCTACGACGTCGCCGCGGATATGAGCATCCGGACCGGCCTTGACGTCGCCCATGACCGCGACTGCCGCCTCGCCGACTTCACCTTCGATATCCAGGTTTCCGCCGATCGCGACAGCGGCGTCGCGGACCTTCCCGCGCACGATGGCCGAGGCGCCGATGACGACGACCGCCTCGGCAGTCTCACCCTCCTTCAGTTCCACGTCATGGCCGATCGAGACCAGCGCGTTGCGGTGGATTTTTCCTCGCCGCCAGGACCAGTCAGTGGTCTCGTTCGTCGAGATCGAGGCCGTCGAGTCAGCGACCGACTCGGTTGCTTCAGCCGGCTGGTCATTCGTCTGGACCGCCTTCGTAATGCCAGCATCTTGGGCCCGAATCGATCCTGGCACCAGCATAGCGAACGCGGATGCGAGCGCTACGAACGCCGTCAGCTTTTTCTTAGTAGTCATATAGTTCTGAGTTCCTTCTAACGCCGCGCCAAGCCAAGTCTGAGATAAACCGTGCCGAGTCCCACGCACAGCGCGTAACCAATCGTCAAAGCAGCGAAGCACGCAAGCAAGTAGCCCGTGCGGAGATGTGTCACCGTCACGAGCAGCGCGTTCACCAGCGCGATGGTGGCATGCCAAATCACTCCGAATCCAGCCAACCAGCCTCCTGCTTGTTGCGTGGCGACCGCAAAGCTTTCAACGTGCATCAGCTTCCACGCGCCAAAGCAAAGCCCGCCGAACAGCGCGAGCAGCGCCACGAGAGAGGCTGTCTGAAGCGCCAGGGGCCACATCTGCCAGGATTGCCGATACCAAGGGAGCCCTAGCCGTGATTCGATGGCCCTGATCACCCGCAATATTAGCGCGTGGGGCGCGGTCAGTTCCGGTAGACCTTTTAGCTCCCGGTCAACCTCGGCTTCCAATCGTTGTTCGTACTCAAATTTCATTCGATCCTATCGGTATAACCCATTGAGCCACAGAATTGTTTCAAGTTATTTCCTCAGCCAATTGCAACTGAAGCTTTTTGCGCAACGCTTCCCGGCCGCGAAAAATGTCCGTTTTCACTTTTCCCAGCGACACCCGAAGTTTTGTGGCAATTTCTTCATATTTCATCCCCTCGAGGTGATACAGAACCAGGGGGACTCGCTGAGCGGGAGGAAGCTTTTGGAGCGCTTGTTCAACGAGTTGGTGGCGGTCGGCCCGGGCGACATCCTCTTCCAGATTCTCCGGAGCCTCGAATTCGATTTCGTGTTCCTCCTCTTCGCCGCCGCCATGAAACATCTCCGAGAAAAAACTCCACCGCGCCCGGTAGCGGGAGAGATGGTTGAGGCTCATGTTCGTGGCCACAGTCTTAAGCCAGCCGCCAGCCGTGGGACTCGCGCGCAATTCGGAGAATCGCTCATAGGCTTTGAGAAATACTTCCTGCGAGATGTCCTCGGCCTCGCTCTGATTGGCGACGAGGCGCATGGCAGTGCTGAACACCATGTTCTGGTAGTTCCGCATGAACGCCTCGAACTGTTGTGCGTCTGTCATCGGCTCGCCGCCACGGCCCGGCGCGCATCTTATTCCTCAATCGCGGCTGAATGCAAAGCAGTTGCATCATAGGAGTGGCCGCTCCCGAGCATACAGCTTAATGGATGAGATGGCCGACCGACGCCTGGACCGCAGCCCAGTTCTGGACCATGTTAACCATGCACAACAAGCCGTAGCTGATGCCGATTCCCGCTGCGAGCGTTAGTCCAAGTAACATCGCCTTTTCGCCCAGCGATTCACCGCTCACAGGAATCCAGAAGTTGTTGGTCGCGGCCGGGGCCACCGTCGGTCGGCGCGTGACCATTTGCGGCGCAGGCAGCCATTCCGCGACTGCGCGCCTCGGCTGGAGAGCCACTTGCAAACCCCGCGAAGGGCTAAGCGTTCCAACCGAATTTGTATGTATCGCAATCGTATTCATATTGTCCGGGTTCATTACCCGGCGCCTTGGAGAATTGTTTCACAAAACTTGCCGGCGCTCCCGGACGCCACGGGCGGGAGGACACGCTGTTGTGCGCCCTGGACGGCCGGAGACCAGAGGATTGGTGAGGTGATTGCGCTCCTAAGGCTTCTCTAACTTCAGAACATTCTCGAATAAAATCGAGCCGAAGTTCAAGGGACCCAACTAATTCTTCAGCCTGGCCTTTGCATCCAACACTCGGCTGAGATAGTTACTGGCAATGTTGTCGGCCGGATTGATCCGGAGTGCGGCTCTAAAATGTGCTTCTGCCTGGTCAAGATTCCTCTGCTGTAGAGAGATGATCCCCAAACTGCCCTCGGCCTCATAATCATTCGGATTACATCGGATGACGTTCTCAAAGGCTTCCCGCGCCTCGACGAGCCGTTTTTGGCGCAGATAAATGGAACCCAATTCGAAATAGGCACGGTCGCATTTGGGGTCCGCCTTCACCGCCGCGTTAAAATGGTCCAAGGCCTTGGCGACCTCACCGAAATAAAGATTCGCCCGACCGGCCTTCGTGTGCGCATCAGCGTCATGCGGGTTCTCCTCGACTAGCGCTTCACTGCACTCAAGGATGAGGTTCGCCAGATGCCTATCGTAATCTCGCTGCAACATTCGGCGTTCCGTCGAAGTGCGCGGCAGGATCTGTAGCCAGAGTTCACCCATCTCATCCGTTGTTTGTGGCCCATGCCGGACGCGCCTGGGCGGTTGATTGGGGTTGCGGGTGTTATCGGCGGAATTGTCGTAAACCCAGCGCATCGTCAGGGTGGCTCCTTTGGGCAGGTCAACAGGTATGGCATAGCGAAATTCGCTCTGCCAATTGAAATCCCAATCTCTAATCAGGATCAGCTCCTGTTCGCTGCCATCGGGCAAGCGGGCATAACCTTCGATTCGCTTCCCCAGGTAGTGCGCATGCGGACCGATTCCCAAAAGAGTCACATCGGCAGGCAAAGTATAGCTGTCTTCGACGACGTAATCCTTCGTCCCGGCGGGAATGTCGATGCGCAGGACTTCGAGATTGATCCGCAGTGGAGAGTTTGTCGGGGGCTCCTCGGTGAAGTAAAGCGCCACCGAAGGTTGGACCAGTTCCGGCTTTCCGCTCGGATGGAGGTGCAGTTGCAGCGCCAGGTCGGTCCCCGGCTTCAAAGTCCACGCCATGCCCGGCAGCGACTGGCGCGGGATCGCGCCCGGTGACCAACCCAGGAAATAACCGTCCGGCATCTGGGCAGTCTCGGGGAGCAACATGCCGTCGAAGCCAGGCGGATTTTGCTTCGCGGCGCGGAGGCGACAGACCGGGGTCAAATCCACAGTGATCAACGCGTGGTGAACGACCTTGCGATTGCCGGGCTGAAACACGACTGCCTTGATGTATTTGAGCTCCGAGAGAGGGATCGGGACCACCAGGTTGTGGTAAACATCCTTGCCCTCCGCAGCCAAGACGTAGGGTTGCGGCACCTTTACCACGAGGTCGGGCGTGCCAAGTTGCCAGCCTTCATCCAATTTGGGCAGTGGCGGCAAATCTGCCGCCGCGCCCTCCGGAGCGCCTTGTGCCTCCCATTGACTGATTAGGTGGATTTGGTCGTCCGTCAGACTGCGATCGTTGGCGAATTTAACGGAGCCACGTTCCGGCAACCAGGGTGGCATGTACCGCTTTTGCACGACCTCGGCGATTTGCTTTGCTCGCTTCTTAACATATCCATAAGCGAGCAAGTTGAACGGCGCGGCCTGGCCTGGCCTATGGCAATATGAGCAACGTTGAAAGATGATCGGGGCGATATCCTTGTTGAACGTGACCAACTCCCTTTTGGACGCCCCGTTCGCTCCAGGCGATCTCATTGGTTGCGTTGGTGCACCCAAGCCGCGTCCAAGTACGCAGAAAACGCTGAAATACAAAATCGCAGTGCCGGCTTTCATCTACTTTATCAACCATCGAATTCAATTCGCTTGATCAAGCGGCGGAAAGCAGAATCGTCAGCTTCTTCGGACCGTGAGCGCCGAGCACCAGGACGCGCTCGATGTCGCCCGTGCGGCTCGGTCCTGTAATGAACGAGATGAAACTTGGATAATTGGAGCCGTATTTGGTTTGGAGGAGAGCGAAGGCATCAGGCAAATCGGCCAGCAATTGTCCGCGGCGCGCGAGTACGACGTGATGCGGCGCCAGCACCGACAGAGCACGCCCGCCGGCGCTGCGACTGGTCACCAGCACGCTGCCGGTCTGTGCTACCAGCGCGTCGCATTCCGTGATTCCGACCTCGCAACTCTCCAACTCAGCGACAGAGTAGTTCTGATCAGTGCGGCACACCGGAAGGGCGAGGGCCCGGCACGCCGGGTCTGTAAGCTCGCCAGCGTGAGAGCCGATCCGTCTCCAATTTTCGGCATTGCAAAGCCTGCTTAAGACGCCGGCCAGCTCATTTCGATCGTTTAAGAGCTGAACATCGGCCTTGAGCTCGATAGCATTCTTTCTAAAGAGCGCCAGCCGCTCCTCGAATGTACTGCCGACAGCCGGGAGCCACTGGCGCATGGCTGCAGGCGATGCGAGATGCGCGAGGTTTTGCGAGGGTTCATCATGCCGACCCGGCAGAGGGGCGCTCACTCGCAATGCCTCTCGAATTCGGCCAAGGAACTGTTCTTTGCTGCTCATTTGCCCCTTCCCGCTCTCCAATACTCTTTGAACGTCTGGGCGGCGATAGGTGGCAGGTCGCGCGTCCGCGTCCAGGCGAAGGCTGGGTCGAGGCGCGTTCCGCGGACGAGAGGGTAGAGCTTTTGCAACCGCCGTCCCATTCGCTTTGCCAGCAGATACAACCCTGGCTGGTTCATAACCGCGGCGAAGAGCTTGAAGGCGAGGCGCTCCCTCCACGACGCTTTTTGGGCAGAAGCATTTCTCCGGTTCTGCAAGAGGTGATGGTGCAGATCGATTTTCACCGGGCAGGTCTCGGTGCAGGAGCCGCACAGGGAGCTGGCGTAGGAGAGATGTTTCCAATCCTGCAGCCCGCGCAGGTGTGGCGTTATAACCGAGCCAATCGGACCGGAATAGGTGGTGCCGTACGTGTGTCCGCCGACGTTGCGGAAGATGGGGCAGACATTGAGGCAGGCCCCGCACCGAATGCAATGCAGTGCGTCGCGCTGCTCGGCATCGGCGAGCAACTCGGTGCGATGATTGTCGAGCAGGACGACGTGATACTCTTCCGGGCCATCGGATTCACCTGGCTGCCGGGGTCCGCCGTAGAGTGAGTTGTAGCAGGTCAGCGGCTGGCCCGTGCCCGCCGTGGCCAACATCGGCAAGAACAACGCGAGATCATCCAGTCGCGGCAGAACCTTTTCGATGCCGAGCAAAGTAATCATCACCTTCGGCAACGCGGCCGTGAGGCGCGCATTGCCTTCGTTTTCGGTAATCGAGATCATGCCGGTCTCGGCGATCGCGAAGTTCGCCCCGGTGAGTCCGACGTCGGCGGAGATGTACTTGTGGCGCAGGACGCGCCGGGCGATCATGGTAAGCTCCTCAGGACTCTGGGTCGGCGCGCTCCCGAGCTCGCACGCAAACAGCTCGCTGATCTCCCCGCGGGTCAGGTGCATCGCCGGGAAAACGATATGATAAGGCGCTTCGTGCCGAAGCTGCACGATGAATTCGCCTAGATCGGATTCGACGACTTCGAGCCCGGCTTTCTCCAGCGCCTCATTCAAATGAATCTCCTCAGAGGTCATCGCCTTCGATTTGATGACGCAGCGCGCATTCTTCTCGCGGATAATTCCCAGAATAATGTCACGCGCTTGGTGGCCGGTGCTCGCCCAATGAACTTTCGTGCCCCGAGCCTCCAGCTGTTCCACAAGTTCAGTTAGATACCGGTCGAGGTGATTGATTGCTTCCCATTTGGTCTCGGCTGCGGCCTGGCGAGCCGCCGGCCAATCCTGATAGGTGGATTTTGTTCGGTCGCGTACCGCTTCGTATTTGCGCAGGCCGAGTTGGATGATTTGCCGATGCCGCAGGTCGCGCGTGAGCTGCCGCGCGCGGGTTTTGAAATCGGCGGCAATCGCGTTCATGAATGAGCAAGAACTTCTGCCAGATGAATCGTTTTGAGTTTGCTGCCTTGCCGACTGAGCAGTCCTTGCAAGTGCATCAGGCAACTAGAGTCATTCGAGACGATATACTCGGCGCTCGCCTCGAACGCCGAGGTGCATTTCACTTCGCCCATTGCCGTGGAGATCATGGGAAACTTGGCGGCAAAGGTACCCCCAAAACCGCAGCAGATTTCAGCGTCCGCCATTTCGATGAGATCCAGCCCGCGAACCTTGGAAAGGAGCTGGCGCGGCGCTTTCTTGATTCCAAGCTCGCGCAACCCATGGCAACCATCGTGGAACGTGACTTTTGCAGAAAAGCTCGCGCCCAGATCGCTCACGCCCAATTTGTTCACGAGGAAATCCGAAAATTCGTAGCATTTGCCGGCCAGCACCTTGGCGGCCGCGGCGTGTTCTGTGCCGACGAAGAGTTCGCCATAAAACACCTTGAGCATCGCCCCGCAGGAGCCGGACGCGATCACGACTACCGCAGCGTCTTTCAGCCGGTCCAGGACCTTGACTGCGACGGAGCGCGCTTCCGGCCAGTAACCGGAATTGAACGCCGGCTGACCGCAACAGGCCAGGTCTGGCGGGCATTCGACCGTGTGCCCGAGACGCTCGAGGATACTTACCATGCTGATGCCCACCTGCGGGAACATCAGATCGACAAAGCAGGGGATGAACAAAGTCACTTTCAAGGCAGGCAGCATCTCAAGTTTCAGGCGGATCGACAAGATGGTGAGAAGGAAGAACTGCTAGAAACGCACAAGTGAAGGATTCAATTAGGCTGTTTACTTGCCCACATTGATGTTCATTTGTTAATTAGTGGTTCAACTGCATCGTTCCTGGTTGAGCTTTCGGACAGCTCGATCCGTCAGTCCCGGCGAGCCCGGCCACGCCTGCTCGGACGCACCAGGTCAAGGTGAGAAAATAATATGAAAATGAAGAAATATGCGAGTTTCGATGATTACCTGAAGGGCCAGAATCCCACGAATCAGGCGATCATTCGCGCTGTTCGTCGGTTTGTAAAACGTGCTGAACCTGGGCTAAGGGAATCCGTGAAGTGGGGAAACGGCTGCTGGGTCGGGCCCGGCGGACCTGTGGCGTACGTTCACTCCGCGACCGAATGCGTGCAATTCGGATTCTTCCACGGAGCCCCCTTGAAGGATCCAAAAGGCTTGCTCGAAGGCAACGGGCAGTACGTGCGGCATACCAAAATCCGTGATCCTTCCAGTATCGACAATCGAGCCTTAACGGCGCTCCTCAGACAAGCCGCGGGCCATGCATCGAAATGAAGGATACTGAGTGTCCAAGGGTTGAAAGCACGACAGTCTGTTGAAGCGGTTTGACCACCGTCGGTTCTTCCCGCAAACTGGCCCGATGGGCAATACGTTCGGGCACTTTTTCCGCATCACGACCTGGGGTGAATCCCACGGGGGCGGAGTTGGCGTGGTGGTGGATGGTTGCCCGCCGCGGCTGAGGCTGTCGGAAGCGGATATTCAGCCCGATCTGGAGCGCCGACGGCCTGGCCAATCCAAGATCGTTTCGGCACGGAAGGAGCCCGATCGAGTGCAGATATTGTCGGGCACATTCGAAGGAAAGACGCTCGGCACGCCCGTTTGCATGTGGGTGAGGAATGAGGACGCCCGGCCGGAGGCTTACACGGAGATGGCCACTAAATTTCGGCCCTCCCATGCCGATTACACTTACCTGGCGAAGTTCGGAATACGTAACTGGCAAGGCGGCGGCCGCTCGAGCGCACGGGAGACGATTGGCAGGGTGGCCGCCGGCGCGATTGCGAAGAAGATCCTGCGGGAGAGATATAAGGTGGAAGTGCTGGCCTATGTGAAACAAGTGCAGCGGATCGTGGGTGACGTGGACCCGGAAAAAGTGAGGGCAAAGCAAGTTGAATCGAACATCGTGAGGTGCCCGGATCAAAGGGCGGCCGAGAGAATGATTGAGTTAATCGAGCGGGTTCGGAAGGCGGGGGACACGGTGGGAGGAATCGTTGAAGGCGTGGCACGGGGAGTTCCGCCTGGCTGGGGAGAACCGGTGTTCGATCGGTTGGAAGCTGACCTTGCCAAAGCGATGCTGAGCCTGCCGGCATCGAAAGGATTCGACATCGGCTCGGGCTTTGGCGGGATTTTGCTGACGGGCACACAACACAACGATCCATTTCGCGCGAAATCGGGCAAGGTTTTTACACCGACCAACCGATCCGGAGGGATCCAAGGCGGAATCTCGAACGGACAAACGATTTATTTTCGGGTCGCTTTTAAACCCGTAGCGACCGTGATGCAGGAACAGGATACGGTGAATACGAAATTGAAGAACACGACGATCAAGGCTCGAGGCCGGCATGATCCGTGTGTCCTGCCGCGGGCGGTGCCGATGGTTGAAGCGATGACGGCGTTGGTGCTGGTGGATCACGCGCTGCGACACAAAGCGCAGTGCGAATGAGAGTGGAGATCAGCGGCCGGCGAACAATTGCGTGTACCAAGTGACGAGGGCCGGGCCGGCGAAAACCCAGAGAGTCGCCGCCAATGCAATGTAAGGCCCGTAGGGCAGCCGCGAGGAGAGAGCCCGCCTGCCAGCGAGCACCAGCGCCAGGCCGACGACGGCCCCGATGAAAGAGCTGACGACGAGCGAGAAAATCACAGCCGGCCAGCCGAGAAAAGCGCCGATGGCGCCCATGAACTTTACGTCGCCCAGGCCCATGGCTTCGCGCGGCAGAACGATCTCGCTGCTGATTGCTTCAAGGTACGGGACCTTTTCCGGATCGAATTTTTCTTCGCCGATGTGGAGTGCGCCCGTGGTTAATCGGACTCGAACATCCTTGTAGCAACGGTCCACTAACTCCACGGTCCGCGCCTGCAGTGCAATGGCGTCGGAGGCGCGATAGAAAAGCTCTTCGTAAGGAATCTCCCGATCGGGCAATTCCACCGAGGTTTCGCCAAAAACGATTCTTGTATCAACCGGTAACGCCAGCCTCTGACGTCCGAAAAAAAGCTTGCCGAGCCGTAAGATGGCGTAAACGACCCCGGCGCCGACGCCCATGCCCAAAAGGCCTTCTTTGATGCCCCCGGTCAGGGAAGTTTGATGGTGCAGAGAGGGCACAAGGAACGAACAGGCAAACCCAACCACCATCCCGCCAATGGTAATGATGTCGGGGATGATGAAATGCTCGAAGTCGATGAAAGTCGCGACAATCAGGCCGGACAAAAAAACAGAATAGATGAGGGCCAGGCCCACGGATTGGTGGCCGAACGCCAGCCAGCAACCCAGAAACGTCAGGCCTGTGAGCAGTTCGACCAAAAAGTAGCGGATGGAAATCGGCGCGCCGCAATTTCGGCACCTACCGCGCAGAAAGAGCCAGGTTACGAGAGGAACATTCAGATACCAGGGGATGGAATATTTGCAGTGCGGGCAATGAGACGGCGGCGAGATGATGCTTTGATCCAGCGGCAGCCGGTAAATGCAAACATTGAGAAAGCTGCCGACGATGCAACCCAGCACGAAGAACACCACCGACCAAAAGTGAAAGGGCACTTGTGCCCAGTTGTGCGGATCGAAAATCGGAGAAAGCATGCGAGGCTAAGAAAGGTAGAAGGAAGGCCAAAGCTCGAACGGGAAACCCTTTGCGAAACGATAGTTCACTTGGATTTCGAGATTCGGATTTCCTTCGTCATTCGTCATTCGGGTTTTCGAACGGGCTTCTCCAGCGCGCGGCGCATGACAGCAAGGGGTGCGTTTTTGCCGGTCCAGATTTCGAGGGATTTGGCCCCCTGGTAGAGCAACATGCCGAGCCCGTTGGCAGTGCGGCGGCCCGCAGCCTTGGCCAGTTTCAGCAGGCGGGTTCGTGAGGGGCGATAGATCATGTCGTAAACGGCTTGAGTGCGTGAAATCGAGAATTGCTTTTCATCAAACGGAAGCGCATCGGCAGGTTTGAGGCCGAGCGAGGTGGCATTTAAGATCAAGTTCACGGATCCGGTAGGATAGCCGACTGTTACTTTCACGGCGGGATAACGGCGACGGATTTCCTTTGCGACGCCTTCGGCTTTGCTTAGAGTACGATTTACCAGAAACAATTCCTTCACCTTCTCGGAAGCGAGTTTCAAGGCAGCGGTGCGCCCTGCCCCGCCCGCGCCGAGCAAAAGAATTTTCGCGCCGGCCAGCTTGAGGCGCAGATCCTCGCGCAGCGCCTGGGAAATCGCATCAGCATCGGTATTGAATCCGAGTGAACGCACTTTGCGAGGCGCTTCTGCAAATTCTCGCAGCGGGCGCCAGCGTCCCCGGCGATCCCGGCCCTCGAAGCGGACGGTGTTGACTGCGCCCCAGGTCCTGGCCGATGCATCGAGGGCATCCACCATCTTCAGCGCGAGCAATTTGTGCGGCACCGTGAGGTTAACGCCAATGAAACGCATTGCCTGAGCGCCATTCAGAGCAACGCGGAGTTCATCGGGAGGCACCTCGAAGGCCAAATACCGCCAGTTCAAGCCGAGGGCGGCCAGCCCGGCATTCTGCATCGCCGGCGAAGCCGAGTGCTGAATCGGTTGGCCATACACGGCGCAGAAGCGCGTGGTGGCAGTGATTGGGTCTTGAAACGGCTCCGGCACGCGCTGGTTATAGTCAGATTCGGCCAAAATTCAAGTTGAAGTGGCTGCAGCGGCGGGAGACAAAAACGGCGCGGACTTGCGTCCGCGCCGCCATTCCGTTCACCCTCGAGCCCCTCTACTACACGTCATAGTAGAGGAAAAACTCATATGGATGCGGCCGCAACCGCAAGGCATCGTGCTCCTTGCGCTTGGCGGCGATCCACATGTCCAGAAAATCCTGCGTGAACACGTCGCCCTTCAACAGAAAATCATAGTCCTTCTCCAGGGCTATAATCGCCTCTTCCAGGCTGCCGAGGATCTGTGGAACCTTTGCCATCTCCTCCGGCGGCAATTCATACAGGTTCTTGTCCATCGGCTCGCCCGGATCAATCTTGTTCTGGATGCCGTCAAGGCCCGCCATCATCATCGCCGCAAACGCCAGATACGGGTTGGCCGCCGGATCCGGCGGCCGATACTCGATGCGCTTGGACTTGGGATTCTCACTATAGGTCGGGATGCGGATGCACGCGCTGCGATTGCGCGAGCTGTAGGCCAGGTTCACCGGCGCTTCATAGCCGGGCACCAGGCGCTTGTAACTGTTGGTCGTGGGACTGCAAAACGCGCAGAGCGAGTGAGCGTGCTTGAGCAGGCCCCCGATATAATTCAGCGCGATTTTGCTGAGACCGGCATAACCGTTGCCTGCGAAGAGCGGTTTGCCCTTCTTCCACAAGCTCTGATGCGTGTGCATCCCGCTGCCATTATCTCCATACAACGGCTTAGGCATGAACGTCGCGGTCTTGCCGTGTTTGCGCGCCACGTTTTTGACCACATACCGATAGACCATCATCGCATCGGCGCTCCGGACCAGCGTGTCAAACCGATAATCAATTTCGGCCTGGCCGGCCGTAGCCACTTCGTGATGTTGCCGCTCAATCTTCACTCCCAACTGCTCCATCAGCAGCACCATCTCTGTCCGAATATCCTGCTGCGTGTCAGCCGGACCGACCGGGAAATACCCTTCCTTGTGCCGAATCTTATACCCAAGGTTGGGCATTTCGTCTTTGCCCGTGTTCCAGATGCCTTCCTGCCCATCCACACTGTAGAACGTGCCGTTGGGTTTGTGATCAAACTGCACGTTGTCGAAAATGAAAAACTCCGCCTCGGGGCCAAAGACCGCGCTGTCGGCGATGCCGGTGCTGGCGAGGTATTTCTCGGCGCGCTGGGCGATGCCGCGCGGGTCGCGGATGTAAGGCTCGCGGGTGCCGGTCTCGGCGATCGTGCAGGTCAACGAGAGCGTCGGCACCGCCATAAACGGATCAATGAAGGCCGTGTCCGGGTCGGGCAT
>JACXTT010006609.1_pt1 | contig 16529 bp, 13 predicted proteins | sample 9270951 | NCBI WGS metagenome assembly JACXTT01 (sample SAMN15532306, study PRJNA645909) | rock metagenome | isolation source: weathered quartz diorite | place: Puerto Rico | collected 2017-06-21 | reverse complement strand
TCCAGTCTTTTAGGGGACTGCGTCCCCTTGCTCCTGGGAATTTGCTGCGCAAATTCCGTCCTCCCACGGCAGGACGCTCTCGCGTCCTTGCGCCCCGCGCGTGTTTGAACGCGCGGGGCGGCCGCGGGGCCTCCCTCAAGCCGCGCTGAGAGCGCGTCTTGGAGGTCGAGGGGCTAGATTCGATTCACTAGCCGAATGATTCGCTTCTAAAGGCCTGGTGGACGGTAAGGGGATCGAACCCTCGACCTCGGCGTTGCGAACGCCGCGCTCTCCCAGCTGAGCTAACCGCCCACGGAGGACAAGGTCTTATCCGGGGAAAGACGGAATTATAACGGACGCGAGCCGGCGGCGCTCGCCGATGAGCGGCGATCCTGCGGCCACGGGGCGGGTGCGCCCCCGACGACCGCGACCATCTCCGCGAGGTGGGCGCGCACGAGCGCGTCGGCGTGGAGGCGCCGCTCGTCGGGAATGAAGTGGGCGGCGCAAGCGGGGCCGAGCGCCGCGTAGAGCGCGCCGCCCGACTCGGCCGGGATGAGCCAGTCGGTCGCGCAGTGGAAGGCGGTCATGCGGGTGTCGCGCGCGGCCGCCTCGGCGCCGGCGCGGCGGGCGGCGGCGAGGGTCCGCTCGCGGCCGGGGAAAGCGGCCAGGTTGAAGCGGGGCGGGCGCATCGCTTCGCGGGCTCGCAATTGCCGCATGGTGGCGGGGGTGAACCAATCCCATTTGACCGCGGGGCGGCCGGCGGGCGCGGAGATGAGGACCCAGCGGCGCAGCGCGGCGGGCCATCGCCCCGCCTCGGCCATCCCGGCCAGCGCCAGCGCCGCGGTCGTCCCGCCCATCGAGAGCGACCACAATTCGGCCGCCTTCTCCCCGCGCGCATCGAGCAGGGCGAGCAGCGCCGCGAAGTCGTCCGACTCCCGGTCGCCGAAGGTGAAGGTGCCGGTCGACTCGCCGTGGCCGCGGAACTCGATCCGCAGCACCCGCAGCCCGCGCCGGTGGAGCGCGGCGGTGAGCGGCGCGAAGACCGGCGAGGCGGCGCGCCGCCAGAACCCGGGCAGGATCAGCGCCAGCGGCGCGGAATCGCGGTGCGGCCCCGGATCGAGCTCGCCGTGCAGGCGCAGCCCGTCATGTTCATACCAGAAATCGGTCACGGCGGTGGGCATGATCGGCGGCCGCGGGAGCGGCGCGGAGAATTTTCTTCGCGGCCGGGAGGCGGCGGTGCGAAAGCTCGGTTAAGAAAACCGCTCACGCCAGCCGCGACAACTCCACCAACCTGGCCGCGAGCATCCTCACCGCGCGCCCGTCGCGGCCGCGCGAGCGCAGCCACGCCTGTTTGCGCAGGGCGCGGGCGGCGGGCGGGACGGCGCCGGCTTCCGCGGCCAGTTCGACGGCGCGGGCGCGCGCCGCCGCTTCGTCCGCGAATTGCCCGTCCGCGATTCCGCGCGCCAAGGCTGCTTCGGCGCCGACGATTTCCCCGGTCAGGAGCATCGCGCGCCCGCCGGGGAACCGCGCGAGCAGGTCGGTGCCGCCCCAGCCGGTGAAGAAGTGGCGGCTGATGCCGGGATGGCCGAGCCGCGCGCGCGGCGAGATCCAGCGGGCGTCGCAGTGGAGCGCGAGGTCGAGTCCGCCGCCCAGGCAATGGCCGTCGATGAAGCAGGCGACGAAGCCGGGGAGCCGCTGCAGCCGGCCCAGCACGGCCCGGCCGCGGCGCGCCTTGTCGAGGGCGCGACGGGGGGCGTTCGTCTCCATGCAGTCGAGCAATTCCTTCAGGTCGGCCCCGGCGAGGAAATCGCCCGGCGTCCCGAGAACGAGCAGCGCTGCGGGCGGATTTCTTTCCAACTCGTCAAGCACCGCCTCGAGCGCGTCGAGGCAGGCGTCGTCGAGCCGGTGGGGCGAGGGCCCCGTGAAGCGGAGGGTCGCGACGGGGCCGGCGGCCGCGAGCGCGACGGGCATCGGATTTTCTCGCGCGGCTCAGCCGTGGCGGCCGGCGATCGACTTGCAGAAATCGACCGTCGCCGAGAGCGGCGTGCCGGGGGTGAAGACCGCGGCGATCCCGGCCTTCTTCAGTTCCACGATGTCCTCATCGGGGACGATGCCGCCGCCGAAGACCACCACGTCTTTCGCCCCCTTTTCGTCGAGCAGCCGGCGGACCTTGGGCATCAGGGTCATGTGGGCGCCGGAGAGGATCGAGAGGCCGATTCCGTCGACGTCCTCCTGCAGCGCGGTCTCGACCACCATCTCGGGCGTCTGGTGGAGGCCGGTGTAGATCACCTCGAAGCCGGCGTCCTTGAGCGCGCGCGCGATCACCTTGGCGCCGCGGTCGTGGCCGTCGAGGCCGACCTTGCCGATCAGGATGCGGAGTTTTCTTTCGCTCATGAATGTTCGCCTCGGCCGCCGGACCGGCGGGAGGGGGAATTTTACGCGGCGCCGCGGGACCGGGCACGCCTCGTTACCGCGGCGATGCGCCGAGAATTTTTCGGGAGTATGATGGCCGTGCCCGCCTCCGGAGGGGTCCGCCATGAACGCCCGTCTGCTTTCCGTGCTGCTGCTGTTGGCCGCTCCGCCGTTCGCCGCGGGGGAGCCGGTCGTCGAGCGCGCCGCCGCCGGCCGGGTCAACGCGACCGGGCGCGACGCCTGCTTCATGATTTCCGAGGACGGCGATTCGCTGGTCGCCTTCGTCCCCGAGGGAAAGCACGGCTGGAGCCGGCAGCTTTACGTCTCGGTGGGGCCCGGCGTGGCCGCCTTCGCGCTCGCCGATTTCGACGGCGACGGCCGACTCGACCTCGCGGTGGCGCGCCTTGACAGGCGATTCGCGATCTGGCGCGGCGACGGCGAAGGCCATTTCGATCTGAAATTCAACAGCCGGCGCGAATTGCCGTGGGTGCCGGCGGCGCTGGAAGCCGTAGCGGCCGGCCGCTCCCCGCCGGATCTCATCGCGACCCGGATAAACGGAGAACGGCTGCAGCTGCGAAACGACGGCTTCGCGGTCTTCGGCCGGGAGCGCCCGCTGGCCGCGGCCGCGCCGCCCGAACCGATGAATTCGATCGCCTTCGCGCTCGATGCGAGCGGACGATCGGCCGCGCTGACACCAGCCGGCCGGATCGTCTTCGCCGATCCGGCCGGCCTCGCAACCCGCGAATTGCGCCTCCCCTTCGCGATCCGCGCCGCGGCGGTCGGCGATTTCGACGGCGACGGAATTCCCGACTTGGCGGTTGCGGGGTACGGTGCGCGGCCGGCCTTCGCGCTCATCCCCGGAAATTCGCCCGGCGGCGCGGCGGCGCCCGCCCTGCCCGAGCTTCCGACCGCCGGCTGCAACGTCAGCGTGGCGGCGGGGCCCTCCTTCTCGCCCAACGCCTGCACCGTCAACGTCGGCGACGCCGTGAACTGGAGCGGGCTGGCGGCTTTCCACACCGTCACCAGCATCAATGCCGCCTGCACCGACGCCTGTAACGGCAAATTCTGCTCGCCCGCCGGCGTCTCGACCTACAGTCACACCTTCGCGGCCGGCGAGGGCTCGTTCTACAAGTGCAATCCCCACTGCGGTTTGGGCATGACCGGGACGATCACCGTGAACAGCCCCCCCGCCTCCCCGGGCACCGTTCCCGACACCGGCACCCCGTTCAAAATCAAGAAAAACGGGACGGTCTCCACCAACCTCGACCTGACCTGGGGCGCCTCGTGCGGCGCGGCGACCACGAATTACGAAATCTACCAGGGGACGCTGCCGATCGGCGGCACCTACAGCCACACCATGCTCAACTGTTCGCTGGGGAACGTGACCGCCGCGACCGTCACCCCCGGCGCGGGCAGCACCTACTACCTGCTCGTCCCGCGCAGCGCCAGCCAAGAGGGGAGCTACGGAAAAAACAGCGCCGGCGCGCAGATCCCCGCCGCGACCACCGGCCAGTGCGTGGCGCAGAACCTGACCGGGGCGTGTTGAACCCCGCGGGGAGGAATTGACCGGCGGGCGCCGCGCCCTCGTCCCTCCCGTCGCGGCCGCGATAATTCCCGCCCCATGGCGGAAGCGCCCTTGCCGCATGCGACCCAGCCCGAGAAGATCCGCTCGATGTTCGACCGGATCGCGCCGACCTACGATCTGCTGAATCATTCGCTGTCGCTGGGCGTCGACCTGCGTTGGCGGGCCGCCGCCGCCCGGGCGCTGGCGCTCAAGCCGGGCGACGCGGCCGCCGACTTGTGCGCGGGCACGCTCGACATGAGCGTCGCGCTCGCGCGCGCGGGGGCGCGGGTGACCGCGGTCGACTTCTCGCTGCCGATGCTGCGCGGCGGCGCGGCGAAGGCCGCGCGCCACGGGATCGTGCGCGTCCAGGGGGACGCGATGCGGACGCCGCTGAAGGACGGCTACGCCGACGCCGCGGCGGTCGCCTTCGGCATTCGCAATGTCACCTCGACCGCCGGCTGCCTCGGGGAATTCCGCCGCATTCTGAAGCCGGGCGGACGGCTCGCGGTGCTCGAGTTCGCGCCGCCGCGCGGGCTCGCCGGTCGCCTCTTCAATTTCTATTTCCGGCGCATCCTGCCGGTGATCGGCGGCTTCGTCTCGGGCGACCGCGCCGCCTACGCCTATCTGCCCGAGAGCGTCGCGAACTATCTCGAGCCGGACGCCTTCCTGGCGGTGCTCAAACAGGCCGGCTTCAGCGAACCGCGCGCGAAAATTTTCTTCCCCGGCGCGACCGTCCTCTACACCGCGACGCGCGCCTGACCGGAGTCCCCCATGTCCACCCTCGCCTCCTACGAGCGCACCGGCCCGGTCGGCCGCCTCACCTTCAACCGCCCCGAGGCCCTCAACGCCTTCAGCGGCCCGATGCTCGGCGACGCGCTCAAGGCGCTCGCCGCGGCGAAGCAGGACCGGGCGCTGCGCGTCTTGGTCGTGGGCGGCGCGGGCAACCACTTCTCCGCCGGCGGCGACGTGAAGGCGATGGCCGCGTACGTCGCATCGGGCAAGCAGACCGCGTACTTCCGCGGCGAGATGCTGAAGATGAACAAGCTGGTCGAGGGGCTCGCGGCCTTCCCGGTTCCCACGATCGCGGCGGTGAAGGGCTTCGCGGCGGGCGGCGGCTGCTCGGTCGCGCTCGCCTGCGATTTGCGGGTGGCCGAGCGCGGCGCGAAATTCCTGCAGGCCTTCGTCAACATCGGCCTCGCCCCCGACACCGGCTCCAGCTTCTTCCTCACGAGGCTGCTCGGATTGGGGCGCGTGATGGAAATGGTCCTCGCCGGCGAGCCGGTGGACGCCGAGACCGCGCTCCATTGGGGGCTCGTGAATAAAGTCGCGGCACCGGAGCATTTCGCCGCCGAGGTCGCCGCGCTGGCCGCGAAGCTGGCCGCCAAATCGCCCGCCGCGCTGAAGGCCGCGCGCGGGCTGGTGCTCGGCACCGCGCAGAAGAACTTCAAGGCCGCGCTCGCCGCCGAGACGAAAACCCAGACCGCGCTGGGGGGCGGCCGGGAATTCCCCGAAGCCCTCCACGCCTTCCTCGAAAAACGGCCGGCCAATTTTTGATTTTTTCGCCGCCATGTCTCGGCGCCTCCGCGGCAAATCTTTCGCTCAAAACCTCGACAGCGCCGCCATCGCCTCTGCGGGGGTGAAGAGCCGCTCGTCGCCCAGTTCGCCCGGCAGCGCGTTGTCGGCGTAGTAGAGGACGCGCGAGGCGATGTAGTTGAAATTGGCCCGCGGGTCGCGGCGCGCCTCGCTCTTGAAGAGCGCCTTGAGCATGTCGAGCTGGGCGTTCAATTGGGGGCCGGGATCGGGCGTCCGCTCGCGCGGGTCGGGCCGCTCGGGAACGGGCGCCTGCCGGAAGCCGCCGAAGACCGCCTGGATCCGCTCGAATTCGAGCTGCGCGCGCGATTTCGGCCTGGGCGTTTCGGCAGCATCCGGCTCGCGGTGGAGCATCAACGGCCGGCGGCGGCGGTTGCTCTCGTGGACTTCCGGGTGCTCGACGATCCAACCGAGGTTGGTGATCTTCAGCCGCGTCGAAACCTGCCTGGAAAGCGATTCGGTGAAGGGCTTGACCGCGCTCTCGTAGGCCTCCTCGACCGCGTCGAAGCGGTTGAGGACGAAGTAGACCTTGTAGGTGTCGAGCGCGCGGCGCAGCGTCTCGACGATCGGGTGGGCGCCGAAGGCGTGGTGGAGATCGGCGAGGAAGGCGTCGAGGTTGGGGATCGAGTCGTCGTAAGGGTCCTCGACCCGGGTGATCAGGTCCTCGACCAGCGTCCGCAGGCGGGGGTTGCCGGTCCCCTTCCAGACCGGCGAACGCTCGGCGAAGAGCGAGCGGAGCTTGCGGAAAAAATCGGCCTTGATGAGGTCCGCCGCGGCGAAGGTGGCCGCGGGGTGGCCGGGGGTGAAGACCAGCACGCCTGAATTGACGGCGGGCATGAAATCGAGCACGCTGTCGTCGGCCCCCGCGCGCAGATCAAGCACGATGAAGCGGGCGCGCAGGGTGTTGACCGCCCGCATCAGCGTCTCGCGCCGTTCCGCCGACCAATTGACGATGTCGTCGATGAAGTGGGCGGGCGCGGCGATGTAGGAGAACCGCCCGAATTCCCCCGCCGGATCCGCGCTCTCCGGCAGGTGGGTCGCGCACTCGCTGAGCGGCGTCCCGCGCCGGAAGAAGTGGTAGAGATCGCGGTCGGGCGTGCCGGGCAGGATGTTGCGGATCGACGAGGTGGCGGTGTCGGTGTCGATGAGGATCGTTTTGCCGTGACGGCTGAGCGCGAGGGCGAGGTTGACCGCGACGGTGGTCTTGCCCACGCCCCCCTTGCCGGAGGCGACGGTGAGGATGAGCGGCCGCCGCGCGGCGGCGTCGCCCTCCTTTTTCGCCGCGGCGGGGGAGCCCATGGAGGGATTCTAGCGCCGGGTGCGCGCCGGCCGGCCGCCGCTATGATGGCGCGATTCCCGCCCCTAGGAGTTCCCGATGATGCCCGCCCGCCTCCCCGCCCTCGCCCCCCTTGCGGCCTTCGCGCTGCTTCCCTTCGCGTCCCGCGCGGGCGATCCGCCCGTGATCACCGGCTTCACGCCCGAACGCTCGGCGGCGCAGCGCAAACTCGAGGGGAAGTTCGACGCGGCGCTCGAGCGCGAGGAGCTGAAGCATTGGATGGAGCGGCTCGCGGCGCGCCCGCACCACATCGGCTCGGCCTACGACCGGGAGAACGCCGAATTCATCGCCTCGCTGTTCAAGAGCTGGGGTTTCGAGACGCGGATCGAGAGCTTTTCGGTCCTCTTCCCCGTGCCGCTCGAGCGGCGGCTCGAGCTGCTGTCGCCGGTCCCCTACGCCGCGAAGCTGCGGGAGCCGGCGCTGCCGGAGGACCGCACCTCCGGACAGGCGGGCGAGCAATTGCCCGGCTACAACGCCTACTCGCCCGACGGCGACGTGACCGGCGAGCTGGTCTACGTGAATTACGGCGTCCCCGACGACTACGAGGCGCTCGCCCGGCGCGGGGTGGACGTGAAGGGCAAGATCGTCATCGCCCGCTACGGCGGCTCGTGGCGCGGGATCAAGCCGAAGGTCGCCGCCGAGCACGGCGCGATCGGCTGCCTGATCTATTCCGACCCGCGCGACGACGGCTATTTCCAGGGCGACGAATACCCGCAGGGGGCGTTCCGTCCCGCGGACGGCGTGCAGCGCGGCTCGATCATGGACATGCCGGTCCGCCCCGGCGATCCGCTGACCCCGGGCGCGGGCGCCACCCCGGCCGCGAAGCGGCTGCCGGTCGAGAAAGCCGAGACGCTGGTGAAGATCCCGACCCTGCCGCTCTCGTGGGGCGACGCGCAGCCGCTGCTGAAGGCGCTCGCGGGGCCGATGGCGCCCGAGAGTTGGCGCGGCGCGCTGCCGCTCGCCTACCACCTCGGCCCCGGCCCCGCGAAGGTCCGCCTGCGACTCGCCTTCAAATGGGCGCAGGTGCCGATTTACGACGTGATCGCGACCCTGCGCGGCGGCGAATTGCCGGACCAGTGGATCCTGCGCGGCAACCACCACGACGCGTGGGTGAACGGCGCCGCCGACCCGGTGAGCGGCCAGGTGGCGCTGCTCGCCGAGGCTAAGGCGGTGGGGGCGCTGGCGAAATCCGGCTGGCGTCCGCGCCGCACGATCGTCTACGCGGCGTGGGACGGCGAGGAGGAGGGGCTGCTCGGCTCGACCGAATGGGTCGAGGCCCACGCCGACGAATTGCGTTCGCGCGCCGCGCTCTACCTCAACACCGACGGCAACGGCCGGGGCTTCCTGTTCATGGGCGGCTCCCCCTCCCTCGAGCCGCTCGTCAACCAGGCGGCGCGCGAGGTGGCCGACCCGCAGCGCAAGCTGCCGGTCCTCGAACGGGCCCGCGCGCGGGCGATCGTCGAGAGCGACTCGGCCGACGACCGGAAGGAATTGCGCGAGCGCGGCGACCTGCGGCTGGCGCCGCTCGGCTCCGGCTCCGACTTCACGCCGTTCTTGCAGCACCTCGGGGTCGCCACCCTCAACCTCGGCTTCGGCGGCGAGAACGAGGGCGGCGAGTACCACTCGATCTACGACTCCGTCGACCACTACCTCCGCTTCGGCGACCCGAATTTCGACTACGGCGTCGCGCTGGCGAAAACCGCCGGCCGCATCGTGCTGCGCGCGGCGGAAGGCGACGCGCTGCCGATGGCGGCGGGTCCGGTCGCCGACGCGCTCGCGAAATACCTGAAGGAAGTGGAGAAGCTCGCGGCCGACGAACGCGCGAAGCGGGAGGAAAAAAACCGGCAGATCGCCGACGGGCTGCTGCTCGCCGCCGCCGACCCGACGCTGGCCTTCGTCGCCCCGCCCGCCGAGCCGGTGCCGCCGTTCCTCAACCTCGCGCCGCTGAAGAACGGCGTGGAAGCGGTCGCCGCGGCGGCCAAACGCTTCGACTCGGCGCGCGCGAACGCGGCCGCGCTCCCCGGGGCGAAACGCGCGGAGCTCGACCGGAAATCGCTCGCCCTCGAACGGCTTTTCACCGACCCCGCGGGACTGCCCGGGAGGCCGTGGTACGCCCATCTCGTCTTCGCGCCGGGGCTCTACACCGGCTACGGGGTCAAGACGCTGCCCGGCGTGCGCGAGGCGATCGAGCAGAAGAACTGGACGCAGGCCGAGAAGGAGGCCGCCCGGCTTGGCGCGGTCCTCGTCCGCTACGCCGCCGCGCTTGACGAGGCGGCCACGCTCGCGTCGGAAAAAACCGGGCGCTGACCGCGCGCGCTCCCGCCGACTTCAGCGGCTTCGAACATGGCGCCATCCCGGCGCGGCGCCGATTCCCCGCGGATGACCGCGGTCAGGGCGGACAACTGCTCTGCGCCGGGGGGATCTCCGCGCCGGAGAAGGCGAAGCCGGCGGTCCCCTCCCCGACCCCGTTGTAGCCGGTGACGAGGAAATAGCCCGGCGCCCCGCCGGCCGGCCAGGCCGCGCGGCGCAGCCCCGTGGCGGGAACCGTGGTCGCCACGGCGCAGCGGTTGCCCGGCGAGCCGCCATGGCTGTAGAAATTGGAGATCGTCCCGGCGTAGAGGTTGAAGCCGGTCGCGCCGGTGAGATCCTCGAAGTCGAGATTGAGCGAGCCGTCGCCGTTCTTCGTCACCTTCAACGGAAGCCCGGCCGCGGCCGAGGAGACCTCGGCGGGCGGCGCGGGGGCGCAATTGCAGAGCAGCGCAGTGCTCGCGCCGTTGCGCGGGGCGGGCGTGACGGCCGAAAAATCGGCGGCGTTGTTGTTCGTGTCGCCGCAGCCGGCGGCGGCGCGCAGCAGGGCGGTCGAGGCGGTCAGCGCGGGCGCCGGCGCGGTCTCGCTGCAATTGGCGGTGGACGAATAGCCGAGCAGGTCGACGATCGCGGCCGAGGCCGGGCAAGCGCCGTTCAGGGCGGTCGCGGTCGAGGTGAGCGCGACCTTCCCGGCGCTGTTGGAGAAATTGATGGCGCCGGTCGCATCCGGGGCCGGCAGCGGGGCGCCGACCGTCCCGCCGCTCGCCTCGGCGACGAGGAAGTAGCCGCCCGCCGCGATCGCCCCCGAGAGCGGCGTGGTCAGCCAGCCGCCGGTCCCGGTCGCGCTGCCGTACTGGATCGCCCAGCCGGCGAGCGAAATCGCGGCGCTCGTCCGGTTGTGCAATTCGACGAAGTCGTTCAGGTAGGGCGCGCCGGAATTGCCGCCGCCGCCGAAGAGCTGGCTGATGACCACGCCCGGCGCGCAGGCGCCGCCGCTCCCCGCGACCGGCACCGCGCAATTCATCGAGCCGTTGCAGGCGGTCGGCGTCCCGCCCCCGCAGGCGTCGGTGAGCGGGACCACGCGGTAGCAGTAAGCCGTCCCCGCGGCGACCGCGAGGTCGGTGTAGGAATTGCTCGCGCCCGCCGCGCGCGCCTGCGTGGCGAGCGGCGCCCACGCGCCCGCGCAGCCGCCGCTCGCGCGCTCGATCCGGTAGTTCCCGCTCTGCAGCGTGTTCTCCCAGTTCACGACCACGCTTGAATTGCCCCCCTTGGCGGTGACGAAGGCGGGCAGCAATTGCGGGGCGCCGAGGTCGGGGCGGTGGCGCGGCGCGACCGCGTAGCCGGCGGTGAAGGGGCGCAGGCCGTCGTCCTGGGTGACCACGCCGACGAGCGTGAAGGGAGACGCCGGGGTGGCGAGGCCGGGGATGTCGCTCTCCGCGAAGATTTTCATCGAGCCGGTCGCGGTCCCGTCGTTGAGGTTGAGGAAGGCGTCGGCGCTCGCCGGGGCGGCGGGGATCGTCCCCGAGGTGACCCGCGCGTTGGCGACCCGCACCAGCCGTCCTTCCCAGCTCTCGGGGGCCGCCAGCAATTGCGCGAGGGTCACGGTCGCCGGCGCGGGGGGGCCGCCGGAGGAGAGGACGGCGACGCCGTAAGGCGTCCCCGCGGTCGCGAAATCGGGGGTCACGTCGAGCTCGAGCTGCCCCCCGTCGGTCGCCAGCCGCCCGCTCGCCTCGACGGATTGCCCGGCGCAGGTGGCCGCGGGGCCGCCGGTCGGGGCGGTCGTCGCGTAAAACAGCATCAGCCCGCCGCCCGCGTCCTCCATCGCCTCGAGGCGGTCGGGGCCCGCGGTGAAGACGCCGCTGCCGGCGGTGACCGTCGCCCGGATCCGCGCGGCGTAGTCGAAGGCGACCGGCTCTCCGGCGGCGTCGAATGATTTCAGCGCGGCGACCGGGGTGACGCCGGAAAAATAGCCGAGCTTCGCGGTCGTCGTCGCGCCCCCCGCCACCGCGCTGATCGCGAGGTCCGCCTTCATGCCGCCGGGTTGCGCGGGGATCGTCGCGGTGTAGAAGCCGCCTGAAAGCGCCATCGCGACCGGGGTTTGCGCGACCCCGTTCAGCGAATAATTGAGCGTGACCGAGGCGATCGGATCCTCGCGGTCGTTCACCTTCGCGCTGACCGTCACCGCGCCGGTCGCGAGCGGCACCACCGGGCTGAGGGACGGGATGACGGTCGGCGGAAAATTGAGCGTCACCCCGTTCACCGCGTCGAGCGGGTAGAGGTGCTGGGCGGGGTTGATGCGGACGCCGTTGTCGTCGAAGGATTTGAGCGAGTAATTCGTCGTCCCGTCGGTCGCGAGCAGGAGCGTCCCGCTCCCGCCCACCCCGGCCGCGGCGCCGCTCCAGCCCTGCGCGGTGGCGCCGGACGGGCTCGCCTCGGTCTGGTAAAAGACCGGTCCCGCGCCGGGGGCCGGCGCGCCGGCGCCGGCGAAGAAACCGCCGTTCGTGACCGGTGTGTTGAGGTAGCGGTTGGCGATCTCCTTCGCGGGGTGGCCGAAAAAATTGGTTTCGCCCGCCGAGGCGACCATCACCTCCGCCTTGACCGCGCGGAGGAATTTGCGGTTGCTCGCGGTGAGCGAGCCGTGGTGGCCGGCCGCCGCGGCGTCCACGTCGCCGGCGAGCTGCGCGACGAAGGTTTCGAGCTCGAGGGTGCGCGCGGCGCGGGTCGCGCCGCCGCCCGTGAGGTCGCCCGAGACCAGGAACGAAAAATTGTTGTACTGGACGAGCAATGAGATGCTCTGGGTGTTGAGGTCGTCGGTCGTCACCGGGATCGCCGCGCCGCTCAAAAAGAGCCCGCGCGCGACGAGGCAGGTCGCGCGCATTCCACCGCCGAGGTCGATCACCTGGCCCGGCTGGATCGTCTGGCGCAGGACCGCCGGGTGGGCGGTGATCGCGGCGCGGTAATCGGCGTAGGCCGTGTAGGTCGAGCTCCCCGCCGGCGGGACGACGTCGATCCCGTCGCCGTTGTCGAAGGCGGTTCCGCTCACCTTGCCGGCGTTGATCATCTCGGTCAGCCCCGTGTCGTGGTCGATGTGGTAGTGGGTGAGGACCGTGTAGTCGAGGGTCGCGATTCCGAGCGTCGTCAGCAGCGGCGAGATCTTGTTCGTCCCCGCCCCCGCCGGCCCGCCGTCCACGAGCAGGGTCTTGCCGGTCGGCGAGACGACCAGCGTCGCGCTCCCCTGCCCGACGTCGATGAAAAAAATCCGCGCCGCCTGGGCGCCGGCGGCGAACGGCGCCAGCGCGCAGGCGGTCGCGAGGAGGAAGCGGCGCCAAGCCATCGGTCGATATTATTCCCGACCTGCCCGCCGGCCCCGGCGACTGATGAAACCGGGTTGAAAACCAGCCTAACCGCTCAATGACCGGCGGGCGCTCCGGCGCGGACCGATCGTTAAGGACAAGGAGGTTCTTCGTCGGACTCCCGGGGAAGCGGGCGGGGCCGGAAATCGCGGCGTCGGCTACAAATCCCGCCGCAATTCGCCCACGCCCTCGCGCAGCCGGTTCTCGTCGGGGTCGGGCACGAACTGGGGCTGGCTGGCGTGGTACTGCTTGAGGAGAATGCGGACCTTCCCCTCCTCGTGGGCCTTCAGGAAGGCGTCCACGGAGGCGGGACAGAACTGCGTCCCCCGGTACTTGCGCAATTCCTCGATGGCGATCTCGAGCGCCAGCCCCTTGCGGTAGGGGCGGTTGGTGGTCATCGCGTCGAAGGTGTCGGCCACCGCGATGATGCGGGCCTGCAGCGGCGCCGCCTCCCCCTTGAGCCCCTCGGGGTAGCCCTTGCCGTCCCAGCGCTCGTGGTGGTGGCGCATCCCGGGGATGATCTGCATGAGGATGCGGGTCTCGAGCAGCATCTTGGTGCCGGTCTCGGGATGCGCCTTCATCAGCCGGAATTCCTCGGAGTCGAGCGGCCCCTGCTTGTTGAGGACCCGGTCGGGGACCGCGATCTTGCCGATGTCGTGCAGCGCGGCGGAAAGGTGGAGCGTCTCCAGCTCCTCCTCGTCCTTCATCAGCTTCTCGGCGATCAGCATCGAATAGTCGATCACCCGCTGCACGTGGCCGCCGGTGTACTCGTCGCGCATCTCGATCACGTCCGCCAGGGCGAGCGCGACATGGTGCAGGGTCTTGCGCTTCTCCTGGTAGAGGCGCGCGTTGTCGAGCGCGACCGCGATCTGCCCGGCCAGCATCTGCGCCAGGGTCAGGTCGTGCTCGTCGAAGAATTCGCCCGATTTCTTGTTGAGGAGCTGGAAGGCGCCGATGCAGTCCTCGTTGACCAGCAGCGGCACGCAGAGCATCGAGGTGGTGACGAATTTGGTGGCGCTGTCCACTTTGCGCGAGAAGCGGGGGTCCTGCTGCGCGTCGGCGATGAGGACCGGCTGCTTGTTCTGCACCACCCAGCCCGCGACCCCCTCGCCGATCTTGAGGCGGATCCCCTTGGCGGAGGTTCCCTCCTCGGAGACGACGCGGAAGAAGATCTCCCCCTTGGGGGCGTCGATCTCCCAGATCGAGGAGGCGTCGGCGCCGAGCACCTCCTCGGCGGAGGCCATGCCGGTGCGCAGGACCTCCTCGATCTTCAGGGTCGAGGAGATCTTCTTGCTCATCTCGAGCAGTTTTTCGAGTTGCGCCAGGCGCGCGGTCGCGGTCAATTCGCGCACGGGGCGGGCGCCCCGGCCCGCGGGCTTGCGGGGCGCGACCTTCCGGGAGGCGGCCTTGCGCGCGGGGGCCGGGCGGCGGGATTTGCGGGGCGGCACGAGGCGCATTATGGCCCCGGCGAGTGCGCGGCGCAATCGGCCGCGAAGCCTCACCGGCCCGTCACGCGCGCCGGGCCGGGTCCGGTTGAGGGGCGGGCCGGATTCGGGTAGAGTGGCGCAAGGAGTTTATGCATGAAAAAAATATTCGCCATCCTCGGCATCGGTTGCGGCGCGATCCTGGTGATCGGGCTGATCGGCATGTTCCTCGCCTATCGCGGGTGCAAATCCGTGCTGGGTGCCGCGAAGGAGGCCGCCGAACAGCAGAAGCAGCTCGACAAGCTCGACGGGGAATTCCCCTTCACCCCGCCCGCCCCCGGCGCGCTCTTCGCGCTGGAGGAGACCCGCCTCGCCGATTACCTCGCGATCCGCAAGTCGGTCGTCGGGGCTTTCAAGGCGCGCGAGGGCGAATTCAAGGCGCTCGCCGCCCGGAGCAAGGCGGCCGGGGACAAGCCCTCGTTCAGAGACACCCGCGACGCGATCAATCTCACGATGACGCTGCTCACCGAGTCGCGCAAGGACTGGATCGCGGGGCTGCGCGAGAAACGGATGAGCCCCAAGGAATTCGCCACCCACACCGGCGCGATCTACTCGACGCTGGTGAGCAAGGGCTTGCAGCAATCGCAGCGGGCCGGCGATGAGCTCGCCCGGCAGATCGCCGAGGCGAAGGTGAAGCTGGCCGACCCGTCCACCAAGCCCGAAGAGAAAGCCGCGCTGGAAGCGCAGATCCAGGCGCTCGAGTCCTCGCGCGCGATGATCGGCAACCTCCCGCCCGGCGCCGACCCCGCGGTGGTCGCCGCCAATTCGGCGCTCATCGAGAAGCACAAGGCGGAGATCGAGGCGCTGGTCAACCCGGTGCTCGACGCGCTGCTGGCCAACAAGGACGCCGCGCACGCCTTCAACCAGCTGGGGCTGGGCTCCGCGCCCGCCTCGCCCTGAATCCCTCGCGGTCCGCTTCGAAGCCCGGTCGTTTTTCAATATTTTCGCTGGAGACCCGCCGTGACCTTCCGCAAGTTTTTCCCGTTGCTGCTCATCGCACCCCTCGGCGCCGCCGCCCAGCTCCCGCTGCCGCCCCCCCCGCCCGACCCGATCGAGGTGGTGCGCAAATTCTTCAAGCTCGAACCCCCCAAGCTGGAGACCCTGAAGGCGCAGAGCAAGCTGCCCGACGTGGACCTCCCCAACGCGCTGTGGGTGGCCCAGCAGGCCGGCCTCTCCCCGGAAGTGGTGCTGAACGCCCGCATTTCAGGCCTGAGCTGGCTCGACATCTTCGTCAAGTTCAAAGTGCCGGTCGAGCGCGTGGTCATCGCCGACGAGCGCGCGCAATGCCCCCCCTACGGCAAGGCGTGGGGCTTCCGCAAGAAGCACGGCCGCCGCGGGCCGCCCGGCGCCACCGCGGAACTGAAATTCTCCGACGCCGAGATCAGCGAATTCATCCAGTTGCGCGCCGCCGCGGGCGTCTACGGCCGGCGGGTCGAGGACCTCGCCGCGCGCCGCTGCGCCGGGCGCGGGGTGCGCGAGATCATCGAGGACGAGGATGACCGCGAGCACGGCCGCGGGCGCGGCCACGACAAGGACAAGCGCCGCGACCACGATGACGATCATGACAACGGAAACGGCCGCGGCAAAAAGAAAGGCCACGACAAAGACTGACCGGTGGCGCTCGTCCGTCCGGTCCTCTTGAAAACCAATAAAAACCATTCGGAGACCTCCCATGAACCTCCCGCGAATTCTTCCCCTCCTGCTCCTCGCGCCCTTGGGCGCCGCCGCGCAGAAGCTCCCGAAGCCGCCCGCGCCTCCCGGCCTGCCGCCCCCGCCCGACCCGGTCGAGGTGGTGCGGCAATTCTTCAAGCTCGCGCCGCCCAAGCTCGAGGCGCTGAAGGCGAAGGCGAAACTCCCCGACGTGGACCTGCCCAACGCGCTGTGGGTCGCCCGGCAGGCCCGCCTCCAGCCCGAGGCGGTGCTCAACGCGCGCCTCTCGGGACTGAGCTGGGTCGAGATCTTCGTCAAGTTCCGCGTGCCGCTCGATACCGTGATCATCGTGGACGACCGCGCCCATTGCGGCCCCTACGACAAAGCGTGGGGTTACCGGCATAAACACGGCCGCCGCCCGCCGCGCGGCGCCGCCGCCGAGATGAACCTCACCGACGCCGAGATCAGCGAATTCATCCAGATCCGCGCCACCGCGGGCGTCTATGACGAAACGATCGAGGACCTCGCCGCCCGCCGCTGCGCCGGCGAAAGCGTGCGGGAAATCATCGACGACGAGGACGACGACGAGCAGGGCGGGAACGACGACGGCCAGCAGGGCAATCACGACCACGATCACAACCATGACCATAACCATGACCGGGAACACGGCCGCGGCCACCATGACCAAGACCATCGCGACAAGGATCATCGCGACCATGACAACCACGACTGACCGGCGGTGGGGCGGCCCCGCGGCCGCTCTCGCAGCCCTCGCCGCGCTGCTCGCCTGGGGCGCGTGCCAAGGCGCGGCCCCCCGCCCCGCCACCGGCTCCACCGGCCCCGCGGCGACGATC
>JACXTT010006608.1_pt1 | contig 16530 bp, 15 predicted proteins | sample 9270951 | NCBI WGS metagenome assembly JACXTT01 (sample SAMN15532306, study PRJNA645909) | rock metagenome | isolation source: weathered quartz diorite | place: Puerto Rico | collected 2017-06-21 | reverse complement strand
CGCCACCGCCCCGAGGCGCTCGCGCAGCGTGTGCGGCACGGGCCGTACCTCGGCGCTGGTCGCGACCGACTCCTTAAGCGCCAGGAGCGTCTCGACCGTCCGCGCGCACGCCGCGCACGTGTCTAGGTGCCGGCGGAGATCGAGCTCGTCGTCGGGCGCGAGCTCGCCGTCGACGTAGGCACTCAGACGATCGAGCTCTACCGCGCACGCGCTCACGAGCGCGACCCCCTCCCGATGCCGAGGGCCGCGGCGTGCGCCGCGAGCTGTCGCGCGAGCTGCGCGCGCGCTCGCGCGATACGGGAGCGCACCGTCCCGAGCGGGCAGTCCGTGATCTCCGCGATCTCGTCGTAGGTGAAGCCTTCAAGGTCGCAGAGGAGGAGGGCGGTGCGCATCTCCTCGGGGAGCCTCGAGAGAGCCTGGAGGATGGCCGGGCGGGCGAGCCGCCCGATCACGCCCCGCTCGAGCTGCGGCGGGTGCTGGGCCGCGGCCGCCTCCTCGGCCGCCTCGAGGCCGCCGTCGATCACGGCTAGCTCTGGCCGCGCCCGGCGCCGGCGCGCGGCGGAGACGAAGCGGTTGCGCAGGATGCGGAAGAGCCAGGCCCTCGCGCGCGCCAGGCTGCGCAGCTGGTCGGCGTGCCGGAAGGCTTCGACGTAGGTTTCCTGGACGAGGTCCTCCGCGTCGTGCTCGTTACCGGTCATCCGGTGGGCGGCGTTGTACAGCGCCGAGAGCGAGCCCAGGGCGACGGCGGTGAACTCCTCTCGGTGCGTCCGCTTCATGCCAGACGCCCTATATACCCTGCCCCCCGCCGGGGCGGTCATGGCGGCGCGATCATCCTGACTGGTAGACGCGCCACGGGGCCCGGGAGTTCCCGGGCCCCTTCTCGCCTCAGAAGATCGCCTGGAGCTGCGCCCGGTACTCCATCGTTTCCCTGTCGGGGACGCCCGGCGTCTCGTCGCGCAGATCGCGGACGTCGGCCTGGATTTTCAGGTTGTGGGCAAGGAAGAAGTAGCCGAGGGCTCCGCCCACCTCGCGCAGCCCGTGCCGGGCGTCGAGGTCGCGATCGATCGAGGCGTAGCGGAGGGCCGCCTCGAGATGCTTCGGGATGAGGAAGTACCCGATCTGGAAGTTGTACCCTTGCGCGCTCTTCGAGAGCCCCGCGTTCGGATCGGCCTCCGCCCAATAGTAGTCGCCGAGCGCCGAGAGGCCGCGCCATTTGAAGTGCGCGTCGGCGGTCGCCTGCGCCACGTCGAAGCGGCCCTTGATGCCCTTCCCGAAGAAGCTCCCGAGCCGGCCGCTGTCGAACACCCGCGCCTTCTCGGTCGCGGTCGAATCGGCCTGCGAGTTGTAGGCGCCCGCGCCACCGATCCCGAAGCGCGGGTCCGGCGTGTTGTTGACGTCCGACTCGACGTAGTAGTCAAACTTGCCGAGCGGCATGAAGAGGAGTCGCGCCACGCCCAGGTGGTCGCTGTTCTCGTTGCTCGCCCGATTGATACCGTTGCCGTTGAAGATGGCCGCGTTCCATTCGAGCCGGTCGTGCTGCGGCCCGAGCCAGTTGCCGGTCAGCCCGACGCCCTGATCGCGCTCGAAGGTGAAGAAGTCGTCCGTGATCGCCCGGTCGACGAACTGCTGCGCGCCCGAGGAGGTGATCTGCTGGCGGTTGAAGGGGACCTTCCACTGGCCACCCTGCACGCCGAAGTACGGGCGGGGCTTCCACCAGAGGTAGGCATCCTCCAGCCGAGGGCTGCCCGCCCAGTTCACCTGGATCTTGTAGTTGAGGTTAGGATAGAAGGCGTGCCCCTCGAACACGGTCTTCATGCGGCGCACGCGGAAGCTGCTGGTGTCGTCCTTCTTCGGGTCCTCCTGGTCGGTGAACGTGTAGCGGCCCTGGAAGCGGTTGTAGATCGAGAGTTCAAAGCTCTTGTCGTCACTCTCGATGGTCGTGCCTTTTCCGACCTCGTAGCGGAGATTGACCGGTAGCTGACCCGGCTTCAGCTCTTCCTTCCTCGCCGTCTCGAGCTTCTTCGCCGTCTCCTCCTGCGCCTTGCGTGACTCCTCGATCTGGGTCTGCGTACCCCGGCTGACGGCGCGCTGCTGCTCGACCTGGCCCTCAAGACGCTTGATCTTCTCGTTCGCCTCCTTGAGCTGCTGCTCGAGGATGCGCAGGCGCTTCTCCACCGGCGTCTCGGCGCGCGCCACGGCCGTGAGCGCCAGCAGTCCTCCGGCGACGATCACCGCCATCCTGGCTTTCCTCAACGCGACCCCCCTGGTTTTCGGTTTTCCGCTCCAGTGGCAGAAAACGGTCCAACAGTCGAGGGTTGCCACCAGGGGTGGCCCCCCCCCACTTTCTGCGAGTTTTATCTCGCCTGTAACATTCCCGTCACATTCACCCGCGAGACTACCCTCCCCGGGCCCCGATTTCATTGCGATGCCACGTCGGCGTCACCGGCGTCGGCTAGATTCGCATCGAGGGTGTCCGCACTTCGCGACCAGGAGGAGGCAGAATGAGACGACGACGCTGGTGGCTCGCCGGACTGCTCACCGTGGCCGGGCTCGCGATCGCGCACGCGGCGACGCTGGTGAACGGGGCGGGCGCGACGTTCCCCTATCCCCTCTACTCGAAGTGGTTCGACGAGTTTCACAAGCGCAATCCCGACCTGCAGATCAACTACCAGTCGATCGGCAGCGGCGGCGGCATTCGCCAGACCCTCGACGGCACCGTCGATTTCGGCGCCACCGATGGGCCCATGACCGACGGGCAGATGAAATCGGCGTCGATCCCCATCCTTCCACTGCCGACGGCGCTCGCGCACGTCGTCCCGACCTTCGACCTGACCGGCGTCGAGCACCTGCGCTTCACACCCGACGTCAGCGCCGGCGTGTTCCTGGGAAAGATCACGCACTGGAACGACCCCGCGATCGGGAAGGAGAACCCTGGTGTGGCCCTCCCCGCCGCCGCCATCGTCCCCATCCACCGCTCCGACGGCAGCGGCACGACGTACATCTTCACCGACTACCTTTCCAAGGTGAGCCCCGAGTGGCAGAAGAGCGTCGGGCGCGGCACCTCGGTCAGCTGGCCGGTCGGCCTGGGCGGCAAGGGGAACGAGGGCGTCGCCGGCCTCGTCAAGCAGACGCCGAACGCGATGGGCTACGTGGAGCTGATCTACGCCGTGCAGAATAAACTTCCGTACGGCCACGTCCGCAACCGGAGCGGCGTCTTCGTGGAGGCGACCCTCGACAGCGTGACCTCCGCGGCCGCCGCGGCGGCGGCCAGCATGCCCGAGGACTTCCGCGTCTCGATCACCGATCCGTCGGGCGCCGATGCCTACCCGATCGCGAGCTTCACCTGGCTCCTCGTCCCCACCCGCATCAAGGACGGTGACAAGGCGGCGGCGATCAAGAAGTTCCTCGTCTGGATGCTCGCCGACGGACAGCAGTTCACCTCGCCACTCAACTACGCGCCGCTCCCCGCCTCCGTGGTCGCCCTGGAGCACAAGGCGCTCGACAAGATTCAGTCCGGGGGAGCCTAGCCACGGAGCACGCCGCGACGCTGTCCTCCCCCGCCGCCCGGCCGAGTGTGCGCACGGGCCGCCCGGCGCTGCGCCAGGGGCGGCGACTCGGAGACGTCGTCTTCCGCAGCATCTCGCTTGGCTTCGCGCTCTCGGTCATCGCGATCGCGGGGACCATCTTCGTGGTGCTCTTCCGGCAGTCGGCGCCGGCACGCGCGGCGTTCGGCTTCCGGTTCCTGTGGACGTCCAGCTGGGATCCCGTCGCGCTCCGCTTCGGCGCCCTGCCCTTCATCTACGGCACCCTCGCCACCACCGCGATCGCCATCGCGATCGCGGTGCCCCTCGGGCTGGGGGCCGCCATCTGCCTGGCCGAGCTCATGCCCCGTCGCCTGGCCGATTCGCTCACCTTCCTGGTCGAGCTGCTGGTCGCGGTGCCGAGCGTGGTCTATGGTCTGGTCGGGGTGTTCGTCCTGGTCCCCGCCATGCGCGGCGTCGAGAGTCTCGTCCAGCCGGTGCTCGGCGCCATCCCCTTCTTCGCGGGTCCGGTGTACGGCGTCGGTCTCCTCACCGCGAGCGTCCTCCTCGCGGTGATGATCGTGCCCTTCATCGTCGCGGTGTCGCGCGAGGTGCTGCTCGCGGTACCGCAGAGCCAGCGCGACGCGGCGCTCGCCCTCGGCGCGACGCGCTGGGAGACGGTGCGCGACGTGGTCGTTCCCTATGCGCGCTCGGGCATCCTGGGGTCCGTGTTCCTCGCACTGGCGCGCGCGCTCGGCGAGACGATGGCGGTCACCATGGTGATCGGCAACCGGCCCGAGCTCTCCGCCTCGATCTTCGCCCCGGCCTACACGATGGCGGCCGTGCTCGCCAACGAGTTCACCGAGGCGACGGAGAAGGTCTACCTGGCCGCGCTGGTCGAGATCGGCCTGGTCCTCTTCGTGATCACCCTGGGCGTGAACGCGGTCGCGCGGCTGCTCATCGCCCGCGTCCGGGAGACACCCGGGAAGGGCCGCGCATGACCGCGACCTACCGGCGGCGCCGGCGCGTCGAGCGGCTGATGTTCGGGGCCACGGCCGCCGCCACCGCCGCGACGCTCGGGGTGCTCGTCTTCCTCCTCGGTTACATCGCCTGGCAGGGGGCCAGCTCGATCACCTGGAGCTTCCTCACCGCGCTTCCCGCTCCGGTGGGCGAGCCGGGCGGGGGCATGGCGAACGCGATCGTGGGGAGCGCCAAGCTACTCTTCACGGCGGCCGTGGTGGGCATCCCGATGGGCTTCCTGGGGGGCGTCTACCTGGCGGAGTACGGGCGGGGCGCGCTCGCCGACTGGGTCCGCTATTCTGCCGACGTGATGAACGGCGTCCCGTCGATCGTCATCGGGATCACCATCTATGCCCTGGTCGTCGTCCCGACCGGCCACTTCTCCACCCTGGCCGGCGGCGTGGCCCTCGGCCTCATGATGGTCCCGGTCGCGCTTCGCGCCAGTGAGGAGTTCCTGCGTCTGGTCCCCGAATCGCTGCGCGAGGCGGCGCTCGCCCTGGGTGCCCCGCGCTGGGTGACGATCGTGCGCGTCGTCATCCCTGCCGCGTCGCGCGGCATCGCGACCGGGCTCCTCCTCTCGCTCGCGCGCGTGGCCGGCGAGACCGCCCCGCTCCTCTTCACCGCGCTCAACAACCGCTTCTGGAGTCCCGGCTGGTCGCAGCCGACGGCCTCGCTTCCGGTGATGATCTTCACCTACGCGATCGCCCCCTACGAGGACTGGCACCGGCAGGCGTGGGCCGCCGGGCTGGTGCTGCTCGCGCTGGTGCTGGGCACCAACGTGGGCGCCCGCCTGCTGCTGCGCGGGAGCACGCCCGGGAGCGCCTAGTGCTCGACCCGGGACTCTCGCGGCTTCGCCCGACGCCCTCGGCGACGTCCGAGGCACCGACCAAGATCGCGGTTCGCGACCTGGTGGTCCACTACGGCGGGTCGCGGGCGCTCGACAGCGTCACGCTCGACATCCCGGCCAACCGGGTGACCGCGCTGATCGGCCCCTCGGGCTGTGGCAAGTCGACGTTCCTCCGCTGCCTGAACCGCATGAACGATCACATCGCGGGCGCGCGGGTGACGGGCCAGGTGACGATCGACGACGACCCGATCTACGGCACGAACGTCGATCCGGTGGCGCTTCGCCGCCGGGTCGGGATGGTCTTCCAGAAGTCCAACCCGTTCCCCAAGTCGATCTTCGACAACGTCGCCTTCGGGCCACGCGTGCACGGCGAGCGCGACCGGGCGCGCCTCCGCGAGATCGTCGAGCGGACGCTGCGCCAGGCGGCGCTGTGGGACGAGGTGCACGACCGGCTCGACGGATCGGCGCTCGAGCTCTCCGGCGGACAGCAGCAGCGGCTCTGCATCGCCCGCGCGCTCGCGGTCGATCCCGAGGTGGTGCTGATGGACGAGCCCGCCTCGGCGCTCGACCCGATCGCCACCGCCAAGATCGAGGAGCTGATCCACGAGTTGAAAAATACGTATACGATCGTCATCGTGACCCACAACATGCAGCAGGCCGCCCGGGTGTCCGACCTGACCGCCTACTTCTACCTCGGCCGGCTGGTCGAGTTCGGCCCGACGGAACGGCTGTTCACCAACCCCACCCGGCCGGAGACCGAGGACTACATCACGGGGCGGTTCGGCTGATGCCGCTCCACACCGACCGGGCCTACGAGGAGCAGCTCGGGCAGCTGCGAACCGCCGTCCTCGAGATGGGCGGGTTGGTCGAGGAGCAGATCGGCCAGGCGGTGCGCGCGCTCGTCCAGCGGGACGAGGCGCTGGCACGCGCCACCATCGAGCAGGATCACACCGTCAACCGCTTCGACGTCGAGATCGACGATCTGTCGCTGAAGCTCCTGGCGCTGCGCCAGCCCGCCGCCCGCGACCTCCGCCTGATCACCACCGCCCTCAAGATCACCACCGACCTGGAGCGCATCGGCGACATGGCGACCCACATCGCCGAGCGCGCCGTCGAGCTGGTGCGTGAGATCCCGATCAAGCCCTACATCGACATCCCGCGCATGGCCGACCTGTCGCGCGACATGCTCCGCCGGAGCCTCGACGCCTTCGTGCGCGAGGACACCGAGCTGGCGCTCAGCGTGTGCATCTCCGACGACACCATCGACCAGCTGCACGAGCAGCTGTTCCGTGAGCTGCTCTCCTACATGGTCGAGAACCCGAGCACGGTGAGCCGCGCCATGCGCCTCCTCTTCGTCTCCAAGTACCTCGAGCGGGTCGGCGACCACGCCACCAACATCGCCGAGATGGTGATCTTCATGGTGAAGGGCCGCTCGATCCGTCACCTGGACAAGGTGCCGCGCGAGCTCTGACGGGCGCCCGGCCGTGACGGCGGAGCGCCGCGGGGTCCTGCAGGTCGCGGGGGCCGCGCTCCTCTGGTCGTTGGGCGGCATCGGCATCAAGCTGGTCGCCGAGCCGCCGCTCAAGATCGCAGCCTACCGCTCCGCAGCCGCCGCCGTCGCCCTCTTCCTGCTCTTCCGCCCGGCGAGCGCACGCCGCGAGCGGAGCTTTTTCGCGCTCAGCCTGTGCTACGCGGCGTGTCTCACCACCTTCGTCGTCGCCACCAAGTGGACGACCGCGGCGAACGCGATCTTCCTCCAGTACAGTGGGGTCGTGTGGGTCTTTCTCTTCGCGCCGATCGTCGTGGGGGAGCCCTGGCGGTCACGCGATGCGCTCGCCATCGCCGCGGCCCTGGCCGGCATGGCGCTCTTCTTCGTCGGCCGGCTCGACGCCGGAGCGCACGCCGGCAACCTGGTGGCCGTCCTCTCCGGCGGATTCTTCGCGGGTCTCGTGCTCCTGCTCCGCCGGGAGCGCGGGACGAGCGCGGAGGCGGCGGTCACCTGGGGAAACGTCCTCGCCTTCGCCGCGCTGGCGCCCATCGTGCTCCGCGACCCCTGGGTGAGCGCACGCTCGGCGGCGATCCTCGTGCTCCTCGGCACCGTGCAGCTCGCCGCCGCCTATGCCCTCTTCCTCCGCGGGCTGCACCACGTGAGCGCGACCCAGGCCGCGCTGGTCGGCATGCTCGAGCCGGTGGCGAACCCGGTCTGGGTGTTCCTGCTGCTCGGCGAGGCGCCGAGTGTCTACGCCATCGCGGGCGGGATCGTCGTGCTGGGCGCGATCGCGTGGCGGACGCTGGGCGGCTCCGAGGCGACGATCGCGTCGGGGGACTAGTCAGCGCCGGGCGAGTGCTCGCGCGAGCAGCGGCGGCGCCTCTTCGAGACCGAGCCGTCGCGTCGTGCGCCGCGCGATGAGCCAGTCACCGTCGCGCTTCACGAGCTCCCAGCGGTTCAGGCTGACGCGGTAGACGTGCGTCCCCGCGCGCGTCTCCAGGTAGACGCGAGAGTATCCGCTCGCCACGGCGCGACCGGCGTCGAGGACCTCGGCGACGGCGGGACCCATCTGGTGCGCGCAGTGGCCGACCAGCTCCTGATGGCGCGGTCCGCGGACCATGGCGGCGACCGCGCCTCGACCCTCCATGCGCCCGACGTCGACGTCGTAGACGCCGTCCTCGGTGAACACGGCGGCCGCCTCGTCGGCGTCGCCCACATCCACCGCGAACCCGTAGCGGACGATCAGGCGATGGATCGCCAGCTCGTCTTCCAGGCGCGCGACACGCGCAGCCAGCTCGGCCACCCTCTTCTCGAGATCGGTCATGGCAGCTGTGTACCACAAGGGTTGACGGCACCCTCGTGCAGGCCATACAGGGCGGCGTGCCCCGTCGCCTCTTGCTGATCGCGCTGCTCCTCGCCGCCGCGCTCGTCTACCTCTTCTATCCCCTCTCCAGCGCACGCTTCCACATCGTCCCCGACGCGGCGAAGCTGCAGGGCCGCGAGCGCTCCTCGCCCGGGCCCCGCTCATCGACCCCTCCCGCCCGCGACCCAACGTCGTCCTCATCCTCGCCGACGACCTGGGGAAGACCGACATCACCCGTTACGCCGGGCGCGTTCCCACCCCACGCATCGACGCCATCGGGCAGGAGGGCGCCACCTGCACCGAGGGCTACATCACCTCCCCCATCTGCAGCCCCTCGCGTGCGGGCCTCATGACCGGGCGCTACCAGCAGCGCTTCGGGCACGAGCTGCAACCGCACGAACGTTACCCGCGGAATCGCCTCGAGTACTACGTCTTCAAGTACTTCCTCGCCGGCGACGACTTCCGGGTGGCCGACCTGATCGCGTTCCCGCGCTTCGAGGACGTGCTCGAGCAGGGCCTGCCGCTCTCCGAGGTGACGCTGGCCGAGGTCCTGCGCCGCCAGGGCTACCGGACGGCCATCATGGGGAAGTGGCATCTCGGCGGCTTCGGCGATCACATCCCGATCCGCCGCGGCTTCGACTACCACTACGGGTTCTACGAGGCGCACACCCTCTACGCCGACCCCAACGACCCTGACATCGTGAACCAGCGCCGCCCCGACTTCTCCGACCGCTTCGTGTGGGACCACGGGCGCGAGGGGAACTGTGCGCTCCGCCGGAACGACCAGATCGTCGACGAGAAGGTCTACCTGACCGACAAGATCGCCGACGAGAGCATCCACTGGCTCGAGGCGAACCACGACGGCCCCTTCTTCCTCTACGTACCGTTCTCCGCGCCGCACACGCCCTTCCAGGTTCCGCGCCGCTACTGGGACCGCTTCGCGGACGTCACGGACCCGACCAAGCGCGTCTACGCCGCCATGATCGCCTCCCTCGACGACGCCGTCGGGCGCATCATGGACACGCTCCGCCGCCTCGGGCTGGACGAGCGTACGCTCGTCTTCTTTCTCAGCGACAACGGCGGCGCCACCTACACCGGGGCCACCGACAACGCACCGCTCAAGGGCGGCAAGTTCACCAACTTCGAGGGCGGCATCAACGTGCCCTACCTGGTGCGCTGGCCGGGGACCATCGCGCCCGGCGCGCCGTGCTCCCACCCGGTGAGCGCGCTCGACGTGTTCGCGACCGCGGTCGACGTCGCCGGCGCCGACCTGCCCACGGATCGCCCCTACGACGGCGTCTCCCTGATGCCCTACCTCACCGGCCACACCACGGCGCCGCCCCACGAGGCGCTCTTCTGGCGCGCCGAGTACCACAAGGCCATCCGCAAGGGCGACTGGAAGCTGGTGAAGGACGAGATGAGCGGCCGCACGGTGCTCTACGACCTCGCCACCGACAAGAGCGAGCGACGGAACCTCGCCGCCGCGCACCCCGAGGTGGTGCGCGACCTCGAGCACGTCCTCACGCGCTGGGAGAACGAGATGGTGAGCCCGCTCTGGCCACGGGTGATGGACTTCCGCTTCGTCGACGGCGAGGAGGTGTACTTCTTCCCGCTGTGAGCGACCGCCTTCGTCGGCAGCTTGAATCTCGGCGGGCCCCCTCCTAGCTTCGTGGACGTGAGCAACCGCGATCGCTCGGATCCGGACTGGCTCCGCGTCGCGGCGGATGAGGTCGCCCGATGGAAGGCCAAGTCGTACGCCGACCTCCGGGCAGCGTTGTCGGACGTGGTCGCCTACGACCGTGAGGAACCGGGCGGCCCGTATCAGATCGAGGTGCAGCTGCTCGAGGACCGCGCCGACTACGTGCACGTGCTGGTCTCCGTATGCGCGCCGCACGGATTCGTCTGCGTACCGCTCTCGGAGAGCTTCATCCGTTACGCGGACGGCCGTCTCGCCTGAGGGTGCACTGACCGGGTGGCCGGCACGTCGATTGCACACGTGACCTCATCGGTCGATGGAGGGCTGATGCATCGGATCCTTCTCCCCGTCTTGCTGGCTCTCGTCAGTGCCTCGCCGGCGGCCGCCGCGGCGCCCGCCTTCGACGTCGACAAATTCGTGCCGGCCGACGCGGTCGTGTACGTGACCGCCGACGGCCTGGATCCGGTCGAGGGGGCGGCCGGAGCCTTCCTCGAGAACGTCATGCCCGGCGCGGGACAGATCGTGGACGGCATGCTGCTCGCGCGCGCACCCGCGATCGCGACGGTCGATCGGAGCCGACCCATCGCGATGTGGATGCTGGCGTCCGGCGCGACCGTCATCGTGCTGCCGATCCGGGACGCGGCGACGTTCGAGCAGCTCGCGCGGCAGAGCGTCGGCACGGAGGACCGGGTGACGACGATCGGCGGATACGGGATCGTCACGCGGGGAGGCGCCGTCGACCTCGCGGCCATCGGCGCGCAGGGGACCGCGGCGGCTCCCGCGATCGGGGGGCAGGTGCGCGGGTTCGTCGAGCTCGGGCGCGTGATGGCGGCGCGCCTCGGGACCGCGCGGTCGGAGCTCACCCCGCTGCTCGGCCGGCTCGAGGGTCTGCCGCGCGTCGACTTCGCGGTCGCGGCGTCGCACGATCGGGTGGAGCTGAGCGCGACAGTTCCCGCTGCGGAGGGGCTCCTCGCGCAGCTCGCGCCGCCGCTGCCGCCGGTCCAGAACCGGTTCCTCGACGTGCTGCCGGCCGACGCGGCGCTGGTGTTCGCGACGTCGGCGCCCGAGCGGATGGCGGCCGTGAGCGAGGCGCTGTTCGGATCGCTCGCCGCCCGCGGGCCCGACGGCTCGAAGCAGCACGCGATGGTACGGCGGATGCGGCGGCAGGCGAAGGTGTGGACGGCGCTCAGCCACGGAGACTCGACGACGGCCGTGTCGATACCCCGTGGGCCGGAGAGCACGTCGCTGATACAGGCGTTCAGCTGCCTGCGGCCTCGCCACGCGCGCATCCTGATGCACAAGATGACGCGCCATCTCTCGCGCGGGACGACCGCGACGCCGGTCGACGTGAAGTACGTCCCGGGCGCGGAGCAGATCGGTGACGTCGCGGTGGATCAGCTCGTCATCGCGGCACTCACGGCGGGAAGCGCGACCCCGCAGCCCGGCGCGGCGGTCCCGAGCTTCATGCAGGAGCCGATCCGCTACGCGTTCCTGCGCGACACGGGGGTGACGACGTACGGCGCGGACGGCCTCGAGCGGATGCGAGCGGCGCTGGCGTCGGTCGGCAGCGGGGTCGTCGCACCGGAGATCCGGAAGGCGATCCCCCCGGGAGCGCTGATGGCGGTCGCGGTGAGGCCGGTGAGGTTCGCCACGGGGGGAGCGAGCGGTGGCGAGTACGCGACCCTCGCCGTCGTGCCGCGGGGGACGGCGCTCGACGTGCGCGTGGTCGTGCCCGCGGGAGCGCTGCCCCGCGGACCGGGTCTCCTGGGTGCGGGGTTCGGCCGCGGATCGCGATAGGTCGCGGCACGGCGGTTGCTTTACCGGTTTTACCGGTACGGAAGTCGGCGGTCCGGGTCGTGCCGGGTACCGCGCCGTGCCGGTGCGTCGAGAAAATGGCGGAGAGCGACCGGGGGATGGCGGCGGAACGACACGCACCGCGCGGGCGGGGATGCCCCCGAGCGCTCATGACGCTCCGGGCCAAGACGATCCCGCTGCTGGTCGAGCGGACGCGGGCGGGCCTCTGGTTCTGCCTCGTGGCGCTCGCACTGTTCGCGGTGGCGGACTTCTTCCTGAACCGCGAGCTGATCGTGCCGCTCTACGCGATCGCCCTCGTCCAGGTCGGGATCGTCGTGGCGGCGTTCGCGGCACTCCATCGAGCGACCACGTGGCGCCGTGCGGTGTCGATCCCGCTCGCCGCGCTCGCGGGGATCTATGCGACGGGCGTCTACTCCGACGTCCTCTCCCAGAACACGCAGTCGACGACGCTCCTCGTCTTCGCCGTCAGCATGATCACGGCGACGCTGCTCCCGTGGGGCCTCTGGCCGCAGGTCACGACCGCGCTCGTGACCGGCAGCGGCGGTCTCCTCGCCCTCGTCCTCGTCCGGGGGTCGCTCGCCGGGCTCGGCTACGCGGTGGCGGCGGTCTCCGTCTCGCTGATCGCGTCCTGCTACATCGCGTGGGCCTTCGAGCGCGCCGCCCTCGAGCGCACGCAGGCCGAGGACGAGAACGCGCGCCTCATCGCCGACCTCCAGGCCGCGAACCGCCTGAAATCCGAGTTCGTCTCCACCATGTCGCACGAGCTCCGGACGCCGCTCAACATCATCACCGGCTACGCCGAGATGCTGACGGAAGGCGCGATGGGGCCGCTCGGCGAGCAGCAACGGCACACCATCCAGCGCATCCGGCGGAGCGCGATCGAGCTGCACGACCTCGTGGGCGCGACCCTCGAGCTCGGCCGCCTCGAGGCGGGGCGGATCGACGTCGGGCTCGAGCCCGTCGACATGGGCGACCTCTTCGCGGAGCTCGGACGCGAGCTGGAACCGCTCGTGGCGCCGGCGGTCGAGCTTCGCTGGCGGGAGAGCCTGGCGGGCGCGCGCGTCCTCACCGATCGCTCCAAGACGAAGACGATCCTCAGGAATCTGGTCGGCAACGCGCTCAAGTTCACCCTCGCCGGCTCGGTCGAGGTGCGCGCCGAGTCGCGGGGCGACGAGCTCGTCCTGATCGTTCGCGACACCGGGATCGGCATCGCGGCCGATCAGCTGCCCATCATCTTCGAGATGTTCCGGCAGGTGGACGGCTCGCCCACCCGCCGCTTCGGCGGCGTCGGTCTCGGCCTCCACATCGTGAAGCGGCTGGTCGACCTCCTCGGGGGCACGATCGTCGTCGAGAGCACCCCGGGGGTCGGATCGACGTTCACGGTGACGAGCCGCGCCCCGCGCGAGGCCTATCGCGCGACCGGGACCTGAGGACCCCGCTTCACCGGCCCGCGGCCTCGGCCGCGGACACGGGTGCCGCGGCCGGCCAGAACACCCGTACCGTCGTGCCGCGGCCGACCACGCTGGTTATCCCGAGCTCCCCGCCGTGTGCCTGCACGATGTGCTTCACGATCGCGAGGCCGAGCCCGGTGCCGCCGAGCGCACGCGAGCGGCCCTTGTCGACGCGGAAGAAGCGCTCGGTGAGGCGCGGCAGGTCGTGCGCCGGGATGCCGACGCCCGTGTCCGCGATCGCCACCTCGACCATGCCGTCCAGCCCGGGCTCCCGTGTGGCTGCGGCCCGCACCAGGACGCGGCCGCCGGCCGGCGTGTACTTGACCGCGTTGTCGACCAGGTTGATGAGCACCTGGCGGAAGCGGTCGGCGTCGGCCTCCACCGCCGGGGTGCGCGGGTCGACCTGGGTGTCGAGGTCCACGTTCCCCCGCGCCGCCGCCTCGGACAGGATCTGCACCACGTCCTCCACCGCGGGTGCAACGGCCACCGTGCCGAGGCGGAGCGGGCTCCGCCCGAGCTCCAGGTCGGAGAGCGTGAGCAGGTCGTCGATCAGCCGTCCCAGGCGCTCGGAGTGCCGGTCGATGACCGAGAGGAAGCGCCCGCGCGTGTCACGGTCGTCGCCGGCGGGGCCGAGGAGGGTCTCGGCATAGCCCTTGATGGCGGTCAGCGGCGTCCGCAGCTCGTGCGACACGTTGGCGACGAAATCGCGGCGCACGACCTCCAGCCGGCGGAGCTCGGTCACGTCGTGGAGCACGAGCACGTAGCCGAACGGCTCGCCGTCGGCGCCGCAGAGACGGGCGCCGTTCACCTGCAGCGTCGAGCGCTCGGCACCGTCGAGCGTGACGTCCCGCGACAGGGTCGCGGTCCCCGATGCGAGCTCGCGGAGCATCTCGCCCACCTGCGGCTGGCGCGTCACCTCGACCAGCGGACGCCCCGCGCCGTCGTGCCCGCGGGGCAGCGCGAGCAGCTCCCGGGCGCGCTCGTTCATGAGCGCCACGGTGCCGCGCAGATCCGTCACCAGCACGCCCTCGACCATGCCGCGGAGGATCGCCTCGAGGCGCTCGCGCTCGACGCGGAGCGCGGTGATGGTCGCCGCGACGTCGCGCGCCATCTCGGCGAGCTGCGCCTCGAGGACGCCCAGGTCGTCGCGCCGCTCGGGCGCGAGGTACGGTGCCGGCCCGCCGCCCGCGAGCGTGCGCGCGAAGGCGACCAGGCGCTGGATGCGCTGCAGCAGCCGGCGCGAGAGGACGAGCGCGCTCGCGAGCCCGAGGAGCATGGCGGCCAGGAGCCCCAGCAGGAGCAGCCGGCGGAGGTGCGCCACGCTCGCCTCCACAGTGGTGAGCGGCAGCGCCGTCCGCACGATGCGCACCGCGTCGCCGCGGGTCTGGCGCCAGGCCGCGTACAGGAGCCGCATGCCGACGGTTCCACTCTGCCGCGCCGCCTGACCGTGGCCGGTCGCGAGCGCGGCGCGGATCTCCGGCCGGTCGGCGTGGTTCTCGAGCGACTCGGAGGAGCGCGTCGATTCGCCGAGGACGTGCCCGCCGGGGCCGATCACGGTCAGCCGGACACCCAGCTCGGACCCCAGGCGCGCGCAGTCGGCGTCGAGCGACGCGCCCGACGTCCACGGCAAAGCCTGCCCGGCCAGCCGCGCCTCGGCCAGGAGGCGCTCGCCCAGCGTATCCATCTGGTGGCGCTCGAGCGTGAGCGTGATCGCGATCAGCGCCGCGGCCAGCGCCGCGCCCAGGGCCGCCAGCGTGGGGACGAGGAACTGGAGGACGAGCCGACGGCTAGAGCGCGTCGGGGTTGAACTTGTAGCCGACGCCCCGGACGGTGAGGATGAGCTCGGGGTTGGCGTCATCGCGCTCGATGCGCCGGCGCAGCCGGCGGACGTGGACGTCCACGGTGCGCGGCTCGACGTGCGTTTCGGGGCCCCATACGAGGTCCAGTAGCTGGAGCCGATCGTACACCCGATTGGGGTGCCGAACGAAGAACTTGAGGAGCTCGAACTCGCGCAGCGAGAGGCCGAGGCGCTCCCCGCTGATGAAGGCCTCGTAGGTGTCGAAGTCGAGGCGCAGGCGGCCGCGCTCGAAGATCTCGTGCGGGGGTGGGGTGTCCTCGCCGTGCGTGCGCCGGAGAACGGCCCGCACCCGCGCCACCAGCTCGCGCGGGCTGAAGGGCTTGGTCACGTAGTCATCCGCCCCGAACTCGAGCCCCAGGACGCGGTCCACCTCCGCCGCCTTGGCGGTCAGCATGATGACGGGGAGCACGCGCGTCGCCTCGGCGGCGCGCAGGCGCCGGCACACCTCGAGGCCGTCCATGGCGGGCAACATCAGGTCGAGGACGACCAGCGCGGGCCGCTCGGCGGCGACGACGGTCAGGGCGCTCTCGCCGGTCTCCGCTTCACGGACGGCGTAGCCCTCCTGCTCGAGGTGGAAGCGGACGAGTTCCCGGATGTCCTTCTCGTCCTCGACCACGAGGATCGTGCGCTTCACCGCCACGGTGGTCCCTGGCAGCCTATCACGGCCAGTATGACATCGGCGTAACACCCGTGTGAACTCTGGACCACCCCGCGCCGCCCAGTCCTTGACTGATAAGGGCAGCTCGGGGGAAAGAGGGTCCCCATGGTGCGTCGGGGTGGGGACGCGGACGCCTCGGGCGAGGGCACCTCCTGGCTCGTGCTCCGGCACGTCCAGGCTGAGGGTCTCGGGCTCCTCGCCAACGTGCTTCGCGACCGCGGTATCCATCACCGCTACCTCGACCTGCCGCGCGGCGAGGCGCCGCCGCGCGACCTGCAGAACGTGGGTGGGCTCATCGTGCTGGGCGGCCCCATGGCGGTCTACGAGGCCGAGCGCCACGCCTTTCTCCGCACCGAGAGCGGCCTGGTCGAGCGTGCGCTCACCGCCGGCCGTCCCGTGCTCGGCATCTGCCTCGGCGCGCAGCTGATCGCGAGCGTGCTCGGCGCCCGCGTCTACGCCGGCGAGCGGCGCGAGGTGGGCTGGGCGCCGATCAAGCTCACCCAGGACGGGCGTGACGACGGCGTCTTCGGCGTCCTCGAGCCGGAGCTCACCGTCTTCCACATGCACGGCGATACCTACGAGCTGCCCGCCGACGCGAAGAACCTCGCCCGCTCGACGCTCTACGAGCAGCAGGCGTTCCGCTGGGGCGACGTCGTCTACGGCCTCCAGTTCCACCTCGAGTTCACCGAGACGATGATCCAGAAGCTCGCCACCGAGCCCGAGTCGCGCGCCTACATCACGGGCGCCGGCGCCGATCCGCAGGCGCTCGTCCGCGACGCGCCGAACCACGTGCGCCGCCTGGGCGCGGTGGT
>JACXTT010006607.1_pt1 | contig 16531 bp, 13 predicted proteins | sample 9270951 | NCBI WGS metagenome assembly JACXTT01 (sample SAMN15532306, study PRJNA645909) | rock metagenome | isolation source: weathered quartz diorite | place: Puerto Rico | collected 2017-06-21 | reverse complement strand
GTGGGGGGGGCGGGGCTGGGGGGGACGGGCGAGGCGATCGTCGCCTATGCGCGCGGGCAGAACCTGCCGTGGATCGAGGACGAGGGCAATCTAGCCGACGCCGATTCGCGCAATTTCCTCCGCCTACGCATCGCTCCGCTGCTCGCCCAGCGCTACCCACGCTGGCGCGAGGCGCTCGCGCGCGCAGCGCGGCATTTCGCGCGCAGCGACGCGGATGCGCGCGTGCTGCTGCGTGAATTCCTCGCCGCGAAGGGACTGCGCGCGCCGAGCGAGGCCAAGCTCGTGGAAATGCTCCGGCAGTTGACGGCGGCGGCGCCCGGCACGCGCATCGCACACGACGGCGCGGAGCTGCGCGTCTATCGCGGCGCAGTGCGCGTCGCGCCGGTGCGCAAGCCGGGCGCGTTCCAGCCGGTGCGCTGGCACGGCGAGCGCAAGCTGACGCTGCCCGCGCTCGGCGGCGAGCTGCGTTTTCGCCGCGCGCGCGGCAGGGGCATCGATGAGCGCTGGCTCCAGCAAGGCGAGATGCAGGTGAAGCTGCGCTCGGGCGGCGAGCGCCTGCAGCCCGATGCGCGGCGGCCGCGACGCACGCTGAAGAATCTTTTTCAGGAGGCCGGCGTGCCGCCGTGGGAGCGTGAGCGGCTGCCGCTCATCTATCGCGGCGATGAGCTCGTGTGGGCGCCGGGCCTCGGCGTCGACACTCGCTATGCAGCCGCTCGAAAACGTGCCGGCTGGGTGCCGGAATGGCGGCTAACCTGCTAAAATTTCAGAAATTTTTTGCTTACGGCGGAGCTTTCTGGATGGCGCTTGAGCGCACCCTTTCGATCATCAAGCCAGATGCGGTGAAGAAGAACCTGATCGGCAAGATCCTGGCACGCTTCGAGGCGGCGGGGCTACGCATCGTCGCGGCGCGCATGCTGCATCTCTCACGCGAGCAGGCCGAGGGCTTCTACGCAGTGCACCGGCAGCGGCCGTTTTTTCGCGACCTCGTGCAGTTCATGACCTCGGGTCCGGTGCTGATCCAGGTGCTCGAGGGAGAAAATGCGATCGCCAGGTATCGCGAGCTGATGGGCGCCACCGATCCGAAGAAGGCCGAGCGCGGCACGATCCGCGCCGACTTCGCCGAATCGATCGACGCCAACGCCGTGCACGGCTCTGACAGCCCGGATACCGCGCGCATGGAGGTGGCGTACTTCTTTCCCGGCTGCGAGGTGTTCTCACGGTGAACCTGATCGGTATGGATGCGGCAGCGCTCGAGGGCTGCTTCGCGGGGCTTGGCGAGAAGCCGTTCCGCGCGCGCCAGCTGCTGCACTGGATCCACCAGCGCGGCGAGACCGACTTCGCCCGCATGAGCGATCTCGCGAAGGGACTGCGCGAGAAGCTCGCGGCGAGCGCGCGCATCGAGCCGCCGGTCATCGTCGGCGACACGCAGGCCGAGGATGGCACGCGCAAATGGCTCCTGAAGGTCGACGACGCCAACGCGGTAGAGGCGGTGTTCATCCCGGAGACCAATCGCGGCACGCTGTGCGTCTCGAGCCAGGCGGGGTGCGTGCTCGACTGCGCGTTCTGCGCCACCGGCAAGCAGGGCTTCAACCGCAACCTGAGCGCCGCGGAGATCGTGGGCCAGCTCTGGCTCGCCAACCGGTTGCTGGAGGGCCCGCGGCCGGTGTCCAACGTCGTGATGATGGGAATGGGCGAGCCGCTGCTCAACCTCGACAACCTGATTCCGGCGCTGCGCCTGATGCTCGACGACAACGCCTATGGCCTCTCGCGCCGCCGGGTCACCGTTTCGACCTCGGGCGTGATTCCGGGCATGGACCGGCTGCGCGACGAATGCCCGGTGGCGCTCGCCGTATCGCTGCATGCGCCGAACGACGCGCTGCGAGACCGCATCGTGCCGGTGAACCGCAGATATCCGCTGCGCGAGCTGATCGCCGCGTGCAAGCGGTACCTGGAAAAGGCGCCGCGCGACTTCATCACCTTCGAGTACGTGATGCTCGACGGCGTGAACGATGGCGACCAGCACGCGCGCGAGCTGCTCGGCATCGCCAAGCGGCTGCGCTGCAAGTTCAACCTGATCCCGTTCAACCCGTTCCGCGGCACCGAGTTCACGCGCTCGAGCCCCGAGCGCATGCGGCGCTTCGCCGAGATACTGCAGCGCGCTGGGCTGACCGTCACGACGCGCAAGACGCGCGGCGATGACATCGCGGCCGCCTGCGGCCAGCTCGCCGGCGATGTTGCCGACCGCACGCGGCGCGCGGCCTTCTACCGCCTGAAGGAAGTGCGTGCATGAGCGCCTGGCGCGCAGCGGCGCTCGCGCTTCTCGTCGCCGGGTGCGCTGCGCAGCCCGCGGTGCCGACTCCCGACACGGGAACGATCACCGGGGGCCCGAGCGAGCCGCGCAACCGCGCCCGCGTGCATACCGATCTCGCCGCGGCGTACTACGAGCGCGGCGCCATGAGCGTGGCGCTCCAGGAATTGCGTGCCGCGACCGAAGCGGATGCCTCGTATGCGCCGGCCTACGGGCTCTACGGCCTGGTCTACCAGGAGCTGCGCGAAAACGCGTACGCGCAGGACAGCTTCGAGCGCGGCTTGCGCCTTGCGCCAAACGATCCTGACATCAACCACTACTACGGCCGGTTCCTGTGCCAGAACGGGCGCGAGGAAGAGGGCATCCAGCACTTCATGCAGGCGGTGAAGAACCCGCTCTACCAGATGCCGTGGCGCTCTTATTCAGCGGCCGGCGTGTGCAGCCTGCGGCAGAACAACGTCAAGGACGCGGAAGATTTTTTCCAGCGCGCGCTGAAGCTCGATCCCGATGAGCCGGCGTCGCTGCTCAAGCTCGGCGAGATCCGCTACCGCCAGGGCAAGGCGGAGGAGGCGCGCAAGCTCGTCGCGCGCCACAACAAGCTCGTGTCGCCAAGCGCCGAATCGCTGTGGCTCGCGCTGCGCATCGAGCGCCGGCTCGGCGAGCGCGTTGCCGAGGCAAGCTATGCCAACCAGCTGCGGCGCCACTTCCCCGGGTCGCCCGAATACCAGGCGCTGCTGAAGGGCCGATATGACTGAGGCGGTCGGCGCGGAGCTCAGGAGCGCGCGCGAGGCGCTCGGGCTCACCGTCTCCGAGGTGGCGCACCAGCTCAAGCTGGCGCCGCGGCAGGTCGAGGCGCTCGAGGCGGGACGCTTCGACGCGCTGCCCGGCGGCACGTTCGTGCGCGGCATGCTGCGCAATTACGCGCGGCTGGTGAAGGTCGCCCCCGAGCCGCTGCTCGAGCACCTCGCCGGGCGCTTCGAGGCGCCCGACGCCAACCGGCTCGCCGCGCGCTATAGCCAGCCCGTGCCGTTCTCCGACAGCGCGCGGCGCTCTACCTTCGTCTACCTGGGCCTCTCGCTCGCCGTGCTGACGCTGGGCGGTGGCGTTGCCTACCAGTGGTACCGCGAGCACAAGGCGCCGGCGCAGCTCGCCGCAGCGACCAAGCGCACCGCGCCCAAGCCGGCGGCGAGCGCCGCGCCGAAGAGCGAGCCGAAGCGAGTCGAGCCGGTCGCGCAAGCGCAGGTGACGGCGAAGGTCAACGCCGCCACGCAGCCGCCGCCACCGGCGGCGGTGGAGAAAGTCGCGGCGGTCACCGCCGTGCCATCCGCGAGCATCACGCCCGCGGTGACCGACAAGCGTAGCGGCGGCTCGCACCGCCTGGTGATCCGCTGCGAAGAGGAGGCCTGGATCGAGGTGAAGGACGCAAACGATCGCATGCTCGTCTCGTCGCTCAACCCGGCGGGCAGCGAGCGGATCGTGCGCTCGCGCGGGCCGCTGACGCTGGTCATCGGCAACGCGGCGCACGTGCAAGTGATTCACAACGACAAGCCGGTCGATCTCGCGGCGCACACCAAGCTCTCGATCGCCCGCTTCACGCTGCCATGACGAGACGCGTCTCGCGAGCAGTCCGCGTCGGCGCCGTCGTCATTGGCGGCGGCGCGCCGATCGTCGTGCAGTCGATGACCAACACCGATACCGCGGACGTGCGGGCCACGGCAGCGCAGGTGGCCGAGCTGGCACGTGCGGGCTCGGAGCTCGTGCGCATCACGGTGAACTCGCCCGAGGCGGCGGCGGCGGTGCCGCGCATTCGCGAGCGCCTGGACATGACCGGCTGCCGCGTGCCGCTGGTCGGCGACTTCCATTTCAATGGCCACAAGCTGCTCACGCAGTATCCGGACTGCGCGCGCGCGCTCGCCAAGTACCGCATCAACCCGGGCAACGTCGGCCGCGGCGCGAAGCGCGACGAGCAATTCGCCGCCATGATCGAGTGCGCGCTGAAGTACGGCAAGCCCGTGCGCATCGGCGTGAACTGGGGGAGCCTCGACCCGGAGCTCCTCGCGCGCCTGATGGACGACAACGCGCGCCGCCCGGAGCCCCTCGACGCAAACGAAGTGACGCGCGAGGCGGTGATCCGCTCGGCGCTCGATTCGGCGCGCCAGGCCGAGGAATGGGGGCTCGGCGCCGATCGCATCGTCATCTCGTGCAAGATGAGCCAGGTCCAGGACCTGATCGCCGTGTACCGCGCGCTCGCCGAGCGCTGCGACTACGCTTTGCATCTCGGCCTTACCGAAGCCGGCATGGGCAGCAAGGGCATCGTCGCCTCGAGCGCAGCAATGGCGGTGCTCCTGCAGGAAGGCATCGGCGACACCATCCGCGTGTCGCTCACGCCCGAGCCCGGCGGCAGCCGCGCGCGCGAAGTGCAGGTGGCGCAGGAGCTGCTGCAGACCATGGGACTGCGCGCCTTTGCGCCGATGGTGAGCGCCTGCCCGGGCTGCGGCCGCACCACCAGCAGCTACTTCCAGGAGCTCGCGCAGAAGATCGAGAGTTATCTGCGCGCGCAGATGCCGGTGTGGCGCGAGCGCCATCCCGGCGTCGAGGAGATGCGCGTCGCCGTGATGGGCTGCGTGGTGAACGGACCCGGCGAGTCGAAGCACGCCAACATCGGCATCAGCCTGCCGGGCACGAACGAGGTGCCGGTAGCGCCGGTCTACGTTGACGGCCGCAAGACCGTCACGCTCAAGGGCGAGCGCATCGCGGAAGAGTTCCAGGCGATCGTCGAGAATTACGTCCGGGAAAAATACGGCGCCAAGGCCGCCTGAGCGCCGCGCGCCCCTCATCCATGCGAAAAGTACGCCCGGCCCTGCTGAAGGGCTTCGACCAGGAGTTTCTGCCGCAGGACCAGCTGCAGTTCGACGCGCTCGTCGAGCTCATCCGGCGTAACTTCGAGCGCTACGGCTTCCTGCCGGTCGAGACACCCTCGGCCGAGAGGATCGAGGTGCTGACCTCCAAGGGCGGCAGCGAGAAGGAGATCTACGCCCTCTCGCGCCTCGCCGCGCAGGAGGACGACGAGGCGGCGGCCAAGGGCGCGCTGCGCTTCGACCTGACCGTGCCGCTCGCGCGCTACGTCGCGATGCGCGAGCGCGAGCTCGCCTTTCCGTTTCGCCGCTACCAGATCCAGCGCGTCTGGCGCGGCGAGAACCCGCAGGTGAAGCGCGGGCGCTTCCGCGAGTTCTATCAGTGCGACATCGACATCCTCGGCCGCGAGACGCTGTCGTACCTCTTTGAGGCCGAGATCCCGAGCGTCATCTACAGCGTATTCCGCGAGATGGCGATCGGCGAGTTCCGCATCCGCATCAACAACCGCAAGCTGCTGAAGGGCATCCTGCGCCATTTCGACGTTGGCGAGGCTGGCGCGAACCTCGTGCTGCGCGCGCTCGACAAGACCGGCAAGGAGCCGCAGGAGGCAATCCTGCGCGAGCTCGGCGAGCAAGGCATGGGTGCCAAGGCCGCCGCAGAGCTCTACCGCATCATCACCGCGCGGCGCGAAACAAGCGAAACGCTCGCGCTGCTCACCGATCTCGCCTACCGCAACGAGCCTTACACCCAAGGGCTGGACGAACTGCGCGGGGTGGTGGATGCGATACGCCAGTTCGGCGTGCCGGACGCGGCGTTCGCCATCGACTTGAGCGTGGTGCGCGGCCTCGACTACTACACCGGCACGATCTACGAAACCACGCTCAGCGCGCATCCGGACATCGGCAGCATCTGCTCGGGCGGGCGCTATGACGATCTCGCGAGCTACTTCACCAGCACGCGGCTGCCGGGCGTGGGCATCTCGATCGGCCTGAGCCGCCTGTTCGCGCGGCTGAAGGAGGCGAACCTGCTGCGGCCGCTGGCGAGGACGCCCGCCGAGGTGCTCGTCACCACGCTCGACCCGGATGCGCTGCCGCGCTACCTCGCCATCGCCGCCGAGCTGCGCGCCCGGGACATCAATACCGAGGTGTATCTCGAGCGCGCGAAGATCGGCAAGCAGTTCGAATACGCGAACAAGAAGGGATTCCGCATCGCGCTCACGGCGGGCGCGCAGGAGTTCGGCCGCGGTACAGTCAGGGTCAAGGACCTTGCGACACAGCGCGAGGTCGACGTGGCGCTCGGCGAAGTCGCCACGCGTGTCAAACAGATGCTCGACCACAAGGCTAATTGATGGCGCTCGACCTCGAGGAACAGGAACAGGTCGCCGAGCTCAAGGCTTGGTGGAACCAGTACGGCAATCTCATCGTGAGCGCGATTACCGCCGCGGCGCTCGCCTTCGCCGGCTGGCAGGGCTGGCGCTGGTACGAGCGCAACCAGGCAGCGCAGGCCGGCGTGCTCTACGACACCATCGTGCGCGCCGCGCGCGCCGGCGACGCCAAGGCGCTGCGCGACGCCGACGGCGCGCTGCTCGAGAACTATCCGCGCACGCTGCACGCCTCGATGGGCGCGATGATGGCGGCGCGCTTCTACTACGAGCACAACGATCCCAAAGGCGCCAAGGCGCAGCTGCAATGGGTGCTCGAGCACGCGCGCACCGACGACTTCCGCGACCTCGCGCGCCTGCGGCTCGCCGCGATCCTGCTGGACGAGAAGGCCTACGACGAGGCGCTGAAGCTGCTCGACGAGAAGCATGCCAGCGCCTACGACGCGCAGTACGCCGCGGCCAAGGGCGACGTGCTGGTGGCGAAGCAAAGCCTCGCCGAGGCGCGCGCCGCCTACCGCGTCGCGCTCGACAAGGCGGGCAGCGGCAACGCGGCCTTCCGCGAGAGCGTGCGCATGCGCCTGGAGGCGCTCGGCGGATGAGATCCTGGGCGCTCCTCGTGGTGGCGGCGCTCGCCGCTTGCTCGACTCCCACCGGCCCGAAGCCGGCGGCGCTGCCGGAGCTCAAGGAGTCGGCGCGCGTTCGCTCGCTCTGGACCGCCAGGGTCGGGAATGCTGATCGCTTCGTCTTCGAGCCGGCGCTCGCCGAGGGCGCGGTGTTCACCGCGGCGCGCGACGGCACGGTGACGCGCATTGACGCGGCGAGCGGGCACGCCGCCTGGCGCAAGTCCGCGGGCACCCAGCTCTCGAGCGGCGTCGGCACCGACGGACGCATCGTCGCGGTGGCGAACGAGCACGGCGAGGTGATCGCGCTCGATGCCGCGAACGGCGAGCGGCGCTGGAGCGCACGCGTCTCGAGCGAGGTGATCGCCGCGCCGGCGGTGGCCGCCGACCTCGTGCTGGTGAGGAGCCTCGACAACCGCGTGTTCGCCTTCAGCGCAAAGGACGGCAAGCGCCGCTGGCTCTATCAGCGCGCACCCTCGTCGCTCATCATCCGCGCGCCGGCCGGCATCGCCACCGACGGCGAGACGGCGTTCGTCGGCTTCGCCGGCGGCAAGCTCGCCGCCATCTCGCTCGCCGGCGGCGGCGTGCGCTGGGAGGCGACGGTGGCGCTACCCAAGGGCGGCACCGAGCTCGAGCGCGTGACCGACGTGGTCGGCGATCCTGTCGTGCAAGGCAAGGAGGTCTGCGCCGCGACGTACCAGGGGCGCGTCGGCTGCTACGAAGCGGCGACCGGCCGGCAGGTCTGGGCGCGCGACATTTCCTCGCTTACGGGCGTGAGCCTCGATGCGCGCTATGCGTTCGTTGCCGACGAGAGCGGTGCGCTGCAGGCCTTCGATCGCACGAACGGCCGCTCGGTGTGGAAGCAGGACAAGCTCGCCAACCGCCAGCTCTCGCTGCCCCAGCCGATGGGCGAAGTGATCGCCGTGGGCGACCTCGAGGGTTACGTGCATTTCGTCGCCCGCGACACCGGTGCCTTCGTCGCGCGCTATGCGACGCGCGGCGGGCCGGTGCGCGCGGCGCCGGTGCCGCTGCCCGGCGGCGTGCTGGTGCAAACGCAAGACGGCGAACTGCATGCCCTTGCGCTGTGAAGCCCGTGCTCGCGCTGGTCGGGCGCCCGAACGTCGGCAAATCGACCCTGTTTAACCGCCTGACGCGCAGCCGCGAGGCGATCGTGCACGACCTTCCCGGCGTGACGCGTGATCGCCATTACGGTGAAGGACGCGCGGGCGAGCGGCGCTTCATCGCCATCGATACCGGCGGCTTCGAGCCGCGCGCGGGCGTTGGCCTCGCGGTCGAGATGGCGCGCCAGGCCGAGCAGGCGATCGCGGAGGCCGACGCCGTGATCTTCGTCGTCGACGCGCGCGCCGGCCTCACGCCGGGCGACCGCGACATCGCCGAGCGCCTGCGCCGCCAGCCGAACGTATGGCTCGCGGTGAACAAGGCCGAGGGCATGCAAGCCGATAGCGCAGGGGCCGAGTTCCACGAGCTCGGCATCGGGCATCCGGCCGCCATTTCCGCGGCTCACGGCGAAGGCATCCGCGAGCTGCTCGAGGCGGTGCTCGAGCCGTTTGCGCCGGACACCGAGCCCGACGAGGAAGCGGAGCGCGAAGCGCGCGTCGCCATCGTCGGCCGCCCGAACGTGGGCAAGTCGACGCTCATCAACGCGCTGGTGGGCGAAGAGCGCGTCATCGCCTTTGACGAGCCGGGCACGACGCGCGACCCGATCGGGGTGCCGTTCGAGCGCGCCGGCCGCCGCTACACGCTGATCGACACGGCTGGCGTGCGCCGCCGCGGCAAGACGGGCACGCCGCCCGAGTATTTCTCTATCGTGAAGGCGCTGCAGGCGATCGAGGCGGCGAACGTCGCCGTGCTGCTGGTCGACGCGGCCGAGGGCATCACCGAGCAGGACGCACATGTCGCGGGCTACATCGTCGAGCGCGGCCGCGCCGTGGTGCTCGCCGTCAACAAGTGGGACGCCGCCGACAAGGAGGCGCGCAGCCGCGTGAAGGCCGAGCTGCAGTGGAAGCTCGGTTTCCTCGGCTTCGCCGAGGCGCATTTCATCTCGGCGAAGGGCGGCAGGGGCCTTGCAGAGCTGATGCGCGCAGTCGACCGCGCCCACGCGGCCGCGATGGCGCGGCTGCCGACGCCGAAGCTCACGCGCGCCATGCAGGCGGCGGTAGAGCGCCAGGCGCCGCCAAAGAGCGGCCTGGTGCGCCCGAAGCTGCGCTACGCGCACCAGGGCGGCATCAACCCGCCGCGCATCATCATCCACGGCAACGCGCTCGATCGCGTGCCCGCCTCCTACCAGCGCTACCTCGAAGGCTATTTCCGGCAGGCGTTCGCGCTCGTCGGCACGCCGCTCGCCATCGAGTTCCGCACCGGCCGCAACCCGTACGCCAGGAAGAAGCGCTAGCGGAACTCGCCGGCGCAATCGTCCGCGCGCGCATGGCAGCGCAGCAGCCGCAGCGCGACGCTGTCGCGCTGGCGGCCGGCGGGCGCATATTTGCTCCATACATCCAATGCGCCCGGCCGGTCGCCGCTCGCGACATGCCCGGCCATCGCGGCGAGCAGCAGATACTCGCGCGCCTCGCGCCCGGCCTCGTGCTCGGTGGCGAGAAGCTCGCTGGCGTACGCGCCCATGCGCCGCGCGTCGCGCATCGCCACCGCGCGAAACAGCGCGAGCCAGCGGCGCTGATCCTCGTGCAGGGCGAGGGCGCACGGCAAGCGCTCGATGCGCGTAAATAGCGGCGCGAGGTCTTCCCAGGCGAGATACGGATTCATGGTCTCGGCCACGCGCAGCGCGCTATGCAGCCACACGTCCTCGCTGCGCGGCGCGCGGCATTCGAGGAGCCGCAGCTTGAAGAGCTCGAGGTCCTTCTGCAGCGAGCGCGGCACGGCCTGCGGCTCCGCCGCGCCCGCACCGAGCAGGTAGTTGCGCGCATACCAGGCAAGCCGCGTGTTCTCCAGGCGCTCGAAGGCGTACGCACCCTGGTAGAGCGGATTGGGCGGCCGCCGCGGGCGCGACGGCTCCAGCAGCTCGAGCAGCGGCAGGCCGAGCGCGCCGAGCGCCACCAGGTCGGTGGCGCTTTTCTCCATGAAGCGGTCGCGCGCGGCGTTGAGATCGAGCACCGGGTAATAGTCCGAATTCGCCGGCATCGCGTAGCTCGCGAGAAGCGGCTCGAGCGTCGCGCGGCTGCCGATGTAGCGGGCATCGAAATCGCCGGCGGTAAGCACATGGATGGTCCAGAGCTCCTTGGCGATGCCCGGCTGCTCGAAGATGCGCGGCTGCGCGGCCGCCGGCAGCGGCGCCGGCGACGCGACGATCAGCAGATCGTGGTCGCTCGGCGCGTAGATCGCATAGTGCGGGAACACCTCGCCGAGCGCGCCGAGCACCGTGGCGACGAGCGAGGCATCGATCTCGTATAGCTGGAACCACTGCACGAGGAGCCCATCGTCATCGAGATGCGGCCGCACGCGCCGGTAGAACTCGCGCGTAAAGAGGCTGGCGATGCCGCTCACCCACGGATTTGACGGCTCGGAGATCACCAGGTCGTAGCGCCGCGCATGCGTCGAGAAGTAGCTCTTGGCGTCGTCGATGACGAGCGTGCCGCGCGGATCGGCGAACGCGGCGGTGTTGCGCGGCGCGAAGCCGCGCGAGGCTTCCGCCATCGCCGGCTCGATCTCGATCGTGTCGACGCGCTCGATGTCGAGGTGCTGCAGCAGTGTGTGCGTGGTAAGGCCGGTGCCGATGCCGATGACGGCGGCGGTACGCACCTCGGGCTTCAGCGCGAGGGGCAGCGCGCCGGTGAGCACCATGGTGATCTCGTCGGTACCGCGCGGGCCGTCGCGATCCATGTTGATCGAGCCGTCGGACTTGCCGTTGGTGCGCAGGCTGGTCGCCTCCGGGTACTTCACCAGGTGCACGGTCGCTGTTTTCCCATCCTTGTTGAACAGCACCGCCGCATTGCGCGACGAGGCGAGATCGCCGTGCCGGAAGACGCCGGCGGTCATCTTGTTGGCATCGAGCTCCACGCCGAGCGCGAGCGCTGCGAACACCGCCGCGCACGACGCGGCGGCGTAGGCGAGCCGCGCGCGCAGTTGCGCGAGCAGCGCCAGCCCGAGCGCCGCATCGATGAGCGCTCCGCTGAGCAGCGTGCCCTTCAAGCCGAGGAGCGGCAGCCCGACGTGCACGGCCAGCACGACGCCCGCGATCGCGCCGAGCGTGTTCGCCGCGTACACCTGGCCGATCGCGCCCTCGCCGCGGCCGCGGCGCAGGAGCGCCGCGGTGATGAGCGGGAGCGTCATGCCGGCAAAGAAGGTCGCGGGCAGCATGACGAGCGCGGCGAGCACAGCCCCCGATGCGTTGAACAGCAGATAGCCGCCGTCGGTACGCGCGAGCGCGTGCATCAACGCTTCCATCAGCGAGAAAGTCACGTCGTATACCGGCAGCGTCGCCGCCGCGGCGAGCCCCATCGCGATTTGCACCCAGGCGAGCACGCGCACCGGCTCGGCCGCGGCATCGATGCGCCGGCGCACCGCCAGTCCGCCTGCAGCGAGTCCGAAGATGAACGTCGCGAGCATCAACTCGAACGAATGGGTGGATGCGCCGAGCACCAGCGACAGCATGCGGATCCAGCTGATCTCGTAGATGAACGACGCCAGGCCGGTGAAGAACGCTACCAGCAGCAGCACGTCGCTCGCGCCCGAGCGCGGTGCGCTGGCGGCGACGCTGGCGATGCGCGCCCGGGGAGTGAGCAGCGCGACGATGAGCGCGATCGCGAGGTTGATGGCGCCGGCGATGCGCAGCGTGCCGGGCAAGCCGACGGCAGCGATCAAGACGAAGCCGCTCGCGAGCACGCCGATGGCGCCGCCGAGGCTGTTGGCGAAGTAAAGCATCGCCAGCGACTCGCCCGCCGCGCGCGGCGCGGCGCGCACCAGCGCGGCGCTCATCAGCGGGAAGGTCGCGCCGAGCAGCGCGCACTGCGGCAGGATCAAGAGCGAGCAGAGGGCCACCTTCGCCACCAATGCAAGCGCCGGGGTGCCCAGCGCCGGGAGCAGGCGGTCGAACGACCAGTCGGTGACCACGACGAAAAGCGGATGGAAGAGGAGCGCGGTGAGGCCGACCAGCGCTTCGACCCTCGCGTAGAGCATGAGCGGATTGGCAAGGCGCGCCGAGAGGCGGGCGCAGCCGGCCGCGCCGAGCGCCATGCCGCCCATGAAGACTGCGAGCACCAGCGACTGCGCGTAGGCGGCGTGCCCGAGAAACAGCTTCAGATACTGCGTCCAGATCGACTCGTAGATGAGCCCGGCGAACCCGGAGGCGGTGAAGACGAGGTAGAGGGCGCCGCGCGGCATCGCGGCGATGCTAATTTAGCTGCCCGGCCTGCGCTGGCCGGGCCTCTTTTTTGCCTATCCCTTGAAACGAGCAGGGTTGTAAGCTGTCAGCACCAACGTTGAGGCAGCCATGAGCCTAAGGTCTTTCGTAATTCCGGCGGCGCTCGCCGCCTTGTGCACCGCATGCCAGACGGTAGAGACGACCAAGGAAAGCGCCGTCGGGGTCAACCGGCCGCAGCACTTTCTCATCTCTGCGGATGCCGTCAACCAGAGCGCCGACAAGGCCTATCACGACGTGCTCGCGCAGGCGCAAAAGCAAAACGCCCTGGACCGCGATCCGGCGACGGTTGAGCGCGTGAAGCGCATTGCGACGCGCCTCATCCCGGCGACCGGGGCCCTGCGCCCCGACGCCCCCGGCTGGAAGTGGGAAATGCATGTGCTCTCGTCCAAGGAGGTGAACGCGTGGTGCATGCCCGGCGGCAAGATCGCCGTCTACACGGGCCTCATCGACCAGCTCAAACCCACCGACGGCGAGCTCGCGGCGGTGATGGGCCACGAGATCGGGCACGCGCTGCGCGAGCACGGCCGCGAGCAGGCGTCGCAGCAGATGATCGAGCAACTCGGAGTTGGGATACTGGGCGCCGTCACCGGCGTGAACACCCAGCTCGCCCAGACCATCGCCGACGTGACCATCGGCCTGCCGCACTCGCGCACGCAGGAGACCGAAGCGGACCGTATTGGCGTAGAGCTCATGGCTCGAGCCGGCTATGAGCCGCATGAAGCCGTCAACCTCTGGCAGAAGATGTCGAAGCTCGGCGGCGGCCAGCCGCCGCAGTTCCTCTCGACGCACCCGTCGAACGAGAGCCGGATTGCCGATGTAAGGCAGGACGCCGACAAGGTGATGCCGCTCTACCAGGCCGTCGCGAAGCGCGGCAGCGCGAGCGCCGGAAAATAGCCGTAAGTCTGCGGTTCTGATGGCATAATTCCTAGTTTCCGCGTTGCGGAAACCAGGATGCCGCAGACCCTCTACGACAAGCTCTGGGATAGCCATGTCGTGCACGTCGAGCCTGACGGCACGGCGCTGCTTTACATCGATCGCCACCTGGTTCACGAAGTGACCAGCGCCCAGGCCTACGAAGGGCTGCGTGCCGCTGGGCGCAAACCGTGGCGCGTGGAGTCGGTCGTCGCCACCGCGGATCACAACACGCCGACCACAAACTGGGACGAAGGCCTCGCCGGCGTGCGCGATCCATTCGCCAAGCTGCAGATCGAGACGCTCGACGCCAACATCAGGCAATTCGGCGCCAAGGTCTATTTCCCGTATCTCGACAAGCAGCAGGGCATCGTGCATGTCATCGGCCCCGAGCAAGGCGCCACGCTTCCCGGTATGACGGTGGTGTGCGGCGACTCGCACACCAGCACGCACGGCGCCTTCGCCTGCCTCGCGCACGGCATCGGCACGTCCGAGGTCGAGCACGTGCTCGCCACGCAGTGCCTCGTCACCAAGAAGATGAAGAACCTGCGCATCAACGTCGAGGGCCCGCTTGGCCGCGGCGTGACGGCGAAGGACATCGTGCTCGCGATCATCGGCCGCATCGGCACCGCCGGCGGCACGGGATACGCCATCGAGTTCGCGGGCAGCGCGATCCGTTCGCTCTCGATGGAAGGGCGCATGACGGTGTGCAACATGGCGATCGAAGCGGGCGCGCGCGCCGGCATGGTCGCCGTCGATGAGGTCACCATCGAATACCTGCGCGGGCGCAAATTCGCGCCGTCGGGCGCGCTCTGGGAGCAGGCGGTCGCCTATTGGCGCACGCTGAAGAGCGATCCGGCCGCGAAGTTCGATCGCGAAGTGACGATCGACGCGCGCGAGATCAAGCCGCACGTCACCTGGGGCACCTCGCCCGAGATGGTCGTCACGGTGGAAGACGCCGTTCCGGACCCCGAGCGCGAGAAGGACGCGCAGCGCCGCGAGGCGATGGAGCGCGCGCTCGCGTACATGGGCTTGAAGCCGCGCACTCCGATCACGGACATCGCGATCGACAAGGTGTTCATCGGCTCGTGCACTAACTCACGCATCGAAGACCTGCGCGCCGCGGCCGCTGTTGTGAAGGGCCGGCGCGTGGCGAGCAACGTGAAGCTCGCGCTGGTCGTGCCGGGCTCGGGCCTGGTGAAGCAGCAGGCCGAGCGCGAGGGACTCGACCGCATCTTCCGCGACGCCGGCTTCGAGTGGCGCGAGCCCGGCTGCTCGATGTGCCTCGGCATGAACCCCGATCGCCTCTCGGCGGGCGAGCGCTGCGCCTCCACCTCGAACCGCAACTTCGAGGGCCGGCAGGGGCCGGGCGGACGCACCCATCTCGTGAGCCCGGCGATGGCAGCCGCCGCGGCGATCGCCGGCCACTTCGTCGATATCCGGCGCTGGAGCTAGCGATGGAGAAATTCACCGTGCTCAATGGGCTCGTTGCGCCGCTCGATCGGGCCAACGTCGACACGGATCAAATCATCCCCAAGCAGTACCTGGCGTCGATCAAGCGCACCGGGTTCGCGCAGGGCCTTTTCGCCGACTGGCGCAAGAACCCCGACTTCGTGCTGAACCAGCCGCGCTACAAGGGTGCGCAGATCCTTCTCGCGCGGAAGAACTTCGGCTGCGGCTCCTCGCGCGAGCACGCCCCCTGGGCGCTGATGGATTACGGCTTTCGCAGCGTGATCGCACCGTCCCACGCCGACATCTTCTTCAACAACTCGTTCAAGAACGGCCTGCTGCCGGTGGTGCTGAGCGAAGCTGAGGTCGATCGCCTGTTCCACGAGTGCAACGCCTTCCCGGGCTTTCGTCTGGTCATCGACCTCGAGCGCCAGACCGTGGCGAGCAGCGATGGCTCGCTTGTCATGCGCTTCGAGATCGATCCGTTCCGCAAATACTGCCTGGTGAACGGCCTCGACGAGATCGGTCTCACACTGCGCCACGCGGACCAGATCCGCGAATTCGAGACGCGCCGAAAAACGCAGTATCCCTGGTATTTCTGAAAAATTAGTCTTGCATGCGCATCGCCATATTGCCCGGTGATGGCATCGGGCCGGAGACCATGGCGCAGGCGGTGAAGGTCCTGCGCCGCCTCGCTCTCCCGCTCGAGATGCACGAAGCCCCGGTCGGCGGCGCGGGCTACGCGGCCGCCGGCGATCCGCTGCCGGCGAAGACGCTGGCTCTCGCGCGCGAGGCCGAGGCGGTGCTGTTCGGCGCGGTGGGCGATCCGCGCTACGACAAGCTCGAGCGTGCCAAGCGCCCCGAGCAGGCGATCCTCGGCCTGCGCAAGGAGCTCGGGCTGTTCGCCAACCTGCGGCCGGCGCGCGTGCATCCGGAGCTTGCCGCCGCCTCGGCGCTGAAGAGCGAAGTGGTCGCGGGACTCGACATCCTCATCGTGCGCGAGCTCACGGGCGACATCTATTTCGGCGAGCCGAAGGGCATCCGCCAGGCGCAGGGTGAGCGCGAAGGCTTCGACACCATGCGCTACCGCGAGAGCGAGATCCGGCGCATCGCGCACGTGGCGTTCGATGCCGCCCGCAAGCGCAGCAAGCGCCTGTGCTCGGTCGACAAAGCCAATGTGCTGGAAACGTCGCAGCTCTGGCGCGAGGTGGTGAGCGCCGAAGCCGCGAAATATCCGGACATCGAGCTCACGCACATGTACGTCGACAACTGCGCGATGCAGCTCGTGCGCAATCCGAAGCAGTTCGACGTCATCGTCACCGGCAACCTGTTCGGCGACATCCTCTCGGACGAAGCGTCGATGCTTACCGGCTCCATCGGCATGCTGCCCTCGGCGTCGCTGGATGCGGCGGGCAAAGGCCTGTACGAACCCATCCACGGCTCGGCGCCCGACATCGCCGGGCGCGGGAGCGCCAACCCGCTTGCCACGATCCTCTCGGCCGCGATGATGCTGCGCCATTCGCTCCGCCAGCCGCGCGCAGCCGAGCGCATCGAGGCGGCGGTGAGCCGGGTGTTGCGCGAGGGCTGGCGTACCGCGGATATCTACACCG
>JACXTT010006606.1_pt1 | contig 16532 bp, 13 predicted proteins | sample 9270951 | NCBI WGS metagenome assembly JACXTT01 (sample SAMN15532306, study PRJNA645909) | rock metagenome | isolation source: weathered quartz diorite | place: Puerto Rico | collected 2017-06-21 | reverse complement strand
GTCAGCGGGGGTCAGATCGTCGCGCGCGCAGGACCGGCGGGAGGAGGCGTACTCCTTGTACGCCGCACGACCAGAGGTCCGAGCACGCGGCGAGATGGCCCCCGATCACGCGCCCGCGTATGGGGCGGGGCTCGGCATACGCGCCGCACTCGAGGCGCCGCGCCCTAATGACGATCGAGGAACGCCCGCACGAGCTCGGAGCAGGCGTGCGCGGTCGTGGGCTCGCTGTGGGGGCTGTGGCCGCCTTCGGGGAGTGGAGCGAGCATGACGTTTCGGAGGTGGCTCGCGAGCTCGTGGACTTCGGAGGGCGGCGTGTGCGGGTCGCGCTCGCCGAACATCAAGAGCGTCGGCGCCTCGATCTTCTCGAGCGCGCCCTCGTAGAAGTCGCCGCCCAGGGCGTGGAACTCGAGCCAGACGCGGCAGTGCATCGCGATCACCGTGCGCCAACGATCGCCGTGGTCGGCGGCGAGGCGCTCGGTCACGTGCGACGGCAGAGCGTCGGGATCGGCCGCGTACTTCTCGAAGAACGATTTCGACTTCGCGCGGTGGAAGTGGATCGCCTCCAGCACCAGGGCCTGCACGCGCTCGGGGTGCGCCGAGGCGAACAGCGCGGCAGTGATCGCGCCGTCGCTGTGTCCCCACAGGATCGCGCGCTCGATCGACAGCGCATCGAGCACGGCGCCGAGCTCGGTCGCGGCCCGACGGTGATAGTCGATCGGCAGCCGATCGATCGGCGTCGATCGTCCGTAGCCGCGACGGTCCGGAAAGATCAGACGATGGCTCGCCGCGAGCGTGGCCACGGCGTCGTCGAACGGCATCGCGACGCGGCCCCAGCCGCTGTGCAGGCAGACGAGCGGGCGTCCCGCGCCGACCTCCTCGTACCAGACCCGCGTTCCCGGGACGTCGACGAACGGCATCAGCGCGTACCCCCGAGCGCGCGGAACAGCCACTGTCCGACGAGCCCGAGCACCGGGGCGACGAGCACGCCGGGAATGAAGCGCGCGAGCGTCAGCGGCCAGCCGAGCAGCGGGGCCTCGTACGTCAGCATGCGGATCGGGCTGACGAGCGTCTTGGCGGTGAGCAACGTGATCAGCGGCCCGGGCGCGGCGCCCTTCTGGTAGAGCCCGGCGACGACGGGGAAGAGCAGATAGGGACCGCCCGGGATGATGAGCCCGGCCGCCCAACCGACGAGGATGCCGCGCCCCGGCCGCTCGTCGCCGAGCCACTGCGAGAGCGCGGGCGCGGGCAGCAGCACGTCCATCAACCCGGCGAACAGGAATCCGAGCACGAGCTCGATCCAGACGCTGCTCGCGAGGCGGCCGGTCGCCTGCAACCCCTTCAGCGGCAGCGCCGGATCCCTTGCGTACGCCACCACCGTCGCTCCGACCACGAGCGCGAGGAGGATCCAGAGACTCGCGTCCATCTTCTTCTTCCGCCGCCCCGCCCCTGCCGGTGGGCTCATGAGTCGGCGGGAGCCTTCGCCGAGCGCATGCTCCGGTAGACGAAATCGCCGGTCGGCTCGACGCTCTCGAGGGCCTCGTCGATGCGACGCCGCTCGGGCGAGAGGGAGCACACGGGATCGGTCGCCGCGGCGTCGCCGAGGAGCGCGTAGGCCTGACAGCGGCAACCGCCGAAGTCGATGTCGCGCCGATCGCAGCTCCTGCACGGCTCCTGCATCCAGTCGGTGCCGCGGAAATGCCCGAAGCCGTCGGAGTGAAGCCAGATGTCGCCGAGCGAGCGATCGCGCACGTTGTCGAACGCGATCCCGGGGAGGGAGTGCGCCGCGTGGCAGGGGAGGGCGAGGCCGTCGGGAGAGATCAGGATGAAGCGGCGGCCCCAGCCGTCCATGCACGCCTTCGGGACGCGGCCGAAGTAGTCGGGGGTGACGAACAGGATCTCCATCTTGCCGCGCAGGCGCTCGCGCGCGTCGGCCGCGATGCGGCGCGCGTCTTCGAGTTGCTGGCGGCGCGGCATCAGCACGGCGCGGTTCGTGAGCGCCCAGCCGAGGTACTGCGTGTTCGCGAGCTCGAGGCGATCGACGGACAGCGACTCGGCGAGCTCGATGATCTCCGCGGTGCGGTCGAGGTTGCCGCGGTGGAGCACCACGTTCAGGGTCAGCGGGAAGCCGATCTCCTTCACCCAGCGCGCGGCCTGGATCTTCTTGTCGAACGCGCGCAGGCCGGCGATCGCGTCGGACTCGCCCGCGCGCACGTCCTGGACGGAGATCTGCACGTTGTCGAGCCCGGCCTCGCGGAGCGCGACCAGGCGCTCGCGCGGCAGCGGCACGGCGGAGGTCGCGAGGTTCGTGTAGAGGTCGAGCTTCCGCGCAGCGGCGACGAGCTCCTCGAGATCGTCGCGCAGGCACGGCTCGCCGCCGGAGAGCGAGAGCTGCACGACGCCGAGCTCCTCGGCCTCGGCGAAGACGCGGAGCCACGTCTCGGTGTCGAGCTCGTTTCGATGACGCTCGAGCTCGAGCGGATTCGAGCAGTACACGCAGCGGAGCGGACAGCGGTAGGTGAGCTCGGCGACGAGCGTGTACGGTCGCGGCGCTTCGCTCATGGGAGGATCTCGATCAGGCAGCGGTCGCGCATCGATCGCAGGAATTCGAGCACGTGGATCTCGAGCGCGCCGCGGTCCGTTTCGGTATAGCGCGCGGCGAGGTCATCGACGATCGCGGCCACCGTGCGCTCGCCCGTGCACAGCCGGATGATCGCGGCCGCCGACGCGGAGAGCTCGATGCCCTTCTCGGGGAAGAGGATCATCGTGCGATCGGTCTTGCGGTCGAGACGGAGACGAGCCTTCGAGGCGAGGCGCGGCCGGCTCTCGACGGAGATCATGCGGTCGCTCCCGGAGCGGGCGCGACGTACGCCGCGTGCACGCAGTCGAGCAGGTGCCAGAGCACCTCGGTCTTCCGGATGAGCGCCGCCACGCAGCGCTCCTGCATCTCGTGGGTGGTCGCGTTCGCGACGACGAACTCGATCGCTTCCAGCGAATCGCGCCGCGCCCGCGGCACGCGCGAGCGGAAGTACTCGAGCAGCTCGGGCTTCACCCACGGGTAGTGGTGCTCCCAGGCGAGGATCCGCTTGCTCATCAGGTCCGGCGCGAAGAACTCGGTGAGCGACGACGCGACGGCTTCGACCAACGTTCGCTGACGAACCAGCTCGACGTAACCGTCGCAGGCGAAGCGCACGCCCGGAAGCACGCCGGACAGACGACGCACCTCCTCGCGGTCGAGGCCGACGCCGTCGGCGAGCCGGAGCCACAGCTCGAGCCCACCTTCGCCGTCGCGCTCGCCGTCGTGGTCGTGGATGCGGCGGATCCACTGGCGGCGAAACGCCGGATCGTCCGACTTCGAGAGAATGAGCGCGTCTTTGATGGGGATCCGCGTCTGGTAGTAGAAGCGGTTCCGCACCCACTCCTGGAGCTGGCGGCGGGTCAGCTTGCCCTCGTGCATCAGCACGTGGACGGGGTGGTGGTCGTGGTAGCGGCGCTCGCCTTCGCTGCGCAGACGCTCGATCAGCTCGTCGCGGGAGAGCGGCGGCCGCACGTCGCTCACAGCACGATCTCCATGCCGTCGCTCGCGATCTCCCACCCGGCCGCGCGCACGGCCGCCGCCTCGGACGAGTCGTCGCGGAGGATCGGATTCGTGTTGTTGATGTGGATGAAGACGCGCCGTTTGCCGATCGTGCCGAGCGCTTTCAAGCTGCCGGTGTCGCCGCCGATCGGCACGTGTGCCATGTCGGCGGCACGCTTGCTGCCGAGGCCGAGGTCGATGAGCTCGGTCTCGCTCCAGAACGTGCCGTCGAAGAAGGCGCACGTCGACGCCGCGAGCTCCGCGCGCACGGCGTCGGTCACGCCGCCCGCGGCGGAGAAGTACGCCATGGAGGTACCGGATGCGGTCTCGCGGATCGTCACGCCGACGTTCTCCTCGGGCGTCTTCGAGTCGATGCCCTCGAGATGCACGGGAGGCTTTCCTGGCGCCGCCACTGCCTTGATGCGAAGGCCGCTCGGCGTGTCGCCGTCGCCGATCGTGAGATCGGTTTCTTCGCCGTCGCGAAGCGCCTTCCAGCGAACTTGCCCGGGGAAGCGCTCGAGCGTTCGGTAGAGGACGTTCCGCTCGGTGAAGCCGCGCCTCACGGCGTCGGATGCGTAGACGACGAGCGGGTACGACTCACGTAACGAGAGCAGCCCGAGGCAGTGATCGAGGTCGCCGCTGGTCAGCACGATGCCTGCGATCGGGCTGTGGCGCGCGGCGCGTGGATGGATCTCGGGGAAGCTCTCGATCTGTGCGCGGATCTCCGGCGAGGCGTTCAGCAGGAACCAGTGGTCGCCGTCCGGGCTGACCGCTACGCATTCCTGCGATCGTGCGCGGGCAGCGATCGTGCCTGCACGCGCTCCGGAGCAATTCGGGCAGCCGCAGTTCCACTGCGGGAACCCTCCTCCGGCCGCGGAGCCGAGCACACGGATTCTCATCGGGGAGGGTGAAAGGCGAAGAAGCCCGCCGGCGCGACGATCTCGCCGTGCCGCGGGCCTCTACTTCGGTTGTTGCGAGCGATGCGCCGCGGGGCGCGGCTCAGGACTCGACGCCGTTGAACTCGTCGCGCGTGAAGTCGTCCTGGTAGGAGTTGATCTCGCAATCCATCTTGATCTCGACGAACTCAGGCTTTTCCCAGGTCATCTTAGTGTCCTCTCTAAGCTTGGTGCTCGGATCCTAGAGACCCGACCGGTCGAGTGTCAAGGTGAAATCGGCCGCGGCCGGGCGATCTTCGGAACGAGTCACCGTTCCTCCGTTCGACGTTTGCACTCCGTTCGATAGTCAAATTCTCTTTGACTTCGGAATGGCTTCGCGCGAGAGACTCCGCCGGGCTTCGAACGTCCTAACACCAGGAGACCATTCGATGAAGCGAGCTTCGTATGCGATCGCCGCCGTGGCGGGCTTCGCCGTCGCGGCGGTCGGCTTCTCCTCCGGAGCGGGTGCCGCCGACAAGGCCGCCGGCCTCTCCGCCGAGAAGCTCAAGGAGATCACCGGCAAGATCGACGACGCCGCCCTGAAGACGGGGGCGCCGGGGAATTGGCTGACCTACAATGGGTCGCCGAGCGAGCAGCGGTTCAGCACGCTCGATCAGATCACGGACAAGAACGTCGGTGAGATGAAGCTCGTCTGGAGCTTCCCGACGGGCACGAACCGCGGGCTCGAGGCCACCCCGCTGGTCGTCGACGGCGTGATGTACACGACGGCGAACTGGAGCGTCGTGCATGCGCTCGACGCCAAGACCGGGAAGGAGCTCTGGAGCTACGACCCGAAGGTCCCGAAGGAGCACGGCCACGACGCTTGCTGCGACGTCGTGAACCGCGGCGTCGCGCTCTACAAGGGCAAGGTCTTCGTCGGCACGATCGACGCCCGCCTGCTCGCCATCGATGCCGCGACCGGCAAGCTCGCGTGGGAAGTCGCGACCGCCGACAAGGGCACGGTGTACACGATCACCGGCGCGCCGCGCATCGCGAACGGCAAGGTGCTGATCGGCAACGGCGGCGCCGAGTACGGCGTGCGCGGTTACGTCTCGGCCTACGACACGGAGACCGGCAAGCTCGTCTGGCGCGTGTTCACGGTGCCGGGCGATCCTTCCAAGCCGCAGGAGAGCAAGGCGCTCGAGGACGCCGCCAAGACCTGGAAGGGCGCCGACGAGTGGCTGAAGCGCGGCGCGGGCGGCACGGCCTGGGACTCGCTCACCTACGATCCCGAGCTGAACCAGGTCTACTTCGGAACCGGCAACGGAACGGCCTGGGTGCAAGAGATGCGCAGCCCCGGCGGTGGCGACAACCTCTTCCTGTCTTCGATCCTCGCGGTCGACGCCGACAGCGGCGAGGTCAAGTGGCACTACCAGGTCGTCCCCGGCGACAACTGGGACTTCGACGCCTGCGCGCAGATCACGCTCGCCACCCTCAAGATCGACGGCAAGGATCGCAAGGTCCTGATGCAGGCTCCGAAGTCGGGCTTCTTCTACGTGATCGATCGTGAGACCGGGAAGCTGCTATCGGCCAAGCAGTACGCCGACAAGGTGACCTGGGCGAAGGCGATCGACATGAAGACCGGGAAGCCGATCGAGAACGCCGGGCAGCGCTACGAGAAGGAGATGGCGATCGTCCAGCCGTCCGCCTTCGGCGCGCACAACTGGCACCCGATGTCGTTCAACCCGAAGACCGGCCTCGTCTACATCCCCGAGCAGGAAGGCGCCGGCGCGCTCAAGAAGGATCCGGACTTCAAGGTGAAGCCCGGCACCTGGAACATCGGCATCGACCTCACGCAGTTCAAGGGCTTGAATCGCGACACCAAGGGCACCGGCAAGCTGCTCGCTTGGGATCCCGTGAAGCAAAAGGCCGCCTGGGCCGTGCAGCACCCGAATCTCTGGAACGGCGGGACCATGACGACGGCAGGGAACCTCGTGTTCCAGGGCACGTCCGACGGCCGCTTCGTCGCTTACAGCGCCGACAAGGGGAAGAAGCTCTGGGAGGCTCCGGTCGAGAGCGGAATCATCGCCGGCCCGATGACGTACGAGATCGACGGCGTACAGTACGTGTCGGTGAGCTCGGGGTGGGGCGGCGCGTTCGCGCTCGTCGGCGGCGGCGCCTCGGCGGCTTCGGGCACGAAGCCGGGCGGCGTCGTGCTGACGTATGCTCTTCCCAGCAAGGTGCCCGCCGCCATGGCAAGCGCGGATCCCGCGGTGTCCGGCGACATCGCCAAAGGCGAGGTTCTGTACCACCACAACTGTGGCCTCTGCCACGGGGCGAACGCGATCTCTGGAAGCGGCGTGCCGGATCTCCGCCACTCGAATCCCGACCTTCAGAAGGTGTTCGTGCAGATCGTCGAGAAGGGCATCCCCGGTACGGGCATGGCACCGCTCGGCAAGTGGGTGAGCGAGGACGAGGCGAAGCTCATCCAGAAGTACGTGCAGAAGCGGACCGAGGACGAGAAAGCCGGGCGCTAGGCTTCTCTCGCGAGGTCACGAAAAAGGGCCGGTGAGCGCGAAGCTCACCGGCCCTTCTCGTCTCGGGCGCCGAGACGATCAGCCTTCGTCGGCGGGACCGTCCGGACCCGGAGGCGGCGGAGGGGGCATGCCGCCCGGGCCGTCGTCGGCGCGCGGGCCCGGACCGTGCGGGCCGCCCATGCCGTGGCGGCCGTGCGGCCCCATCGGCGGAAACTCGCCGTCGTGGGGATTGATCTCGCGATACATCCGGGCGCGGAGCAACACGAGCTTCGCCTGCTGCGGCACGGTCAGGATCTTCTTCAGGCCGTTGAACGACTCTTCGAGCGATTGCGCACGCTCGCGGTCGAACGCGAGCGACTGGTCGATCAGCTTGGTGAGCTTCGCATCGTCGGGCTTCGGCTTGTCGAGCTCGGCCCGCAGCTGATCGTTCAGCTCGTGGCGCTTCTTGTGGAGCTCCTCGCGCTTCTTCTCCGCCGCCTCGAGGGCGTGATCGACGGCGAGCGCCTTCTCGTCGCTCAGCTCGAGCTCGTCGGCGATGCGCAGCACCAGGAACAAGCGCGCCCGTCCGTGCGGATGTCGCGGGCGGTCGTGTCCGGGATCGTCGGCACGGGCGCCGAACGGCAGCGCCAGCGTGAGCGCGAGCGGCAGGGTGAGCGCCGCGCCGAGCATCCAGTTGGGGGAGCGTCGAAACGTCATGGGTGCGAGACCTCCGGGTTCGTTCAGATCAGACTGTCGCCGGTTCCATCGCTCGATTCGTCGTCGAGCTGCTCGGCGAGGCTCAGCAGCGAGGTGTCCTCGACGTAGAGGACGTTGTCGGTCGTCGTCTGCGTCCGCCACGTGGACGCGGCCGCCGTCGTCGGGCGCCTTTCGGTGACCGAAGCCACCTGTACGGGCGCGGCGGCGACCACGGGCCGCAGGGTCGCGGGGCTCGGCGTGCCGGCGGACCACCACTGCGAGGTCGCGACCACCGCGGTGAGCGAAGCCGCGATCGCGAAGCCGGTCTTCCAAGCGCGCGTCCGGGTGCCGCGCAGCGCGATCGGTGCCGCGCTCACGGGGACGTACTCGATCGCGTCGAGGATCGACGCGCGCTGGCGCGCCCAGAACTCCGCGGACGGCTCCGCCGAGGCCATCCGGCGTAGCCGCGCCGGCACCTCGCGCAGCGCGAGCACCGAGTCGGCGCACTCCGGGCACGACCCGACGTGACGCTCGACGGTCGTGCGCCGGCTCTCGGCCAGCGTGCCTTCCGCGAAGTCGACGAGATCGGGTCGCAAGCGATGACAGGACCACGACGTCATGCGATGTCCTCCACGAGCCATTGCCGGAGCCGGCGAATCGCGTGGTGATAATTCACCTTCGCAGAGTTCTCCGAGCTCCCCATCAGACGGGCGATCTCCTTGAAGGAGAGGTCGCTCCAGATTCGCAGATTCAGCACCGAGCGCTGCTTCTCGGGAAGCTCGCCGAGGCGGCGCTCGAGCGCTCCCCCGAGGACAACGTCCTCCAGTCGCGGATCGTCGCTGGGCGTGCGGTCGAGCGCGTCCTCGATCGCGACTCCGGCACGGCGGCGCTCGGAGCGCGCGCGGTCGCGACACAGGTTGAGGGCCACGCGGTGCAGCCAGGTCTTGAACGTGGATTCGCCGCGGAAGCGGGCGAGGTGGGTGTACGCCTGGACGAACGTCATCTGCACGATTTCGTCGGCCGCGTGCGGGTCCCCGATCTGCTGGAGGACGAAGCGGTGGAGGGCTCGCTGATGGCGCTCGACGAGCACGCCGTAATCGTCCTTTCGGCCGTCGAGCGTGCCCCGGATGAGCTCCAGATCGTCCGCATCCGCGCCGGGCGTAGGCCCTGCCGCGAGATGATGGCTTCCGGATTCTTCGAGCTTCCCCATGGCCTCGACCGATTGGACGAAACCCGCCACGGGAAGGTTAAGCGCGAGGGCGCGAAGCGCACGCTTGCCGAGCGCGGCGATCAGCACTCCCACGACTCCGGCCGCTCGGGCTCGTAGCAGCACAAGATGCCGGTCCGAATGGAGTTTTCGAGATGCGCGCCAAGGCCTTCGCTGACGGCCCGGATGCGTTTGATGGTGTCGCGGATGCGCCCGGTGACGGCCTTCCGGACACGCTCGCGAGTCCCTTCGGCGCGCTCCGCCGGATCGAGGCCGTAGCTCGAGACGACGCCTCGCGCCTCGCGCTGGATCTCGTCCCGCAGGCGCTCGGCGCGCTCCGAGTCTTCCCATTCCTCGGCCTGCTCGAGCTCTTCGCGGAGCGACCCCAGGCGCTCCCGGGCTCCGGTATCGAACACCGGCGCCTTGGCCTCGCCGAGCGCCGCGAGGCGGGCGACCGGGATCTCCGTGCCGGGATGTCGCAGCAGCTCGGCCAGATAGAGGAGGCCCTTCCCGTCGGCGAGGGAGAAGCGTTCGTCACCGTAGGCGATCTCCCACGTCCGATCCCGCTTCCGGAAGGAGCGCGCCGCACTCGCGGGAGCTCCGCCCAGTCCGGGGGCTGCCAGCCTGCTCGCGAGCGCCTCGGCTTGGCCGAGGAGTCCGTGCATTCCGAGCCGAGCGGCGCCTTCGGCCGCGCGGGTGACCTGTGCGACCGCGGCCGCGGCCGATCCCGGCCGCTCGGCGAGAATGCGGCCGAGCTCGAACGCCGAGCGGGCGGCGAAGGGTGCGGCTCCGACACTCTCGCTCGCCTCGATCGCCGCGAGCAGGGTCGCCTCGGCGGCCTCGTGCAAATGCGCCGCGCTCGCGGCGAGCCCGGCATAGAGCGAAACGGGCCCCCAACAGGTGACGGGCGGCGGACCGAGAACCACCCATCGCCCTTCGAACGGCGAGAGCATGGCATGGAGCCGCACGGCACGATCGGCGTCCGCGAGGCGTGCGGTGACCTCGGCGAGGACCGAGACGGTGAAGGTCCAGGAGGAATCGCGCGGCAGCTCGTCGAAGTCGTTCCGGGCGAGCTCTTCGAACAGCGCCCTCGCGGCCTCGCGCTTGCCGACCTCGCAGAGCACCCAGCAGAGCGCGGCTCGCACCGCGGGCTTCTCGCCGGCTTGTGCGAGCACCGCCGCCATCGTGCCCTCGAGCTCGGCGTGACGAGCGCGCTCCGCGAGCGGCCGCAACCGCTGCATGCCGTACACCGCCGACGCCCAGGCGCCGCGGATCCCGCGGCCGATGCCGAGAGCCTCGTCCGCGAGAGCCGCGCCGGCTTCGTAATCGCCGCGGAGCTTGGCGCGCGTCGCGCGGGCGAGCCCGGCGTGCCAGCGGTGGATCGGCGACGAGAGCTCGGCGAGCGCATGCAGCCGGTCGAGCTCGCGATCGACCAGCGCGATGTCGCCGCGCTCGAGGCAGTCGGTGAAGAGCCACGATCGGGCGATCATCGCATCGCCCCACGCCCCGCCGCGTTCGGCGGCGGCGAGCATCTCCCGCGCACTCTCGATTCGCGCGTCGAGCTCGTCGGGCTCGCAACGCACGAGGCGGCGCGCCCCCGCGGCGATCACCAGTGCTTCGTCCGACCCGATCCGCTGGGCGATCTCGCGAGCGTGCTCGCAGAGTCTCGAGCGCTCCTCGGTCGGCGGCCCGCCGCGCGCGACCGCGAGCTCGCCGTAAAGCTTCGCCCGTAGGTCTCCGTCACCCTCCGGGAGGCGAGCCAGCGCTTCGCCGAGAAGATGCGCCAGCGCCTCGTCGCCGCGGCTTCCGAACGGCGAGAGCTCGACCGCCAAGACCTCGCGCGCGAGATGGTGCACCGCGGTCGCGAACAGTTCGTCCGAACCTGTGCTGCGTCCCACGGCCACCGCGCGCCGAAGCGTGGAGCGTGCCGCGGGATGGTCACCGACGCGAGCCTCGCAGGCGCCGAGCTCGATCAGCAGGCGGCAGCGCGAGGGGAGATCGGGGCCCGACGGAGTCTCGACGAGCTCGAGCGCGTGTCGCAGATGGCGGATCGCCTCACCGTGCTCGCGACGTGCCGTCGCGGCGTCGGCGGCGCGGACCGCATAGCGAAGCGCGCGCTCACGCACGTCCACCGAGCTCGAGGCCTCGAAGAAGTGGTAGGCGAGCTCGGCGAGCCGCGCTTCCTCCTCCCCGGTCCCCGTGCGCTCGATCGCTTCGCCGAACGCGCGGTGCAGGGTGAGCCGGCGGGCCGGAGGGATCTCGGCGTAGAGCGCCTCGCGGATCAGCGGCTGCGCGAACCGCAGGCGCGGGGGAGAGCCTGCCGGCGAGACGGCGAGCCCTTCGACCTCGGCGCGGTCGAGAGTCTCGAGCACCTGCTGCTGGGGTCGCCCCGAAACGGACGCGAGCAGCGCGAGATCGACTTCGCGCTCGGAGATCGCGGCGATCGACAGCACCTCGGCATCTGCGGGCGCCAAGCGGTTCAAGCGCACGCGCACGAGGTCGCGGACTTCCGGCGGCAAGATCCAGCCACCGCCGTCGGATCGACGCACCTGAGGGCGCCCGCGGAGGATGGCTTCCACGTACAGCGGGTTCCCTTCCGTCAGGCGATGCAGCTCGGGCGCGGCGATCCCATCCCTTCCCTCGTTTCGCGAGGCCATCCAGCTCTCGAGCTCGTTCAGGGTGAGCCCTTGCAGCGACAGCGAGCGCCCCTCGCGCGCGAGCGCGACGAGGGTCTCCGCCGTCGACTGTCCGGTGTCGGAGACCGGGGCACGATGGACGGCGATCAAGAGCACACGAGCCTCGTGGATCTCGCGGGCGAGGAACCGCAGCAGCAGCAGGGACGAGGGATCGGCGTGTTGCAGATCGTCGAGGACGATGATCAGGCCGTGCGGCTCGGCGAGCCCTTTCACGACCTGGGTTGCGCGGTCGAACAGAGCGAAGCGTGCGCCGTCCGTCGCGTCCCCCGACATCGACGCGTCGCCGAGCGCGGCGGGTAGCGCGGCGACCGCGGGCGCGACGGCGCCCCGCAAGCGGGAGCGGAACACCTGGATCCACGCCCAGAGGGGAGGCGCCCCGCCGTCGGCGGACGCTCGGCCGCGGGCGACGGGGATCCCGCGGGATTCGGCCTCCGCGCAGAGCGCCGTGGCGAGCCGCGTCTTCCCGATTCCCGCGCCGCCGTGGACGACCACCAGCGATCCACGCTTCCCGAGCGCCTCGGCGAGTCGTGCCCGGAGCTCGTCGAGCTCGCGCGCACGCCCGAAAAAGGTCGGGAAGGGGGCGCTTTCACCGGAGCGGCTCATCGGGCTCCCCCGGAGCGGGGCGGCCGGCCCGGCGGCGGGACGGGCCGGTTCGAAGGGACCGTGGCGGTCGAGCCGCCGCGTCCCGGAGGATTTGCTGCGTTCACGGAGGAGACCTCGGTGCGCGGACTGTAGCGCAGAAACCGTGCGCCGAAAAACGTCGAGTGCGCCCGTCTTGACACCCTGCGGCCTTCGGCAATGATGCGTCCGCCCCCAACAGTTGCCACCGATCCCCGTGCGTTGAACGGGGAGGCTCTCGAGGAGTCGTGAGACCGTGCCTGCGCTCGAACCCGCAGACGATCCGCCGTCGGCCCCTCCGTCCGATGCGCCCTTGGCGATCGTCGGACGCGAGCCGGAGCTCGCGAGGCTGCTGTCCGAGTACGAGGCCAGCACGCGAGGGGGTGGCCGGATCGTTTTCCTGAGCGGCGATTCCGGGATCGGCAAGACCCGCGTGGCGCGCGAGTTCGCGGCGCGCGTCGGCCTCCGCGGGGGACTCGTTTGCTGGGGGGACGCACGCACGGGGGATGGAGGTGAGTCCCGCCCCTGGAGTCAGATCGTCCGCGCGCTCGCCGATGGCTCGCTCTGCCCGTCGTGGATGAGCGTCTCCGACGCCCGCTACCTCGCTCGCTTGGTCCCCGAGATGGCGCCGACGCCCGCCGAGGCCGGCGGGCCGTCGATGGAATCGGAGCACGGCCAGTTCTACCTCTTCGACGCCGTGAGCCGGCTGATCGCCGGCGCTGCCGACCGGCAGCCGACCGCGATCGTCCTGGAGGACGCCCACGACGCCGACCGCTCCGCGCTGCTGCTGCTCCGCTTCATCGCGAGCGAGATCCGCGAGTCGCGCGCGCTCGTGCTGGTCACGCACCGCGAGGACGGGGCCCGAGGCCCGGGGCAGACGATCGATCCCCTGGCGGGCACCGCCCGCGATACTCTGCGCGTGCGCCTCGCCGGCCTGGATGCGAACGCGGTCGCCGAGCTGCTGGCGCACGTCATCGGGAGCCCGCCCGCGGCGCGCACGGTGCGCGAGGTGACGACCCTCACGGGCGGCAATCCTTCCTTCGTCGAGGAGGTCGGCCGTCGCCTTCGCTCCGGAGGCTCGTCGGTCGCGGTCGGCGGCGCGGAGCTGGTGCACGGCGGCGCGGGACGCCTGGAGGAGCTCGTCGAGCGCCGGCTCGCGCCGCTCTCGGCAGACGCCCGCCGGCTGCTCGCGATGGCCGCGATCATCGGCGACGAGTTCCCGGCAGGGCTGCTCGGCGCGGTTTCGGGCCTCCCGCGTGCGGACCTGGCGGATGCGATCGCGGAGTGGACGAGCGCCGAGATCGTCGCGGAAGCGTCTTCGCCGCCCGGACGCTTTCGTTTCGTGAGCGCGACGGTGCGGGAGGTGCTCGCCGCCTCGCTCGACGAGCGAACGTGCCGGGAGCTCCATCTGAGGATCGCCGCGGCGCTCGAACGCGCGCATGCGACGAACCTCGACGCCGTGCTGTCGCGGCTCGCGGCTCATTACGCGGCGGCGGCGCCGCTCGGCGATCCCGCCAAGGCGGTCGAATTCGCGCTGCGCTCCGGGCGCCGTGCGCTCGAGCGACTGGCGTACGACGAGGCCGCGCGTGAGCTCGAGCGTGCCCTCGCGGCACTCGACCATTGGCCGGAACCGGACCAGGCGCTTCGTTGCGATGCGCTGATCCACCTCGGCGAGGCGCAGCGTTGCATGGGGCGGCGAGACCTCGCCGCCACGAGCTTCGGAAGCGCGGCCGAGATCGCGCGGGCGATCGGTTCCGCGCGCCGGCTCGCGGTGGCAGCCCTCCGGTTCGCCGGCGAACCGGCTCCGCTCGCGGAGCCGAGCGCCGCGCAAGGTCGGACGGATCCGGTGCTGGTGGCGATGCTCGAAGCGGCGCTCGACGTGCTCGGCGACGAGGATCCGCGCCTCCGTGCCGAACTGCTCGGACGGCTCGCCGCGGCACTGTATTGGCAGCCCGAGACGCTCGAGCGCCGGCGCACGCTCTGCGACGAGGCGCTCGCGATCGCGCGCGCGTCCGGCGAGCCGATCGCGGTCGCGGTGGCGCTCCATCATGGGCGGCACGCGCTCTGGGGCCCCGACGATCTCGAGAGACGGCTCGCGGACGCGAACGAGGCCACGCGCCTCGCCGAGCGAGCGGGCGACCGCGAGCGCGGGCTGCAGGCGCGGCAGTGGAAGATCTCCGATCTCCTGGAGATCGGGGACGGGTACGGAGCGGACGTCGAGATCGATGCCTTCGGCCGCCTCGCCGCGGCGCTTCGCCTGCCTCTCCATCTGAGCTACGCGGCCATGTTCCGCGCCACGCGGGCCGCGCTCCGCGGGCGCTTCGCCGAGGTCGAGCCGCTGGCGGCGGAAGCGCTCCGGCTCGGCGAGCTCGCGGGCAATCCCGCCGCGCAGACGTTCTACGGGGCGCACGTGTTGCGGGTGGCCTGGCAGCGCGGCGAGCTCCAAGCCCTCGAAGAGCCGCTCCGCGCGGTGATCTCGCAAATCGACGTCCCGGTCGCGCAGGCGGCACTCGGCCTGGTGTTCTGGGAGTGTGGCAAGCCGGACGAAGCCCGGACAGCCTTCGAAGCCTTGGCGGCTCGCGGGTTCGAGACTTTCCCGCGCGACCTGGCGTGGCTTCCGGTCACGGCGCTCTGCGCCGAGCTCTGCGCGCGCGTCGGCGACGTCGTGCATGCGGAGCTACTTCACCGCCTGCTCGCACCCTACGCGGGCCGGATGGTCGTCGCCGGTCCGCCGGCCGCGGATTGCCTCGGCCCGGTCGACCATTTCACCGGGTTGCTGGCCGCCGCGCTCGGACGCCGTGAGAGCGCCGTGGCGCACTTCGAGGCGGCGCTGCGCGTGAGTCTCGCCATGGGAGCGCTGCCGCTGGCCACGCGGACCTGGCTCGAGTTCGGCGAGCTCCCCGTGGTCACGGGCGAGGAGCGGGGGCGCGCCTGTGCGGTGCTCCGGCAAGCGCTCGAAGCCGCCGAGTCGCTCGGCATGCTCCGCGTCGCGCGCCGCGCCCCTGCGCGGCTGGGGGCCGTCGAGGGCGCGGCGGAAGTCGCGTCGCGCGCCACCGCGTCGCTCCGCAAGACCGGCGACAGCTGGACGCTGGCATTCGGCGGGCATCGCTTCGAGCTCGGCGATGCCCTCGGGCTCTACTATCTGGCTCAGCTGCTGCAGCGCCCGGGCGACGAGATCCACGTCACGGAGCTCGTCGCCTCGGCGATCGGACCGGGTCTCACCCGGCTGCGCAAGAAGGCCTCGAGCGTCGGTGCCGAGCTGTCCACGACGGATCTCGGGCACGCGGGAGAAGTGCTCGATCGGCGCGCGCGGCTCGAGTACGAGCAGCGGCTCGGGGAGCTCGCGTCCGAGCTCGAACGAGCGCGCGCATGCGACGATCCGGAGGGCGCCGCGGCGATCGAAGAGGAGGCCGCGTTTCTGAAGCGCGAGCTCGGCGCCGGCTTCGGCCTCGGTGGGCGCGTCCGCAAAGCCGCGGACGTGAACGAGCGCGTGCGCAAGGCGGTGACGAATCGTCTGCGCGATACCGTGAACCGCATCCGCGCTCGCCACGCCGAGCTCGCCGCCCACCTCGATCGATCGCTCCGCATGGGCGCCTTCTGCAGCTACGCGCCCGACGTTGCGGTCGCTTGGACGTTCTGATGAGCGGATCCGACCCCCGGACGACGCCGCACGCTGGCGCGCTCTACGGGCGCGATCGCGAGCTCGCGGAGCTCCGCACCGGCCTCGAGGACGTACTCGAGGGCCGCGGCCGTTTCTTCCTGATCTCCGGCGAACCCGGGATCGGCAAGACCCGTCTCGTCAACGAGATCGCGGAGATCGCCACGCCGACGGGCGCGAAAGCCTTCTGGGGACGCTGTTGGGAAGCCGGCGGCGCGCCCGCCTATTGGCCGTGGATCCAGATCCTCCGCGCCTGCCTGCGGAGCCAGGACTCTGCGACCGTCGAATCACGCATGGGGCTCGGCGCATCGTCGATCGCCGGGCTCGTGCCGGAGCTCGCCCCCCAGGTCGGCCAATCCGAGGGGGCGGCGCCGGACGCCGACTACCAGCACGCGCGCTTCTATTTCTTCGATGCGGTGAGCGCGTTCCTGAAGGCCATGGCGGAAGCGCATCCACTGGTGCTGTTGATCGACGACCTGCACGCCGCCGACGAGGCATCGCTCCTGCTACTGCGATTCATCGTCGACGAGCTCACGGAGTCGCGCATCCTGTTGATCGGCGCCTTCCGCGACGTGGAGGCACGCGCGCGCGGCGCGGCGGGCGACATGCTCGCCGAGCTCTCGGGACGCGCGACTCGGTTGCCGCTCGCCGGCCTCGGGAGTGACGACGTGGAGCGGTTCATCGGCGATGCG
>JACXTT010006605.1_pt1 | contig 16532 bp, 16 predicted proteins | sample 9270951 | NCBI WGS metagenome assembly JACXTT01 (sample SAMN15532306, study PRJNA645909) | rock metagenome | isolation source: weathered quartz diorite | place: Puerto Rico | collected 2017-06-21 | reverse complement strand
ATCCAAGAGTTGGAGGCGAAAGGGCTCGCGTATGCGGTGGACGGAGAGGTATACTTTGCGGTCGACCGTTTCCCGGAATATGGGAAGCTTTCGCATCGACGTTTGGATGACATGATGGCCGGCGCACGCATAGAAGTAGATGCGCGTAAGCATCACCCGATGGATTTTGCACTGTGGAAGGCGAGCAAACCTGGAGAGCCTTTTTGGGAGAGCCCGTGGGGTCCGGGTCGTCCTGGGTGGCATATCGAGTGTTCCGCTATGTCAAGTAGATACTTGGGGCAACCGTTCGATATTCACGGCGGCGGCTCTGATCTGATTTTCCCGCATCACGAAAATGAAATTGCGCAGTCTGAAGGAGCGAAAGGGAAGGCGCTAGCTCGTTACTGGTTGCACAACGGCATGGTCACGGTCGAGCAAGAAAAGATGTCCAAGTCGTTGGGGAATTTCTTAACTATTAGTGAAGCGTTGACAAAAACAACACCGGAAGTGCTGCGTTTTGTTTTGTTGTCTACCCACTATCGCATGCCGTTGGATTTTTCCGAGCAGAAAATGGAAGAGGCGGAAAAAGGGCTCACGCGTATTTATGAAACGTTGGCCAGAGTTGACGCTGCTCTCGTGAAAGATGACAGTGTCGGGGGGCAAGTTGAGAGCCAGACTTCCTCGCCATTATTAGCGCGTTTTCGTGAAGCGATGGACGATGACTGTAACACCGCTCGGGCGCTCGGCGTTGTGTTCGAGACTATTCGCGATTTGAATCGAACCCTAGATGCGGGGGAGACTGCTGAGCTTGTTGCGATTCGCAAAGATCTGGCGGCGATCAGCACCGTGCTGGGAATCATGACCGAAGCCCCCGCACAGTTTTTAGAGCAGCGGAAACAACGTCGCCTACAACAAGCGCAGTTCACCACTGAAGCGATTGAGGAATTCATTGCTGAACGTCTTGCCGCCCGCAAAGCGCGCGACTTCAAACGCGCGGATGCGATTCGAGCGCAACTTGCTGAGGCTGGCGTCATTTTACAGGACAGTCCGGCGGGGACGACATGGACTGTGGAAACAGGAAGAAAAGCATAGGGCAAATTATGTTTGAGCTTCCTCGGGGTCCCAGCCGAGGAGAGCGACACGGCAGGTTGGGAGAATTTAACGATTGACTTTGTAAACTTTTGCTTTGCAGAATTTCTTTTAAAACCTTCTTTTGCGTGAGGACGTTAGGCCGCACGAGCAGCCAGGCTTGTTATTCTGTGCCCTCGGTCTCGGAGACTATACCCGCCAGCACTGCCGCGGCAGCTTCCTGTACTTGCGGATCGCTATCTTTGGCTAGGAGTTGCAACGTCTCCTGGACGCGCCCATCTTCTTGAGCGTACGCACCAAGGTAGGCAATAGCCATTAGCCGAGTAGAAGCATCTGTCTGTTGAAGCGCTTTCCCCATGAGTTGCTCTACTGACTGTGACCCGATGTCCTCGTCTTCCTCCGTTGCTTTAGCCTGTGTCCCGTCTGAGGTAAGTTGCCCAGCTGCAGTGAGTTGAGATGGGCTCCCAGTGGAAGGCGTCGTTTTTTTTCCGCCAATCCAGATTTGCGTGAGTGCAGGTGCTCCTTTGGTTGGAGCGTAGAATAGCATAAAATTTTTCCCGACCAGGATTCGACTAAGGGCCTCTTGCAGCGAAACATCGTTGAGTTCAACGGAAATACGCTCCTGCCCTTCTTCCGGGGTGAGCCCTAAGATTTGGGCGCCGCTTAATTGGTGAAGTCGTTCCATTACCTTCTGTAGCGGCTCCGCCGCCAAACGACCTGTTAATTTTCCCTCATGGAGCGTGAGTGTCCCGGAAAATGCTCCATCAGCAACTTCAGCCCAGGTAGTGTCTATCCCTGTCGGAACGCATATTACGCTGAGGAAAACAGCAACGAGCCACTGGAGAGCTCCTTGTCTGGATTTTGCAGCTGACGTTGTTGCTGGTCCTGTTATCATAGGTGTAACCTCCTTGCGTGACTCTTTCCTCAACATACCACGAGGAGCCAGCCGCTTGACGGGCTCTTCGTCTTCCTCATTGTTGAGGGTCCTCAGTGAGGACGTACGCCGGTTTGAGCGAGGCGTTATGTACTTCTAGCTCCTAATCGTAGAGCATCGCGTTTGTTACTGAACCAGGACGATGGTTGACAGATCATCAATCCGCCATTGATTCCCTGCCACACAACCTTGCAGAGTGCCCTGCACACGAACTTGGTACGTGCCTGCGGCGAGAGGGATTGACACTCCGTTCGTGCTCGCGCTCACCCAGTGGCCGCCGATCGAACTATCCCCAGTGCTCGTGCAAAACGCATTGTCGTCGCTCGATGGGGAAATGGTCGTCACTAATACGCCGGCGCTATTGAGCACCTGCACGTTAATATCAAGCCAGGTAAAGTCATTGGCCGCGCCCACTGTGCATTCCCCATTGAAGAACACGGCCAAGCGGTCAGTATCCTGCAAAGTCACTGAGAGGTTGTTTACCCCAGCCACGGCGCTATTCAGATCGATGGTCTGGACGCCACACCCAAAGACTTGAGCGACGGTGTTTGCCGCATTAAACAAATTCCCATTGGCCGCCGCTTGATTGACGGTCAACAGCAAGGCGCAAAAAGCGCTGGCAATTCCATACCCTATCTTTTTTGTCCACATAGGAATCTCCTTTTTTTGCGGACTCCTGCGATGAGGAGCGCATCTCACTAGCGAGCAAGTGAGTGAAGAGGTTAAGAATCCGCGGCGATCAGCCGCTGCAGAGAAGCGAAACTGATCCGATTCTCTCCCGTGTTGAGGAGTGTCGAAACACTCATCCAATCCTTAGCTTGCCTCTTTTCTGTTCCCCTTTCTGTTCCGGAGCAGTTGTTGCACCGGTGAGCCCGCGCGGTTACTAACAGGACAGGAGCAATCCCAATGCCAGTCTAAACAACTTGTGACTACGCTTAATTTGTACGGTTATTTCTATACATCCAGCAAGGAAGGCGCAGGCGGACTGACAACTCCAAGCGACAGCGCGCTCTTCGGGGCAGCAAAAAGGGACGTCCAGAGTAAGGCGTCATGCAGTGTCAACGTTGCTTTCCATCCTTGAATATAGTTGACAGTAAGGTGGTCTTGAACCCGGAGGGTTGTGTGAAGCGACGTGGTCACAGGCTATGCGAGTTTTCAGCTTTCTTAACTTTATGAAATAATCAAAGCTTTCCTGGGCGCAGCTTTGGTGCTGCATTCTTTGTTCACTATGCTACAAAAAAGCCTATGATCCATGAAATGCGCACTGCCTCCCCTGAAGAAACCCAAGCCTGGGGTGCTCGACTTGGACAGCTGCTTTTCCCCGGGGCGGTGATTGGTCTTGATGGCGACCTCGGAGCGGGGAAGACCTGTTTCGTCAAAGGACTGGCGGTTGGTCTCGGTCTCGACGAGGACGAAATCTCCAGCCCCACTTTTACTCTCATCACTGAACACTATAGGGGCAGACTTCCCCTCTATCACATTGATCTCTACCGTCTTGAAGGGGCTGGGATCGAAGAGACTGGAATAGAGGAGCACCTCGCTGGTCAGGGAGTGGCGGCCGTCGAATGGTTTTGCTTCCTTCCGGTTGGTGTGGTGAGTGAATATCTCCTTGTCGCCTTGGTGTTCGTGAGCGAAGATGAGCGCATGTTGAGACTGACTCCGTACGGCGAGCGATACGAACGGATAGTGGAAAAGTTGCTCACCGCATAAAACAGCAAGCGAGTTTGGTAGCTAATCCTATTAGACCGTCCAGCCGCATCCACAGAATTCGTAGAGAACCCGGGGACGAGATCGTACATGATCTACGAGCGGGAAAAACCCCGCTCGGGTTACTGCGGTATTTCAGCGCACCCCGCCGTGTTTTCCTCGGCGTGCACGGCCTGAAGATACTCCGCTGCTTGTTTTTCGATCACCGTCCCTTTGAAGAAATCTGGATCCGCGCTTCCCCATAACCGCACAGGATTGCCGAAAACAAAGTCGCGGAAATCCTCTTCCGCCATTAACCCCTCATCCACAAGTTCGCGCGCCTCGGGGAGGACATCAGCCATATCTACACAATCAAAATGACCGATATCCGAACCCATGAAGGCGCGCAGTTTCGCGTTGAACGGATTCGCCTGGGCGCGGAAGGCCCACACATTAACGGGGTCGTCGGGCTCACAGCCGAAGTAGAAGTTCGGCACGAACAAATCACGGATGTCCACAGCGCGCGTGATCTCACAGCGCGCGAAATCATCGACTGCCTCAATACCGGCCAGCAGTTGGTTAATCGAGGTCAATTGGTCGCTGTGCTTCGTGAGCAACTCCGTCCCATAGCGCTGAAAATACTCAGTCACCATCTCCATATTGAGGTGCGCCGGGTTCGTATGCTCCAGCGCCTGCAGATTGCGTCTCTTCCAATGGCCAATGAGATCGCTGTACAGCGTGCACGCCCAACCAACACCTCCTTCCAGAAAGGCGAAGTTGAGCGTGGGGAAGCGGCGTGTGACGCCACTCAGGAATAGAGATTTGCAGACTGCTTCACCGGCAGCCGCGAAGTGTCCGATGTGATTGTAGACAAAGTTCGAAACGGACGCACGCGCGCCCACACCCTGAGACGCAGTATGAAACGTTGGGGTCACTTTGAGTTCGACACACTTGGCCCAGACTGGATCGTAGTCATACTGGCTGTCCAGTCCCAGCGTGTCGAGCCACGTGGCGTACCGATTGGTGACGCCATTCTTGAGTGCGGCTGCAATCGGGCGGCGCACGAGGCTGGAAAACATCAGCGCTTTCAACCCAAGCTGCTTGACGACCACTTCAAGCTCTGCCAAGGCTTCCTCCGGTGTATGCATCGGAATGCAGGCGGCTGGGATGAGGCGATCCTCAAGACCACGGAACATGTCCGCCGCCATCAGATTATAGGCTCGATAGGAGGCGCTCCGTAGCTCAGGGTCTCTCATCGCTGGAAAGAAAAGCGCAAGGGTTGGATACACAACCGCAAAATCCATCCCTATGTCCACCATGCGTTTATAGAGAAGCTGGGGAAGCATAGCGGTCGCGCGGTCGAGCGAGTTCTTAGTGGGAAAACCCCACCAGGCAGGTTGCAGGGCGCGGCGCGCGTGTCGTTCCGCCACTGTCAGCTGCGCCCAATGCTGTAAGTCTGCCGCGTAGTTGTTGCGACGGTAGCGCTCGACCATGGTGGGGCCGCCCACCTGCTTGAGGTAATCAAGCAAGGTCGGTTCAAACTCAATCCAGTGACCATCGCCGTCAATAACAGGATGTGTCAGTCGCGCATGGAGAGTGGCCGATGTCATGTTCTGGTGCGAATCCATACAGCATTTCCTTCTATAAATATCGTTTGTCTGATTGAGCTCGTTTGCCGTCTTACCCGCCGTGATACTGTATCCTCACTTCCGGCAAGGACGAGAGCCCGCAAGCTCTTCGTGTAAACTTTCACAGATATGAAAAAATATCTTTCATGTTGAAAAATTTTTGTCAACGAGCTACAGTTTCTCGCCATGTGCAAAATGCGGTGGCGCAGTATGGATCGCCACCGAGAGGGGATAGCATCCGTCAATTATGGAACTAAAAGTGACACAATATGAGGTTGCCGATGAGATTGCCACGATTACGTTAAACCGCCCGCACCGCATGAATGCGTGGATAGGCCGCACGCACACGGAATATCGCTGGGTGCTCGCTGAAGCCGAGCGTGACCCCGCAGTCCGGGCCATTGTTGTAACGGGCGCGGGGCGTGCGTTCTGCGTCGGCGCCGATTCGCGAGCCTTGGAAGGCCATGTCGCCAAAGGTCGCTATGATTCCGGCACGACGGAAGACATCGCTAAACCCGGCTATGGCGTACGGCCTGAATTTGACACCGATTTCGCCTATCATTTTGGCTTGACGAAACCGGTCATTGCCGCCATCAACGGTCCCGCTGCGGGCATAGGGTTGGTGCTTGCCTGCTATGCCGACCTCCGCTTTGCCGCGACCGGGACGAAACTGACCGCCGCACACGGCAAACTCAATCTTCCTGCGGAGTATGGATTGTCGTGGCTGCTGCCACGGATGATTGGGTTAACCCGCGCCAATGATCTTCTCCTCACAAGCCGTGTGTTTCTTGCCGAGGAAGCGTTGGCGATGGGCCTGGTCAATGCGGTGGTCCCGCCGGAAGAGTTGCTGCCCTACACGTACAACTATGTCCGCACCCTGATCACAACTGTGTCTCCGGGCTCATTGCGAGAGAGCAAGCGGCAAGTTTATAGCGACCTGCATCGTGACGTGCGCGCCGCCATAGCTGATTCCGTAGTACTTGTGGAATGCCTGGTGACCGAGCCGGATTTCGCTGAAGGCGTAGCGGCCTTTGTGGAGAAGCGACGGCCGCAGTGGGGGAAGCGAAAGAACGATATCACCAAGCCATAGCGCAGTGATAGATTGAGTCATTGAGCCATCGGGTGATCGGGTCGCTGAGCTCTTCGACTACGACCTCACCGCACAGATTGTGAGGTGTAGAACTATTGTGTCGATAGTATTCCAAACACGGGCGTGTCACGAACCCCGCTGCTATTGATAACTATGTCGACCACTTGGCGGCGGATGTCGGGTGCTCGGCCGTGCGCCCGATGCTGCAGGAGAAAGCTTCCTGCTGGCGCCAATCAGTTTGGCGCCGATAGCATTGGGCCCCATTCGTTTGCTTACCTGCTTTAATTATCTCTGTGCTTTGACAGTGAGGATCTTGAACAGGGACGTAGACCGTTCTCTTCCTCCTCGCTATGTTGTCGGACGAGGCGAGCATACAGGAAAATTATTCGTTTGTGACGTTACCCGTGTGATGTAAAAGACGGACCTGGCGTCACGGCATATGGAACGCGAACCACATAGAATTATGTTGATAGTGCAAAAATATGGCGGTACGTCAGTGGGGTCGGTTGAACGCATCAAAAACGTCGCAACACGTGTCGCGGCTACTTATGATGCTGGCCATCAAGTTGCCGTCGTCGTGTCGGCGATGAGCGGCGAGACCAATCGTCTCTTGGCCCTGGCAAAAGAGATGACAGCTCGTCCTGATGAACGAGAGAGCGATGTGCTAGTAGCGACCGGTGAGCAGGTGTCGGCGGCGCTGCTCGCGATGGCGCTGAAAGACTTGGGCTACTCAGCCTTCTCCATGTTAGGGCGCCAAGTACGGATTGAAACGGATAGCGCCTTTGGGCGCGCGCGCATCAAAAGTATTAACGCTGATCGACTCTTGTCCGCGTTGAAGGATGGGCATATCGTAGTGGTCGCCGGTTTCCAAGGAGTAGATGCAGAGGACAACATCACTACTCTTGGCCGTGGCGGTTCGGATACGACCGCGGTGGCGATTGCTGCAGCGACTCAAGCTGATGCTTGCGAGATTTACACTGATGTAGATGGCGTATACAGTGCGGACCCGCGCATCTGTCCGCACGCCAAGAAGTTGGGCCGGGTCTCTTACGATGAGATGCTCGAGCTGGCAAGCTTAGGGGCCAAAGTCTTGCAGATTCGTTCAGTAGAGTTTGCTAAGCGCTATGAGGTGCCGGTGCATGTGCGTTCAAGTTTTTCTACGGATGAGGGCACCTGGCTTGTGCATGAGGAGCCGAATATGGAGGATGTGATCGTTTCAGGCGTGACGTCGGATCTGGATCAGGTGAAGATCACCGTGCAACACGTGCCGGACCGTCCGGGATTAGCGGCGAAGCTGTTTGGGCCGATTGCCGCCGACAATGTTGTTGTCGACATGATTATCCAAAACGCCAGCGCTGATGGATATACTGACTTGACGTTTACGGTTCCGAAGGGCGACGCGCAGAAAGCTTTGGATCGCGTGAAAGCTGCGGTTCCTGAGCTGGGGGCCAAGAACGTTGTGTCGGATACCGGAGTTGCGAAGGTGTCTATTGTTGGTTTAGGGATGCGCAGTCACGCCGGAGTCGCAGCGCGTATGTTCGAGACGCTGTCGCGTGAAGGCATTAATATCCAGATGATTTCCACCTCAGAGATCAAAATTTCGGTTGTCATTGACGCAAAATATACGGAACTTGCGGTGCGCGTGTTGCACGATGCATTTGTGACGCCGGTTGAATGATACGTGAGGAATAGTGAGTGGTGTGGCTATGAAACGAATCGCCCTATACGATACAACGCTGCGAGACGGCTGTCAGTCTGAAGACGTCGCGTTCACGCTCGAAGATAAACTGCGAATAGCGGAAAAGCTCGACGAACTTGGCATCGCATACATCGAAGGCGGCTGGCCGGGCTCCAATCCTCGCGATGAAGAGTTTTTCCATGCGGTGAAAAAAGTGCATCTCAAGCATGCGCGCGTCGCTGCTTTCGGATCAACGCGTCGCGCTAACATTGCCGCCAGTGAAGATTTGAACATCCGTCTGCTCCTCAAGGCCGAGACGCCGGTCGTGACGATTGTGGGTAAGACGTGGGACCTGCATGTGCGTGACGATCTACGCATTTCCAAAAAAGCGAATCTCGAAGTCATTGCCGACTCGATTGCCTACTTGAAAAAACGTGTTGACGAAGTGTTCTTTGATGCGGAACATTTTTTCGACGGCTATGCGGCAAATCCGGAATATGCGCTTGAATGTGTGAAAGCCGCCGCTGAAGCCGGCGCCGCTGCGATCGTGCTCTGTGATACGCGGGGCGGAAGGATGCCGCATGAAGTGCTTGCGGCGACGCGTGCAGCAGGGCAAGCGGTTGCGACGCCGTTGGGCATCCATTGTCATAATGATTGCGAACTGGCCGTGGCCAATTCATTGGCTGGCGTGGAAGGCGGTGCCGTACAGGTGCAGGGCACCATTAACGGGTTTGGCGAACGCTGCGGCAACGCCAATCTGTGTTCGGTGATTCCGAATCTACAGCTCAAACATGGCTATCAGTGTGTTTCCTCGTCTCAACTCAAACGTATTGCTGAAGTATCAAGGTTTGTCTACGAATTAGCCAATATCGAACCGAACAAACGCCAGGCGTACGTTGGCGTGAGCGCGTTTGCCCACAAAGGCGGGCTGCATGTGGCGGCGGTGCAAAAAAATCGAGAAACGTACGAACACATCGATCCAGAGGTCATCGGCAACACGCAGCGGGTGTTGGTGTCGGATCTGTCAGGCCGTAGTAATGTCATCTACAAAGCCAAGCAGTTTGGGCTTGATGTCGAGAGTGCCGCTCCCGCCGTGAAACAGATCTTGGATGAAGTCAAACGCCTGGAAAACGCCGGTTTCCAGTATGAGGGAGCAGAAGCGTCTTTCGAGCTGTTGATGCAAAAGGCGCTGAACGGGCAGGTGCGCCATTTTCGCCTCATTGGCTTTCGCGTCATTGACGAGAAGCGGAAAGAGGACGAGCCGCCCCTTTCGGAAGCAACAATCATGGTGGAAGGGCCAGACGGCGCAGTTGAACATACCGCTGCGCAGGGCAATGGCCCGGTCAATGCTCTTGACCGTGCTTTGCGCAAAGCGCTGACGAAGTTTTATCCGCAATTAGAAAAAATGGAGCTGCATGATTACAAAGTGCGCGTCCTTGGCGCCGGTGAGGATGGCGGCACCGCGTCGACTGTGCGCGTTTTGATTGAGTCTGGAGATGAACATGACCGCTGGGGAACGGTGGGTGTTTCCCCAAATGTTATTGAGGCCAGCTGGCAAGCCTTAGTTGATAGTATCGAGTATAAACTCTACAAGGATGAGAAACAGTCTTTTGCGGGTCGCCATCGCTCGGTGAAGTAACAAGAGGGTAAACTACGGGCCAGAGGCAGGAGGGCTTCTGCTCTCAGCTTTTGGCCTCAAGCCTTTCTCAAGTACGGAAGGCTGAAAGCTCAAGTATGTTGCTGCGACACATCAGAGAAGATATTCAGGCGGTGTTCGAGCGTGACCCTGCCGTCCGCTCAAAGTGGGAGGTCGTGTTTGCCTATCCGGGTTTCCACGCCGTCCTCTTTCACCGACTCTCTCATTGGTTATGGCTGCAAGGTTGGACAACGGTGGCGCGGATTGTCAGTCACCTGTCCCGTCTCCTGACAGGCATCGAAATCCATCCTGGGGCGCGGATTGGTCGACGTTTGTTCATTGACCACGGCATGGGGGTGGTGATTGGTGAAACAGCAGAAATTGGCAATGATGTGACTTTATACCAAGGCGTCTCATTAGCTGGCACGAGCCTGGAGAAAGGGAAGCGTCACCCGACCCTGGAAGACTGGGTATTGGTTGGCGCCGGAGCGGCAGTGCTCGGCCCCATCGTGATTGGACGCCACAGTCGGATCGGTGCTGGGTCGGTGGTGGTGAATTCTGTGCCAGCCCATTCCACTGTGGTCGGGATCCCTGGCAAGGTGGTGAAAGAAGGGGGCATGCACCAACCATCGGGAAGACCGATCATTACCCTCGACCACGCCAATTTGCCTGACCCGTTGTCTCGCGCCTTGACCACATTGCTCGAGCATATTGAAAAGATGGACCAACGTCTCGAAGAACTATCTTCTCGACAAGGAGTGCTGGAAGATCGTGCTGCGAAGGACGACGTGGACTTGCAGCAAGTACGCACGCTTCTCAAAAATGGTAGTGTGACCTCAGAAGACCAAACAATGCCCATCGTTGATTGAGGAAACGATTAACGCTGCATAGGAGTATTTCTTGACAAAGCCGTTTTCCTCTCAATAGAGTAGTAAAATCGTGGGATAAGGCGTGTTAGCTCGCCGTAAGGGGTGGAAGCAGTGCAGGGATGGGGAAGGATTGGAAGGGCGAGACTATTGATTTTTTTTCTTGGATGGGTGTCCGCCTGTAGCCAGGCCCTTTATCATCAGGTGCGACCTGGCGATACGTTGAGCGCTCTTGCTCAGAAGTACGGCGTGTCGTCACAAGAGATTGCCCGTTACAATTCCATTCGGAATCCAGACAAGTTAGAAGTTGGGCAGATGGTGAGAATTCCGCCTGGACAGCCGCGGAAAGTAGCTGCCGCTCCGAAACTCTCCCCACTTTCTTCCTCGCGCGCGACTCCTGAAAAACGGAGAGAAGAGGACGCGCCGCCCATAGCGAGAAGGCGAAACGATGGCGACATGCCATTTATGTGGCCCGTAGAGGGACCGATCACTTCAACGTTTGGTCCTCGCAACGGCAGTTTTCATGATGGCATTGATATTGCCGCTCCTTTAGGGACGAAGGTGCTGGCCACGGCGGAGGGGAGAGTGATCTTCAGTGATGTCCTACGTGGATACGGCAATGTGGTGATTGTGCGCCACGCGAACGGATTTTTAACAGTCTATGCCCATAATCGCGCGAATCTTGTCAAAGAAGGCCAGAGCGTGCGACAAGGCGAACCCCTTGCGGAAGTCGGTCAGAGCGGACGCGCGACCGGCGCGAGCCTGCATTTTGAAGTGAGAAAGGATAACCTGGCACGTGACCCCTTGCATTACCTGCCCCAGGAGAGACGAACGGTGCAAGGAGAAGGCTCGTCGAGTACGTCAATGAAAGAGTCTACTGCTCGGTAGGGGACTGATAGTCTTCCGCCCCATCTCGCAATAAAAAGCTGCAGGCAAGGCAGAGTGAAGGAGTCCGGCATGACTGACTTAAAACAATTTATCCGCGACGTTCCGAACTTTCCGAAACCAGGAATTATGTTTCGAGATATCACCCCGCTGCTGGCTAATGGTCCTATATGGCGGCAAACGGTGAATCAGATCGCCGATCTTTATCGCGGTCAGATCGATATCGTGTTGGGGATCGAATCTCGTGGATTCTTGGTCGGTTCCGCTGTGGCGTATACCTTAGGCTGCGGTATCGCGGTTGTACGGAAGCCTGGGAAACTGCCGGCTGCAAAGTTGCAGGCTAATTATGCCTTGGAATACGGGAGCGATATGTTGGAGATCCACCAAGACGCGATTGCGCCAAATAGTCGTGTGCTCGTGGTGGACGACCTGTTAGCGACCGGCGGCACGGCTGATGCAGCAATTTCGCTCGTGCGCCAACTTGGCGGCGAGGTGACGGCGGCGGCGTTTATTATTGAATTAACTTTTTTACCAGGGCGAAAACGTCTTGCGCCCTGTGAAGTGTTTTCCTTGGTTCAGTACGACAGCGAAGCGTGACGCAAAGCGTTGCTCTTTCCTGGCGTTCATCTAGGCAGGTTAGCTAATGGCCGAGCCATTCTTTCGTGAGATCGACCATACCGCGGATCTTGGTATTATCGTAGAAGCAGACTCACCGGAAGAGCTTTTTCACTGTGCTGGGCTCGCGTTGTTTTCGTTGATGGTCAATGTCTCTCGTGTGGAACTACGGGAGGAACGGCAAGAATTCGTACAATCTGAGGGCTGGGAGGAATTGTTGCGAGAGTGGTTAGCGCTGCTCTTGCGGCGATTTCTCCAAGACGGTTTTATTGCAGCAAAGATTACGGTCGATGAGCTGGACGCCGCACACATTCGTGCTCGGATCGCCGGAGAAAAAATTGATTACGATCGGCACCAGTTTGAAATGGAGATCAAAGCAGTTACGTATCACCAACTATCGGTGACCTGTGACGAGGGCCACTGGCGAGCGCAGGTCATTTTTGATGTTTGACCGTCGACTAGTCCCCCAGTCTATCGGTCGAGCGGTCGCTCCTCAACGAAGACATTGCTAGAGGAAAGAAGTATGACGCAGGTTCCCATTTATCGCCTTCATGACTATCTCTGGGAGATTCCTCAACATGGAGGGATGCGCGTCCCAGGGCGTGTGTATACAACGTCGGAGCTGATGGCGGACATTCAAAAGGAAGAGGCGCTCCAACAACTTGTGAATGTTGCACACTTGCCTGGCATTGTCGGTTATGCATTAGCGATGCCGGATATTCATTGGGGCTACGGTTTCCCCATTGGCGGCGTAGCGGCCGTCGATGCGGCGGAGGGCGTGATTTCTCCTGGCGGAGTTGGCTACGATATCAACTGTGGCGTGCGCTTGATGGCCACTAAGCTGGGGGCCGCGCAGATCCAAAGTCAACTGCCGAAAATAGCTGATGCGCTGTTTGTGACCATTCCCTGCGGCGTTGGCGCGGAAGGAGCCATTCCGAAGCTCAGCAAAACGGAAGAAAAAAGGCTGACGCGTGATGGCGTGCGCTGGGCGATCGAGCACGGGTACGGATCGGAGCGTGACGCAGAACATACCGAGGAGAACGGCTGTTTAGCTGGCGCTGATCCTGAGGCGTTGAGTGAGGAGGCTTTAGCTCGCGGGCTCACACAGGTGGGCACCTTGGGGTCGGGAAACCATTTCCTGGAAATTGATCGTGTTGAGGAAATTTACTTGCCTGAGGTCGCGACGGCGCTGGGGCTGGAAGTCGGGCAAGTGACGATCATTGTTCATTCCGGCTCGCGTGGTCTGGGGCACCAGACGTGTGAGGATGCTCTCAAAGTCATGGGCAAGGCGATGGGGAAATACTCTATTACCGTGCCCGACCGTCAGCTGGCTTGTGCGCCGATCATCTCGGCCGAAGGCGAGCAGTATCTTGCCGGCATGGCGTGTGCGGCGAACTATGCTTGGGTCAATCGACAGGTCATGATGAGTCTTGCGGAACGCGCCTTTTGTGCTGCCCTGCAGATCTCTCCGCGTGAACTTGGTCTGCGACTTATCTACGACGTGTGTCATAACATTGCGAAGCCCGAAACTCATGAGATTGACGGTGTAAAGCGCAAAGTCTGGGTTCATCGTAAAGGCGCTACGCGAGCGTTTGGTCCCGGACATCCAGCCATTCCAGCAGGGTTGCGTCCTTTAGGTCAACCAGTGCTTATCCCAGGCGACATGGGACGCTACTCATTTTTGCTTGTCGGGACTGAGCGGGCGATGCGCGAAACGTTTGGCTCAACTTGTCATGGCGCTGGGCGGGTGATGAGTCGTATGCAAGCAAAGAAAACCGCGCGCGGTCGTAACCTCGATAAAGAATTGCAAGATCGAGGCGTCATTGCACGCTACCGCGGCAAAGGTACTTTTGCAGAAGAAATGCCGTACGCATATAAAGATGTGGCTGACGTGGTAAACGTTGTCGATCTAGCCGGCGTCAGTAAAAAGGTGGTCAAGCTAAAACCACTAGCGGTAATCAAAGGATAAAACCGTGGAGCCCAAGACTACTCTATTTTACGATGTTGACACCCAAAGAGATTTTATGTCGCCCGATGGGAACCTCTATGTTCCGGGAGCGGAGCGCCTTTTCCCTCAACTGGAGCGACTGACCGCCTGTGCTCGTCGCTGCCAAATTGCGATCGCTGGTTCTGTCGATCGCCATTCTCCTCTAGATTCTGAGTTGTTCGCGAATGGTGGTGAATATCCTGAGCATTGCATGGATGGCACGGAGGGGCAAAAGAAAGTCGCGGCCACCATGCCTCTTCATCCTCTCTGGATTGAGGACCGGGCGTATACAGAATCTGCTCTCCAAGTGTTACTCAGTCAGGAAGGAGAGGTCTATATCGAAAAGCGACGCTTCGACGTGTTTGCCGGGAATCAAAACACAGCAAAAGTGCTCGACGCGCTTTTGCGAAACAAAACAGATGTCGTTGTCTATGGCGTGGTCACTGAGGTATGCGTCGATCAGGCAATCGCTGGTCTTAAGGACCGGTCTGTACAACTGCATGTGCCGATTGATGCGATTGCCGCTTTACATGAGGAACGCTGTCAGGCAGCCCTAGAAAAGTGGAGACGCTGGGGCGTACGACTCGCAATGGTAGAACAAATAGTGACAGAACTTGCAGGTCGAGCGCCTGCAGGGACGCAATAAATTTGTTCTGCTTGACTGCTTTTTAGGCTTTCTCTTATGACAACACTTTTCAGGATTGCCGAGCCTGCTGACGCCGAGACGCTTATGCAGTTCATGCAGGAGTATTGCGCGGTTGATCGTCTCCCCTTTGAAGAAAAAAATCGTCACAGAACTGTAACGCAATTCATGCAGAACTCTCAGTTAGGAAGGCTTTGGGTCATTTGCGCTGGAGAAGAACCGATTGGCTATCTTGCCTTAACCCTGGGCTATAGTTTCGAGTTCGGCGGTTACGATGCTTTTATCGATGAACTATACATCCGCACAGACTATCGAGGCCGCGGCGTTGGGACGCTTGCCTTGCAGGTTGCTGAAAACGCCTGCCGCGCCTTACAAGTGCGCGCTCTGCACCTTGAAGTTGACCGTGAAAATGTGAGCGCCCAAGGGTTGTACCGCAAAGTTGGTTTTGTTAAACATGATCGCTATCTGCTGACGAAACGCATTGCTCCAGGCGAATAATTTTTTCCCTTGACTTATCTTCTTCTCCTTTTTGTGACCTTCGTTTGGGCCGGGAATTATCCTGCCGGGAAAATCGCACTTGGTGTGATCGACCCAATGTCATTGATCGCGTTTCGGACAGTGATTGGCGCTGTGCTTCTCACCTGGATGGTGCGCAGGTCGCACCCCAACTGGAAGACGGCGCTGTTCGAAGATCTCTTCAGCACGGCTATTCTCAGCGTGACAGGCGTCGCTGCATCCGGCTTACTGTTCTACTTTGGACTAAAGTATACGACTGCGTCCAATGCCGGCATCATTTCAGCGTCCACTCCGATTTGGGTGACGCTGCTCTCATGGATTTTTCTTGCGGAACGCTCGCGGCTGATAAATGTCTGTGGAGTGGTATTGTCGTTTACTGGGCTAGTGGCGATCGTGTGTCAGGGGTCTCTCTCCGTCTTGTTGAATCGTTCGTTCAATGTGGGAGATCTCTTTATCCTGATTGGTCAGCTGAATTGGGCTATTTACACTGTATACGGTCGAAAAGTCATGGAGCGACGACCAGCGACACTGGCCACAGCGAGCGCCTACCTTATGGGCGCCGTCATTCTCTTACCGCTAGCATTTTTGGGGTCGCTGACCCATATGCTGCAACAGTTTTCTCTCTCCGTTTTCCTTGCCGCAACCTATCTGTGCATTCTCTCTCCTCTATCAAATCTGTGGTACTCGAACGCCCTCGCCGTCGTTAGTCCCCACCGCGCCGCTGTGTTTATGAATCTCATGCCGATCATAGTCCTCGTGTTTTCCGCGGCAGTCTTACATGAACATATTTCTGCTGCACAGATTACTGGGACGATGATGGTGATTGGCGGGGTAATTCTAACAACACGATTTTGAGAGGCGAGAAACTACTCCGTCGACCTGATTATGGGGAGATTAGGGATTGGCGACATAGGCTCTTCCAGATTGAACGCTTGACGTTCTTGTGTCTCTTCTTGTCCAGTAGCGTCACGCCACGAAGCAATACTATCGTATGTCTTCACGCCCCAGCGAATAGAGAACGGATCCCCTTGGTAGACATTATCATTAAAGAGCAGTCCCTGTGCACATCGGAGTTGTTCTGTCGTGATAATCACCAAAGAGGCCCCGGACGAAGCGGTCAAGTTATTCTCGGTGATCTGTATATTTTCTGCGCACAGAGAGGGCTTGGTCCAGTTCGTAATCATAATTGCGGAAACATACGTGCTCAAAACCGGACTCATCGTAACGGTATTGTTGCGAATAATTGCATTGCGCACGCGTCCCCACACGAGAATTCCCCCATACGTGAGTTTACGACCGT
>JACXTT010006604.1_pt1 | contig 16533 bp, 13 predicted proteins | sample 9270951 | NCBI WGS metagenome assembly JACXTT01 (sample SAMN15532306, study PRJNA645909) | rock metagenome | isolation source: weathered quartz diorite | place: Puerto Rico | collected 2017-06-21 | reverse complement strand
TTTTCTAAACCACCGGGTTGGTAAGGGCGCCGTTCGGGGCGCCGCCCCCTGCGCGGTTCCCTTTTCCATCCCCGTTGCCGAGGCCGCCGTTCCCGTTTCCATTGCCGCCCTTCCCGTTTCCATTGCCGCCGCCGGTTCCGCCACCGCTGGTGGTGGTTCCACCGCCATCGGTGATCGGTGAAGTGGTCGTAGGCGGCGAGCTGGTCGAGGGCAGCGCAAGAATCGTCCATGTAAACGACTGCGACGCGGAAAGGCCGGCGGTGTTCGTCACTTTTGCCGTGACGTTATACACACCTATTGTCGTGGGTATGCCGGAGATGAGGCCTGTCTTTGCCGCTACCGAGAGTCCTGGCGGAAGGCCGCTTGCGGAATAGGTCAACGCAAGCCCCTGAGGATCCGTTGCAACCAGCTGCAGGATGACGGACGCTGACCCCACCGTGGTCGACGTGCTGCCTGGATTCTGCAACGCCGGAGGCAGCGCACTCGGGGCCGGGGCCGGCCGTGTCCACGAAACTTCTTGAGAGAGCGGACTTCGTTCGCCTGTGGCTGAATACGCCTGGACCGCAAAGTAGTACGCCGACATCGAATCCGGCACGTTAATTACCGCGGACGTTGCGCCGCCGACGTCAACGCTCCCGGCATAGTTCCCCGGCTGGGCGCCATAGTGCACGAAATAGCCAATCGTGACGCTGTCGGTGGCCTGGTCCCACATCAGGGTGACGCTCGTCGCCGCCTCGGCGGCAACAGGAACCAGCAGCGAGAAGGCTACGGCAGTCACAACAACACACGCCCACGTGCGCAGCGTGGACGCGCGGGCGAAGCGCAGATTCTTGTTGTTCATTGGCAGGTTGACCACGCGGGGATGCGACGCGAATCGCAACGCGTTTGCCACTCACACGATGTCGAGTGCGATTGCCCGTAACGTTGCTCACACAACGCTTTATGCGGAACGCATCGACTGAGCGAGGCGCGGAGAGCGCATCTGGCGATCGCGAATCTCGCGGACCGCTTACGGTTGCGTAACGCCGATCGGCGGCAGAGACTGTTTCACCCGAGCCCGCGTGACACTTACGGCGAGCACTCATCCGAATCGCGATTGAGAGGGGGCAGTGAGCCGAGGGCGTGCGCGGCTGACACGCTCGCGGTCAACGTTGTAATCGATGGTGCTTGCGCCATCGGCGTCGTGGCGCCCACCACATTCGGCTGCGGGCTCGAGGCGCGCGTTACGTTCGGGCCCGCTGAGGTCGTAATTCAGGGAGTTTTCGAGGTCAGCGTATCGGCGCTGCACCGTGCGGCATCTGCATCATGCCGCCCTGCCTCATCATCGTGCTCATCCGCTTGTGCATCGCGGCCAGTTCGGTCACCACTGCTGCGATGCGATCGACTTTGTCCGTTCGCTGCGTTCATCTGTGCGACGAGCGCGTCGAGCTTCTTCTGCGGCGTTCGCGTGCCGGACGCGGCGTTCGCGTGCGTCGGTGCCGGCCGCGTGCGCTTCGGCCGATCGACTACCGCGAGATTCTTCGCAGTCGGGACCGGAATAATTCTCTGCGCGTCCAACCCGTGAGACTCTGAATCAGATGGAAACGCACCGGGAGCGTGATGTCGTCTGCGGGATGGTGGTCGATCCCGCGAAGGCGGCAGGTACAAGCGAGTACGACGGGAAGACGTACTACTTCTGCGGCAAGGGATGTAAAGCCAAATTCGACGCCAATCCCACGCGCTATGTGACACCGGAAGATCAGAGAACCCCGCGGATCCCTGATCCCGGATCCCAGATCCCGACTGCATCCACCAAGTGGACCTGCCCCATGCACCCGGAGATCATCCGCGACGCGCCGGGTTCGTGCCCGATCTGCGGCATGGCGCTCGAGCCGTTGACGATCACGGCCGAAGAGCCCGAGAACGAGGAGCTCCGCGACATGACGCGGCGCTTCTGGGTCGGCGCCGCGCTCACGATTCCAACGCTCGCGATCGGCATGGCCGATTTGATTCCCGGCAGGCCGATTGAGCGCGTGCTGTCGCCGGCGGCCGCAATGTGGGCGCAGCTCGTGCTGGCGACACCCGTCGTGCTCTGGGGCGGCTGGCCCTTCTTCCAGCGAGGCTGGCAGTCGATCGTCAATCGCAGCCTGAACATGTTCACGCTGATCGCGCTTGGCGTTGGCGTCGCCTATCTCTACAGCGTGATCGCCACGCTGGCGCCAGGCTTGTTCCCGCCGTCGTTCCGGAATGAGAGCGGCACGGTCGGCGTCTACTTCGAGGCCGCGGCCGTCATCGTCACGCTGGTGCTGCTCGGACAGGTGATGGAGTTGCGCGCGCGCAGCCACACGGGCGCGGCGATACGCGCGCTGCTCGGCCTGGCGCCGAAAACTGCGCGGCGAATGCGCCGAGACGGCAGGGAAGAGGATGTGCCACTCGAGCACGTGCATCCTGGCGATCGGCTGCGTGTGCGGCCGGGCGAGAAGGTGCCCGTTGACGGTGTTGTCGTGGAGGGAAAGAGTTCGGTAGACGAATCGATGGTGACCGGCGAGTCGATTCCCGTCGAGAAGGGTCCCGACGATCGCGTGATTGGCGCCACGGTCAATGGCACCGGCTCGTTCATCATGCGAGCCGAGCGCGTCGGCAGCGACACGCTGCTGGCGCAGATCGTCAACATGGTCGCTCGGGCGCAGCGAAGCCGGGCGCCCATCCAGAGACTCGCCGACGTGGTGTCGGGATACTTCGTGCCGATTGTCGTCGCGGTAGCGATCGTCACCGCAATCGTGTGGGCCGTGGTTGGCCCCGAGCCACGCATGGCTCACGCCATCGTCAATGCTGTCGCGGTTCTGATCATCGCGTGTCCGTGCGCGCTCGGTCTCGCGACGCCGATGTCCATCATGGTTGCAACAGGCAAGGGCGCGACGATGGGGGTGCTGTTCAGGGATGCGGAAGCGATCGAGGTGATGCGCAAGGTGGATACGCTCGTGATCGACAAGACCGGGACGCTGACGGTCGGAAGGCCGAAGCTGATGTCGGTGAAGACAGCGGCGGGCGTTGACGAATCGCAACTCTTGCGCGTTGCGGCTACGCTCGAAGCGGCAAGTGAGCATCCGCTTGCCGCGGCGATTGTCAAGGGCGCGAGCGAACACGGGGTCTCGCCTGCGAAGGCGGAGCAGTTTGACTCCGTCACCGGCAAGGGAGTCAAAGGACGCGTAGACGGCCATGCGGTGGCGCTTGGCAACGATCGCTTGATGGACGACGACGGTATCGCCACGGCGGAGTTCGCGAAGACCGCCGACGAATTACGCAACCTCGGACAGACCGTCATGTTTGTCGCCGTCGATCGTCGGGTGGTCGGTCTTATTGGAGTCGCCGATCCGATCAAGGAGACAACAGCGGACGCAATCCGGCAGCTGCACGGCGACGGCGTCCGCCTGGTGATGCTCACCGGCGACAACCGCACGACGGCGGAGGCGGTTGCCCGGCAGCTGAGCATCGACGATGTGATTCCCGAAGTGCTACCGGATCAAAAGGTGGAAGTGGTGAAACGTCTGCAACAGGAGGGGCGGTTCGTCGCGATGGCCGGCGACGGCATCAACGACGCGCCGGCGCTGGCGCAGGCGCAGGTGGGGATCGCGATGGGCACCGGGACTGACGTCGCAATGGAAAGCGCCGGCGTGACCTTGATCAGAGGCGATCTGCGCGGGATTGTTCGCGCCCGCGTTCTCAGCCGCGCGACGATGGGGAACATCAAACAGAATCTGTTCTTCGCGTTTGTCTACAACTCGCTTGGCGTCCCAATCGCGGCGGGTGTGCTGTATCCGTTCTTCGGATTGTTGTTGAGCCCCATGATCGCCGCCGCCGCCATGAGTTTCAGTTCGGTCTCGGTGATTGCGAACGCGCTACGCCTGCGACGCCTCGCGACATAGCGAAACGGTCTGCGTTCAGCCCTGGATGCAACCTAGGGAACGACACGGAAAGCGGCGAGCGTCCTGTTCGTACCCGCTTCGATCTCCACCACATAATCGCCTGGCGCCAGCGGCGCAAGCGCGAGGTCCGCTGAAAGCCATCGCGAATTGTCTGGATCATTCCGCACCGCTGCCGAAACGGGGATTGCTATCGGAGAACCAGCTCGATCGAGCAGCCGCGCCGTAACGGTCCCAGCACCGGGCGACGGAACGTCGACGCGCAAACGATCGCTGCGCCGGAACCGCAGATCGGCCGTCGGCACGTCGCGATTCGCGGTGGCCAAGCCGCGCCGGAAGAAGATGGCGCCGGTAGGCTGCGGGAGTGGCGCAACGGCGATGCGCACGACATCGGTCGACGGAGCCGTGGCACGAGCGCCTTTCGTGCGGAATTGGAGCTGGTAATCCCCAGCCAGAAGTGTTTGCGACGTCAACGTTAGGCGCGCAGTGTTCGCTCCCGCGAGCACGTCCGCGTGTGCGGTGGCGATGGTTCTGCCTGACGTATCGATGAGCATCGCGTCGGCCTGGCCGCCGTTTGCCCACTCCTCCTGCGCGCTGCGTCCGACTTCGGCGACGGCCCAGACGGTTGCAACGTTCGACGGCGTCCAGCCGGCGGTGACGTGTATCCGCATCGGCAACTCGCGTCCTGCCGTACTCAGCGACGCCAGCGCAGCATCGATGGCGCGCAGATTTGCCGCAGCCGCCGGTGCAAGAGTCGGTGGCGCCGCGATCGCCGCCGCCGCAGCTTCGGTTGCCGCGCGGTAGCCGCGTCGCGCCCGAATCTGCACTCCTGGGCGCTTCACCCGAACTGTAATGGCATGAAACCGGCCGTCCAGTCTGCCGGACGAGTAATACCCGAGCAGGTAATAGGAACTCAGGTCGTCGGTGATGCGCTGCAGGCCTCGCCCGAGATCGTTGGTGTTGACGACCGCGATGCCGTCGGTGGCCTCGGCTAACGTCCGCAGCGATGTATTGCGTGCGTCCAAACGTGCTCGATCTTCGGACGGCGAAATCGTGGGATTCGCGTTGGGGCCAATGCCGACGCCCGCGGCCGGCACGATCGCCTCGTCGAACACCGCGAGGCCACGTGGATCAATCGGATAGAACGACGCATTCGCGCGGTTGGCTTCGTCCAACAACGAGCGGAATTGCAGCGCGTCATCGAGCTGTGACAACGCAAACCGGTCACGCTCGCAATCCGCGGGCGCCGTGCGGCCCGACGAATCGGGTGGTCGCGTCGTCAGCGTGCCGGTCCCAGGATTGACGCCAACCACGGGCCCAGTGGGCACTTGCCCATCGATGGGACGAGCCAGCGCGGTATTGGGGCCGTACAGGCGCCAGCCATCAGTAATCGTGATGATCGCTTTCCGTTCCTCGCGGACGCCGCCGAGAAAACGGACAAGATCCTCCAGCGCCTCGAGCGTCTGCTTCTCCCGCCGCCGCAGAATCATCTCCTGCGCGATGCCCCGATCGGGCGCGATCGTTTCTCCCGGACGCGGGATGCCAGGGTAGCAGGCTGCGTACTGGTCGTCGATCGGGTTCGTGAAGTCGGCTCGATCTCTTTCACCCCACCAATACCGGGACAGGAATCCTTCGATCGTCGTGGTTCTTCGTGCAAAGGTGATGTCGCGCGCCGACATTTCGGGCCTCATGACAGCGATGAGATCGGCCTGTCCAATCAGACGGTCGAGCGCTTCGATGAGCGGCGTCCGAATCGCGCGCGAAGCCACCATTTCGACGTGAGCGACATCGAGGAACAACACGAATACGCGCGCACGCGGGTCGAGCGCCGCCTGCCGTGATTCAGCAACAGTGTTAGGTTCGCGCCGCGTATCCTGCGGACCGGCGCTGCGGATGACGACGTGCTCGAACTGTTCGATTCGTTGCGGGACTTTGTCCTCGAGGATCTCGAAATCCGCGCTCGCGAGGTCGGTAACCGGCGCGCCGTTGCGTGTCGGATACACGTCCACGCGGACGTAATTCGCTTCCGTGCGGAAAGTTGGACGCGCAGATTGATCCTGGGCGCGCGATCTCGTGCCGCTCGAGAGAAGCAGCGAACAAATGGCGACGCAGCAGACCGAACGCAAGGCAGAGGTCATTGGTGCTCGTTCGGCAGGTATGGCGCGATCAGTATATGGCAGCGGTTATCATGCGGTTCGTGCCAGGCTGCTGCCGCTCCGGCGTCTGCGAAGAAATGTTCAAGCCGCGCAAGGCGCGCCAAACTCTGCGCCGCTATCGCAAAAAGGGGCTCGATACCCTCGAGGTCGAGATGGTGGTGAGCGCGTCCGCGCAACCACTCGCCGGCGCCCGAGTTCTTGAAATTGGAGGCGGCGTCGGCACGATTCAGGCCGAGTTGCTCGCTGCGGGGGCGACCACGGGAGAGGTTGTCGAACTCGTTTCGGCCTACGAACCGTACGCGCGCGAGCTCGCGCGAGAGAAGGGCATTCAAGATCGGAGCACGTTTCGAGTCGCGGACATCCTCGAGCATCCCGAGGCGGTGGCGCCCGCCGATATCGTCATCCTGAATCGGGTCGTGTGCTGCTCGCCGGAAGGCGTTCGACTGACCGCGGTCGCCGCGAAGCTCACCGGGCGCATGCTGCTGGTGATCTATCCACGTGATCGTGCGGTGGTGCGGCTCGTCATGCGCTTTATGAACGGCGTGTTCTCCTTGATGGGCCGATCGTTTCGCGCATTCCTGCATGCGCCGTCATCGCTGTATGCGGCCGCGCAGGACGAAGGCCTGTCGGTCTCCGAACCGAGCCGTACCTTCGCGTGGGAATTCACGGCGTTTCGACGCATCCGCTGATTGCCGGGCGGCCCCGAACAGAAAGGCCTTGACAGCGGCTCGCGTAATTCAAGTAATCTATTGATTACTTGACTAAGCCCGACACCGACCACCGTCACTTCAAAGACCGCCTGTACGGCCACTTTGCCCAGCTGGGGAAGGCGCTGGCGAGTCCCGTCCGCGTCGAATTCCTTGAACTGCTGGCTCAAAGTGAACGAACCGTCGAATCGCTCGCCGACGAAACCGCCGTATCCCTGGCAAACGCCTCGCAGCATCTTCAGGCACTGCGGCATGCGGGCCTCGTCGATAGCCGCAAAGAGGGATTGTTCGTCCGATACCGTCTGGCGGACCACGCGGTGGTCGAGCTCTGCGTCGCGTTGCGAAACGTGGCCGAACGGCGCAACGCGGAGCTCCATCGGCTGGTTCGCGAGCATTTTGCCGAGCGCTCCGATGCCGAAGCCGTCGCGATGGCCGATTTGCTGAAGCGCGCCCGTTCAAAGGACATCGTCATCCTCGACACACGACCGGCAAACGAATATGCAGCGGGACACATCGCCGGAGCCATTTCCGTTCCCGTGGATGAATTGCAACGAAGACTGAAGGACCTGCCCAAAAACAAGGACTACGTCGCGTACTGCCGCGGCCCGTACTGTGTCTACGCAGACCGCGCCGTCGACATGCTGCGTGCGAACGGACGCCGTGCGCGCCGGCTGCTCGAAGGCTTTCCCGAGTGGCGCATGGCGGGATTCCCGATCGAGTCCGGTGCTGCGGAAGGGTCGCGCGCATAACCGCTGTTACACACACGAGGAGGATTTCGATGATCGTCACCAGTGTTGATCGCGCGGCACTCGAAGCCAAAGTGAAGAGCATGTACTCGGAGGTCGCGGCGAATCCGCATGGCGAGTTTCACTTCGAGATGGGGCGAGCTATGGCGGAACGTCTCGGGTATCCGTCTGCGGACCTTGATCGCATCCCCGCCGATGCCATCGATTCGTTTGCGGGTGTTGGCCATTTCTTTCACCTCGCCGATCTGAAGGCCGGAGAAACCGTTGTGGACCTCGGAAGTGGCTCCGGGATGGACAGCTTCATCGCCGCAATCAAGGTCGGTCCCATGGGCCGCGTCATCGGCGTCGATATGACGGACGCGCAGCTCTCGAAGGCGCAACGCCTTGCCACGACGCACAAGGTGACGAACGTGACGTACCGGAAAGCCTACATCGAGGACACTGGTCTTGATGGGTCCTTGTGTGACTGCGTGATCTCGAACGGCGTCATCAATCTGGCCGCAGACAAGACGCGCGTGTTCTCCGAAGCCGCTCGACTGCTGAAGCGCGGCGGTCGCCTGGCCATTGCTGACATCGTTACAGCGATGCCTCTGCCGGACAACGTCGTCTGCAACGCGGACTTGTGGGCGGCCTGTATCGGCGGTGCGGCCCAACAAGACGGCTATCGCGCGGCAATCGAGGCCGCTGGATTCGACATTGTTCGTGTCGAAGACAACGCCGGATATCACTTCATTTCCGAGCGTGCGCGGAAAGCGACCGCGAAGTGGGGCGTCAAGAGCGTGTCCATCCTGGCACGCCGCATCTGAAGAGACAGACAGCGGGGTGAGACGTCATGATTTTTCGTCCCTTTTACTACTATGACCTCGGATGTGCTGCATACCTGCTCGGGTGCGGCACCCTCGGCAAATGCGCGATCGTCGATGCGCGCACTGACGATGTCCGTGCCTACAAGGCATTCGCGGAAAGCAAAGGGATGCGGATCACCCACGTGATCGACACCCACGTGCATGCGGATCATCGTTCAGGGGGACGTGAGGTGGCCGCGCTGGTTGGCGCCGATTACTGTCTCCACGAGTCCGCCGACGTCGCGTTTCCCTTCACACGGCTTCGCAACAACGAAGAAGTCGAGCTTGGGAACACGCGTCTGCGCGTGCTGCACACGCCGGGACACTCACCTGAAAGCATCTGTTTGCTCGGTACGGACCTCCGGCGCGGCACCGATCCATGGTTCCTGCTGACAGGCGACACGCTGTTTGTCGGCGCGGTCGGCCGCCCCGATCTTCCGGGAGGCGCGCGGGAAAATGCGGCTCAGCTGTACGCGAGCATTCACGACAAGCTCCTGGCATTACCGGACGACATCGAAATCTATCCGGGACATTTTTCCGGATCGGTCTGCGGCGCCGGACTGAGCGGAAAGCCAATGAGCACGCTCGCGTTCGAACGGCGATGGAATCCCATGCTCGCCATGGATCGTGATGCATTCGTCAACGCGCTGGCGGACGTGCCGCCGAAACCGGCTGCGATGGAGGACATTCTCGCCGCCAACCGCGGGCGGTCGCGAAAGGAGACGACCGTCTGAGCGTCCGTCTCGGTCTGCGAGAGAACATCGGACAATTCGCGCTGCTGGTCGTCGTCAACGCCTTTGTCGGGGCGATGGTCGGCATGGAGCGAAGCATCCTGCCAGCAATCGCACAAGCCGACTTCCAGCTGGCCGCGCGCGCCGCCGTCCTCTCCTTCATCGTTGTGTTCGGCCTAACGAAGGCGTCCACCAACTACTTTGCGGGGCGCCTGTCGGAGCGCTTCGGCCGCAAGCTCGTGCTCGTTGGCGGCTGGCTGGTTGCTGCGCCGGTGCCGTTCCTGCTGATGTGGGCGCCTACCTGGAACTGGATTCTGTTCGCCAATGCACTGCTGGGTGTGAGTCAGGGTCTCACATGGTCGACGACGGTGATCATGAAGATCGATCTGGTCGGCGCGAAACATCGCGGCCTCGCGATGGGATTCAACGAATTTTCGGGGTACGCGGCGGTGGCGCTGAGCACGCTCGGCAGCGGCTGGCTCGCGGGACGGTATGGCCTTCGTCCCGAGCCGTTCATGCCCGGAGTCCTCTTCGTCGTGATTGGCCTTGGGCTGTCAGCGATTCTGGTGCGTGACACTACGGATCATGTCTCGCACGAATCCGCGCTGCGCGCGGACGCCAGCCGTGAACGCGCACTGACCCCGCGCGAGGTGTTCTGGCGGACGACACTGGTCGATCGCGACCTGTCGAGCGTCAGCCAGGCGGGTCTGGTGAATAACCTGAACGACGGAATGGCATGGGGTCTTTTTCCGCTGTTTTTTGCGACTGCAGGTCTTGACGTGACGGACATCGCGACGCTCGCTGCGATATATCCGGCGACGTGGAGCGTCGTGCAGCTGTTCACCGGTGCGCTCTCGGACCGGCTCGGACGCAAGGGATTCATCGTCGGCGGAATGTGGTGCCAGGCGGCTGGCATCGCCGCCACTGCAGCTGGCCACCAGTTCGTCGTCTTCGCGATTGCGGCGGTGCTCCTCGGGATCGGCACCGCAATGGTGTATCCGACGCTGCTGGCGGCGATCGGTGACGTGGCGCGACCATCCTGGCGCGCCTCGGCCGTAGGCGTGTACCGGCTCTGGCGCGACCTCGGGTATGCGATCGGTGCGCTGCTGGCCGGCGTCACCGCAGATGCATTTGGACTGGAAGCGGCGATATGGCTGATTGGCCTGCTGACGTTTGCTTCCGGTGTCGTCGTGGTCGTGCGAATGAGTGAAACGATGCATGGCCCGTCCGGGCCACGCCTATACCCGGTCTAGAAAATGACCCGTTCGTGGGACGCGCTCGTATCCCTCGCAGTGCGAGAGTTCGCTCCACTTTCGCGACAAAAGAATTCGCTGCACTTTTCCATAAGAAGGAGATCCGCTCATGTTGCAGACGCTCAATCCAAACAAGGCGCTCTGGGAAAAGGGAGACTTCACGCGTATCGCCGGCAGCATGCGCGGAAGCGGTGAGGCGCTCGTGAACAGCATCGGCGTACGCCGGGGGATAAAGGTGCTCGATCTGGGATGCGGCGACGGGACGACAGCCGTGCCCGAGGCGCGCCTGGGTGCTGACGTCCTCGGCGTGGATATCGCCGCCAATCTCGTCGAGGCCGGTCGTCAGCGCGCGGCGGCCGAGGGGCTATCGAATTGCCGCTTCCAGGAAGGCGACGCCACCAACCTCGAGGGTCTCTCCGATCGCAGCTTCGATCTCGTCGTCAGCATTTTCGGCGCGATGTTCGCGCCCAAGCCATTTGATGTCGCCAAGGAGATGGTGCGCGTCACCAGGCCGGGAGGCCGCATCGTCATGGGCAACTGGATCCCGAACGACCCGACACTGGTTGCCCAGATCCTCAAGATCAGCTCCGCGTATTCACCGCCTCCGCCCGAGGGGTTTGTGAGCCCGATGACGTGGGGCGTCGAGAGTCACGTCATAGAGCGATTCGAAAAAGCAGGCATCGTCAAGGAAAACGTCTCATTCGCCCGCGACACCTATACGTTCGAGTACCCCGGCACACCCAAATCGTTCGTGGCGGAGTTCCGTCAGTTTTACGGTCCTACGATGAATGCATTCGACGCGGCAGGGAAGAACGGCCGGGCAGAGGAACTGCAGCAGGAACTCGAGAATCTGTTCGAGGCGCAGAACAAGGCTTCGCGCCCCGATTCGACAAAGATTCCCGCGACGTTTCTGCGCGTAACCGTTTCTGTCTGACTCCTCGGGCGGCTTTCACCGCACCGCGCGAGTGGAAGCCGCCCTCTATGCGCACCGACGCCGCACGATCTCGGTGCGCTTTTGCTTGAAAGCGGCGACCCATTCCTCAGTCGTCGCGAATCCCGATGAAGGATGGCTCGGATTACGCGGACGCAGGTGGACTCGCGCCGCTTCGAACAGGTCGCGAATCTGACGATCCGACAACTGCCCGAGGAGAGCGGCGAGGAATCGCCGTCCGTCTTCACTGATGCGCGGATCGTCAAGGGTACCGGTGAATGACTTCGGCAAGTTGCCGGTGCATCCGGTCGGATCCTTCCACACCGGTGTTCGACGCCACGCGACAAGGTTGACGCTGCCTGTATCGGTGGCGTTGGTGCGGTTTGCGCGGCCAAATGTCAGGCCCACGTCGTTCATCATCAAGAATGGCGACCCACACGACTCAGGCGTGCGCGCACGTCCTGACGGCAGGCACACGATGCGTTGCTGCTCCGGCTTGCTATCGGTGTGTTGAAGGAAGACCGCGAGCAATTTGAGTGCGTCCCGGTGGGCTCGGGGCGCTCCCCCTGCGGCCGCGTTCAACGCATCGAGTTCGGTCCACGACCATCCGCCGCCGTCCTTGCGCGGCCACTCCGCACCCGGCATCTTGCGCTCGATTACCGCCGGATCGAATCGACTATCTCCGTTGGGCAGCCGAGTTCCCCCGAATTGGTATGGGCAGCCACGACAGACGACGTTGACCGGGTACATGCGATCGGCCCCGAAGCCGAGGGACCAGAGCAACCGAGTGGCGAGAACTTCTCCGTACACTTCGCCATTCGCACCACCGAACTTGACTTTGACTTCGTCGTCTCTGCCAATCACGCACGCGAACTTCGGAGATGTTCCGTTGAGCTGCTTTTCGTGATACGAACAGGCGACGGTCGCACCGAATCGGAACGCGCCGGGCTGTTGGGGCCCTGCCTTCAGGTCCATGGCCCGCACGTTTGTCTGACGCCAAACGCGAGCGCGACTGAAAACGGCGGTTCGCGCTGCGGCTTGTTCGGGACTGATACGCGCGCCAAACGTCGCGCATGCGATGGTTCCGCAGGCTACGACGACAATCGAGACGACCCAGGCGCATGCGGAAAAGCTCATGCTCGGACCCATGCAACAACTCGTCCGCTCGGGCGTTGCGAGCTGAACTATTTGTTTTGAGACGACCGCTCGATCCGAAAATCGTCAATGCGCTCGCGGGCAGACGCTATAGTGTTCGGCGACGGAGGTAAACCCCAGCGCGGTGATGTTGGCTGTTTTCTTTGTCCTGCTTGCCCAATTCGCGCAGAGCACCACCGGCGAGCTGCGCCTGACCGTCAGCGATCAGGGAGGCCTGCCGCTCCGGTCGCAAGTCGCACTGGTGAGCGAGGCCAATCAGGTCGCGCAAACCCTCGAAACTGGCACCGACGGTCTGTTGATCGAGAAACGTCTGCCCTTTGGGCGCTATCGCCTCGAGGTCACACGCATGGGCTTCGCGACGTATGCGGCGCTGTTGGATATCGAGTCGGCAGTGCCAACGGAATACCACGTCACGCTGACGCTGGCGCCGGTTCAGACCCAGGTGACCGTCACACCCGATGCGACACTGCTCGACAGTCGACAGACGAGCGCGGTGAACCGCATTGGGACCGACACGTTGCAGCGCAGAATCAGCGCGCTGCCGGGCCGATCGCTGTCGGACATCGTCAACACCCAGCCGGGATGGCTGCTCGAGGCTAACGGCATCCTGCATCCCCGAGGTTCCGAATATCAGGTCCAGTATGTGATCGACGGTTTGCCCGTCACCGACAACCGCTCGCCCTCGTTTGCGCCAGAGCTCGATGCCAATGACGTGCACGCGATGAGCATCATCACCGGCGGATTTCCCCCGGAGTATGGCCGCAAGCTCGGTGGGGTGATCGAGGTCGTCACTGCGGGTGATCTCCGTCAGGGACTTCACGGGACCGCGGTGGCCTCGGCCGGCAGCTTTGGGACAGGAACCGGATCGGTGGCCACACAATACGGCTGGCAGCGCACGGTCGTCGGCCTGCTCGCCGGCATCGCCCATACCGACCGGTATCTCGACCCGCCTGTCGAGGAAAACTTCACCAACGCGGGAACCGGGTCGAATCTCGCCGCGCAATTCGAACGCGAATTCTCTCGTGCCGACCGGCTGGGTGCGACGGTGCGGCACGGTCGGACGCACTTCCTGGTGCCGAACGAGCGTGTACAGGAAGAAGCAGGGCAGCGGCAGGATCGCACAGCGCAGGAGACGTCCGCGCAGATGTCTTATCAGCATTTGTTCTCTGCGAATGTCGTCGGCGATCTCCGCGGGATGGCGCGAACGCTTGATGCACGCTTGTCTTCGAATGCGCTCTCGACCCCGATTGCCGCCGAGCAGGATCGCGGCTTTAGAGAGGGGTACGTCAAGGGGACCGTGACCGCTCACGCCGGCGCCCACGAGTGGCGGGCAGGCATCGACGCCGACATCAGCAGCATTCGCGAGGCGTTTGACTACCGCATTTCAGATCCTTCCCAATTCGATCCGGGCACGCCGGTCTTGTTTGCGTTCTCGGACCAGCGGCCGGATCGTGAGCAGGCGGTCTTCGTCCAGGACCGAATTGCCGCTGGCCCGTGGACGGTCAACGCCGGCTTGCGGTGGGATCACTACAGGCTGCTGGTGGAGCAGAGTGCGTGGAGCCCGCGGCTGGGCGTCGCCTGGTCGTGGCCAGGCCGGGATCTTGTCCTGCGCGCGTCGTACGACCGCGCCTTCCAGACGCCGGCTGCTGAAAACCTCCTGCTCGCCGGTTCGCCGGCACTCGAGAGCGCGAACGACCAGGTGCTGCGCCTGCCGGTGCGGCCGTCGATCGGCAATTTTTTCGAACTTGGCTTGTCCAAACGCCTCTTCTCGACGTTTCGTCTGGATGTCGCGCACTACCGTCGCGAGATGACCAACTTCGCCGATGACGATCTGCTGCTCAACACCGGCGTCAGCTTTCCGATCGCGTTTCGACAGGCAGACATTCGAGGCACGGAGGTAAAGCTCGAGCTGCCGGCGTGGCGCGCAGTGGCCGGCTCGCTCAGCTACGCCAACATGGTCGGGACCGGTTCGTTACCGGTTACCGGAGGCCTGCTGTTTGGTGAGGACGCCACAACCGCCCTGACGTCCACAGATCGATTCCCGATTTCGCAGGACCAGCGGCACACCGTTCGTGGACGCCTGAACTATCAAGTGTCTCGACGCGCGTGGGTGGCTTTGGCCGGATCGTACGGGAGCGGCCTTCCAGTGGAATTCGTGGGTGACCTCGACGAGGCAGTCGCTCAGTACGGACGTCGCATCGTCGATCGAGTGGACTTCGAGGCCGGCCGGGTGCACCCCTCCGCTTCCATCGATGCTGCCGCGAGCTATCTTGTTTTCAATACGACGGGCGGACGTCGCCTTCGCGTGCAGGCTGACGTCCTCAACCTGGCGAACCGTCTGAACGTCATCAACTTTGCGGGTCTGTTCTCCGGTACTGCGGTTGGACCGTCTCGCAGCTTCGCCGTTCGTCTCCAGGCCGAATTCTAGCGATCACTTATTTCCGTGCCGCGCCTCGTTTCGCGATATCGGAGAGGTCGGGCATGTGAGTCACCAGCCCATTGTCCGGAGTGTTCTTCGAATAACCGGCCACCAACTGATCCTTGTATTCAGCGGGCGAGAAGTCGAACGGGTCTTTCGGGTCGTCGTCGACGAGCAGCAAATCAGCATCAACCATGGTGAGCTTCCCGAACCGAAGCGTGCCACCACGGTAGTACATGAAATTGCGGCTTGCGACTGGCGGAGTGATCGAACGGGTCGGCTTCTCTCCGCCAAACTGCTCGTACACGAGTCCATCGGCAATCCACGCTTTGGTCAGCTTCCCGCGAATTCGAGGCGGAGGCAACGCACGCTCCGGATCCAGCAGCAGGTCATCGCCACTGACCTGCATCGGTGATTCGGGACCTACTTTCAGCAATGACTTGATGTGGAGGCCAAACAAATCAAGCAGACCTTTCGGGATGATCCCCGCCGCCTTCATTGCTATGGGGTGCAGCCGAAGTTGTCCATCCGATGTCACATCCAGGGAAGCCCGCATGGTGAACGGAACGGACACACCTTTCTTCAGCGTGCCGGTTTGTTTGAGCTCGGCGCCTTCGATCTCAACTCTCATGTTCTTGATCGGTGCACTCGGGCCCGCGAAGAGAACGTTGTTCATCAGGTTGGTGAGACTGGCGGCAGTCATCGAGACACGTGCCGAATCGATCTCGATGACGTACGAGTTCACGTCATCGAATGTGGGCACCTTGCCAGGCGTCGCGCTTGCCAGCTGGCCCGTGAGGTGGAGAACGCGCAGCTCGACGCCGTGTCCTACGTGAAAGTTCACGTTCTCCATTCGCACCTGGACCCGATCCGACCCGCCGGCGAAGGACAATGCGGGCATCGCAAAGAGAAGCAGGAGTCCTCGAAGTTGACTCACGTTGTGAGGAGCATGCAAGCGAGCTTCCCGTAGCGGCTCTGTTATTAATGAGTTACGAGCTATGAATGTCTTACGCTCGTCGAAGAGCCGTTCTATCGGACGCCAAACACTCTCACCACAGTTCGATCCCTCGCGAATACTGAATCTCTCGTCAAGACGCGCTGATTGGTCGTTCGCCACGAACGCTTGTGTGTATACGGATATATACGATTTAAGTCGAATTGATCCTCGATTTAGGGCGATGGTAGAGTCTGACGACGATGGTCCTGGCCCTTGCGCCGACTCATGTAGGGGCCCAAGCCTCGGCTCCCATCTCGCGAACAGGCGATGCGAGGTCGGCGACACTCATGATTTACGGGTGAACGCGCGGCCAGGTCCGTTCGGATGCTCACGTCACTCGAAGTGGTGCAACTTAAGTGAGAACACGTTATGACGCTCAGCGCCCGTAATCATCTGAAAGGGACCGTTGAATCGATCCAACACGGCGATGTGCTCTCTCACATCACGGTTCGTGTTGGCGACAGCATCATCGAGTCAGTCATCACGAGACGAAGCGCGGAGGACATGAAACTGAAGCTCGGTGATGCTGTGACCGCGGTGGTGAAGGCCACCGAAGTCATGATCGCGAAGCCTTGAAAATCGCAGTCCCCCATGAAGCCGAACCGGGTCGCCCAATTAAACTCAATCTGCCTTGCCGTCGTGTGCGCGTGCGCCGTCGGCGTATTGCCTGCCCGTGCGCAGACGGCCGCCG
>JACXTT010006603.1_pt1 | contig 16534 bp, 12 predicted proteins | sample 9270951 | NCBI WGS metagenome assembly JACXTT01 (sample SAMN15532306, study PRJNA645909) | rock metagenome | isolation source: weathered quartz diorite | place: Puerto Rico | collected 2017-06-21 | reverse complement strand
CCCTGGCGGGGGGTGGGGGAACGGGGAAAGGTCCGGAGGTGGGCGAAGCGGACGGTTATCGTCACGGTCCGGCAGGCGCGGAAGCCCTGGCGCTGCAAGCGCGCGAAGACCTCGGCCGCCAGCACACGCACTCGCTCCAGGATGAAGGCCGGCTCGAGCGTGTTGACCTCGAACGTCTCCTGCTCGCCGACCGACTTCGGCTCCCAGTCGTTCGACACCACGCTGTCGGAGACTCCGCGCGCCTTGGCGTGGAGATCCTCGCCCCAGCGTCCGAACCATTCGGCGAGCTGAGCGAGCTCGAGCGCGCGCAGGTCGCGCACGGTGCGGATGCCGCGCTCGTTCAACTCGGCCTCGGTCTTGGGACCGATGCCCGGGATCACGCGAATGCTCATCGGATCCAGAAATGCCTGAACCTCCTCCGGCAAGACCACCGTCAGACCGTCGGGTTTCTTGAAGTCCGACGCGACCTTCGCCACGAGCTTGTTGGGACCGAGGCCGACCGAGCACGTGAGTCCCTCGCGCTCGGCGATCTCGCGCTTGAGCGCTCGGGCGCGTTCCACGGCAGCCTCGAAGCTGGCCAACGACGACAGATCCAGATAGGCCTCGTCGATGCTCGCCTCCTCGAAGGCATCGCCGAAGGGCGCCAGGATGGCCATGACCCGCGTCGACATCTCGACGTAGAGCTTGCGGTTTCCGTGCGCGAAGACTACGGGCTCCTCGCCCCGGCGCCGCGCCGCCTCGGACAGCTTCCAGGCGCGCGAGATCGGCATGGCCGCGCGGATTCCGTAGCGCCGGGCGGCATAGCTGGCGGCCTCCACCACGCCGCGCCCCCGCCCCTCCTTGGGATCGGCGCCGACGACGACGGGCTTGTCGCGGAGCGCCGGATTGTGGTGAACCTCGACCGACGCGTAGAACGCGTCCATGTCCACGTGGGCGATGATCCGCACGGGCGAAGCGTACCTCAGGGCGGGCTAGTAGCGTGTCTGGGGAAGAGCGCGGGCTTCAGCCGCGCAATCCCGGGAGAGGCTCGGAGGGGGCCGTCGAAGCCCCCCGGCGATGAGCTAGTAGAGGTGGCAGGCGACGCTGTGCCCCGCAGAGAGCTCGATCAGCGGCGGTTCGTGCGTGGCGCAGCGAGGCATGACGAAAGGGCAACGCGGGTGGAAGCGGCAGCCTGCCGGCGGCTCGACGGCACTCGGCACTTCGCCTGTGAGAACGATCTCGTCCCGCGGCTCGTCCGGGTGCGACGGCAGCGAGGCGGCGAACAGCGCCTTCGTGTAGGGATGCAGCGCCCGGGTGCACAGCTCGAGACTCTCCGCCACCTCGACGAGCTTGCCCAGGTACATCACGGCCGTCTGCTGGCTCAGGTGCGCGACCGCCGCGAGATCGTGCGCGATGAACAGATAGCTCACTCCGAGCCGTTGCTGGATCTCCTCGAGCAGGCTGATGATGTGCGCGCGGATCGACACGTCGAGCGCCGAGACCGGCTCGTCGAGCACGACGAGGCGCGCGCTGGTCGAAAGCGCCCGGGCGATGGCAAGCCGCTGTCGCTGGCCACCGCTGAACTCGTGAGGAAACAGACGCGCGACGTCGGGCCGGAACCCCACCAGCTCCAGGAGCTGGGCCACGCGCGCTCGCACATCGGCCGAGGAGAGCCTTTCGTGTGCTTTGATCGGCTCACCGATGATGTCGCCCACACGCATACGAGGACTCAGCGAGCTGTACGGGTCCTGGAACACGACCTGGACCTTGCGCCGGTAGTCCTGCAGCTCCGGGCCCCGCAGCTCCCCGACGTTGCGCCCTTCGAATTCGATGGTGCCGGCCGTCGGCGACTCCGCCGCCAGCACCAGCTTGGACGTGGTCGTCTTGCCGCACCCGGACTCGCCGACCAGTCCGAGCGTCTCGCCGGCATTGATCGTGAAGGTGATCCCATCCACCGCCTTCACGTGTGCCCGTCTCGCGCCAAAGAACGAGCCGCCGATCGGGAAATACTTTTGAAGGTCGCGCACCTCGAGGAGCGGTTTACCCACCAGCGGCCTCGTCCCCGATGGGAAACCAGCACCGGACGTTTCCGTCACCATTGAGCTCCTGCTGCTGCGGTTCGTCGACCCGGCAGCGGTCCAATACTCGCTGGCACCGGGGATGAAAGCTGCAGCCTTTCGGGAGGTCCGACAGATCGGGCGGCTGGCCCGGAATGCCGTACAGCGGCTCCTTGACCCCGAGCTTAGGAATGGAGGCGAGCAGTGCCCTGGTATAGGGATGCCGAGGCCTGTAGAAGAGGCCCCGGACCGACTGCATCTCCACGATCTTTCCGGCGTACATCACCCCGACGCGATCGCACATCTTGGCCACGATCCCGAGATTGTGCGTGACGAAGATCAACGCGACGCCGGTCGCGCGCTGCAAGTCCTTCAGCAGATTCAGGTACTGGAGCTGGATGGTGACGTCGAGGTTTGTCGTCGGCTCGTCCGCGATGATGATCCGCGGACCGCCGGCCTGGGAGATCGCCCCGACGATGCGCTGCCGCATGCCGCCGCTCATCTGATGGGGGTAGTCCTTCATGCGCAGCTCGGGGGACGGAATTCGCACCGCGCTGAGAAGCTGTTTCACCCGTTGGCGCAGAGCCGGCCCCCGGAGCGATTGGTGATAGTAGGCGGGCTCGGCCACTTGGTCGTAAATCGAGAACAGTGGATCAAGCGACGCCATCGGATCTTGCAGGATCGTCGCGATGCGACGGCCGCGAATCCGGCGCATCTCCACCTGGCTCTTCGTGACCAGATCCTCGCCCTCGAGCTCGATCGCGCCACTCACGATTCGGGCGCTCGGCGAGAGCAGGCGCACGATCGAATGGCACGTCGTGGTCTTGCCGCAGCCGGATTCGCCGACGAGTCCGAACGTCTCTCCGGCGTCGACGGAGAAGCTGACGCCGTCCACCGCCTTCACGACGCGCGTGCCGCGGAAGCCGACGTAGTACGTGCGGAGATCGCGAACGTCGAGCAGCGGCGCCACGCCTATCCCTTGACCTCCCAGACCTCCCAGGGCCACGGGAAGGGCGCGTTGAGGGTGTCCCAGTAGCGCTGGACGGCGTCGCCCTCGGGAAGCACCTTTTGGGTGACGGCGTGCACGAACGGCTGAAGGTACAGCGGCACGAGATAGTACTCCTCGACGATCAGCCGCTGGATCTCCTTCGACAGGCGCTCTCGCTCGGCCGGATCAATGCTTGCCTCATGCCTGGCCCACAGCGACTCGATCTTCGGCTCGCAGATGTAAGAGGCTGCTCCCGCGCACACGGCGTAAAGCCTGATCAGCGCTTTTGCGCCGCCCGGTCGCGGGTCGATCCGCTGGACGATCGTGCGGTTGCCCGGAAAGCCCTTCCGACCTTTGCTCGTCTGCGCCATGTAAGCCGGTGCGTCCAGCATCTGCATCTTGGAACGCATCCCGACCGCGCGAAGATCGTTGAGGACGCGCTCGGCCATGTCGAAGTACGGCGCGAATGGAACGTACCATTCGAAGTCGAAACCGTTCGGGTACCCCGCCTCCGCCAGCAACAGCTTCGCTTTCGCCGGATCGTACGGCGGCACCGGCAACTCGGTCCCGTCTCCGCGCAGCGCGTCGCGGGTCTCGTGGCTGATCCAGTTGCCCCACGGCTTGCCGATTCCCTGGGTCTCCTGCCTCACCAGGAACTGTCGATTGATCGCGAGGCTGACCGCCTGGCGTACGCGCTTGTCGTGAAAGGGACTCGTGGGTTCGTTGTAGCCCGGGAACATGAGATGCCACGGCGAGGTGAAGTTGGGGTTCCAGCGCAGCCTGGAGTCCGCCATCACCCGCTGCAACAGCTTGCCGGTCATGCCGTAGGCGAGATCGAGCTCACCGGTCTCCAGACCGGCCATGCGTCCCGCGAGGTCCCGGATGCTCCTGACGTTGATCGCCCTGACGCCCGGAGGCCGGCGCCAGTACTCGTCCCAGGCTTCGACCGACACGCGCACGCCCGCGTCCTGGCCGGCGAATTTGAAGGGGCCCGCGCCCATCGGGCGCGCGTTGAAGGCCTCCTTGCCGACGCGCTCGTAATAGTGCCTGGGCACGACCCAGCCGGCGCCACTGCCACTGCCGTTATAGAGATCGATGAAATCGACGAACGGGCTCTTGAAGTGGAAGATGATGGTGCGGTCGTCGACGATCTCGATGCGGTCGAGCTTGTCCTGCAAGACCTTGAAGTTGAGCCCCCGATAGTTCTCGTACGTCCACTTGACGTCCGCGGTCGTGAGCGCGTGGCCGTCCTGAAACCGGAGGCCAGGCCGCAGACGGAAGGCCGCCCGCGTGAAGTCGGCGCTCACTTCGGCGTGGTCGGCCAGGCTGTAGGTGATCTCCCCTTGTGGCATCGGCTTGATGAGCGCGTCGTGGATCAGATAGTAGAACTGGTGCGCCGCCCCGTAGTATCCGAGCGGATCGAGCCAGCCCGGGTCGATGCCGAAGTGCAGGCCGATGTTCAACGTCCCCTTGGGCTTTCCCTTGCCCGGCTCGATCTTGGCGTCCTTGATGTCGAGCTTTGCGAGTGGCCCCGAGAGAATCGGCCTGGGGGAGGACGGCACGCTCTGGCCCCAGGCGACATTGCACGTCGCCAATACCGAGAGGAGCACGAGGACGTTCTTCGGCATGATGGCCCCCTAGCGGTTGCGCAACTGCGGGTCCAGGCGCACCCGTAGCCAATCCCCGAGCATGTTGGCCGAGAGCACGAGCAGCGTGATGCAGAGACCCGGGAAGATCTCGAGCCACCACCGCCCTTCCATCAACGATTCCCGCTCCTGCGCCATCATGAGACCCCACGACGGCTCCGGCGGCGGGACGCCGACGCCCAGAAAGCTCAGCGACGCCTCGATGATCACGGCGACGCCGACCTGCAGACTGAACAGCACCATCACCGTGTTCATCACGTTCGGGATCAGGTGCCGCCAGATGATCGTGGGCTTGCCGATGCCGTTGATCTCCGCGAGCTTCACGAAATCGCGTTCGCGAAGCGTCAGAACCTCTGCGCGAACCGCGCGCGAGTACCGGCTCCAGAACACCAGCGCGAGGATCAGGACCACGTTCCACAGGCCGGGCCCGCGGACGCTCGACAAGAGGATCGCGAAGACCAGCGATGGCAAGGTCAGCCAGGCGTCGGTAATCCGCATGATGACTTCGTCCCACCACCGGCCCATGTAGCCGGCCAGGACGCCGAGCACCGTGCCCATCGCTCCGGCGAAGAGCGTGCCGGTGAGCGCGACGATCAGCGAGATACGGGCGCCGTGCATCAACCGGCTCAGCACATCGCGGCCCAGGAAGTCGGTGCCGAGCGGTGTCTGGAACGTCCCGCCGGGAGCCCAGAATGGTGGAGCGTTGTCGATATACGGACAGTCGGGAGTGCTGAATTTCGCGAGGCACTGCTCGCGAGTGGGCTTCACGGGATCGAGCTTGCCGTGCGGCGCGATGACCGGCGCCAGGACAGCCACCGACGCCAGAATTCCAAGGATGAGCAGCGGAACCATCGGAAGGTCACGGAGGGCGCGATAGCTGCGGCGCGCGGCGCGCACGGCCGCGATCGTCCGGTCGGCTCCGATCGGGATCGTCGCCATGACTTCGCTCCCCCTCGCTATAGGCGCGCCTCGAGCGGCGGGGCCCCAGCCCCGCGACGCCCTGCAGCGCGCACGGCAATTACCGTGACAGCCTGATTCGCGGGTCGACGTACCCGTAGAGCACGTCGATCGTGAAGTTGAGCAGCACGATCATGAGCCCGGACATGAGCACCACGCCTTGCACCATCGGGAAGTCGCGGTTGCTCAGCGCGTCGTAGAGAAGCTGACCGACGCCAGGCCAATTGAAGATGACCTCGATCACGATCGCCACGTTCACCATGATCAGAAGATTCAGCCCCGCGAAAGTCAGCACGGGGATCAACGAGTTCTTCAGTGCGTGTTTCGCGACCACCATGGTCTCGGGAACCCCCTTCAGGCGCACGAGCTTGATGTAGTCGCTGCCGAGGACGTCGAGCATGCCGGACCGCGTGATCCTCAGCATCGCCCCGGAAAAATACCAGCCGAGCGCGAACGCCGGCATCGCGAGGTGCCCCCAGTCCTGGAACCAGAACGTCACCCAGGTCAGGGGCGAGCTCCCGACGAAAGCACTCGAGCCCTTGCCGAGAACGGGCAACCAACCGAGCTGGACGCCGAAGACGATGATCAGGACCAGTCCGACGAAGAAGCCCGGCATGGAAAGCCCGAGCAGTGCGACCAGCTTGCCGGCGTTGTCCCACACCGAGTTCACCTTCAACGCCGAGAGCATCCCGAACGGCACCCCGATCGCGAGCGAGATCAGGAACGCCGCGAAGCCGAGCTTGAGCGAGTTCGGCAGCCGCTCGAAATAGATGTCGCGTACGGGGAGCGACTTCTCGAACGAGTGCCCGAAGTCTCCTCGGAGCAGGCTGCCGACGAAACCCAGATATTGCCGGTAGAGCGGCTGATCCAGGCCCCAGTTCCGCCTCAACTGGGCGACATACGCAGGATCGGCGCCGGCTTCGGCCTTCATGGCGACTGGGTCGCCGGTCAGCCGCACGAGCCCGAAGATGATCGTCACCAGCAGCCAAAGGGTCACGACGCTGTAGAGCGCTCTTACGAGCACGTATCGTTTCATGGTCAATCAGCGGTCGGCCTTGACTTCCCACACCTCCCAGGGCCACGGGTATGGCGCGCTCAGCGTGTCCCAGTACTTGCTGACGGCCTTGCCCTCGGGCAACACTCGTGGGCCGATGCCGTGGACGAACGAGTTCAGGTAGATCGGCACGAAGTAGTACTCGTCGAGCAGAATCCGCTGGATCGACTTGACGAGCCGTTCCCGCTCGGCCGGATCGAGACTCGCCTGATGCTTCGTCCAGAGCGCCTCGACCTGCGGCTCGCAGATGAACGACGCCGTGCTCCCACAGACAGCGTAGACGGCGATGTTGGCCTTGGCGCCGCCCGCGCGGGGGTCGATGTTCTGCACGATGGTCCGGTTACCCGGAACGCCCTTTCGCCCCTGGCCGATCTTCGCCCGGAAGGCCGGGCCCTCCAGCGACTGGAGCTTTCCCCGAATTCCGATCGCGCGCAAATCGGTCAGGATCCGCTCGCCCATGTCGAAATAGGGTGGGAAGGGCAAATACTCGACCTCGAAGCCATCGGGAAAGCCGGCTTGTGCCATCAGCTGCTTGGCCTTCTCGACGTTGTATTCCGGTACGGGCGCCTCCGGTCCCTGGAGCGCGTCACGATTTTCCGAGCTGATCCAGTTGCCCCACGGCTTGCTGATTCCCTGCGTCTCCTGCTTCACGAGGAATGTTCGATTGATCGCAAGGCTGACGGCCTGTCGTACCCGCTTGTCGCGGAACGGGCTTCCCGGCTCGTTGTAGCCCGGGAACATGAGCCACCACGGTCCGGTGAAGTTCGGATCCCACCGGAGATTCCGATCGGACGTGAGGCGAGAAAGGAGCTTGCCCGTCATTCCGAATGCCAGGTCGAGCTCACCGGTTTGCAGAGCGGCCATGCGCGCCGCTCCATCCCTGATCCCCTTCACCACGATGGACTTGGTCGCCGGCGTGCGCCGCCAGTAGTCGTCGAAGGCCTCGAACACCATCTGCACGCCCGCCTGCTGACTGACGAGCTTGTACGGTCCGGCCCCGATGGGCTTGGCCTTGAACCCGTCTCGACCGGCCTTCTCGTAATAGTTCCTCGGGACGATCCACCCGATGCCACTCACACCGCCGTTGTAGAGGTCCATGAAATCGATGAACGGCTCCTTGAAGTGGAAGACGATCGTACGGTCGTCGGCGATCTGGATGTGCTCGAGCTTGTCGTGGAAGAGTTTCGCGTACGCGCCTTTGAAGTTTTCGTAGGTCCACTTCACGTCGGCAGTCGTCAACGGCTGGCCGTCCTGAAACTTGAGGCCGGGGCGCAGGCGAAACGCGGCGCGCCTGAAATCGCCTGACAGCTCCGCGTGCTCGGCCAGCCCGTAAGTGACATATCCGTGGGGCATCGGCTTGATCATCGCGTCGTGGACCAGGTAGTCGTACATCATCTGCGTGATGGCGTACGAATGCTCGAGCGGGTCCAGCCAGCCTGGGTCCAGCGCGAAATGCATGGCAATCGTCAACGTGCCCTTCGGTGTGCCGCGCGCTTCGATCTGAGCGGGTTTGATCTCGAGCTTCGCCAGCGGCCCACTGAGAATCGGCGCTTGCTGTCCGGCCGCGTCGGCGTACCACGTCAGGGCCAGCGTGAGAGCCATGAACGGAACCAGCAGTCCACGGACCATGGGCGCCTCCTTGCCGGATGCGGGATTCCAGTGCCCGAAGTTGGCTCATTATCCGAGTCGATCTCGGCTTGTCAAGTGTCCCCACCTGTCAGGTCACCGCCTCGGCCCGCGCAACCCGTTGGCCCGATCCAGCCGTGTTGATCCCGTCGCGCCGCGGCGGTAGCTTTGCTCCGGTGTGCTTCGCCGGACTACACAGCTCCCGTAGCTTCCGCAGCTTTCGCGGTCAGCTCGTGGTCGTCTTCGTCGGGCTGTTCGCTGTCATCCTGGCGACCTGCTTCCTCGTCGTCGCGGCGGCGGTGCGCGCCAGCGCGAGGAACGAGATCAACGAGGAGCTTCACCTGGCCGGCACGCTGTTCGTGCGCCAGCTCGACGCGCGCAGCCAGCAGCTCCTGGCGGCGACGCGACTGCTCTCGGGCGACTTCGCGCTGAAGACCGCCGCGGCCACCGCCGATCAGGCCACGACGCTGTCGGTCCTCGAGAACCACCGCCAGCGGATCGAGGCCGACGTCCTGCTGCTGCTGACGCCCGACGGCAACATCGCGGCCGACACGCGCGACCCCGGCCGTCTCGACGCGGCGTTTCCGCTGCCGCGGCTCCTCGAGGACGCCGAGCAGTCCGGCGAGGTATCGCGGATCGCGACGATGGACGGCGGGCTCTATCGCCTGGCCGTCGTGCCGCTGATGGCACCCGTCCCCATCGCCTGGCTCGCCGCCGGCTTCTCCATCGACGATCGCACCGCGGCCGATCTGCGCCGCGTGACCGGCCTGCACGTCTCGTTCTTCCGTCGCCAGGACCCGGGCCTCGTCGTACAGGCGTCGACCCTCGACGGCGCCGATCGCGCGGAGCTTCAGCGCAGGCTCGCGCAGATTCGCCGCGAGGGCGTGATCGAGCTGGCCGGCCAGCCGCACGTGATCCGTGTGGAGCGCATCAGCGACGACGTGATCGTCGTGCTCGAGCGGCCGCTGGCCGAAGCGCTCGCCGCCAGCAAGAGCCTCTTCCGCACGCTCTTCGCCGTCGGCGGCGCCGGGCTGATCCTGGCGCTGGTGGGCGCGATCATCGTCGCGCGGCGGATGAGCCGGCCGGTGCTGGCGCTGGTCGGCGCCGCGCAGCACGTGGCCGCCGGCAACTTCGAGGCGACGGTATCCGTGCAGCGCCGGGACGAGCTCGGCGAGCTTGGCACGACGTTCAACACGATGCTCGCGGGGCTCCGCGATCGCGAGCGTGTCCGTGCCGAGCTCGAGCGCGCCGAGCGGCTCAAGCGCTTCTTCTCGCCCCAGCTGGCCGAGCTTCTGTCGGCGGGCGACGAGTCGGTGCTGGCCTCCCACCGGCGCGAGATCACCGTGCTGTTCTGCGATCTGCGCGGCTTCACCTCGTTCGCCGAGAAGGCCGACCCGGAAGACGTGATGCGGCTGCTGCGCGACTATCACGCCACGGTCGGCGCCCTCATCTCCCGTCACGAGGGCACACTCGAACGGTTCACCGGCGACGGGCTCATGGTGTTCTTCAACGATCCCGTGCCCTGCCCCGACCCCGCGGCGCGCGCGGTCCAGATGGCGATCGCGATGCGCGACGCCGTGCAGGGCCTGCTCGACGAGTGGCGCCGCCGCGGCCACGCGCTCGGATTCGGCACCGGCATCGACATGGGCTACGCCACGGTCGGCCGCATCGGATTCGAAGGACGCTTCGACTACGCGGCGATCGGCACCGTGACGAACCTGAGCGCGCGGCTCTGCCAGGAGGCGAGCGACGGCCAGATCCTCGTGTCCCAGCGCGTCTTCGCCGAAGTGGAGCATCTCGTCGAGGCCACCGCGCTCGGCTCCCTCTCGCTGCGCGGCTTCGCCCGGCCGCTCCTGGCCTACAGCGTCATCCGCCTGCGACCGGCGCCGCCCGAGACCGCGCGCTCCAGATCGCTGGACCGGCAACTGGCGAAGGACGAGCCGCGGTGAGCCGCCGGCTCGCGATCGCCGCGCTAGTGGCGCTGACGGCGCTCTTCGCCGAGCGCTCGGGCGTGAGAGCGCAGGCGCGATCGGGACCCATCGACGCGACGGTGGCCGACGACAAGGGCAAGCCGATCGAGGATGCCGTGGTCTCGCTGACCTCGCTCGGCGCCGCGGCACCGACGCCGCCGCTGGCGACCGCGATCATGGATCAGCACGATCGTGAATTCGTGCCGTACGTGCTGCCGGTGTACGTCAACACGCGCGTGAGCTTTCCCAACCGCGACAACATCCGCCACCACGTCTACTCGTTCTCGTCCCCGAAGAAGTTCGAGCTACCGCTCTACATCGGCACGCCGGCCGCGCCGGTGGTGTTCGACAAGCCCGGCGTCGTCGCGCTCGGCTGCAACATCCACGACTGGATGCTGGCGTACATCTACGTGCTGACCACGCCCCACGTCGCGAAGACGGCGGCCGACGGCAAGGTGCGACTCGACGGGGTGGCGCCGGGTCCGTACGAGGCGCGCGTGTGGCATCCGCGCCTGCGCGGCGACACCGAGAAGACCGGCAAGCCGCTGACGCTCGCCGCCGGCGAGCCCACGAGGGTGGCGTTCGTCATCTCACTCAAAAGCGAGTGGCGCATTCCGCGGCGGCCGATCGACCCGTACAAGGAACGGCAGTCCTCGCTTTCAGCACGATCGGCCGTCGTGAGGTTTTGAGTCACTTTCCGGAATTGGTGGTCCGAGACAAGCGTTTTTGGGCAGGGACTGAGCGGACCAGACCTGGCCAAAGAGGAGTTAAGCCCGCGATCTGCCGCCTCTTTCGATTTCGGTATCGGTTTTGCCCCTACTGGGGGGCATGGATACCGCTGGACGGGTCACCAAAGCTCAGGGCCAGGACTGGATCATCGAGCGCCACCTGCTCGGCCTGGGGGTGCTCCTCGTCACCGTGACTACCGGATATTTCGTCTCCGGGCTCGCCGCCGGACGCACCGCGTCACCGGCCTCCCAGGTAGCCCGCGCCGAGACGACCCAAACCGACGACGGCGCGGCGGCGGCGGACAACGAGCCGGAAATCACGATCGACGAGCACATCAAGGAAGTCGCCGCTCGCCACGGGGTGCGGGCGGATCTGGTCGCCGCGGTCATCGAAGCCGAGTCGGACTACAACCCGCGCGCGGTCTCGCGCCGCGGCGCGCGCGGCTTGATGCAGCTCATGCCCAAGACCGCGGCCAGGCTTGGCGTCAACGATCCGTTCGATCCAAAGGCCAACATCGAGGCCGGCGTCAAGCACCTGCGCGCGATGATGGATCGCTTCGACAACAACATCCCGCTCGCGCTGGCGGCCTACAACGCGGGCGAGGTCGCGGTGATCAAGTACCGCGGCATCCCGCCGTACCGCGAGACGCGCGCCTACGTGAACCGCATCCTCAAGAGGCTCGATCGTACGACCGCGGCCGTCCGGCTCTAGACGCTCGGCGTCGCCCCCTTTGATATCCTGACGCGCATGGCCCGCGCGTTCGTGCCGCACTCGTCCCACTGGGGGGCGTTCGAGGCCGAGGTCTCGGACGGCTCGGTCGTCGCGATCCACCCCTACCAGCACGATCCCGATCCCTCCCCGCTTCTCGGCAACATCGCGGACAGTCTTCGCCACCGCGCCCGGATCACGCAGCCAATGATCCGCGCCGGCTGGCTCGATCACGGGCCGGGGCCGAGCTCGTCGCGCGGCGTGGAGCGGTTCGTGCCGGTCAGCTGGGCGACCGCGATCGATCGACTCTCGCGCGAGCTTCGACGTGTCTACGACGAGCGCGGCGGGGCCGGCATCTACGGCGGCTCATACGGTTGGAGCAGCGCAGGGCGGTTCCATCACGCGCAGAGCCAGCTCCACCGGTTCCTGAACTGTCTGGGCGGCTACGTCTGCGGCGAGCATACCTACAGTAACGGCGCGCAGTCCGTCATCATGCCGCGAGTCGTTGGATCGATGCGTGAGTTCCTCGACCGCGCGACAGCGTGGTCGGTACTCGAGCGGCACACGGAGCTGTTCGTCTGTTTCGGCGGGATCCCGATCAAGAACACGATGGTGAGCCCAGGCGGGGCGAGCCGACACCCGGCGCGGGATCATCTGCACGCCGCGCGCCGGCGTGGCGCCGAGTTCGTGCTGGTGAGCCCGCTACGCGACGACTTGCCCGGGTTCGTCAGCGCCGAGTGGCTCTCGATCGTGCCCGGCACCGACATCGCTGTCATGCTCGCGCTCGCTCACACGCTCATCACCGAAGGGCGGCACGACCGCGCGTTCCTCGCGCGCTACTGCGTGGGCTTCGAGCGCTTCGAGGCGTATGTGCTCGGCACCGCCGACGGCTCGCCCAAGACGCCCGAGTGGGCCGCGGAGCTCTCGGAGATTCCGGCCGCGAGCATCCGGGCTCTGGCCCGGCGCATGGCCGCCAAGCGGACCTTGATCAACGTGAACTACTCGCTCCAGCGCGTCGAGCACGGCGAGCAGGCGCCGTGGCTAGCAGTGACGTTGGCAGCGATGCTCGGGCAGATCGGGCTGCCCGGCGGCGGTTTCGGCCAGGGTTACGGTTCCCTCGGCTACATCGGCCGCGCGCCGCTCCGGGTCGGCCCGCCGACCTTGCCGCAAGGGCGCAACCCGGTGAGCGACTTCATTCCGTTCGCGCGGATCGCCGACATGCTGCTCAACCCCGGCGAGTCGTTCGACTTCGACGGGCAGCGGCTCACCTTCCCCAACATCCGGCTGGTGTACTGGTGCGGCGGCAATCCGTTCCATCACCATCAGGACCTCGCCCGCCTGCGCCTGGCGCTGTCCCGGCCGGAAACGCTTGTCGTCCACGATTCGTTCTGGACGCCGATGGCCCGCCACGCCGACATCGTGCTCCCCGCGACGATGACGCTGGAGCGCAACGATCTCGGCGGCTCGCCCAATGACGGCTGCCTCGTCGCGATGCGCCAGGCGGTCGAACCCTGGGGCCAGGCTCGAAGCGACTTCGCGATCTTCAGCGAGCTCGCCGGCGCGCTGGACGTCGCCGAACGCTTCACCGAGAGCCGGGACGAGATGGCCTGGCTGCGACATCTCTACGAGGAGTGGCGCGGACGGATCGTGGACGACGGCGGCTCGGCCCCGCCGTTCGACGACTTCTGGGCGACGGGCTTTCTCGAGGTCGAGAGCGCCGACGACAATCTGGTCCTGCTCGAGCGATTCCGCGCCGATCCGGAACGTACCCCGCTGGGCACGCCGAGCGGCAAGATCGAGATCTTCTCGGCGACGATCGACAGCTTTCGCTATGACGACTGCCCGGGCCACCCGACATGGCTCGAGCCCGCCGAATGGCTCGGAGCACCGCTCGCGCAACACTATCCGCTCCAGCTGATCGCCAACAACCCGACCACGCGCCTGCACAGCCAGCTCGACGTCGGCGCCTTCAGCCAGGCGTCGAAGGTGCAGGGCCGCGAGCCGATCCGCCTGCATCCCGCCGACGCCGCAGCACGCGGGATCAGGAGCGGCGACGTGGTGCGCGTGTTCAACGATCGCGGGAGCTGTCTGGCCGGCGCGGTGGTGACGGACTCGGTGCGTCCGCGAGTTGTGCAGCTTTCGACCGGCGCCTGGTACGACCCGCTGGATCCGGCCGACCCACACAGCATGTGCGTGCACGGCAATCCCAACGTCCTCACCTTCGACCGCGGCACCTCGAAGCTCGCCCAGGGCTGCTCCGGTCAGCACGCCCTCGTCGAAATGGAGCGCTGGACGGGACCACTGCCGCCGATCCGCGCCTACGAGCCGCCGGCTACCGAGTCGCGGCCCGAGCTCTGAACCGAAGCGGCTAGACGTTCCTCCATGGGTCGGGCGCGTGGTCGAACGGCGAAGGTGGTTTCACCGCGAGCACTTCGTGCACCTTCTCCATGAGGCGATCGAGCGTGAAGGGCTTGAGCACGATCGGGGTGCCGAGGTCCAGACCGTTCTCGACTTCCGTGAACTGCCGCAATCCCTTGATGATCGCGAAGCTCGACATGTAGAGGACTCTGAGATCGGGCCGCTGCAGTCCGAGGAGCTGCGCCAGGTCCTGACCGCTGGCGCCGGGCATCACGACGTCGGTGAGCAACAGGTGAATCGAGCCGGCGTGGGAGGCGGCGACGCGCACGGCCTCTTCGGCGTTGAGCGCGTCGAGGACCTCGTATCCTTCGCTTTCGAGCATCTCGCGGGCCAAGGCGAGGATCTCGGGCTCGTCGTCGACGAGCAAGATCGTTTCCATCAAATCGCCTCCGCCCGATTCGGCTGAGCCGGAGTCCCGGCGGGTCGTGCCACCAAAGCCCGCCGTGGCCATCTCCTCGAACAGATCTAGCTTATCAATTTTCGAACGGGCTCCGCCAACCGGCTGAAGCCGATGCCCCGGGGCCGACGCTCAGAGTCTGAAGCCGTAGAGCCTGGCGGCGTTGGCGCGCGTGATCTTGAAGCGGTCCTCGGCGCCGGCGTCCTTGAAGTCACGCGCCGCGACCTCCTGCGAATGCGGCCACGACGAGGCCTGGTGCGGATAGTCGGAGGACCACATCAGCTTGTCGACACCGATGAAGTGACGGTTGGCCACGCCGACGTAGTCGTCGATATACGTGCAGTACATCTGGCGCTGGAAATACTCGCTGGGCTTGAGCGACAGCTTGAAGTTGGCCGCGTAGCGCCCGCGCTCGAACGTGCGATCCATCCGCTGCAGGTAGTACGGCAGCCAGCCGCAGTTGTTCTCTGCCGAGACGATCTGCAGATCCGGGAATCGGTCGAGCACGCCCGAGAAGATCAGCACGCTGAACGAGCGCTCGATCTCGTGCGACAGCACTGTGGCCCGCATGTAGCGGTCGCTGAAGCTCCACTGGCTCTCCCAGCCCATGCCGGTGATCGAGTGCAGGCTGATCGGGGTGCGGAGCTCCTGGGCGCGCGCCCAGAACGGGTCGTAGAGCTCTGAGCTGTAGGGCTGGTCGGCGGGCGGCGAGCACCAGATCATCGCGCCCTTGAGGCCAAGCTTCACCGAGCGCTCGAGCTCGACGGCGCCCGACTTGGGATCGTACAGCGAGATCATCGCGAGCCCGGCCATCCGCTCGGGCGCGTAGGCGCAGTAGGCCGCGAGCCAGTCGTTGTAGACGCGGAAGCATTCGCGCTGCAGGCCCGCGTCCTTGAGCCAGAAGATGCGAAAGCCGAGCGTGGTGTAGAGCACGTCGGCCTCCACGCCATCGCGCTCGTTGTCCTTCAGCCGCTCGGCCGGATCCCAGCCGCCCGGCCGCGCGTCGGCATAGGTGGCCTTGGTGAGGAACTCGGCGAGCTCCTGGGGCGACTTGCCGGCGGCGAGCCCGATCCCGATCGGGTGCGGCGCGTAGCCTTCGTAGAGGAAGTAGGCGCCTTCGAGCCCGGGCGGATTCACCACGAGCCGAGGCGCGCGGTCTCGGTACTGTCGGTCCACGCGCTCGGACCAGAGGTCCGGCGGCTCGCTCACGTGGGAATCGGCGGAGATCAGCTTGTAATCGGGCATATCCAACCTCCGATCGAGTTGCGGGCCGGAACCGGTCGCTAGAAGGTCTCCTGGACGGTCATTGACGCCGCTGCTTGACGCTCAATCGAAGATGATACCGCCGTCCACGTTGAACGACTGGCCGGTGATGTTGCGCGCACCCGGAGACGCGAGAAAGACGGCCAGCGCCGCGACGTCCTCCGGCTCGTTCGGGCGGCCGAGCGGGATCGCCGCGTTGCGCCGCTTCTCCATCTCCTCGACCGAAACGCCCTCGGAGGCGGCGCGCACGCGGAGGTTCGCCTCGGAGAGCGCGCTGAGCGTCGTGCCGGGGCAGATCGCGTTCACGTTGATGTTGTGCTGGGCGAGCTGCAGCGACGCCATGCGCGTCATGCTGATCACGGCGCCCTTGCTGCCGGCGTAGATCACGTTCGAGGCGCCGGCGAACCCCTTACCGGCGATCGAGGCGATGTTGACGATGACGCCGCGGCGCCGCGGGATCATCTCGCGCGCCACGCGCTGCAGGCAGAAGAACACGCCCTTGCCGTTGACGCGCATGATCCGATCCCAGTCCTCTTCGGTGAGATCCATGATGTACGCGCGCCGCGTGACGCCGGCGTTGTTCACCAGCACGTCGATCTGGCCGAAGGTGTCCATGGCCCGGCGGGTCATGGCGTCGATGCTCTTGAGGTCTCCGACGTCGGCGCCGAGCGGCAGCGCCTTGCGACCGAGCGCGCTGACCGCGTCGGCCGTCGCCTTGGCCGCAGGCTCTTCGAGATCCACG
>JACXTT010006602.1_pt1 | contig 16535 bp, 32 predicted proteins | sample 9270951 | NCBI WGS metagenome assembly JACXTT01 (sample SAMN15532306, study PRJNA645909) | rock metagenome | isolation source: weathered quartz diorite | place: Puerto Rico | collected 2017-06-21 | reverse complement strand
CAAGAATGAGGAGCTCAAAGATGAATGGCTTTGTTCTTCTTCAGAAAACGCCTAACCACCGCATCAGCCGGACCCAACCGCGTTGCGGTAGGTCCGGCTATTCAGGCCGTTAGGCCACAGAACTTTCAGTAAAGAAGGAGGCGAGAGTGCAATATCTAATTGATCGACACAAACGCACAACTTCACAAATGAATCAGATCTTCTCAATTGCGACCATTCCAGTCCTATTGTCGATCTTGGCAATTTTGGTCGTGATTCAACCCCCGCCTGTTCATGCACACTCCATATCGCTCGAGCAGGTTGATCAAAGCGAATCCCGGAATAATTCAGCTCACATCTTCGCGCACGATGAAGTACTCCCAATGGGTTGGTTTTGTGGTGGAGTAGGGCAGCGGGTTAAGCCGTTCACTTCTGATGAGATGAAAGAAATCTGGATCTTCTCATCGCTTTTTGGTGTGCTGACTTCTCTTCTTTGCCTCATCCATTCTGTGAGTTACGAGCGTGCTCTATCCAAAACTCAAATCAGATATGGCCTTCATTCACCCCAAGTGGCCTAACCACCACATCAGCCGGACCCAACCGCTTCGCGGTAGGTCCGGCTATCCGGAACGTTAGACCGCCATGCTCACAAAGTCGAAAATTCGAAAGGCATACATCACTGCTTCAATGGTTCTGATTGTTTGTATTGGCATCGCTGTAACACCATTTTTCAGAATCTATTTCATGGCTCGTATGGGTTCACCAAAGGCCAGTATGCAATTAGCTCGCTTCTATTTCGGTCGTAACGACGGGCATTACAAAGGCAATTACTGGCTTCTGAAATCTGCTATCGCTGGGAATATTGAGGCTGCGAAGTGGATTCAGCTTGGGCATGATCCAGAGATTCTTGATTGCTTCTCTTGGTCAAAAGGCCAGATCGAGGCATCAGAAGACGTAAAGAGGATGAGAAATGAACTGAGCCAATACACTGAGGAGCAGGCAAAAAAGGGGAAGCCGGTTGTATTCAGATCATTCAACTAACTTCGATGTAAACGGCAAGTGGTGCTGCTGGCGGTCTAACCACCACATCAGCCGGACCCAACCGCTTCGCGGTAGGTCCGGCTATCCGGAACGTTAGGCTGCATTGATGTTCATCCGGATATTCAATTGGTTTAAAAAGCGACGCGAGTGGACCAAAGACCACAAGCAGGCATGGCTTGGGCTTGCCGCAGTAGATGCGAATGGGGTCACCGAATTTCAAAAGCTGCTGCTTGCGTACCTTGAACTCGTTTTCCCAGAACTTGAGTTCTCACGTGAAGGGAAATCAGAAGCATATTTCGTGGCCACGATTCCAAACTCAAAGATCAAAGTATTCGTGTTTCCGGATGGGGCCCAGGTAATAAAGGAGAAACATCTTTTGAGAGCTGAAGAGTGGGATTACCGTACGCCTGCTGAAATGATCGATGCATTAGATTCAGTGCTAAGGTCGTGCTGGCATGCAACCTAACCAGTCACCCAAGCGGACCCCGCCGCGTTGCGGCTGGTCCGCTTGTTTCCAAAGTTAGGGATGTTCTCCGTCGAGTGAAAAGCACGGAGTGATTTGCTGATGGCCCACCAGCTTTCACTTTTGAATCCCGATCTTTGAGGCACCCTGGGTTTTACCTTCCCAACTCAATTCATTTCGCTGCGCTGGGTTCGGCCCACCAGTTTTGAGTAATCGCGGAATCCGTCGCGTTGGCACCCTGGGGGCTGTCTTCTCCTTCCAGAGCTTGAGCGGCGTTGTTCGAGTGTTTGTTGCAGATGGCTTCATACTATGGAGTGCAGCCCTAACCGGTCGTCCAACCGGACCCAACCGCCAGTTGCTTGGTATCTCCCTCCAATGTTTGGATATCGCTTCCCCATTCAACTGTTCGCCGGCGTTAGGTCCGGTTGTCTCCATCGTTAGGCGCTCCGCATGGATCCACGCTCGCTCTTAGCGCATCTGGAAGTTCCCATGGAGAGTTACGTCTCTGAGTCGCCTTCTCGCCGCGATGTCATCCTTGCTGGCCTCCAGTCGCCTTCGGAGTATTGGTCAAGTCTGGCGGTTACTTGGCTGGAGCAGGGAGCTGCAGTTGATTCGGAGATAGCTACGATTCTCGAAGTGATTGCCAACAAGAAAACAAATTCTCAATCATTGAGACACAGAGCATTTGCTTTGGCGCATAAGTGGTCGAAAACATGAATCAGCGCCTAACCAGTCACACAACCGGACCCAACCGCTTCGCGGTAGGTCCGGTTACCTCCGATCGTTAGGCGTCCGATGTCCAAACAGACTCAATGGCGAGAGTGCCCGAATTGCCTTACTGGCTATGCTGTGGACGCGTTGCACTGCCCTGCCTGCTTTGTTCGGGCACGTGTGAGTGATGGAGAGGTGATCACATTCGATGACAACGCACGGATGCTTATAGCTGGCTACGGTGGAATCTACGGCGGTCTAATTTTTATACCTGGGACCGAAGATTTATTGGTGTGGTGTGAAACGGGCATATTCCGTTATCGGCCAGATGGGTATGTTGTCTGGGACAGTGGAATAGCTGGGGTGCTTCGTGCTGTCGTACTCGATGGCCACGACTTGTACGTCAATGGAAAAGCATGGAATCTCAGCGATGGCCGAGACGCCTAACCAGTCACCCAAGCGGACCCCGCCGCGTGGCGGCTGGTCCGCTTGTTTCCAAAGTTAGGCGCCAAATGTTCAATCGTCTGAAATCAGCCTTGGCCCCCGCGACTGCTTCCTATGCCGTCCAGCGTTATTGGGCTGGAGACTTCTTAAAGGCGATCAAGTTTTTCGATCGGGCTGAACGCTGGTATCCAACGATGATGAGTGAAGATCCAACCTATATCGGCTATCGAGGCCTTGCTCACTTCCATCTCGGTAATGGTGAGTTGGCAATCAAATACCTCCAGACAGCTCTTCTCCGGCTCGAGGAGGAATCAAAGATTGCAACCTCACCGGAGTTCAAAATTCAGCTCATCCAAGAGATCAAATCGGCGGTTGCGGTGTTGGCGCCTAACCACCACATGAGCCGGACCCCACCGCAAGGCGGCGGGTCCGGCTATCCGGAACGTTAGGCTTCACATGACCTTCCGCTCACTCGAAGATCCAGAGTTCGATCGCAGCATCCAACTCAGAGATGCGTACAGAGTCATGCAAAGGTTCGTCGAGGAATATCTGTCGAGAGGTGATGGCTCGATCTCCGACTTTCTTCATTCCTACGTTGGTGAAGTAATTAGTGGAGAAACCACGGACCCAGCGGCCTTAGAAGATTTTCTCTCTGTGTCGAAAGCGGTTGTTTCTCCGCCAAGAGATATGCCAAATGTTTAGCCAGCTCAGCCTAACCAGTCACAGCAGCGGACCCAACCGCTGCGCGGTCGGTCCGCTGACTTCCGATCGTTAGGCATTCTTTGGAGCAGGTAGGCATTCATTCCCTCCAGAGCACCTGGAGTTCAAGAAGGAGCAGAATATGGAACTACAACTAAGGAAAGTCGGAAAGCTATTCAAGGGGCTTTCTAAATTGGTTCTGACATTTAGTGTGGTGCTATCAGCGCGGACGGAAGTACCCAAGAAAGAATTGGAAAAGTCGAAATACAAGAGTTTCAAAAAAATCGCTCTACTCATAAACACAGAGAAGACAAAAATCGCAATCTGGAATCAGGGTGGCGCAGCGGCGGCTTTTGGACCAATTGGTGGTGCCATCCAGGCATCCTCAAATAATGAGCACACGAAACAGTTCCTTCAAAAGTTAACCGAGAATGGTGTGAAATTGGGGCCTGCGTTTCGATCGGATATCAAAAGCAGCTTGGAGAAGGCCGGATTTGAAGTTGTACTTATAGAAGACTGGCCAAAATTGGTGGACAAGAAGGATGATTTCTCGCATATCAAAACGGATGCTGATGTGATCCTTTGTGCGTGGGTAGGTTGGTCTGGCTATCTTTCATCGCCAGGTTCCTCTGACTACGAGCCTTGGATGGTGATGAATACAAAGCTAATTGAGGTGAAATCTCAAGAGCAAATTTACAGGCAGTCCTTTAGCGCGGGGCACAAAGGGAAAACCGAAAATATCGAATATTTGGCATTGGATGATAAATATAAATTCCCCTCATTCAGCCAGCTCATGGAGAAGATCGACCTAGCAATTGAAGGGCTCAAAGCAGGTCAGACCAAAACCGCACTAGTGCTTTCTCAACAACTTTTGCCAGGACTTAAGTCAGGGCCGGAACCAACACCCGAAGAGCATCATTGATTCACGCGGTCATGCCTAACCAGTCATCCAAGCGGACCCCGCCGCGTCGCGGCTGGTCCGCTTGTTTCCAAAGTTAGGCAGGCAAACCCTCATGACTAAACAACGCTGGTTTGTAATCAAGACTCTTTACCGGATAGCCACTAAGGGCCGCCCGGTGAACAGAGATGAGTTTTATCAATCAGGAATTGCATCTCTTGAAGAGCGCTTGGTGATTTTCACGGCGCGGAATTACGACTCAGCAATGAAGAAAGGTGAAGCTGAGGCAAAGAAGTACGCGAAAGCATTTCAAACCACAAACAAGTACGGCCAAATGGTGGTCGCCGAGTTTACAGGCTTTGTCGAGTCATATGAAATGTTTGAATCGCCGGGTAACGGAGTTGAGATCTACTCCAGAATTGAGTTGGTCTCATCTCGGACATCGCTCGAGTCATTAAATAGGTCGAAGCAGAGCAATCAGATCGATCCGTGTCATACACCTCAATTTATTGCTGATTTCATTTCTGAAGGGCTTTCCTCATTACTTGGTCCAGAATGGCCACGCAAATGATTGTCCCTTGCCTGCCTAACCTGTCCCACAAGCGGACCCACCCGCGTCGCGGCTGGTCCGCTTACGTCCAACGTTAGGGCTACAAACTCTCTGTGTGATTCATGAAGCCACTGCCGCCCCATCCACTAAACGCTCCTGGGGATTACTACGTTCAAAATGATTGCTGCACTTTGTGCAACGTTCCATTCATGGTGGCTCCTGAGCTCTTCGGCGAGGTGATTGATGGTGATAGATCTGTTCACTGTTATGTAAAGCGACAACCGCAAACTGAGCACGAACATGCCCTCATGCTCGAAACAATGGCCGCAGCTGAGCTCGCTTGCATTCGGTACAGGGGCCGAGAATTTAAGCGCCAGAAAACTCTTGTCCGAGTCGTTCCAACCTTGATGGATCACATCAACCCAGGGCTTCTTCACAGGTATCTAATTGGCCATCTCAAAGCAAAGTGGGCCATCTTCAAGTGGAGGCTCCAAAATCGGAAGGCCATTAATGGGCGCAAATGAAAGATCTTGGCAAAGTAGCCCTAACCGGTCCCACAAGCGGACCCCGCCGCGTCGCGGCTGGTCCGCTTACGTCCAACGTTAGGCCGGCCAGATGCGAGTAGGCGAACCATTCCGACACCCTGCGATTGTTGAAATGCATTTGCCTGGTGGTTTCACACGAGTGCGTCTATTTGCCCTAGGTCATGGGCAAGGTTGGTTGGATATTCCGACAAACAAGATCCCAGCAGATTTAAGGCAACTTGGGAGTCGGCTATTGCTCACTGTTCCTCGCTTCACCGTTGAAGAGAGTGACAAGATGGAAGAAATCCGAAAACAAGTCGATGAGATGGATGTTCGCAAACTATCGTCCTCTGATTACCAATCAAACGAGACCAGCGATTGAATCGAGCTCAGCACATGAATTACATGCCAAGTTGTCTTACATGGCGGCCTAACCACCACATCAGCCGGACCCAACCGCGTTGCGGTAGGTCCGGCTATCCAGGACGTTAGGCATGACTGCGGGGTTGATTCAGCATGAAGCCAAGCATCCATTTCGATTTGAGCGCTCGACCGGTGTATTCCCATCTCGAGCCCATCGTGGATTTGTTAATCACTCACGGGAATAGTCTGTCGGGTGATTTACGATGGAGAGAGAATCGCACAGGCTTCTTCTGTGTCTTGCTTAATCCAATCGACTTCGATCTTGTATCCGCAACATTTGATATTCCGTCATTCATCCGTTTCGATTATGAAAATGGGGCTATAGAGTGTGATCAAACATGGTCATCAATTCGCTGCGAAGGCGTTACACGTCATGCCTAACCAGTCACCCAAGCGGACCCCGCCGCGTCGCGGCTGGTCCGCTTGTTTCCAAAGTTAGGCTTCAATGCATCTGCTATGAAAAATCGAACGAAGACGGAAGCCGAGTTGTACCGACGTAGGTTGGCGAAGAGCAGTGAAGTATTGTCCGAAATTGTTGTTTGGGCGGATTCAATAATTGCGAGTGATGAAGTGTTTGATCCACTGATCTCCGAAATTGCAATGAGCGGAGACAAAAACATCCACTACGTCGATGCCTTACTGTCTCGGCTTCCGGGCGAGTGCACTCCTGCTGAGGTGTCGGCGCTCCAATTGGCGCATCTAAAGAGGCAATTGGATGCCAATCCTTTAGTCGCTAAATCAATCGCGTGGCAGATCTACCTAATGGCGGTAGATGGTTGCTTTGAGTCTCAAGAGCTTGAATTTGCTGCTTACACTCTTGATGATGGATTCGAGTTAGCAGATCAGGGCGTTACTACCGCTGAGGAGGCTCTTGATGATCTCAAATCTTTTTTGAATGCCTATGCCGTTCATCTTGAAGCCTAACCAGTCATCCAAGCGGACCCCGCCGCGTTGCGGCTGGTCCGCTTGTTTCCAAAGTTAGGCAGCACAAGTATGGAACGCTATGAATCGTGGAATCCCATAGAAGAGACAGACTGCGAGCTGTTCATTGTGTGGTTCGAAAATCGCCCATCAACGGGAGTGGTACTTGAGTTGGAAGCTAAGGCTCAAGATCGCATTTTAAGAATCTACTTTGATGATGCTCTTGCCTTCCGACAACATCCTCACGACATACTGATGAGAAAGTATTGGGGCAGTGGTTCATCGCTTTACAGGGTTATTGATTCCGACTGGGTCAAATGGCTTGCCACAGAGACTCAGCAAATTTATTCAGGGCCTTATCTGCACTTTGGAATTCGTACGATTGATGGTTGCTATGAGGTACTCACCTGCACTCAACCACGAGCCGAATGGGTTCAAATAGCCGATTCGCTAAATCCGGAGGCGCGATCTTGTTAGTTGTCTCCCAGCTGCCTAACCAGTCATCCAAGCGGACCCCACCGCGTGGCGGCGGGTCCGCTTGTTTCCAAAGTTAGGTGGCAGTACTCCCTCTTAGAATGCGAAGGGTCCAATTGAGCAATCAGACACAAGAACCCCAATTGCTCCTCGCTGCTCTAGCTGACGTACAACAGAAGCTTAAAGAGTTTGAGGATTCGATCACTGATCGTGAGGGAGTAATGAATACCTCTCTCTTCCGTTTTAGCCCTAGATCGATGCAAGTAACTCACCCTCAAACGGGTTCATCAGGTTCTCAGTATGGGGATGATTTTGGGCTAAGCGTGTCGCTGTCCAATGGGATTGTTATCGATTGGTGGTTAGAAGCTTGGTCAATCCATAGCGGGTGGTCGCTTACTGCCAAGGTTTATCAACACAATCCTGATGAGGATGGCAGCCATATTCTTCATGAGATACTTGACCTTCAAACAGTCTCATTTGATGAGTTCTTAGCTGCTCTCCATCACTCAACGGATCAACTCATTTCCGCACCAATTCCTTGCATGGTTTCGTCCGATGCCACCTAACCACCACATCAGCCGGACCCAACCGCTTCGCAGTTGGTCCGGCTATCCAGGACGTTAGGCCCATTCATCTTCAGTGAGAATGCATGATCGAAATTTCGCTCGATGAGAAGCAGCTTCAATCCTTTTTTGAGCAGGCGAAGAGGCGCTCTGGAAAGGCTGGAGTGAAAACTTATCTGGTCTGGGCTATTGCGATCGGCCTGATTGCAATGGTGGTCGATCAAAGAGGTGGAATAAGTGCTGACGGACTGATTCCGTGGCTTGTTGGTGTTCCAATGGTCGCCGGTGGGTGGTTTCTTGTTATTTGGTTTTGGAATCGTGACCACATTAGGAGGCTCGCCCAGGCAACCGTTAAAGAATTAGGGCTACAAACAATCGATTTCCAAGACGATGGGCTGCGAGTGATCAATGCAAAGGCTGATACAAGGCATGCCTGGAATTCATTCGTTGGTTACTCAGAGATCGATGGTTTATTTGTCCTCTGGCAATCCACTTCACAAGGCATAGTCCTTCCGTCCGCGGCGCTCGATGCCTCTGATTCCAAGTCGCGGTTAATCGAGATTCTGAATTCCAAGGGTGTGGCTAAATGGGCCTAACCAGTCACACAACCGGACCCCGCCGCGTTGCGGCTGGTCCGGTTACTTCCGAGCGTTAGGCTCAGCATGACGAACATTCAGAGAGTGATATTGAAAATCGGGATTGGGTTGGTTCTGCTGCTTAATCTTATAGGAGCAGTCCCACGAAGATTCCTATACGTGGCACCACTCAGACCTGTCGGCGAAGATGTAGTGAACGTCTATCCAGCTCGCGGAGAGTCTTATGAACGACCGGTTAGAATTATTGAAGATTTCACTGCTAAAGGACCTGTCTATTCCGGACCGAAAGTTCAGGTATACATTCGAAGTTCGTACAAAGATGAGCAAGCTGAATGGTTTCCACGTGCCACCCTCGTCATCTTTTTGGTCACGTCTTGTGCTGTTTTGGCTTCAAAAGCTGTTAAACACAGAGCCTAACCAGTCACCCAAGCGGACCCCGCCGCGCTGCGGCTGGTCCGCTTGTTTCCAAAGTTAGGGTGCATCAATATCATTTTGAGAACCTATGAGATTCAACTCCAGACGCTTTCCTACTGCCTTGAAGATCTCATTGGGGATCTTGGTCTTCTTCGTAATATTGCTCTTTCTTTTTCTGATTCGAATCAAGGTGGCCGAGTCACGAGCTCGAGAATTTGCGAAGAACTCATATGTGGGTATGAGCATTGATCAATTAGAGACGCTCGCAAAAGCACACCATCTCAGACCGTACTATGTCGAGAATCACCAAACTGAGGCTGGGCGATTTCATGCCATAGATGGATTCTTGTTTTATGGCTGGGGATGTTCAGTTCAGTGCGAAAAAAAGGTTTCGACTTCGAGAGCCTGGCCTCGACCATGGATTAAAGATTTTGCTCATGCACCCTAACCAGTCACCCAAGCGGACCCCGCCGCGTTGCGGCTGGTCCGCTTGTTTCCAACGTTGGGCATACATCTCACCGTGCTGAATTAAGGAAATTAAAATGGCGATCTGGCAGTTCCGTTTTGCGGTGATCCCGATTAGTGGGCTTCTCAGGGTTCATGGGGAGGTCCCAAGAGTCTTGCCTCAGTACGCAATGAAGCCTCCAGAGGATCTCCCGAACATGAAGGATCCACCTGAATATCCAAATTATTGGGATGCACTACCCATTCCTGAATCCCTAATCAAAAAACTTCAGGGATTATTGCCTCAGGGCAAACATTGGAGTGCAGACGCCATAATGTTTGGTGAAGATGGGGGCAATGAAGTTGTGATCTGGAGGGACGATTTAAATTGCAGGATTAGTGCCCGGGAGCCTGATGCGAGGCTGCTTCATCTCATGGTTGAGTTTGCTACAGAGCTCGATTGTGTGTTCGCTATAGGGGAGGGAGGGGAGGTGATCCCCGGAAATCTTGATTCTCTTGCGGACGCATTCTCAAAATCTAGAGCCGTTCAAGATTGCCAAATTACAGATGGTTTCGTTAAGGGCGGTGAACATGTATGGGACTCAAAACCGGAATAGTTGGTTTCCCTTCCGGCCCAACCAGTCATCCAAGCGGACCCCGCCGCGTAGCGGCAGGTCCGCTTGTTTCCATCGTTAGGCCCACCTATGAACATTCGTAATAACCAATCTGTTGTGGCAGTACTGGTTCTTTCTGCCGTTATTGGAAATGCCTCCAATCCGGGATCGCACAAATTCCAAAGTAAACGCCTTGGTATCTCAGTCTCGATTCCAAATGGATGGCACGTATCGTTCAGTAAGGCCAATCCAGACGGTGTCGACGGTGGTATCCAGCTATTCGATCAGAAGTCTCGCGCTAATGAGCCTACGGTTGAGATTGAAATTAGCTCAAGACAATACGAACAGGTGCTTGATTCGGAGGGATTCTTCCAAGACGAGCACGGCGAGCTACTTATTCGGGGGCGTCTCTCCTCAACTTCGCCGACTACCGAAATCCATTCAAAGCAGTGGAGAGGTGTTTATGGGGTGGCAATGTGTGGCATAAGTGATTCCCTTGGGTTTCATGCGGGTGCAGGCGAGTGCCTACGGATTGTGCTTACTGATGGCAAACGCTGTGTTGCAATAACTACAAATGGAATTGTCGATACAAATTTTGTAATCACCACGATTGCTCGGAGTTTCCGATTCATTCAATAGGCTTTTCAGCGAGTGGGCTCGGCGGGCCTAACCAGTCACCCAAGCGGACCCCGCCGCGTTGCGGCTGGTCCGCTTGTTTCCAAAGTTAGGGCGCAGTGTTCTCCTTTTTGAGGTTTGAATGAAAATCCAAGCGATCTTGGTTCTAGCGATCTCATGCGTGTTCGGCCAAACCAAGACGTCAAAAGAAGCCCCAGCTGTTCTGAAGAAGTTCAAGTTTGAAACTTGGGAGATCATGCTTCCAAATGACTGGCGAGAGAAAGAGAATGACTCTCGAATGGTCTACATGGAGTCTGGTGACAAATCGAAAGGGATGTATTTCATGGCCCTTTCACACCCAGACCCAAAGAGTCAGTCCTCAGAAGACACCTTGAAGGCCTTGATAGAAGGTGGTCGGCGTGGTCGTGAATCGATGCAGGGCTATAGGTGGGTTGCGCTTGCGGCACCAAAGAAAACCATCCATCACGACGTGATTAGCTACTCAGAAGATTATTACGATCAATCCAAGCACTATCTGATCTCCACGTTGCTCTTTGTTCGACCTGGATTGGCTGCTCGCTTCACGTTTCATGACTACGATTGTGCAAATCCGTCTCGAACAAAGTCATTTCTTAAAGCATCCATCCAATCAATCAAGGTTTCAGGCCTTGCGCCCTAACCAGTCACCCAAGCGGACCCCGCCGCGTCGCGGCTGGTCCGCTTGTTTCCAAAGTTAGGCGGCGAATGAATCTCTTTCCAAATACCAACAGAAGGCTCCTCCAAGCAGTCGTAATGCTGCTTGTTTTCGGATGTTTCGCTGTTGGTGGGTTGTACCTATATGAATTCAAGAGAGGCAACTGGGGTTATCCAATCGTCGCCTTAGTATTTTGGTTTCCGCTCGGGATCGGCCTCTGGAGACTCAAGCCCTTAGCAAGGTCCGTTGCAATGATCACAACGGTCATCGCATCGTTCGTTCTTTTTCTCGGGCGCGTCAATCCATTCGCGCTGTCCGATGATGGGTATTCTCAGAATTGGCCAATTTCTCTCTTGGTCATTCAAGTAATGGTTCCTATTGGTCTTCTTTTGGGCGCTCTGTATGTTCTGAGCAAACACAAAAAGGAGTTTTCATCATGATTTGTCGCCGCCTAACCGGTCACACAACCGGACCCAACCGCTTCGCGGTAGGTCCGGTTACCTCCGAGCGTTAGGCCGTCTCGCAAATGCCCGCCCTATCCAGCTATCCCAATGTCTACGCCACTGCGGTTGCAATCCTGCTTAAAAAAGGATTCCAAGTGTGGGTTCAAAATCACGAGTCAGATTGGTACGCAGAAAGAGGTGGTTGGGACTTCATGGCGGATAACCCAATCGAGCTTCTTGGCTTGGTTTCAATTTTCGAGGTCACCAATCCGTCGAAGGCTGGCGAGTATTGGTGGAGGCAATCCGACGAAGCATCACTTGATGAGGTCCCGTCGTGTCCCACGCCATATCAAAGAGTTTGTCCATGACCGGCCTAACCGGTCGTACAACCGGACCCGGCCGCAAGCGGCCCGGTCCGGTTACCTCCGAGCGTTAGGCCCACTAATGAGCGAACTCGCATTCACTGAATACCGTGATTCGGATTTCCCATTCACTCTGTTCTTCAATGGGGAGTCGATGCCAAAGTGGTCTAATATCTGGCCAAGTGTCGTATTAGAAGATCAATACTTTGACCAACGAGTCATGGAGATCTGTTTTCGAATTGATAACGAAGGAATGCTGTACAGCGAAGACGCTTCACTCTTTATTGTCGCTGCTCAAGAGACACTTTCATGGGTGATAAAGAACCAAGATCAGTTCAGAGAAAACATCGAAAGCAGGCCTGGTGGAGCAGGGTTTGATTTAGAAGGCTGGTTATCGGCATTGTTCAGAATGATCGAAATCGCAGAGCATCAGAGTGTTGTGTTCTGGACGAGTGGATATGCCGCTGATCAGAAAGCCATCCTTGAGCTGATGAGAAGACACAAACTCGGTCCAGAGCACCCGGACTATCTTGAAGCCCCACACGTGGTTGAACGCAGAAAGCAGTGTGACTCGCTAATTGAGAAACAGAGAAAATCTCTCAGGCGCGAGATAAGAACGACTTCAGTCAGCAAGAAGCTAAGGAGTTCAATTCATGCTCTACCTAAGCGGGCCTAACCACCACATGAGCCGGACCCAACCGCTTCGCGGTAGGTCCGGCTATCCGGGACGTTAGGGCCATCTAGAAACGGCTCTCCCAATTTAAGAGGCGCCCACTTTTTGTTTGCTTCTTACGGTCCAGGTGTCGCGATCAATGACAACACGCCAACCGAATTTTTCGCCTTTGATCTTCACAAAAACTTCCCATCCTCCCGTTGCCCCGTTCAAATCGATTCGGCGAGAACCTGTGGCTTCTCCACCAACCTCAACAGAGGCGATTCCCTCTGCTTTTGTGGCTTCGTATCGCTCCGCCCTCTGCCGTTCGTCTAGCACTCTTTCTTGGGGCTGTGGCGAGCAATCATTCGCATGTGTTGGGCAGAATGTTGCACCAACACACAACCAGATGGCACTTTGCAGCAGTAGAGTCCTCACGCTTCCTCCTTTCCCAAGTAATCTCTTGGGGTTCGAGGTCAAATCACGTTCCATGCCAGCTACAGTTAGTGATGGCCCTAACCGGTCATCCAAGCGGACCCCGCCGCGTCGCGGCTGGTCCGCTTGTTTCCAACGTTAGGCTGGCTTATGAACAGTTATGAAAAGCTCAGGCCACAAGAACATGCTGAGCTGTGTGATTGCAAAAGCATTGAAGGCCTTCTGCTTGTTTATACGCTTGGGTGCAATCCAATTCATTGTGAGGCGTGTAAGGGTGTTGTTGATCCAGAGCGAATAGACTTATCGCAGATTCAGGCTGAATCGATCTTTGCTTGGCAGAGAGCATTTGGGTCTTTATACAACCTTTGGCTGGATTCAGGTGAGTACGAGAGTTGGGCGAAAGCCAAAATGCTTGATCCAAATGGCCAAGTAAATTTGCTAGGTGTTGCACTGGCAGCAGAGTTATCAAGACAGTTGCCAACTAGGTATTGGTGGTTTCACGATGAAGAGGAATCGCTCCCGTCTGCATGTCCAAGTTGCGGGTCTACCCTATCTCCATCTAATCAACATGGTCATCTTCGGTGTTCACAATGCCCAGTCCTTATTTAAGGCGGTGGCCCAGCCAGCCTAACCACCACATCAGCCGGACCCAACCGCTTCGCGGTAGGTCCGGCTATCCGGAACGTTAGGCACTCCATGAAATTCCGGCTGACTCGAGACGATTCCGGATCCATTGGTTTTGCGGTATCTGCTCTTTTCAGCAAGGCCGTGTCACTTGAAGAGTTCAGGAGCTGGGCTGATATGGTGTTGCTAGAAGCTCCTAATCCACCGCATTACATAGTGGAGCTCAGCCAATTTGATGGCCGCCTCAAAGACATCTTCCGAATTATTGGATTCGCGCCGTCTTCAGGGCTTTCCGAGGAACAAGAGGACGCGCTAATTGGTATTGCGTACAGTCGTGGGATTACTCGATATGAACCAGAGCCAACAGAAGACCAAGCGCTAAACTCGCTTAGCAAGCACCCCGAAGTTCTGGAGCAGTTCAGACATGCCTTTCCCTACCTCAAATGGTAATGGCCACCGTGCCTAACCAGTCATCCAAGCGGACCCCGCCGCGTTGCGGCTGGTCCGCTTGTTTCCAAAGTTAGGCATGAACATGAACGTCGATGAAGCCGCAAGAAAGATCGTTCTCGATCGACTAAGTGCGATCGAGACAAAACACGACGTGAGAATCGTGTATGCCTGTGAGTCGGGGAGCAGGGCTTGGGGTTTCCCTTCGGCCGATAGTGATTACGATGTGCGGTTCCTATACCTTCACCCCGTGAATTGGTATCTCTCAATTAATCGAGGGCGAGACGTCATAGAAGAGCCAATCATCGATGATTTCGATATCAATGGTTGGGACCTACGGAAGGCCCTCGGGTTGTTACATAAATCTAATCCACCGCTCCTTGAGTGGCTCGGATCACCCATTGTTTACAAAGAAGAGACGAACATTGCCGAGAATCTAAGAAAGATTCTTCCGGACTTCTACTCGCCTGTTAATTGCTTCTCTCATTACCTTCACATGGCCAAAGGAAATTTGCGGGAGTACCTGCGTGGGGAGGTTGTGCGCACCAAAAAGTATTTCTATGTGCTCCGACCAGTGCTTGCTATGCAATGGATCGAGCAAGGATTTGGGGTAGTCCCTACAGATTTTAATGTGCTCGTTGAAAGGCTTGTTCAAGATTCAGTGCTTTTGGGGGACATTCAGAAACTCCTCGCGGAGAAGCGCGCTGGCGCAGAGTTGCAGAGTGGTCCTCGTATCGAGTCCATTAGCTCGTTTATAGAGTCAGAGGTCGAGAGATTGTCAGAGTTGGATAGAGTTAAAACAGAGCGTGCACCTATCTCGGCTTTGGATATCGTGTTCCAACAGTCCCTCCAAGAGTGCTGGGGTAGTTGATATGCATTGCTCTCGTCTCTTCATGCCTAACCAGTCACCCAAGCGGACCCTGCCGCGTTGCGGCTGGTCCGCTTGTTTCCAAAGTTAGGCGATCTGCACTGTCAAAATGCATTACTGAGTTCAGAAAAAAAGATCACGCTTCGAGTTGTTCCTGGTTCAATTGAGTACTCGGTTTGAGGAGATCAATCGTTGATTTCAAATCGACCAAAGAGTTTGGATTCCCGTTTCGAGTATTTGGGCCAAGGGCCTGGCGGTGGCTTGTTAGATTCGACTTCATCTACGTCGCCTAACCACCGCATCAGCCGGACCCAACCGCGTTGCGGTAGGTCCGGCTATTCAGGCCGTTAGGTTGCATTGATGTTCAGCCGCGTATTCGATTGGTTTAGAAGGCGACGTGCCTGGACAGAAGATCACAAGCAGGCTTGGCTTGGAATGACTGAAGCCGGTGTAGATGGTGTTACTGAGCTCCAGAAGATGCTGTCCACGTACCTTCAGCTCACTTATCCAGAACTTGAGTTTGCAAAGGTGGATGGGTCAGAAGCGTATTTCGTTTCCACCATTCCAAATTCAAAGATCAAGGTGTACCTATTCCCGGATGGTATTCAGATAGTAAATAGGGCTCACCTACTGAGGGCCGAGGAGTGGGATTACCGCACTCCTGGTGACATGATTGATGCAATGGATAAAGTGCTTAGGTCGTATCGCCATGCAACCTAACCTGTCCCACAAGCGGACCCAACCGCGCTGCGGTTGGTCCGCTTACGTCCAACGTTAGGCCTCACACATATGATTCGAGCTGCGCTTTTCACACTTCACGCGATCGCTATGACCCAGGCTCCGCACTCAGGTAGTCAAGGTAGGGGCTTCCTAGCCGAGGAGTTCGCAGAGATTAAAAGAGTGGAAGAGATTCCGCCCAAAGTTCGAGAGATCCTTGGGAGTTCAAAATCGGAGTTTGGTAATCCGGATGGCCCATTCAATGCTGGCTGTATTGATCAACCCGGCGTTCCTTTTCGCCGAATGCTATTTGCTGGGAGTTCTTCTCGGTTCGTTATCGTTGCTTACGAACAGGGTGGTCGCGCACATTTTCGTTATTTGAAAGTGTTCGAGATTTCAAACGGCGGTGCTCGAGTGATTAAAGGTGGGAGCCTAAGCAAGGCGTATAGTTCTCTTCACCTGGCTTTAGAATCCATTCGCAATGGCTCACTTCAACTCCAAGCCGAGCAAAGATAATGATAGTTCTTCGGCCTAACCAGTCATCCAAGCGGACCCCGCCGCGCTGCGGCTGGTCCGCTTGTTTCCAAAGTTAGGCGATCTGCACGGCCAAAATACGTTGATGAGTTGAGAAAAAAGATCACGCTTGAGTTGCCCTGGTTCAATTGATTGCTGAGTTCGAGGAGATCAGTCGTTGATTTCAAATCGATCAAAGAGTTTGAATTCCCGTTTCGAGTATTTGGGCCAAGGCCTTAGTGGTGGCTTGTTAGATTCAACTTCATCTACGTCGCCTAACCCGGCCCACAAGCGGACCCCACCGCGTCGCGGCGGGTCCGCTTGTTTCCAAAGTTAGGGGCTCCACAACAATGAGTGAGAATCATTCGAAAACAGAAAAAGTGAGCTTGGCGCAAGCAATACGTGTC
>JACXTT010006601.1_pt1 | contig 16536 bp, 13 predicted proteins | sample 9270951 | NCBI WGS metagenome assembly JACXTT01 (sample SAMN15532306, study PRJNA645909) | rock metagenome | isolation source: weathered quartz diorite | place: Puerto Rico | collected 2017-06-21 | reverse complement strand
GGCGGACGGCATTGCGTGTGGCGCCTAGGCTGCGGGAGGAGCCGGGCCGGGGCGCGAAGGCTGAACTGGACGACCCGGCCCGTGACCCGGGGGGGCTTCCAGCCGCTCATGCAGGGCCTCACCGCCGACATGGACGGCATGCCACAGGCGCTGCGCACTTTCGGCGGCGCGGGGCGCGAGTACATGCAGCGCTATGGCGCCGGCATGGAGACCTTCGCCGCCGTGCGCGCCAAGGCCAGCCGGCACGCGGCGAACAACCCTCTTGCGCTGTTCCGCAAGGTGGTGACCACGGAGGACGTGATGAACGACACCGTGCTGCTGCCGGGCGTGATGACCCGCCTGATGGCGTGCCCACCCACCTGCGGCGGCGCGGCGGCGATTCTCGTGTCGGAGCGGTTCGCCCGCAAGCACGGCCTGCGCACCGACGTGCAGATCCTGGCGCAGGCGCTCACCACCGACCCGCCCGCGTCGTTCGATCCGCCGTCCATGCTGAACTACGTCGGCACGCACATGACGCGCTCGGCGGCCAACAAGGTTTATGAAAAGGCCGGCATCGGCCCCGAGGACATCGACGTCTGCGAGCTGCACGACTGCTTCGCGCAGAACGAAGTCATCAGCTACGAGGCGCTGGGCTTCTGCCCCGAGGGTGGCGCCGAGAAGTTTGTGCGCGACGGCGATAACACTTATGGCGGAAAGGTCGTGGTAGGACCGTCGGGCGGGCTGATGTCGAAAGGCCATCCGCTCGGCGCAACCGGGCTGGCGCAGTGCTTCGAGCTGACGCACCAGTTGCGCGGCACGGCCGAGCAGCGGCAGGTGCCCGGCGCCAGGCTCGCGTTGCAGCACAACCTCGGGCTTGGCGGCGCCTGCGTGGTGACGCTCTACGGTACCAACTGAGCGCACAGCGCCACATGGAGGAGACAAGATGAGACGAACATTCTTCACACGCATGCTGGCCCTCGGCCTGGCCTGCGCCGCGCTCGTGCCGGCCATCGTGCCGACGCCGGCCGGCGCGGCGGACAACTATCCCTCGCGGCCGCTGCGCTTTATCGTGCCGCTGACGCAGGGCAGCGGCTCCGACACGGTGACGCGCTTCGTCGCCGAGCGTGTCGGCATCGCACTGGGCCAGCCTGCCATCGTCGAGAACCGGCCCGGGGCCGACACCGTGATCGCCATTCAGAGCCTGCTCAACGCTCCGGCCGACGGCTACAGCGTGCTGATGATCTCGCCGAGCGCCATGGTCATCAACCCGCTCGTGCACGACAGCCTGCCTTACGAGCCCAAACGCGATATCCGCCCGCTGGCCGCGGCCATCCGCGCCACTTCGGTGCTGGTGACCGGCCCGGCCTCGCCGTACCGCACGTTCGCGGAACTGCTGGCCGCAGCGAAGCGGAAGCCGCGCTCGGTGAGCCTGGCGAACTATAGCTACCACTACCGGCTCGGCGCGCTGCAAATGCAGCAAATGTCGGGGGTCGAGTTCAACCACATCCCGTACAAGGGCGCCTCGCAAGTGCAGACCGACGTGATGGGCGGTGCGGTGGACGCGGCGCTGCTGGACCTCGGCGGTGCGCTGCCGCTGATCCGCGCTGGCAAGCTGCGCGCACTGGCGGTCACGAGCAAGGCGCGCCACGCTGAACTGCCGAACGTTCCAACCATCGCGGAAAGCGGCGTGCCGGGCTACGAACTGACGGTCTGGATCGGCTTCGGCGTCAGCAGCAAGACGCCCGAGGCTGTCGCGGCAAAGCTGGAAGCAGCGCTGCTCCAGGCCATTCGATCGCCAGGCTTCAAGACCTTCGCCAACACCACGGCCTATGCGGAGGTGCTGGGCCTGCCGGGCCGGCAGATGAGCCAGATGATCGACGCCGAGCGGACCCGCTACGGCGCGCTGGTCAAGACCTATGACGTCAGCGCGCGCTGACGCTGACCGCAGCCGCTGCCCATTGGCGGTGGCTGCGACCCCATTTGGAAGGAAACACCATGCAGCAGAATTGCAAGGACCGTGTCGTCGGAGCGCACGCCATGACGATGATTCCAAGATTGCTCGGCGATCACGCCGCGCTCACGCCGGACAAGCCTGCCGTCATCAACGGCACCACCGGCGAGCGGCTGACCTATCGCGAGCTCGATGAACGATCGAACCGGTTTGCCCAGTACCTGTATGCGCAGGGACTTCGGCGCGGCGACCATTTCGCGATTGTGCTGGAGAATAATATCCGCTGCTTCGAGCTGTGCTGGGCAGCGTTACGCTCGGGCCTGCTGGTCACGCCGGTCAACCGCTATCTCACGGCGCCGGAAGCGGCCTATATCGTTGCGGACAGCAATGCCCGTGTCGTCGTGACCTCGTGGGCGATGCGCGATCTCGCCGACCAGTTGCGCGACCTCATTCCCGCGGGCTGTGCGCGCCTGATGGTTGACGGCGCCATTCCGGGCTGGGACTGCTATGAGGACGCCGTCGCAGGCTATCCCGCCGCGCGGCTGGCCGATGAGTGGCTCGGCGCCACCATGGTCTACAGCTCCGGCACCACAGGCCGCCCCAAGGGCATCATCCGCGCGCAGCCGGCCGGCAAAGTCACCGAAGGCTCGGGCTCCGCGCGCCGCCCGCAGTTCGACCGCTATGGCTTCGACGCCGGCACCGTCTACCTGTCGCCCGCGCCGCTGTACCACACGGCGCCGCTCGGCTACGGGCTGGAGACGCAGTTCGGCGGCGGCACGGTCATCTTCATGGAGAAGTTCGATGCCGAGGAAGCGCTGCGCCTGATCGAGCGTTACCGCGTCACCCACAGCCAGTGGGTGCCGACAATGTTCATCCGCATGCTGAAGCTCGAGCCTGCACAGCGTTCGGCCTGCGACTTGTCGAGCCACCGCGTGGCCATCCACGCTGCCGCGCCGTGCCCGCAGGAGACCAAGCGCGAAATGATCGACTGGTGGGGCCCGATCCTGCACGAGTACTACGCCGCCACCGAGGGCAACGGCTCGACCTCGCTCGACACGCACGAATGGCTCGCCCATCCCGGCTCGGTGGGCAAGGCGCTGCTCGGCCGAATCCGTATCTGCGACGACGACGGCAATGAATTGCCTGCCGGCGAGACCGGAACGGTGTACTTCGAGCGCGACACGCTGCCGTTCCACTACCACAACGATCCGGAAAAGACGCGCGCCGCGCAGCATCCGCACCACCCGACGTGGACGGCGGTGGGCGACGTGGGGCGCGTCGATGCCGACGGCTACCTGTACCTGACCGACCGCAAGGCGTTCATGATCATCTCGGGCGGCGTCAACATCTATCCGCAGGCGATTGAAGATGCGCTGGTGATCCACCCGAGCGTAGGCGACGCGGCAGTCATCGGCGTGCCGAACGCGGAGATGGGCGAGGAAGTCAAGGCAGTGGTCGAGCCCGCTGCAGGCGTGACACCGGGCCCGGAACTGGCCGAGGCGCTGCTCGCCTACCTGCGCACGAAGGTGGCGAAATACATGGTGCCCCGCTCCATCGATTTCATCGACACGATGCCACGCCTGCCGACCGGAAAGCTGTACAAGGCATCGCTGCGCGATCGGTACTGGAAGGCACCATGAGCACCGCGCCGTTCCGCACCCGGCTGACCGAACTGTTCGGCATCCGCCATCCGCTGCTGCTGGGTGGCATGCACCATCTGGGCGAGTCCGGTGTGGTGGCCGCCGTGGTCAACGCCGGCGCGATGGGTTTCATCACCGCGCGCTCGTTCGCCACGCCGGACGCGCTGCGGCAAGACCTGCGCCGCTGCCGCCAACTGACCGGCGGCCGTCCGTTCGGCGTCAACCTGACGCTGGCGCGGCGGGCCGGCCACAACGACGCCGTGCAGGACTGGATCCGCATCGCGCTTGACGAAGGCGTGCGTCATTTTGAGAGCGCCGGCAATTCGCCGGCCGAGCTGGTCGGTCCGATCCAGCGCGGCGGCGGCGTGCTGATTCACAAGTGCCCGAGCGTGCGCCATGCGTTGTCGGACTCGGCGTGGACGCGGTGGCGCTGGTCGGGCTGGAGGAAGGCGGACATCCGGGCACGAACAAGTTGTCGGCCTTCGTCAACGGCGCCTTCGCGCTCGACCGCATCCGGCTGCCACTGGTGATCGGCGGCGGCATCGGCAGCGGGCACCAGATCGCAGCGGCGCTGGCACTGGGCGCGGACGGCGTGGTGATGGCAAGCCGCTTCATGGTGGCCGAGGAGATCGTCGCGCATGAGGCGCTGAAGGCCCGCATCGTTGAGGCCGACGAGCATTGCTCGGTCACCATCCTCGACGCGCTGGGCGATACCTGGCGTGTCCTTGCCAACGACACCGCGCGTGCGGTGCAGCAGCGCGAAGCGCAGGGAGCGCGCACGCATGCCGACTTCGGCGACCTGATCCTGTCGGCCCGCACGCGAGCGCGCGTGTATGAAGCCGGCGACATCGAAGACGGCATCGTGTCGCTCGGACCGGCCGGGGGATTCGCGGACCGGATCCAGCCTGCCGGCGTCATCGTCGACAGGCTGATAGCCGATGCGCAGCGAGCGGCCGAGAAATTCCGCAACGTGATGGGGGCGTCGTGCATCGACGGAGCCGCCGTTGCCTGATGTGATGCACCGAAGATGCCCCCGGGGATCTGCCCCCGGGGATGGGCTTCGACGCCGGATTCAGCCGCCGCCTGGCCGCGCGCGGCTGGGTCGGGCTGACGCTGCCGCCGGCCTGCGGCGGCGCGGGACTCGACGCCTTCCGCCGCTTCGTCCTGGTCGAAGAACTGCTGAGTGCCGGCGCGCCGGTCGCCGCGCACTGGATCGCCGACCGCCAGAGCGGGCCGCTGATCCTGCGCTACGGCAGCGAGCACCAGAAGCAGACCTACCTGCCGCGCATCTGCCGCGGCGAGGCATTCTTCTGCATCGGCATGAGCGAACCGAACTCAGGGTCGGACCTGGCGAGCGTGCGCAGCCGCGCGGTCCGCACCGAAAGCGGCTGGCGGCTGAACGGCCAGAAGATCTGGACCACCAACGCGCACCATTGCCAGTACGTGATCGCACTCGTGCGCACGTCGGGTGTGCCGGAGGACAAGCAGAAGGGGCTGTCGCAATTCATCGTCGACCTGTCGCTGCCGGGCGTCACCATCCGTCCGATCCACGACCTGACCGGCGACGCGCATTTCTGCGAAGTGGTCTTCGACAACGTGGAACTGGACCAGGATGCGCTGATCGGTGAGGAAGGCAGCGGCTGGGAACAGGTCAATGCCGAACTCGCCTTCGAGCGCAGCGGGCCGGAGCGCATCTACTCCAGCATTGTGCTGCTCGACCTGTGGGCCGGCCAGTTGCGCCGCCACGGCGCCACGCGCGAGCAGTCGGCCGCGCTGGGCCGCTTCGCCACGCATATCGCCACGCTGCGCAGCATGTCGGTGGCGGTGACCGCCAAGCTCGCGCGGCATGAGAGTCCCGTGGTGGAGGCCGCGGTGGTCAAGGATCTCGGCACCGAGATCGAGCAGGCGATCCCCGCCTGCATCGAAGCCGCCATGTCCGCCGACCCCGACGCGCCGGCAGATGCCGAGCTCTACCGGACCGTCGCCTATCTCAGCCAGATCTCGCCGACCTTCTCGCTGCGCGGCGGCACGCGTGAAATCCTGCGCGGCATGATCGCGCGCAGCCTGGGCCTGCGCTAAGGAGTCCTGCCATGTTCGTAGATGCCATCGAAGCCATCCTGCAAGACCAGTTCACCCCGGCAACCATCCGCGCCATCGAGATGGCCGGCGACGCCATGCCTGCATGGCAGGCGCTGGCCGACGCCGGCTTCCTGGAACTGCTCGCCCGCGAGCAAGCCGGCGGCGCGGGGCTCGGCCTGTCCGATCTCTTCCCCATCCTCACCACCATCGGCCGGCATGCGGTGCCGGTGCCGCTCGCACAGAGCATCGCGGCGCGCGCACTGCTCGCGCGCGCGGGCGCAATCGTGCCGACCGGGATGATCACGCTCGCGCAATCATGCCGTCGCGATGCCGACGGCGCGCTCGTCTGCGCTTACACGCCCTTTGGCACGATAGCCGACCACGTGCTCGCCGGCGGCCCCGATGGCCTGCTTCTGCTCGACTGCCGCTACGCGCGACGCGAAGCGACGGGTGTGCATGGCAGCCAGTGTGCGTCGCTGCACTGGCCTGCAGGCCATGCAGCCGTTCCGCTGCCTGGCGTCACGTCCAACGAACTGCAGGCCTGGGGCGCCGCGCTGCACGCCGCGCTGATCGCGGGCGCCGCCGCGCGCGTGGGGGAAATGACCCTGCATTACTGCCAGGACCGTTCGCAGTTCGGCAAAGCCATCGGCAAGTACCAGGCAGTCCAGCATCAGCTGGCGGTCATGGCCGAACACATCGCCGCCGCCACGGTTGCCGCCGAACTCGCCTTTTCCGCAGACGGCGCGCAACCGGCGCGCCTGCCCGCTGCCATCGCCAAGGCACGCAGCAGCGAGGCGGCGCAACTGGTGGCAGCCACTGCGCATGCCCTGCATGGGGCGATCGGGGTGACCGAGGAATACGACCTGCAATTGTTCACGCGCCGGCTGCACGAATGGCGGAGCGCGCATGGATCGGAAGCTCGCTGGGCTCCCGCCGTCGGAGACGCACTGCTGGCCGAGGGGATGTCGACCGTGGAATTTGTCAGAAGCCTGGCACTGTCGACGGTCTCATAGCGCTGACGTTCGGCCTCCGATGCGGTATCCAGTCCGCGCTGGGTCGAACACGATCGTGTCAAGTTGAAATCAAAAAGGGCTGAGCCCTGTGCAATACAGAACTCAGCCCTCAGGCGCCTGACTCAGCTGTCCAGCTGATTGGGGTCAGTTCACGACGGGCGCGCTTTCACGCATGGCCGATCAATCCAGCGCGCGGCCAAAGCTGAATTCGCCGTCGGCATAATCCACCGGCACCACATCCTTGGCGGCGAACTTGCCTTCCAGGATGGCACGCGCCACCGGGTTCTCGATCTGCTGCTGGATCGCCCGCTTGAGCGGACGCGCCCCGAACACCGGGTCGTAACCCGCGCTGGCGATCTTCTCCAGCGCCAGCTCGCTCACTTCCAGCGTCATGTCCATGCGGGCCAGGCGGGCCTGCAGGCGCTGCAGCTGGATGCGCGCGATCGACTCGATATTCTTCTGGTCGAGCGCGTGGAACACCACGACTTCGTCAATTCGGTTCAGGAACTCAGGCCGGAAATGCGTGCGCACTTCCTGCCAGACGGCGCCCTTCACCGCTTCCTGCGGTTCGCCCACCATCGACTGGATGATCTGCGAACCGAGGTTGGACGTCATCACGATCACCGTGTTCTTGAAGTCGACCGTGCGTCCCTGGCCATCGGTCAGGCGGCCGTCGTCGAGCACCTGCAACAGCACGTTGAAGACGTCCGGGTGGGCCTTTTCCACTTCATCGAGCAGCACCACGCTGTACGGCTTGCGGCGCACGGCCTCGGTCAGGTAACCGCCTTCTTCGTAGCCGACATATCCGGGCGGCGCGCCGATCAGGCGGCTCACGCTGTGCTTCTCCATGAACTCGCTCATATCGATGCGGATCAGATGCTCTTCCGAATCGAACATGAACTCGGCCAGGGCCTTGCACAGCTCGGTTTTGCCGACGCCGGTCGGTCCCAGGAACAGGAACGAGCCATAGGGCTTGTTCTCGTCCGCCAGGCCCGCGCGCGAACGGCGGATGGCATCGGACACCAGCCGCACCGCCTCGTCCTGCCCCACCACGCGGTTGTGCAGGCGGTCTTCCATCTTCAGCAGCTTCTCGCGCTCGCCCTGCATCATCTTCGACACCGGAATGCCGGTCGCGCGGCTCACCACTTCGGCGATTTCCTCGGCGCCGACCTGCGTGCGCAGCAGCTTGTTGGGATGCTTCTGCTCGCTCGCTTCGGCGTCGGCCGCGGCCTTGAGCTTGCCTTCCAGGCCCGGCAGCCTGCCGTACTGCAGCTCGGCCACCTTGTCGAGCTTGCCCTCACGCTGCAGCTTGACGATCTCGAGCTTGATCTTCTCGATCTCTTCCTTCAGCGCGGCCGTGCCTTGCGCGGCGCCCTTCTCGGCCTTCCAGATCTCGTCGAGGTCCGCATACTCCTTCTCCAGGCGCGTGATTTCCTGCTCGATCAGCTCCAGGCGCTTCATCGACGCCTCGTCGGTCTCTTTCTTGACCGCCTCGCGCTCGATCTTCAGCTGGATGGTGCGGCGTTCGAGCTTGTCCATCGACTCTGGCTTGGAGTCGATTTCCATCTTGATGCGCGCGCCCGCCTCGTCGATCAGGTCGATCGCCTTGTCGGGCAGGAAGCGGTCAGTGATATAGCGATGCGACAGCTCCGCCGCGGCGACGATGGCCGGGTCGGTGATCTCCACGCCGTGGTGCAGCTCATACTTTTCCTGCAGCCCGCGCAGGATGGCGATGGTCGCTTCCACGGAGGGCTCGTCCACCAGCACCTTCTGGAAGCGGCGCTCGAGCGCGGCGTCCTTCTCGATGTACTTGCGGTATTCGTCCAGCGTGGTCGCGCCGATGCAATGCAGCTCGCCGCGCGCCAGCGCCGGCTTGAGCATATTGCCCGCATCGATCGCGCCTTCGGCCTTGCCCGCGCCGACCATGGTGTGGATCTCGTCGATGAAGACGATGGTCTGGCCTTCGTCCTTGGCGACGTCGCTCAACACGGCCTTCAGGCGTTCCTCGAACTCGCCGCGGTACTTGGCGCCGGCCAGCAGTCCGGCCATGTCGAGCACCAGCACGCGCTTGTTCTTCAGGCTCTCGGGCACCTCGCCGTTGACGATGCGCTGCGCCAGCCCCTCCACGATCGCGGTCTTGCCTACGCCCGGCTCGCCGATCAGTACCGGGTTGTTCTTGGTGCGGCGCTGCAGGATCTGGATCGCGCGGCGGATCTCGTCGTCGCGGCCGATCACCGGATCCAGCTTGCCCATGCGGGCGCGCTCGGTCAGGTCGATGGTGTACTTCTTGAGTGCCTCGCGCTGCGTTTCGGCGTCGGCACTGTTGACGGCATCGCCACCACGCACGGCCTGGATGGCCGCCTCCAGCGGCTTGCGGTTCAGCCCGTTCTCGCGCGCAATGCGCCCGGCGTCGCCCTTGTCTTCGGACACGGCGAGCAGGAACAATTCGCTGGCGATGAACTGGTCGCCACGCTTGATGGCTTCCTTCTCGGCGGCGTTGAGCAGGTTGACGAGGTCGCGGCCCACCTGGACCTCGCTCGTGCCCTGCACTTGCGGCAGGCGCTTGATGGCGGCGTCCAGCGCGGCCTGCAGGCCGTTCACGTTGGCGCCGGCGCGCTGCAGCAGCGCCTTGGCGGCGCCGTCGTTCTGCGCAATCAGCGCGCGCAGCAGGTGCTGCGGTTCGATGTACTGGTTGTCATTGGCCAGCGCCAGGCTTTGCGCATCAGCAAGCGCTTCCTGGAACCGGGTAGTCAGTTTGTCAAGACGCATAGGATTCCCTCTCTCTGTGAGTGTCCTGATGCTAGGGAGCTCGCCTGGCCGGACACTGGATGTCTTTCCGAAAGATAAGGCTTTGGCTTGACATTTCAAGACCACGCCGATGCGAACTTGGCACGATCGCAAGTGCAGAATGCGATACGCAGGGCGGGCGACTGGCGTCTCGCCCTCTGCACCACCGGACGGATCGCAGGCCGACGAAGTTTGGCCAGGCCCAAGCGACGGATACGCCCCTGGGCCGTCATCGGCTCGCCGGGTTATCGGCGAGCACACCCGGAGGACTGATTCAATCCGGAACCTGTACGGAGCCGGTACTGGCGGCGATCTGGTTGCCGGCGTCCGGACTTGGCGAGATCGGCGGCACATTGGCCGGCAGCAGCGTCGGCGCGGTGGTTGTATTGGTGGCGCCGCCGCGGGGGATCGTGCGCACCACCTGCGACGGCGGCAACGCCTTGCCGGTAGTGAGGTTGTCAAAGACCGCATCCAGCGCGCGGATCAGGTACAGGTGCAACGGCACGTAGCGGTTGCTGTATCCCGACACGGCCCCGATGAATGCGTCGAAATGCTGCGCGTTCTCGACCTCGATATACGAGAGCTTGCTGGCCGGGCCTTCCTGCTGACGGTTGAAGCCGAGATACGGCCGCGACGTGTGATTGACCGGCAGCAGCCCATCGCTGCGTCCGTGCACGATCAGTGCTGGCTTGCCACGCAGGTTGCCCGAGCGCTGTGTCTCGGACACGCCCGACTGCAGCGCCTGCGCCTGGGAACCCGTGCCAGTCAGCAGGTCGCGCAGGCACTTGGCACCGTCGAAGTTGGCATCGGCCCGGTTGCTGGAGGCCGACACCGACTGGCCATTCAGGAACGGACCATGCTGCAGGTCGCGGTCATTGATCAGTTGCACCGTACTGGTCGGCGGTACGCCGTTGCCGGTCGAGAACATCGACGCCAGCACCGATGGCGCGATCGCCGCCGGCTTGAAGTCAGCCAGCGTGGTGGCGAAGCTGTAGCCACACAGCCGGTCCGTCACGCTGGCCCTGGCGTACGAATTGGCGTAGGTCACCGAAATGGAGGCCGCCGTGTCGAAGAGGGCCAGCGACGGATGCAGCGCATCCGATTCCGGCTCCCAGCCAGCATCGCGCAGCGTTTGGAGCGCGCTTGCCGCCTGGTCGCTCACCGTGGTGCCGGAAATCAAGTTATTGTCGACCAGCGTCTGGCACCGGGCGATGTAGAACGGGTTGGTGGCAAACGCCGGAGCGTTGACCAGCGCGGTCGCCTGCGACGCGCACAGCTGCAGCAGGTTGGCCGTGGTGATGTAGTCGTAGAGCAAGCGGCCTGATGCATTGACCTGCCTGGTGCCGCGCTTGACCAGGATGCCCGCGTCAGGTGGCAGTTCCAGGTTGGGCTCGGCCACGGCCACGCCGTCAATCATTCCATTGGTGTCCTGCTCGGCCGCTGCGATCGCCGCCCCGCCGCCGTTGGAGACACTGGAGGCGATCACAAGGATCCCGTTCTTGCTGAAGGTCCGCTGGCGCACGCCGTTTCCGGCGACCAACCCAAAGCGGTCATTGATCGCCCAGATGCCGAAATCGATGGCCTGCAACGTGAACTTGCCCCAGTCCTTCTCCGGATTGCGCTGCGAATGGGCGTGCTTGAACGCCAGGCGATGCGGCGCCTGCGTCGTGAAATCTGCCAACGACAAGATGCCAGGTCTCGCGGCGAACTGGGCGTTGCTGCCGGCAGCGCTCCGTGTGGCGCGCGTGCCGTCGATCAGCGGCACGGTGTCGGTGTCCAGGTCGTGCGGTGCGGCACCGGTGCCCTTGTCGGTATAGGCCACTGCGCAACCGCGCTTCAGGCCCCACTCGCCTACGGCGATGGCGCCATACACGCCGCGCGAGCCGGACGAGGTGGCGGTAATCATGCAAGGCTTGCTGAGATTGAAGGTGTTGGGGATCTGCACCAGCATCGTCACGTTCTCCTGCCCGCTGCCGTCGTCGGAGAAGGCCAGGTACTCGACCCCGGCGATCTTGCCCTGCCCGGTGGTGGCGTTGCCCTGCGCATCCACATTGGGACCGTAGAACGAACCGAAGCCGCCGCCCGCTGTGGTGTCCACGATCGCACGGTAGTTGGTATAGATCGCGTAGCGGCGCAGCTCGGCCGCGGTCGGCGCGTTGGGGCTGGCCGGCACCGGCGCCGTGGCGCTCGCCAGCCCGTCCTTGCCGAGGCCGGCCGTCAGCAGGTCGTCGGTCGTGCCGTCGTAGGCCTTGACCGTCACGGTGCCGATATTGGCGGGCTTGATGTTCGGGTTGGTGTTGCCGTCGTTGCTGTCACCGCCGCCACAGGCCACGGCCAGCAGTGCCACCGCGGCGGCAAACGCTGTCTTGCCAAGGCGGTGAAAGAGATCGTGCTGCATGGGACCCTCCTGGTTTGCCGACTATCCGCTCATGCCGAGAAGACTTCCGAACTGCAAACTGCCGGGCCACACGCCGCCTACCCGGAGCCGGGGAAGCGTGCGCGAGCAGGCACCGCGTTGTGCCGATCACCGCGCCATAAAGCGAGCCCATGCCGCCAATCACGACTATCAGCAGGATTCGACCATGATCTCGAACGACAAAGCGGTGTCCGGCCCGTTGTAGCGCAGCCAGGCCGCCAACCGCACTCCTGCATAGTGGCGAATATGGCAGACAGCATGGTGGAGACTGTGCGGAAGACCACGGTCCGATTCTGTTCCACGAGCAGGATCGACTAGTTCATCTCTTCGGGCTGATCTTGCCTGAAACCCCGCCCGGCCAGATCGGCCGAAGGCCTCCATCAGCGCGCCTGCAGGCCGTGAGTGATCAAGTCGAAGGCGGCATCGACCACCTTCTCCATCGAGGCCGGCCGCTTCCATAGCGCGTATCGCATGCCCAGGAAATTGCTGATGCCAATCAGGCACCAGGCACGCACCTCGGCATCACCGGGGCGAATCTCGCCCTGATCCGCCGCGCGGCTCAGGCGCCGGCTGTACAAGTCGGCAAAGACCTGGAAATAGCTGCTGTAGATGGCCTCGTCCACCGAATTCGCGTCGAGCACGATCCGGTAGAGGTTCTTGTGGCGGGAAACGAAGGAAAGAAATGCTCTCAGGCCGAGCCGCTCGGCCTCCATCTGGCTGGTGGCCGGCTCAACCTGCTTGCGCAGGTGCGTGCTCAGCAACTCCAGCATGTGCTGGACCAGCGCGCGGAAAACGTCTTCCTTGTCCTTGAAGTACAGGTAGAAGGTGCCCATGGCCACCTTGGCTTCCTGCGTGATCTCGGAAACCGATGCGACGTGGTAGCCCTTTTCGCCGAATACTTTCTCGGCGGCACGCAGCAGGGACTCGCGCGTTTTCTGTCCGCGCGCCGTCTTGGGCGGACAGATGCCGGAGTCAGTCCTGCCGGATTCGGTCTGGGACATCGTGTCTCCACTGTGGCGCTCGGGCGCCCTCTGTGTGTGATACCAGCGGCCTGCCTGCTGCCCGGCCTCCTCTGCCCGGGACGGCACCGCGAAACATGATGACTGATTCATGTTTCATCGTATAAAGGCCCGGTGGCTGATGTCAATTCATGGCTTTCCCGTAGCATGCGGCACCATCGCGCCGGAGGCGCTCGCAAGCAGCATGCCGCCCGGCTCCCGCCGGGGCGCTCAGGCCAGGATGCGGTAGGTCCACAAACCCAGCGCCACAAGCAGCAAGGCGCCGCCCAGGTGGCTGGCCACGTGCAGCAGCGCCCAGCCGTAGTCGCCGGACATCAGGTTGGACAGCGCCTCGCTGGAAAACGTAGAAAAGGTGGTCAGGCCGCCAAGGAAGCCCGTAATGGCCAGCAGGCGCCATTCGGGCGGCAGCCCCGGATGGGAATCGAAGAAGCCGACGGCCAGGCCGATCAGGTAGCCGCCCAGCAGGTTGGCGGCCAGAGTGCCGTATGGCAGGGCCGGATTCAGGGTGTTCCACATGACCGAGAACCCCCACCGCAGCCAGGCGCCGATCGCTGCACCGACGCCGACCGCCGCGAACCCTAATGGCCCCATCAGTTGCCGCCGTCGCTGCCGGCCTCAGCGCCGCTGGCGTTGAAGGACGGGATTCCCCAGCGCTTCAGGGCCGCCTCGTCGGTCACGCGGGCATCGACCCAGCGCGCCCCTTCCGGTGTTTCTTCCTTCTTCCAGAATGGCGCTTCGGACTTGAGGTAGTCCATGATGAATTCGCACGCCGCGAACGCGTTGCCGCGATGCGCGGACGCCACCGCCACCATCACGATCTGGTCCAGCGGCTGCAGCGGCCCGACGCGGTGGATGATGGTCACGCCGTGCAGCTCCCAGCGCGCGCAGGCGGCGGCCTCGATCTGCGCGAGCGCCTTCTCTGTCATGCCCGGATAGTGTTCGAGTTCCATCGCGCTGACCGCGCTGCCCTCGCTCACATCGCGCACGGTGCCGATGAAGCTTGCCACCGCGCCCACGCCGGGCCGGCCGGCCCGCAGCGCCGCCACTTCGGCGCCCAGGTCAAAATCCTCGCGCTGTACCCTGACGCTCATGTCAGCCTCCGGTTACCGGCGGAAAAAAGGCCACCTCGCAGCCGTCGGCAATGGCCGTATCGGCGCGCGCCACGGCGTGGTCGACCGCCATGCGCAGCGCGCGGCCGTCGGCCAGGGTCTCGGCCCAGGCACCGCCGCGCGTGCGCAGCCACTGGCGTAGTTCGCCCACCGTGCGCACATCGCCCGGGACTTCCGCGCGCTCCCCGGCAAGGCCAAGTTGTTCGCGCACGCTGGCAAAGAAACGTAGTTCGATGTTCATCACGACTTCTTGCACCATCTGCCGCCCCACTATGCCAGCAGGCCGTCAAACGGAATGAACTGCACGGTATCGCCGTGCGCGATCGCCCGGTCGGGCGGGTTGTCGATCAGGCCGTCGCCCCACACCGTGGAGGTCAGCACGCCCGAGCTCTGGTTCGGGAACAGGTCCAGGCCGCCATTGGCATTGAGACGCGCGCGCAGGAACTCGTTGCGGCGGTCGCCCTTCTTCAGTTCAAAATCCGCGCGCAGCGGCAGGCGCCGCGGCGCCACGTCGGCCACGCCCTGCAGGCGCAGGACGAAGGGCCGCACGAACAACAGGAAGGTGACGAAGCTCGACACCGGGTTGCCCGGCAGGCCCAGGAAGAACGCCGCATCGCTGCTGCCGTTGTTGACCTGCCCGAATGCCAGCGGCTTGCCCGGCTTGATCGCGATCTGCCACATGTCCAGGCGGCCTTCGGCTTCCACCGCGGGCTTGATGTGGTCTTCGTCGCCGACCGAGACCCCGCCCGACGTAATGATCAGGTCATGGCCCTGCGCGGCCTTGCGCAGCGTCTCGCGCGTGGCGGCCAGCGTATCGGGCACGATGCCGAGGTCGCTCACTTCGCAGCCCAGGTTTTCCAGCAGGCTGCGCAGCGTGAAGCGGTTCGAGTTGTAGATGGCGCCGGGCTTGAGCGGCTCGCCGGGCATCGCCAGCTCGTCGCCCGTGAAGAACACCGCGACGCGCACGCGCCGCACCACGTCCAGCCGCGCCTGGCCGACCGAAGCGACTAGGCCCAGCGCCTGTGGTGTCAGCCGCGTACCGGCGGGCAGGATCACGCTGCCGGCTTCGATATCCTCGCCGGCCCGGCGGATCCATTCGCCGGACTGCGGCACGTGGTTGACGATCACGTCGTTGCCATCGGCCGCGCACTGCTCCTGCATCACCACGGCATCGGCGCCGGGCGGGATCAGCCCGCCGGTAAAGATGCGCGCGGCGGTACCGGGCGCCAGGTCGGTGCCGACATGGCCGGCCGGAATGCGCTGCGACACCGGCAGGCGCGTGCCTGCGGCCGGCACATCGGCGGCGCGCATCACGTAGCCGTCCATCGAGGTATTGTCGGCGGGCGGCACCTGCAGGGAGCTGGTAACCGGAGCGGCCAGCACGCGGCCGTTGGCGGCCAGTGTATCGACCTGTTCGACCTGGGCCAACGGACGAGCGGCGGCCAGCAGGGCGTCGAGCGCCTGGGCCATGGTCAGCATCGGGGGGCGGGAAGACGCTGCAGCTTGGGTCATGGTGGGATGTGTGGGTTCGGCGCGCCCATGAAAAACGGCCCGCGCACTGCGCCGCACAGCGTACATCGACTGGTGCGGGCAATCCGGGGGCCGGGTCTGGGCCACGGCTAGCCTGATTGTAGCGAGTTGGCGCCGCCAAGGCATGCGGCGGCGCCGCAGCCACGTGGCGCCCGCGCTTACAGGCCGGTGTGGCGGGCGACGAATGCCTTGATCTGGCTGGCGTCGTTCGGTATCACCTCGAAGCGCTGCGGCAGCTTCTCGATGCCTTCGAAGGCGGCCGGACGCTCCGGCTCATGGCCCAGGGCTTCACGGATGGTGTCGGCAAACTTGGCCGGCAGCGCTGTTTCCAGCACCACCATCGGCACGCCGGCGCTGAGATGCTCGCGCGCCACCTTGATGCCATCGGCGGTATGGGTATCGATGGTGATGCCATAGCGCGCCGACAGGTCACGGATCGTCGCCACGCGGTCATCGTGCGTGCTGCGGCCCGAGATAAAGCCGAACTCGCCACGGATGCGCTCGAATTCCGGCGTGCCGGACAGGTCGAAGCCGCCCTTCTCCTCCACGTCGCGGAACAGCGCGGCCAGCTTGCCGGCGTCCTGGCCGAGCAGGTCGAAGATGAAACGCTCGAAGTTCGAAGCCTTCGAGATATCCATGCTCGGGCTCGACGTGTGATACGTCTCGGCCGACTTGCGCACGCGGTAGGCGCCGGTGCGGAAGAATTCGTCGAGCACGTCGTTCTCGTTGGTGGCGACCACGAGCTTGTCGATCGGCAAGCCCATCATGCGCGCGATATGGCCGGCGCAGACATTGCCGAAGTTGCCCGACGGCACGCAGAACGACACCTTCTGGCCCGGGCCCGTGGTCGCGAGCAGCCAGCCCTTGAAGTAGTACACCACCTGGGCCACCACGCGTGCCCAGTTGATCGAGTTGACCGTGCCGATGCGCTGGCGGGCCTTGAATTCAAGGTCGTTCGAGACCGCCTTGACGATGTCCTGGCAGTCGTCGAACACGCCTTCCACGGCCAGGTT
>JACXTT010006600.1_pt1 | contig 16537 bp, 15 predicted proteins | sample 9270951 | NCBI WGS metagenome assembly JACXTT01 (sample SAMN15532306, study PRJNA645909) | rock metagenome | isolation source: weathered quartz diorite | place: Puerto Rico | collected 2017-06-21 | reverse complement strand
CTACGAGGCGCGATGTTTTCGGCTTGGGAAACGACTTACAAACCGAAAACTCGAGGATTCCGCAGAAAACACGGTGTCCTCGTCGATCCAAGTTGTGCACAGCGGAGGCCTCGCCCTCCAGAACGTGCGTAACCCCAGAATTTAGCGTTGGAGACGCACTAGGATCGGCTACAAGCCAGCGATTCCTCGCCGCTTGGTGTTTGCAAGAGATCAAGCCGCAAGCATCAGGCTGCTATTTGGCGCGCGCACAACCACCACGTCATCGCGCCGCGGCAATGTTTTCAGCGCGGCCAGCCAGGCGTCGAAATCCGGGTCGCCGTCCTTGCCGATCACGCGAATTCGTTCAGTCGGGAATCCATAGCAGGCAACCAAACGCTCCCGATCGTGTTCCGTAGCGACAATTACGGCGTCATAGAGTGCCAAATTCTCTTGCTCGAATCGCCGCGCTCGCGCCGCTTCCCACGTTCGCGCCAGACGCGTAATCGGGCTGCTCGAATCGGCAAGTGCCTGCATGCGCTCCGCCTCCAGTTGCTGGACTATCAAGATCATCCGTGTATCCACCGCGTTGGTTGATAGGGTCTGCGCCAGCGGGTTGGTCTGCGTACTGACGAACAGGAAGTCAGGGTTGTTGCTTTTCAGGGTCTCCTGCACCGCTGGCTGGCACTTCGTGTAGATCGGCGGCAGTTGCTCGGTGACGAACAGTGGGTTGCGTATTCCCGGCATGGGCAGTCCAAGGCGGCGCAGCATGATCGCGACTCGATTGCGCGCCATGCCCATCCAGGATTCGGCGCCGATCAGGTCGGGGCGCGCTGCGGCAATGCTCGCCGGCGTATGCAGTGCGTCCACTAGCTTCCTCAACTCTTCCGATCGGTCGGGATGCTGGCTAAAGAATTCGATCGTGCTGATAGCGCGGAGCTGGGACAGAAGCTGTAGCGCACGCGCATCGGCTTGCTGTGCGCAGAATAGGGAATGGTAACATTTTTCACCCCGGGCCGGCACGTACAGCAGCGAATTCCCAGGACTTTTGGGTTGCTCGGCATTTATGGGCTGGCTGGCATGCATGGGCAGCTCGGACTGCTCAGCATGATGGGCATGCTCGAGATGCTCGGCAGGTTGGTGAAGCTGATGATGATGATGATGGTGATGGTGATGGTGATGGTGATCGTGATGATGGTGATGTTCCGACTGCTCGGGAAGCTCGAGATGCTGGGCGTGCCCGGACTGTTCGACAGGCTCGGAATGCTGGGGCTGCTCAATAAGGTCGGAACGCTTGGGCTGCTAAATAAGGTCGGAATGCTTGGGCTGCTCAATAAGCTCGGAATGCTTGGGCTGCTCAATAAGGTCGGAATGCTTGGGTTGCTTGACGCCGAAACAACGCGGCGGCCTCGGCGGTGTCGGCGGCAAGCGTAGCGGCGGCGATTCCTGATTGATCATCGGAAGCCGGTATTTCCACCACCGCTCCGGACTGCCGATGCGCGTGATGGCGGATGCCGCAACCAGAGTGGCCGCGGCGGCGACACGGAGTCTCCCAGGAACGCCGGCAAACTTCCGGCGCAGGAAGCCAACGAGGAACTCGTGCAACACGCCCGGAAATTGCCTGGAAAAGACACTCGGCCATTGCGGCCGGCTCAAACGATATAATTCGTCCAGCATCTCGTTCCAGCTCTCGGGCTGCCAGGTGCGGATTCGGCACAAGGCCAGGATGCGTTCGAGTTTCTTGATCGTCGCGTCCTTGGCAAACCTTGTAAACAACTCGTATTCGTGAATGTGCGGATAAGCTCCGTTGAGCGCCCCATGTCGATCGAGCAATCGGCGGCGAAAGAACACGGTGGGCTGTGGGACCGCGTACACATCTGATCCGTACCCAGGGCATCTCCCCGGCTTCTGCCATGCGCCAAGCCACAGGCCGCTCAAGTAGGGGCCGTGGTCGGCCAGGACCATCTGTCCGTCCGCGTCAATGGAGACGGCATTGCCGTAGACCATCTCGAGATCGGGATCCTCGACGAACGCCCGCGCGACGGCGTACAGGGCGCCTTCGGCGAGCAAGTCGCTCGGATTCAGCCAGCCGAGCACGTCGCCGCGCGCCTGCGCCAGGCCGCGGTTGATCGTGCCGGCGTCGTTTAGGTAGCCATCGATGACGAGCGATTCAGTCCGGCAATACTGTTGCATCCGGATACTGTCGAGCGTTTCCTGGAGATCGTTTGACGTACCCGGCGACGGGGTGATGACGCTGATCGTCGGCAATAGGGACGAGTCGGCAGTCGCTGCGCGCGGATCGACTTCGACGCTCGCGAACGGTAGATAATTCTTGTCCTGCGGATCGCTTTGTTCGGGGAAGCCGTGGCCGCCGCCGTAGCGAATGCTGAGATGCCGTGCGACGATCTGCTGGGCGGCACGTACATGGTCCTGAAGGCCCTCGGGCATGCCTGACCCGGTGATTCCAACCAACGTCTCGAGGAGAAAAAGCATGCTGCCGGGCGTGATCTCCGTGGTGGTATGCTTTTGAACCATGCGGACGATCTCAGCGGCGCGCTTCATCTTGCCGCTGCGCGTCTTGGTGGTTTCGTATTCGCGACTGACGCCGAGAAATTCCTGGATGGTCACGGCCGGGTAGAGCCGGCCGATGCGGATGAAGATGTCCCAATCCATGCAGAAGCCGAGGTGCAAGTCGAGCCCGCGGACCGCTTCCCAGGCCTCACGCAAGAAGAAGGTCGAGGGTTGGAGCAAATAGTCGGTCCCGTGCAGAAGTGCGGCACGATCGAAAGCGACGTGCCGCGAACAGAACGGCGTATAGGCGCCGGTGTTCTGATCGAGGCGCAGGCCATTGCCGACGTAAAGGCCATATCCCGGAAATTCGGCAAAAGCACGGCCAACATGCCACAGGGCGTCTTGCCAATAGACATCGTCGGAGTTGAGCCAGGCGACGAGGTCGCCCGTGCAATGGCGCATGCCGGCATTGATGGCGGCCGACTGCCCGCCGTCCTTTTCACTCTGCCAGTACTTGAGCCAAGAGGCATAGGACTTGATGACGGCGACGCTGTTATCGGTGGAGCCGCCGTCGATCACGACGACTTCCAAATCCGGATACTCCTGGCGGAAAATGCTGCCAAGCGCATCGTTCAAGAAGTGCCCTTGATTATAGGAGGGCACCACGACGCTGATACGCGGTAATCGGCAAGGTCTGGCCGCCATGTTGGTCCTTTCAGAAATCGAAATCGAGCCTGTAAAAGGCTCGTGCCGCACGAGAACGAGAAGGAAGTACCAAAGTAACTCAATATCTAGTACCGCAGAATTCCAAGGCGATACAGCACGTGATAACAAAGGTGTCGGCACAGGTAGGGAATGATGTTCCGATAACGCTCGCGATGAGTCACTGGGCGGCCATGCGAACGCAGACACAAACGATCCATCTCGGGAACGCCCAGGTTGAACATTTGCAGCGATGTTTTCTGTTCCGAGTGCAGTCGAAAGGCTCCCAGAAAACGAGGCAAGCGGGCGAATCGAGCGCCCGCGTCGAGGAAACGCAGCAACAGGTCCCAGTCAAGCGCGTAGTGGAAAGTTTCGTCCAAGCTCGCGCCGACTTTCTCCCAGATCCCACGCCGCCAGAATAGCGTCTCTTGCGGGACGAAATCGGCCCAGCGCAGGAAGTTGTCATCGTGCCGAGGCAACACCCAGCGGCCGACCTCGGCGTCGGTATGGTCCACCAGCACCCGGTGCCCGTACACCACGTCGATGTCCGGATGCTTGGAAAAATAGTCGGCGACATAAGACAACGCCCCAGGCAACAGCAGGTCGTCCGAGTTCAGGTACGCCAGAATGTCGCCGCGCGCATGCTGGAATCCAAGGTTGATCGCGTGTGCTTGGCCGCGGTCCTTGGTCGATTCGCAATGTTTGAGCTGGGCGCGATAACGTGCCAGCAGCGCCGGCGTTTCATCGGTCGAGCCGCCGTCCTGGACCATGAATTCCAGATGCGGGTATCCTTGACCGAGTACGCTCTGAAGCGTCTTCTCCAGAAAGCGTCCTTGGTTGAACGACGGCGTGACGATGGAGATGACCAAGGACGGGGTCATCGTCGGAGCCTGGTAATAACGTTGGGGAATTTGCAATGGGCGCGGCGGATATTGATAATGGATGCCGAGCGGGACGCGCAGCAGTTTCTTGAGACACTGCCGCGCACGCCACAGGCGGCGTGCGCGCGTAGGCTCCTCGGCGACGACCGCCGGCGTCGCGGACTCCATCGTACCCGAGGTGCTGCTGCCATCCATGGGGCAAACTTTCCTCTCAGCAGCGCTTCCGTTTGCTCCGAGGCAGGTTGGAGAGCCTGACCCACGGCAAAGGGAGTCGCTGCAGTCCTCTCAGGCCGCTAGTTTTTCCTGCGTGTTCTTGCGGTGGGAGCGGTACCAGGCAATAGTTCGATCGAGCCCTGCGGAGAACGAGGTGGCCGCCTCGAATCCCAGCAATTGCTTGGCACGCGTCACGTCCAGACAGCGGCGCGGCTGGCCGTCAGGCTGATTGGCGTCGAAACGCAACTCCCCTTTGAAGCCCGACTTGTCGGCGATCATCTTCGCCAGATCGGAAATCGCGATCTCGACGCCCGAGCCGATGTTCAACGGAGCGGAATCATCGAGCGATTCGGCCGCAAGTTGAATAGCGCGGGCGGCGTCTTCGATGTAAAGGAACTCTCGCGTCGGCGTCCCGGTTCCCCATACGGGCAGAACTCGGTCGCCGCGTTCTTGAGCCTCAACGCATTTGCGAATCAGGGCCGGAATCACGTGCGACGTCTGCAAATCGAAGTTGTCATGGGGGCCGTACAGATTGACCAGGAGCAGGCTGACGCCGTTGAAGCCGAATTCCTCGCGATAGGCCTGCAACTGCACGACCATCATTTTCTTGGCCAAGCCGTAGGGAGCGTTGGTCTCTTCAGGGTAGCCATTCCAGAAATCAGCTTCCTTGAACGGCACCGGGGTGAACTTGGGATAGGAGCAGATCGTCCCGATGGTAACAAGCTTCTCGACCTTCCACAACCGGCACGCTTCGATGAGCTGACTCCCCATGACGAGATTCTTGTACATGAAGGTGCCGGGATGGATGCGGTTGGCGCCGATGCCGCCTACGACAGCAGCCAGGTGAATCACCACGTCGGGGCGTTCGCGCTGCAGCATGCGCCAGGTATCTTCAGGCCGGGTTAAATCGAATTCCGCGCTGCGCGGCACAAAGATGCGGTTGCAGCCGATCTTGCCCAATCGGTCAACGACATGTTTGCCGAGGAATCCAGACCCGCCGGTCACCAGAATCTTCTTGGTTCTCAAGTCCATGGAAACCGTCCTTGGTAGATGGTGTGGAACTATCATTAATTCGACAAACGGAATGCGCCCGTTGCAGGTAAACTGCCGAGAATTCAATGCGGAAGGCTGCGATTGTACCGATTTTCCCAACGATTCATTTTCCGTAGATCATAGCGCCTGAACTATTCCATGCGGCCTCCCTTGCTAGCTGGCTAGGGGGGCAGGGATGCGCTACGCTGCCCTGGCTTTTTGCTGCCGCGCTAAATCAGGCAGGACGACGGCCGAACTCTCAACAATCCGTTCGATGACAAACCGCGGCCTTCGTCTAGTCTCTTCCAGGTTTCGCCAGAGGTATTCGCCCAAAATGCCCGTCATCATCAGTTGCGCTCCGGAGACCACGAGAAGCACGACCATCAGCGACGTCCAGCCTGCCACGGGGACATCGAAGCAAAGCCAATAGAACACCATTCCAAGTGCGTACAGCAGCCCGATCATGCTCAGGCTCATGCCCAGCAGCGATGCGGCGCGCACGGGCATGTAAGAGAAGGCAACGAAGGAATCGACGAAGTATTTGACTTTTTTGGCCAGGGTCCACATCGACGTGCCATACCTCTGCGCCCGCTCCCGGCGGTGATAGTAGAGCACCTTGGGATCGAAGCCGAGCCAGAGGATCAGGCCCATGAGATAGGCGTTGCTTTCCTGGATGCCGTTGATCAGATTGCAAACCTGACGATCGATCAGAAAAAAGTCGAAGCCCCCCTTGGGCATTGTCTTGATCGCGAAACGGCGGAACAACGCGTAGAACGCACGCGCCAGCAGGGCGGTCATGCCGGGATCCTCGCGGCTCTCGCGTGCTGCCAGGACGACCTTGCGGCCGGTGCGCCAGTGGACCAGCATTTCGTGGATCAACTCGGGCGGGTCCTGTAAGTCGGCAGCAATGACGGCTACGACGTCGCCACGTGCTTGCCCCATCCCGGCCAACAACGCTGCGTTCGAGCCGAAGTTCCTTGACAGTTTGACGACGCGCAGGCGTGTCTCCGTCGCAGCCAATGCCTGTAACACGTCGAATGAGTTGTCGCTGGAGCCGTCGTCCACAAAAACGAACTCAAAACCATCGGCCTCGTTCATGCGCGCCAACTCTTGGAACTGCGCAAGCAGGTCGGGCAAACTGGCGGCATTGTGAAACACCGGAACGACGATCGATACCAGGGCCATGGCTAGCTTGCCTCCCGCATGTCCTGAAGGCCGAAATGGCGCAGCACCTGCCCGCGCTCCGCTGCCGCGACCGGCCGAATCATTCGAGCAGGAATGCCGGCGACCACGGTCCATGCCGGCACATCGCGCGTCACCATGGCGCTGGGCGCCACAATCGCGCCCATGCCGATTTCGACCCCCGCGGCCAAATTGCAGCCGGTCCCCAGCACGGCGAACCGTCGCACCGTGGGCCCCTGCACGTTGAACGAAGCGAGGCCGAAACGTTTCAAGTACACTTCGTTGTCGTTGATGCTGTTGACCCCGGGGCCAATGAAGACATCCGCTTCGATCGTCATCTGGCCGGTCAGAATGGCGCCGTCAATGACGCGTGAACGGGCGCCGACGGCAGTGTCATACATCACCAGGACGCCGCGGCCGATAACGACTTGCTCGTCCAACACGCACCCTTCACGCAGCGACGCCAGATCCCCGATCAGCACCTGAGCGCCAAGCGTGCTGCCGTGGTAAAGGACGGCGTTGGCGCCGATGATGCTGCCGGGGCCGATGGTCAAGGGGCGGGCCGCCGGCAGAGGCCGTGTCGTATTACCGGCCGTCATGGGAGGCCGGCCGAGCACGGCGCCGTCGAAGACGGTGCAGCCGTCGCCAATCTTGACGCCGGGGTAAACGGTCACGTTGTTGCCGATGGTGATGTTTTCACCCAGCTTGGCATGCTCGCTTACTGTCGTATGTTGGCCGATCTTATTCATCCGAAACTCCACGCTGGACTGCGAAATCAAGCCGCCATACGCTGGCCCGAGTTCTTGCCGGCCTCGGTTGGCACTGAAGGCGTCCAGTAGTGCTTTCTGCAGGCGCGATAATACGCCACCGTCTTTTGCAGGCCCTCCTCGAGAGTCGTCCGCGGGCTCCAACCGACGAGGCGACGAATCTTGCCGATGTCCGAAAAAAAGTCGCCCGGCTCCTGGGCCTTACGTTCGGGGGAGAAGGGAGCGAACTGCCAGCTGCCGCTGCCGGCAGCCTGAATCGCCGTCTCGACTAGCTTCAAGAAGTTGACCGGAATATCGACGCCGACGTTCAGCACTTCGCCCCGTGCCCGCTCATCGGAGGCGCACAGCAACAGCGCCTCGATGCAGTCGTCGATGTAGAGGGGATCACGTTTGATTTGGCCGTCGCCGAAGACCTTGATGCACTCGTCGTCGATGGCTTGCCGGACGAACCAGTTGACGACGCCATAGTGCGAGGTTTTCATCTGGGCACGCGGACCGTAGATATTGGTCAAGCGCAGCAGCACCGAGTGGATGCCGTGGATGTCGTTGTAGACCTGGATGATTTTCTCGGCGGCCAGATTCGATATTTCGTAGATGCCCTTGGGGTTTGTGGGCGCGTCCTCGCCGACGGGAAGTTGGACGGCAGCGCCGTACTGGCCGCGCGTGCCGGTGAAGATTACCCGCGCACGCGGGTTGACATGCCGCAGCGCTTCCATCACCACCAGAGTGCCCTTGATGTTGTACTCGATGTCCGGGTAGGGGTCAGTCAAGCTCAGAATGTGTGAAACCTGGCCGGCAAGGTGGAAGACGTAGTCCTGACCGCGCACAAGCCAGTTTAGCGCGTGCCGGTCGCAGATGTCGGCGAAATTGACGGTGACGCGGTCCTTGATCGGCTCGATGTTGTACAGATTGCCGCCGTAGGCGGGAATCATGGCATCAACAAGCGTGACCTGGGCGCCGCCGGCGACGAGCCGGATCGCGAGGTTGGAGCCGATGAAGCCCACGCCTCCGGTGATCAGAACCTTGGCGCCGTTGAAGGCGCTGGCCAGCAAGTCAGGCGGCAAGGGAAGCCTCCTTCAGGCTCTCGTTGACTGCGTTGGCGATCGTCACGACGTCCGCGCGGCTCAAGCCAACATACATCGGCAAGGACAATATTTCGGCGGCGAGGCGTTCGGTAATGGGCAGCGATCCCGGGCCATAGCCAAGGTCGGCGTACGCCGGCTGACGATGAACGGGCTCCGGATAATGAATCAGCGTGCCGACGCCGAGCCGTCGTAAGCTTTCTTGCAAGCGATCCCGTTCCGGATGCCGAATCACGAACAAATGATAGACATGGTGAACTTGTGGACTGACTGCAGGGAGCGTGACACCGCGTAGGAACTGCCGGTAGGCCTCGGCAAGGCAGCGCCGCTCGTCGTTGTGCGCCTGAAGGTGGGGGAGTTTCACGCTGAGAATAGCGGCTTGAATCTCGTCGAGGCGACTGTTGACGCCGCGCTCGAAGTGGTGGTAGCGCGAGGTTTGACCATAGTTGCGCAGACGTCGCAGACGGCCCGCCAGTTGCGTATCGTTGGTGACGACGGCGCCGCCGTCGCCGTACGCGCCAAGGTTCTTGGTTGGATAGAAACTGAAGGTGCCCATTTGGCCCATCGTGCCGACCAGGCGGCCGTCATGGAGGGCGCCATGAGCCTGCGCACAATCCTCCACCAGCAACAGGCCATACCAGGCTGCTAGTTCGCACAACGCCGTCATGTCGGCGGGATGTCCATAAAGATGAACCGGCACGATCGCCCGCGTCCGTGCAGTGACGGCCGGCCGCACGGCGTCGGGATCCATTGTGTATGTGACCGGATCCACGTCCACGAATACCGGCGTGGCGCCGGTTCGCTCGATCGCGCAAACGGTTGCCACGGCGGTATGCGCTACGGTGATAACCTCGTCGCCCGGACCGATGTCCGCCGCACGCATTGCCAACTCGATGGCATCCGTGCCGTTGGCAACGCCGATCGCGTGATTCACGCCATGAAAGCGTGCGAACGCCGCTTCGAACGCTTCGACCTCCGGTCCGAGGATGTACCAGCCTCGATTCAGGACACGATCGGTTGCGTCCTGGATTTCTTGGGCGAGTGTCGCATGCAGCAATTTGAGATTGTTGAATTCAATCATGAATCGGCGATCCATCGCGTTTATCCAGAATACCCTGTTTGCGAGCCTTGCATCCTTGCAAGAAAAATCACAATGTCTAACCTTTCGGCATTTGGCGAACAACTCCTGAGAAGAGTTTTTCCGACCAGGACATACTGAATGTACACCGGGCAGTTCTCGAAGTCTGGATGCAAGGTCGCACCTCGAAATAGCCGATACTTTGTTTACTGCGCGCGGAGCCGTTTCATAAAAAAGCGATCCGCGGGGGTTACCCGGCGGAAAAGGATTCCACGCATGTGCGGTAGAATCATGCCGGCGACGTCGCCATACTGCCCGTGATTGGAGGGGAGTTGCTATGAGAGAATCAGTCTTGCAGCGTCTTTGTTGTGCCGTTTGTCGCGGCTCGTTGCAATCGCGGTCGTACCAGCTAACGACCAAGGGGGAGATTGAAGAGGGCGTCGCCTGGTGTACGGCGTGCCGCAACTGGTATCCGATTGAAGGTGGCCTGCTGGAGTTGTTGCCTCCCAAGCTTGCCTATGTCGAGGATCGCCGGCGCTTTTGGGAAACGCATCAGCATGATCTGCGCACGCTGGCCCTGGAGGCACACGGAAGCGATTTCGGCGCCGACGCCTTCGAGGCTCAGCGCAAGCAGCAAGAACACTTCGATTGGTATGCCAGCAACGACACGCAAACGTACAGCGCGTATCAGCACATGCCGTTCTGGGAAGCGGTGGACGCGAAGACCATCAGCCATTGGCGCGCCCAAGTGCGGCCGGGCGATTGGTTGATGGAGGTCGGTTGTGCTCAGGGACGCAGCACGTTCCAGTTCATGGACCTGCCGGTAAACGTGGTTGGCTTTGATATCTCCAAGGCCTTGATTCGTCAGGCGATTGCTGAGTATCGGGCCAAGGACTATCGCGCCGAGGCGACCTTTTTTGTCGGCGACGGCTCGCTGTTGCCATTCAAAGCCCAAAGTATGGACTGCGTGCTGATCTATGGTGTCTTGCACCATTTGCCGAATCCGGCGGAAACGTGCCGGCAGCTGGCGGAGGTTCTCAAGCCGGGCGGCAAGTATTTCGGGTCGGAGAACAATCAAACAGTATTTCGCAGCATCTTCGACTGGTGCATGAAGCTGACGCCGCTCTGGCATGAGGAGGCCGGTGCGCAGCCGCTTATCTCGGCTGCTGAGCTCCGCCAGTGGTTTGCCAATACCCCTGTGCAAGTCGAGACGCAGACGCACGTATTTGTGTTGCCGCACCTGGTCAATCTGTTCGGCCATCGCTGGGGCGCGCGTCTGTTAAATCTTACGGACTGGATCGGACAGCGCATTCCGTTGCTTCGCAACAACGGCGGCCTGATCGTCATCCGCGGCCAGCACGCGGGGCAAGGGACATCGATGCCTGTGAACTCGCCCCCCTTTGCAAAGAGCGCATAGCAGAGGCCTTGCGGCTTGGAAGCTGTTGCAAAACCTCAAAAAGCATGGGTTTTTTGAGGTTTTGAAACAGGATTATTGCGCTCGTGTGACGCATTGCCGGTGCCTAACCACACGCCGAATGCAGGGAGCAGGCCAAGATCATGAACGGATTCATAACCGCACGCTTCGATTACCTCGCCCGCATCTGGACGCTGCGCTATTTCTGGTTTTCGCTCGTCGTCAACGACTTGAACCATCGGTACAAGCGTTCGTTCCTCGGCGTCGGCTGGTCGCTATTTCGGCCGCTGGCCATGACCTTCCTGTTCTGCACCGTCTTTGGGCAGTTGTTCAATCTGGAAGTGTCCGATTACGCACCGCATTTGCTGATCGGCATGACCATCTGGCAATTCTTCACCGAATCGATCAATCAGGGCTGTCATTGCTTCACCAACGGCAGCACCTATATTCGCCAGCAAAAGGTGCCGCTGGCGATTTTTCCCTTGCGGACCGTCCTGGGGTCCGCGTTCCACACCCTGATCGCGCTCGGCCTCGCCATGGTCATCACTCTCTTTTTCCGGGGGGCATTGGATCCGCTCGCCTTGCTCAATCTCCTGCCGGCCTTGGTCCTGTTGTTTTTTCTCGGCTGGGCGCTGGCAATTTTGAGCGGCATCGCCCAGACGCACTTTCCCGATACGCAACACATACTTGAAATCGGTCTGCAGTTCATGTTCTACTTGACGCCGATCGTATACCGTGTCGAAAGCCTGGAAAGCCGTACTGGGCTCACCTGGCTGGTGAACATGAACCCGATGACTTCGATCCTCGCGTTGTTTCGCACACCGATCATGGAAGGAACGCCTGCTTCCATGCAACATGTCAGTATTAGCGTGCTGGTCCTCAGCGTCGTCGGCATCGCGGCCGTCTGGATGTTGCGGAAGCTAGAGCGCAATCTTGTTTTCTGGATCTAAGAGCTGTTTGACCCTCCGTGGAACAGTGTATCGCCAAGCGACAGGAGATGCTCGGCATGGCATTCATTCAGTTCAGCAACGTCAATCTGGAGTACCCGGTGCGGGAAAACCAGGCGGTGACGCTCAAGGAGTTCATTTTGAGCGGCCTGTTCTTCAGGCAAAAGGACCGCGTCCAAACAATCAAAGCCCTCAAGGATTTGACCTTCGAGATACACGACGGCAAGCGCATCGGCGTCATCGGCTTGAACGGCGCCGGCAAAAGCACCTTGCTCAAGACCATCGGCGGCATTTTTCCCATCCAGAGCGGTGAACGAATCGTTCAGGGCTCGATTTGCTCTCTCTTCGACATCAACCTCGGCTTCGAGCCGGATGCCACCGGTTGGCAGAATATCTATTATCGCTCATACCTCCAGGGGGAAACGCCCAACTCGATCAAGCCGAAGGTGCAAGAAATCGGCGATTTCACCGAACTTGGCCCATTTCTCGATCTGCCGATCCGCTGTTATTCCACCGGCATGGCGATGCGGCTGGCGTTTGCCATCGCCACCTCGCGCAATCCGGAAATTCTGCTGATCGACGAAGTGCTTTCGACCGGCGATCTGGCCTTCCAGAAGAAGGCCCACGACCGCATGGACCAGTTCTTGCACAAGGCGCGAATCGTCGTGGTGGTCAGCCACAGCATGGAATTCCTGGAAATGTTCTGCACCGATGTGATCTGGCTCCACCAGGGCAAAATTCGCGCCATGGGCCCGGCGCGGTCGATCATCAATGCGTTCAAGCAAGAGGTAGATCAAGTCACGTGTGCTGCCTGAAGCACGGTCCGTCTCGGCTGAAAAACTCTATCACCGCCGAGCATTGATGCGGTCACGCAGGTTCTGGGCCGCGTCGTCGTAAATCGCCAGCAGCTTGCGCGACGCCTCCGGAGTGCTGAAGTTGCCGCGCGTCTTGATCGTGCCGTGGCCTTCCTCGACTTGCTTGAGCAAGGCGAGCGCCGAGTCCACATCGAAGACGCCTTTGCCTTTGTACGTCACATACACCGGCGACGTATGAGCATACAGCGTCCTGTCGAACTCGTTCTTCGTGTCGCTGTCGATGCGCACGGCAAACCACGCCGGCTCTTCGAGGCGCACCTCATGGGTGAGCTGGATCGAGCCTGCCGGGTCCTTCGCCGACGCCGATTGCGTTTTGACCACTTGGCCGTTACGAATGAGTTGCAGCTTTTGCACCGGATGCCGGCCCAGAGCGGACGCTTGGATCTTGAGCGTCTTCGGCTCCTTCAGGTCGATCACCTCCCCAATCGTCTTGCCGTCCACAGTCAAGGTCAGCAGCGGCCCGTTCGTCACCTGACAACGGCCCGCCTTGACGGCGTCGAGCCACGTTGCAATGGTTAGCTTGCCGATCACCTTGGCATACACGCGCGACACGTCGTACATAAACCAATCAGTGCCAGTGGACAGCGGCATGCGCAGTCCGATGTTGAGATAACCATAGTAGGAGTCCTCGTACCTGCCGCCGCGGCTGCCGTCGTAGATGTTGAGCGCGTCGAGCCGGCCGGTGACGGCGCTCGGCACGTCCTCGAAGCCGTTGGTGTTGTGGCACCAGATGACGGTGCCGCCTTGTTGTCTGGCGTTGTCGATGCCGGTGCGCAAGGGGATGTCATCGACGCCGGCGCCGGTGATGCCAGGGCCGATGCTGACCGGCTTGACCAGATTCTTGATGTTCAGGAACATGACGTGGCCATAGCCTTCGCCATAGGCCGTGAAGTTGTGGCGATGCTCCTCGCCATTGTTGAAGAGGACATTGGTGTTGCCGAGGTCGAGCTTGCCGATGGGGTACTTGTTGGTGATGTAGGTCAAGTCGTCCTTGTCCCGTTCGAGATACGAGATGAACATGACGCGCAGGCCGTCGGCGGCGGGAATCTTGCGCAGGTATTCGTCGGACAACTCCTTGGAGAAGTAACGCAGGTGTAGATGCGTGTTGCCCGCGATCAGGCCGGCCTCCTCGGCACGGAAGAGGAACGGCAGCTTGATCGTCACCTCCTCCGGCGCCTTGCCGCGCAGGTCGAGATCTTGGCGAGCGAGCGCCGTTTCAAGGCCGGCGACAGCCTCGAGTTGTAATCTGCCGCATGGCAACGTCGTCTCGACCCCGTCCGCCGGAACGATGTACCAGTGGACGCCGGGCAGGTCCTTCGTCAACCCGGTCATGCGATTGAAAAGACCCGGCATCTCGACGGTTTTCCTGTCGGCGTCAAACGCGCGCACCATGCCGCTAACATTCTTGCCGGTCGCTGCATCGACGAGGCGGAGGCGTACCTTGACACGGTCCGTCTGCGGCTGCGCGCCGAGATAGACCGTCAGGCCCACCACGGCAAAACAGATGGCGCCGAGCAGCTGCTTGCGCATGCTTTGCTCCCCTCGATAAAGACGCCCGCGGCGCCGAGCCAAACGACAAAGTGCGTAATCAGCTCTTCTGCTGCATCCACGTGCGCTCGATGAAGGTCGTATCAACGCGTCCCTCGAGGAAGGCGTTGTTGCTCATGATCTCGCGGTGGATCGGGATCGTCGTCTTGATGCCCTCGACGATGAATTCGTTGAGGGCTCGCTTCATGCAGGCGATCGCCTGGGAACGGGTCGGCTGATTCACGAGCAACTTGGCGACCATCGAATCGTAGTTGGGCGGCACGCGGTAGCCCTGGCAGGCATGGGTGTCGAGGCGGACGCCGGGTCCGCCCGGGGGCTGCCAGCGCGTGATGACGCCGGGCGTCGCGCGGAAGTTGTTCGCGGGGTCCTCGGCGTTGATGCGGCACTCGATGGCGTGGCCGCGATGAGTGATGTCCTTCTGCTTCAGGTGCAGTTTCTCGCCGGCGGCGATGCGGATTTGCTGCTGAATCAGATCGATACCGGTGACTAGCTCGGTCACCGGATGCTCGACCTGAATACGGGCGTTCACCTCGATGAAATAGAAGTGGTTGTCCTTATCGAGCAAGAACTCGCACGTGCCGGCATTATAGTAGCCCGCTTCCGTGGCGAGGCGGACGGCCGATTCGCAAATCTTCTCGCGCACTTCCTCAGGGAGGTTCGGCGCTGCCGATTCCTCGACGAGTTTTTGATGGCGGCGTTGCAAGGAGCAGTCGCGTTCGAAGAGGTGTACGACGTTGCCCTGGCGATCGCCGAGGAGCTGCACTTCGATGTGGCGCGGCTGTTCGATGTACTTTTCGATGTAGACGCTGCCATCCTTGAAGGCAGCCTCTGCTTCCTGCTGGGCGGCGTGGAGTCCAGACTTGAGACTGATATCGTTGCGTGCGACGCGCATGCCGCGCCCGCCGCCGCCGGCCGCCGCCTTGATGAGGACGGGATAGCCCATCTCGTGGGCGACGCTGATCGCCATGCCTTCGTCGGTGATGAGGCCCTCGCTGCCGGGGACGACGGGGACGTTGGCTTTCTTGGCGAGCTTGCGGGCTTCATTCTTGTTGCCGAGCATCCGCATCGCTTCTTCGGGGGGACCGATGAATTCGATCTTGCACGCCCGGCAAACTTCGGCGAAGTGAGCGTTTTCCGAGAGAAAGCCGTAGCCGGGATGGATCGCCTGAACATTGGCGACCTCGGCGGCGCTGATGATGCGGGCAATCTTCAGATAGCTCTCGACGCCGGGCGCCGGGCCGATGCAGATTGCTTGATCGGCGAGCTTGAGATACGGCGCATCGCGATCGGCCTCGCTGAAGACGGCGACGACTTCGATGCCGAGATCCCGGCAAGCGCGAATCACGCGCAGAGCAATTTCGCCACGATTGGCGACGAGGATGCGTTGAAACATGAATAGTGGCTAGAGGTTAGTGGCCAATGGCTAGTGAGTAAAGACTAATGGCGTTGCTGGCCACTAGCCACTGGCCACTAGCCACTCTTTCAGGATGGATCGACGCGGAAGAGCACCTGGCCGAACTCGACGGATTGGCCGTCTTGCACGAGGATTTCGACAACGGTGCCGCTGCAGCCGGCTTGCAGCTCGTTGTAGGTTTTCATGACTTCGACCAGGCCGACCACCTTGTTCGGGGTGATGCGGTCGCCGAGTTTGACGTAGGCAGGCTCGCCCGGCTTCGGCTGAGCGTAGTAGGTGCCAACGGTTTCGCTTTTGATCTCGACGAGGTTCTTCTTGGCGGCCGCGGTGGATTCGGGCGCAGTTGCCTTGACGGCCTGCGCCACTGGCGCGACCGGCATACCGGAAGCAATCGGAACGGCTGCCGGCATGACCAACGGCGCCGCCGCGCCGCGCCGCAGCCGCAGGTGCTGGGTGCCATCACGCAGGTAGATCTCACTGAGGTCGTGATCGGTCATCAGCGCGACCAGCGACTCGACAGTCTTCACGTCGAACGGGCCAGCCGTTGCGCTCGGCGCGCTTTTCTTGGCGTTATTGGACACTTGAGACTCCTATGCAACACCCGCGTCGGTGACGCGGGGCTATTGACACTCAGATTGCAATGATCCTGATCAAATTGGCTTGCATGGCGCGCGTCTTACCCCCACGCCTACTCCCACCCCTCGGCAGGAAATGGCTTGCATTGCGCCTGCGAGTTTTACACATACCCTCTCCCTGGAGCAAAGAGGCGGCGTAATGCAAGTATGTTGATAAATATCACTGCTGTCCGGTTGAGGAATTGGGGATTTGATGTTCCCCTGGTTATTTTCTCGTATTTCGACACTCGTGGCTGTTTTCGATTTCAAACTTGAAGGAAAAATCAGCCATACGGGAATA
>JACXTT010006599.1_pt1 | contig 16537 bp, 16 predicted proteins | sample 9270951 | NCBI WGS metagenome assembly JACXTT01 (sample SAMN15532306, study PRJNA645909) | rock metagenome | isolation source: weathered quartz diorite | place: Puerto Rico | collected 2017-06-21 | reverse complement strand
CCGGCGTGTTCCAGCGGCAGGCATTCGATGCGGGGCGGTCGCAGGCGCCCGCCGCCGAGCAGCGCTGCGATCTCGCGCAGCCGCGCGCCGCTGGGCATCTTGCTGAACGCCACGGCGGTGCGGACGCCGCGCTGCGCGGCTGCGGCAGGATCCGGGCCGTTGTCGCCACTGACCAGCGTCAGGATGGCGACAAGGATGCCGCCGGGCCTGAGCAGGTCCATGCCGTTCGGCAGGGTGCCGCAGCCAACCGCGTCCAATACCAGGTCGACGCCAGCCGGCGCCCATGCCTGCATCGCGGCAGCGATGTCGCCGCCCCGGTAGTCGATTGCCAGGTCGCACCCGAGCGCCATCAGTTGGTCGCGGCGTGCCGCACTGCAGGTGGCGGCGACGGTTGCGCCGGCCGCCTTTGCCAGTTGCACGGCAAACGTGCCGACCGCGCCGGCACCGCCATGAACCAGCACCGTCTGGCCTGGCTTGAGTCCGCCTTCGTCGAAGAGTCCCGTCCAGGCGGCCAGCGCCGGGGTCGGGACGGCCGCGGCTTCGGCGAATCCCAGGTTGTCGGGAATCGGCACCACGCAATCCTGGCTGACCGCAACGTACTCGGCATAAGAACCCCACTTGCCTGCGCCGACCGCGGTTTGCGCGAACACGCGCTGTCCCGGGACGAAGTCCTTGACGTCGTTCCCCACCGCTGCCACGACGCCGCTGGCATCGAAGCCGATCACAAAGGGGAAGCTGTATTGCATGAAGTGGCTCAGATAGCCTTCGCGGCATTTCCAGTCAGCGGGATTCACGCCGGCACAGGCCACGCGGATCAGGACTTCGCCGGCAGCGGGTTCCGGCGTCGGGAGGTCTCCAAGCCTGAGTACGTCGGGTCCGCCGGTACGATCAATGACGACAGCGCGCATGCTCTTCTCCATGGGCTTAATTTGCGGACAGTTCGTGGTTCAAACCGGGATGTGCCCAGGACGGGATCACGGGCGGCGGCAGCATGCCCTGGCCGTCAAGCGTACGGACGTTCAGCCCGTGCGCGAGGGGGAAGTGCAGGCTATGGGCGACGTGGCCGGTGCGCAGGCGGGCCGGCACGCTGCAGAGTGCAAGCGCCGTTTCCACCAGGTACTCCACTGGCTCGGTGGGATAGCCGTCCGGGATATAGCGCTCGCTGCCTGGCGTGCGGATCGCCGTGCTTGGCGCTACGGAATTGACCGCAATATTGTCGGCCTCCAGTTCCGCTGCCAGCCCCTCGGTGAACCGGTTGATGGCGGCCTTGACCGCGGCGTAGGCCGTGACCCCGCCAGCCCGGTCAAAATCTTGATACGGGCGAGCAGGCGACAGGGCGGTGACGGAGCCCAGGTTCAGGATCCATCCCGCGCCGCGGGTGCGCATCAGCGGGATCGCTGCACGGCTGAGCACGAAGGGGATGCGCAGGTAGTGGTCGACCGTCCTGTCGAAGATTTCCAGCGGCATCGATTCGACGCGGCTGTATTCCGCCATGCCGGCATTGTTGACCAGGATGTCAAGACCACCCGCGGCATTTGCCGCCTGCGCCACCAGGTCGTCGCGCTGCGCGGGATCCTCGAGGTCCGCCGCCAGCGCGATGGCACTGCCCCCTTGCCGCCTGATCTGGCCAACCGTCTCGGCCAGCGTGCCAGGTTCATCCTCGGACTCGCCTGCGCGCCGTGCCGTGGCAACCACCAGCGCGCCCTCAGCCGCGAAGCGCTGCGCGATGGCGCGGCCTATGCCGCGGCTGGCGCCGGTCACCAGCGCAATCTTTCCAGTCAGTTTTCCGGGTCCGGTCATGGCGCGTATTCCTCTGTGCGGTTGTGGTTGGCGATCAGGCTTGTCGCGAGCGGGCAGAAGGCATGAGAGATCGCCTGGACTGTCCATTCGGGAAACTCGGGGTCGAACCATCGGTCGACATGGCCCCAATGAAAGGGGTGCATCAGGTATTCGCCCAGCAGGTCGTCCGCGCTGGCGAACTCCTGCTGCCAGACATGGGTCCATGTGCCGGGCGACAAGACGCGGGCAAGCCGCCAGTTGAGGATGCCGGGCATGTACTCAGGCATCCGCAGCAGGTCCTGCTCAAGGCCGCGGACCTGCCAGTCCGGCGCTTCAGGCCGGACCCGGAACATCAGCGTGCGCCAGATCCCGTGGCGCAGTTGCGGGGCGCGTAGCCCGCCCGAGATTGGGCTATAGGTGATGCCATCCACCTCTGCCATGCCGTCCAGCGCTGCAGCCAGGCCGGTATCGTGACCGGGCGAGCCGGATGCAGTCGGGTCGAATTGCAGGTCGAGCGTATAGTCGCCGGCGCCCCAGCTCCCCGCCAGGTTCCGGCCAATCGCCACATGGCGCAGGCCTGGCAGCGTTTCAATCCGCGCAAGCAGGGCTTGCTCCTGTGTGCCCGTCCCTGCGCAGAAGCCGGCGTGCAATCGCACCTGTGCTGTCTCAAGCCGCATCGCAATGCTCCTTGCGCTGGGGCAGCGCAGGTGTCGCATCGGCCATCACATGGCGGCGGCGGGCTTCACACAGCGTGTCGACTGTCGACCAGAAGGCGAGCACCGGGGCATCGATGCTGGCGCGCATGGCGTAGTAAGCCGGCGCATCCGCCACTTGCCACAGCAGCCACAGCGTATTGGGTGCATCTTCCAGCGCCACGGGCGGCGACACCCAGCGCTGCAGCAGCGCCAGGCCCCTGGCGGCACTGCCGGGCAGGTACTGGCTTTCCAGCAGGCTCAGCACAGTGGGCAGATGCCTGGGCGCGAGCACGATTTCATCGAGTATGTGGATCATGGTGTGTCTCACGCGGCGCAGGCAGGGCAGCAGGGCTGCGATGCCTGAGCCGGGGGTTTGCGGGAGGGAAGCGTGGTTATGGGTTGTCCCGTATAGGCATGCTGTTCATCGCATGGCAACCTCCATCGCCCAGGCCGTGCGCAAGCTGCCGCGCGGGTGGAAGTGCCGGGATGATTATGGGAGGCCAGGCCGCACCGAATCCCCACCCGAACGATCAACCATCGCTACCGAAGCAATCAGGACGAGCGACCATGAATGCCCACATACCGGGGAATCCCGTACCTGTTCCACAGGGCATGGTGCAGCGCTTGCTCGATGAACTGAAGCGGCAGGGCGTAGAGGTTCCGCCTGCCGCCGGCGCATCCGGGCATGCGCCGCCCGCCCGGTTCACCGCGCTCTATCGTGCCGCGATCGAGCGGCTGGAAGCCCTGGTCGCCAAAGGCAACGGCCACCCCCCGATGCGCAAGCAGGAAGTGGACTTGTTGTGCCGTTGCGTATTGAGCAGCCAGACGCTGAGGGAGGCGATCCGCTGCGCGGCCGACTTTTGCGCGATGCTGTATCCGCGCGCCGGTGCGCTCAGCCTCGGGCAAAGCGCAGGGCAGGCGGTGTTCCGCATGGATTCGCTGCGGCGTGCGAACTCCTCCGCGGCTTGCCTGGTGGACCTGACCGGGCTCTTCTTCTATATGCTGCTGTTCGGCTGGCTGGTCGGCCAGCCGCTACGCCCGACCCATGTCTACCTGGCGCATCCCCGGCGCGAGGACGCCATGCCTTTCCTGGGCTTGTTCCATGCCGCGGTGACGCCTGGCGCCCAGACCTACGGATTCGAGTTCGATGAGGCCTTGCTCGACCGGCCGCTCGTGCGCCAGGCCGCGGAGCTCGACGCCTTCCTGGAAGACTTTCCATACCGGCTGATCGGTGCGCCGGTCGAGGTCGTATCACTGAGCCAGCAGGTGCGCGGCATCCTGCATGCAGCGCTGGTGCATGGCGCGCGGCTGCCGACGCTGGCTGAGCTGGCCATGCGCTTTGATGTGAGCGAACCGACCCTGCGCCGCCGTCTCGCTGCCGACGGCAGCAGCTACCGGGTACTGCGCGAACACAGCCTGCAGGAGTACGCCGAACAATGCCTGCGCACGACCAACTGGTCAGTAGGAAGAATCGCGGAGCAGCTTGGCTTTGCGAGCGAGGAAGCGTTTCGGCGGGCGTTCCAGCGCTGGACCGGGCATGCGCCGACGCGCTTCAGGCGGGAAAGCAGGGGGTGAGGTGGTAAACGGGGCGAGGCGAATCTCCAGGGCCGGGGCCGCCACACCCTGAATGCGATGCGGCCGGCCCCGACCCCGCCTCAGTCTTCCAGCTTCAGCCCGGTCTTCTTGACGAAGCTGTGCCAGCGCTCGTATTGCTCGCGCGCATAGCGGTCTACGGTGGGACCATCGGTGGCCATGACCTCGAAGCCGGCCGCGGTCAGTTTTCGTTTGGTTTCCGGGTCCGACAGTGCGGTCTGGAAATCTTCCGTCAGCTTCCTGACGACCGCAGGCGGGGTGCCTGCCGGTGCGAAGATGCCGATCCACGAATAGGCCTCGAAGTCCGGGAACCCGGACTCGATGACGGTTGGAACATCGGGCAGGTCCGGCAGGCGGCGCGCGCCCGTCACGGCCAGCGGCTTGATCTTGTTGGCAGAGATCTGGCCCTTCAGGGCCGCATAGCTCAGCAGCGTGATACTGGACACATTGCCCAGCACTGCCTGGACCGCGGGGCCCCCGCCGGCATAGGGCACGTGCATTAACTCGACCTTAGCCTGCCGCTTCAGATCCTCGGCCACAAGATGGTTCATCGAGCCAAGTCCGGTGGAGGCGTAGCTGTATTTGGACGGCTCACGCCGCGCAGCGTCGAGGAAGCTGCGCAGGTCCTTGCCAGGAACAGTGGGCGAAGCGCCGATCACGAGCGGGAAGCGCACGGCAAACGTGACGCCAGTGAAGTCCTTGAAGGTGTCATAGGGGAGCCTGGATTTCGCCACGGGGTTGATCGCATGCGTATCGAAGGCGACCAGCAGGGTATTGCCGTCCGGCGCGGAGCGAGCCACATACTGGGTGGCGACCTGGCTGGCAGCGCCGGGCCGGTTTTCGATGACCACGGGCCGCCCGGCCGCCTCCGCCAGTTTCGGCTGGATGATGCGTGCGGCAATGTCGGTACTGCCGCCGGGCGGGAAGGTGACCACCAGCTTCAGCGGCGTGGCACTGTCAGCCACCGCGGCTGCCGTTGCCAGCGGCAGCAGCAGGCAGGCAAGGGCCACCACGCCGGCACAAGACGCTTTCTGGCGGCCTGGTGCCGCAAGTCGGCTAGACATAGATACCTCTCCCATCGTTGAGCTACGGTTCGGAACAAATAAGGCGTTCTGGATGTACCTTGGGTGTCAGCCCATCCACTGGCTCACGGGTGCGGCGGTGTCCTGCAGTTCTTGTGAAATCACGTCGACCAGCGCCGGGCCATCATGCTCCAGCGCCGCGCGAATCGCGGCATCGAGCTGTCCGGGGTCTTCCACGCGCCAGGCCTTGATGCCGAACGCCTCGGCAACGCGCGCGTGGTCCGTGCGGCTGAAATCGACTGAGAAGTAGCGTTGCTCGTAGCCGGCCTTCTGGCTTGCCTTGATCCATCCATATACAGCGTTCGAGAACACGATCATCTTCAGCGGAATCTTGCGTCGCGTCAGCGTTTCCATCTCGCCGCAGGTAAAGCCGAAGCTGCCGTCGCCCATGACCGATACGACGGTCGCACGCGGGCGCCCAATGGCCGCGCCGATCCCGGCCGACATCGAGAAGCCAAGCGCGCCATGGGCCCGATTGGTGATGAAATGGCGACCAGGCTTGCTGGCGTAGTAGTACGCGGAGAAATACGGGCAGGGCGTGCCGGGGTCGGCCACCACGATGGCGTCATCCGGCAGCAGCCGGTTGAGCGCATCCACCACGCGTTCCGGCTTGATGGGCACATCGAGCGAGGCGGCCAGCGGCGCGAAGGCGGCGAGCTTGGCGGCACGCGCAGCGCCGGCCAGCGCGGTGCCGTCGGCGGCGTCGGACCGGCGGTGGGCAAGGCGCTCGCTCACGGCGGCGTTGAGCGCCTTCAGGGCGAGCAGGGCATCGCCAACCATGGCGACATCAGTGCGGTAGTTCGCGGCAATCGCCATCGGATCCGCATCGAGATGCAGGATTGCGATGTCCCGCGACGGGAAGCGCCAGTGCTCGGTGGTGGTCGAGCCGGCGCGGCAACCGATGAACAGCACGGCATCGGCCTTGGCGACGATTTCGCGCGTGGCCATGATGCCGCCATTGGCACCGACCACGCCGGCATTCAGCGGATGGGTGTCGGCCAGGCTGCCTTGACCGCTGACGGTGGTGCAGACCGGGGCATTCAGCATGCCGGCCAGTGTTTCCAGTTCTGCGCAGGCGCCAGAGATGACCACGCCGCCGCCGCAGATGATGACCGGCAGGCGCGCTGCAATCAGCCGCTGCGCTGCCCGTTCGATCTCGGTCGGGTCCGGCGCATAGCGCATCGCAGGGAAACGGTCGTGGCCAGGCTGCGCCCATACGTCGGCAGTGTCCACCTCATGCTTCTGTACGTCGTACGGCAAGCACAGGTGCGCGGATCCGGGCTTGCCGGTCGTCATGGCCCGGAAGGCGCCGCGTACCGCGCCCGGGATCTGGTCGGCGCGGTCGATCGTGGTGTTCCACTTGGTGAGGGGACGGTACAGCGCTTCCTGGTCGAGCTCGGTCAGGGGGTACTTGCCGCGCGAGCCGACTGATACGTCCGAGGTGATCCCAAGCACGGCCACCGAAGACTCATTGGCCTCGACCAGACCCGGCAGCAAATAGGTAGCTCCGCCGCCACTGGGCCCCTCACATACGCCAACCTTGCCGGTCACGCGGGCATAGGCGTCGGCCATGTAGCCGGCGCTGCGCTCATCGCGCGTCAGGATGTGGTCAATCCCATGGTCCAGGCGCGCCATGGCGTCATAGAAAGGCAGGCTGGTATCGCCGCACAGCCCAAAGACATGCTTTACACCATTCAGTTGAAGCATTCGGACCATGGCTTCAGCGCCGTTCATCTTCGTCATTCCAGGAGTCTCCAAGTCAGTGTCGGGCAGGCGAGATAAGAATACACTGCAGGATACAATTAAGTATACTTAAACTTAAAGGGAAGGATGCGGCACCTGGAGGGTCGGTAGCGTCGGGTATGATCGCGGCCAACGAGGAATATCTATGCAAGCAACCAACGGCATGAAGCCGCTGATTTCCGCTATCAGGCGCAAACGGGGATCCGATGTCATCAGTCGATTGCGCGAGATGGCGATTTCCTACGAGCTCAAGCCCGGCGAACGACTCAATGAGATTGAGCTGGCGGAACGCCTCGGCGTGAGCAGGACGCCAGTGCGCGAAGCGCTGACCCGCCTCGCCACCGAGGGCTTCCTGGTGGAGTCCAGCCGCGGCTATGTGCGCCGGCCGCTCGATATCCAGGAAATGCTGGATCTATATGAAGCACGCGTGACGATCGAGCGCGATTGCCTGCGCCTGGCGTTCGAGCGGGCCTCGGCCGAGAGCATCGAGGAGCTTGCGCGATACCTGGAGCACAGCAAGTCGGTGCCCGCAAATACCCCGATCCCGCAACTGGTGGAACTGGACGAAGGCTTTCACCTGCGCATCGCCGCCATGGCGGGTAACGCCGAACTCAAGCGCATGCTGGTCAGCCTGAACGAACGCATCCGGTTTATCCGCTGGATCGACATGGAGAATATCGGGCGCGACTCCACCCAGAGTGAACACGCCGAAATCGTTCAAGCCTTGCAGGCGCACGACTGGGAGAAGGGGGAGAGATGCCTGACTTCGCATATTGCCTTGCGGCGCGAGCAGATCGTCGAGGCCATTGCGAAAGGCCTCACCAGGATCTACCTGGCGGAAGAGCGCTAGCGGCCAGCCAATGCCGCCACATCTGCCAGCCTACGCTGCGGTCCTTTCATCCCGCCAGAGCGATACCCGTTGCGTGCCTTCTTGGCCAGCGTTGGGCGGTGCAGTCAGGCCCCCGCCATCGTTTCCGCGGTGACATCCCAGCCTGCGTCAATGCCACCGGGCAGCATCTGGCCGCGGTCCTCGCCAACCTCGGCATCAATCAGCTGATTCAGCTTTTCGTTCATGGCGACCAGTAGTTCCCGTTGCTTTTCGCCTGCCGCCAGGTTGTTCATCTCGAAGGGATCGGTCTGCAGATCGTACAACTCCACGTCGTTGAACCGGTAGAGCTCCTCCAGGGTCTTCGGCTTGTTGTGCTGCCTGGGAGAAAAGTACCGTGCAAAACTGTAGCGTCCGTCGTAGACCGAACGCACCGCGCCGCGCTTCATCAGGTCCGGGCGGATATCGGCCTGCTTGAGCTGGTCGGGCTTGCCACCGCCCTGCAGATGGGCAACAGCCTTGAAGAGATAATCGCCATCCAGGTAGGCCAGCATGTTGTAGCAGAACAGCGCACCATCGCGAATCGCATTTGCTTCGGCTGCGTCAGGCTTCGCAAGCAAGCGGGAAAAGTCCTTTCCCGGTAATCCCTTGGCGATGGCTGCGCGCCTGTCAGTCGAGACGCCAGTCAATGCAACCAGGGTGGGCGCGATGTCCAGATGTGAGGTGACGGCGCGACACTGCTTTCCGCCTTGATAGGCGGGATGGGCAATGACCAACGGCACGTTGTTCTGCTCCCGATAGGAGACGGCGCCTTTTGCGTGGAGCTGGTGGGCACCGTCCATGTCACCGTGATCCGATGTCAGGATTACGATGGTCTTGTCGGAGAGCCCTGCAGCGTCAAGCTCTGCCAACAGGGCAGCGATGTTCCGGTCGACATCCCGCATGCAGTTCAGGTAATAGTTGTGCCGCCGGCGCCAGCGCGCGTCTTCATTTGGAATGGCTCCGACCAGGGCGTCATGCGAGCGCAGGAAATCGCGGTGTGCCGCAGGGCGCCCCGGCGCGTCAAGCGCCTGTTTCCGGCTTGCCGGCAGCGTGAATTGCCACTGCTTGCCGTATAGCGGGTCGGCCGGGTCGCGCGCGACATGTGCAAGGCCGCGCATTGCCTGAACCTCGGTGCCGGGCGCGTCGGTGTCGTAGAACATCACGTCGTGCGGGTTGACGAGGTTGACGGCCAGGAACCATGGCTTTCCCTGTGCCGCCAGCTCACGCCCTTTCCCGCGCAGCCAGCTCACACCCATTGCAGCAATCACCCCGTCGTGCAGGTACCCACCGCTGGTGTGGGCAATAATGTCGCCGATTCCGATGTAGTCAGAGAAGCCATAGGCTTCCATTTCCTGAGTGAAGATCTTGGTTGGCGTGCCAAGCTTGTTGACGGTCTCGAATTCCTTGGTGAGGTGCCACTTGCCCTTGTACACGGTGTAATAGCCGGCGTCACGAAGCATGTCACCGAGCGTCCGTATCTCTGTTGACATGCTGCTAATCCACGGGAAGTTCGTGTTGTCGAACATCCGGGTGTGCTGGATGTGCTGGCCCGTGTAAAGAACTGAGCGGGACGGGGTGCAAACACATGAATTTATGCGGTGATTGACAAAGGTCGTACCGCGCTTCATCAAGCGTTCATGCGCAGGCAGGCCATAGCCCTTGGGCAACTCGCCAGGTCGGAAGTAGCGTTCCTGGTCAACAAGGATAAACAGGATGTTGTACGGTCCCGATGGCAGGCTCCCAGCGGCCTGGGCCGCGTCGCTTGCCCCGGCCGGCGCATCCTTGGCATCCGCGCCTGCGCCAAGGCCCAATGCCATGGCCCCGACCCCGGCAGTCAGGAGGAAATCGCGCCGCGTCAATGTGCCGCCAGGCTTGTTGTCGTTGCTCATTGGCTTCTCCCTGCCTGTTTGCGCGGCCCGTGGCGGGTGGACGCCGTGCTGCTGCAGGCCCGCCCAGGCATGCGTAAGACAGTCTAGCAAGCACATTTTCTGTCGCCAAGGCAGGGCGCGGCGCCGGCAGGAGGCGATGGTTGGCAACCACACACATTCGCGGTTCAGGCAGTCGAACTACCTCTTGCAGATGATCGGAGTGCGGACAGAATTCCCGACACCCTGGGACTGCGCTTGCCGGTTCACGACATATCCTCGATGGGATCTCGTTGCGAGCGAATCTCCTCGGGACTGAGGACGATATAGCCCAGCGACTTCAGCAACTGCACCGCCTCCAGCTCTGCGTCCAGGTACACCGGCCGTTCCGGACGGCGCGGGCGCGGCGCGGCCGGCAGCCATGCGGCGCTGGCTTGCTCGGCGGGCGCTGCCTGGCCGTCAGGCCATCGTGCGGTCAGGATGCGGCAATGCTCCAGGTTGGGCTTCCAGGCGACGTCCACGGCGGCATTGAACCTGGCGGTGCAAAGCCGCAAGCGCTTCAGCGCCTTCAGCCAGTTGACGAAGGCATCGCGCTCCGGTGGCTGGTAGCCCTTCAGCAAGGTAGCCAGGCTGTCCTGCGCAGTGGCGCTGTCGGCTGCCTGGTCGTCTTCTAGCAGGGCAAGCTCAAGCGCCACGTGCTGGCGGCCGTCCTGGTCGTAGATCGCGCAGTCGGCGTCCAGTACGCCTTCGCGCAGCAGCTCGCACAGCAGTACCCAGGCCCTTGGATTCTTGTCGAACCGGCCTTCGAGGGTCGGGTCGATCTGGCTGAGAATGTCCGGGATGGGGCGTGCCTCGCCTGACTGGATGGCCAGGGCGAAGGCCATCGCGTTGTCGGACGGCCTGGCACCGCTTGCCAGCATCTGCAATGACTCTTCCCAGAGTTCGCGGACTTCTGCCGCGGTATCCACGGCATGCATCCATGCATAGTCCTCCAGCGCCGCGCACAGCCTGCGCGCGGGCCTGGCCAGCTGGCCGGCCAGCGTCTTGATAAAACCCGTGCAATGCGCGCAGCGGCATTCCAGGCGGCCCGCATGCAGGAAACCGGCGTACAGCCGTTCCTGGTGTCCGCAGTGTGCGCATTCAAGTGAAAAGCCGCCTTGCCGTGCCGGCCGCTGCGAGGCGAGCAGCCCGTCGACCTGATAGTGCGCAAGTCCGTCGCAGCACGGGCAGATCCATTGCAGCTTGTGCGCGCCGTCCCGAGGCCGCGCTGCCCGGTCGAACTGGCGCTCGATGGCGCTGCGCGGAATGCCCTGCGCGCGCCCGACCACATCTGCGCAGTAGCGCCAATAGCAGTACGAGTGGGCGGCAGCGGCGATCTCCGGGGAGAGGCGCTGCAGGTCCGGCAGCAGGCGGGGGCTGCGCCGGATCTCGTCGGCCATGGCATCGATCTGCGCTGGCCCGCCCGGCATCACCGCCTCAAGGGCGGCGCGGCTCTGTTCCAGGAAATCGGGCACGTAGACCCGGCGGATGTAGTCCTCGTTCTCGAGCCAGAGCAGGTGGCCGGGGAGGGCTTCGAGTACATCAACCCCTTCCCTGACTTCCGACATGCCGGCGCAGGCGAGAAACGTGAACGGCTTACTGAACAGGAAGGCGTCTGTCATGTTGTCGTCAACGGAGTATCCCGCCCACGAGCTGGCAACATGCCTCGTGTGCGATGGGTCACCACCCCGTGACTCGGCCAAGCAAGCGCGCGAAAAGCGCAATCCTGATGGCGCTTTCCGTTCCGGGGACTTCCCCCTTCTTGTTTTCAGATCCGTGGGACCTGTGCGGATTTTGCATCTGCCGCATTGGACAGCATAGGCGAACCTGACGCCTCGTTACAGAGGAATTCTTTTTCTTGACGTCCTCGTCGTACGACCTGGGAGACCCGCCGCTGCACCACTGTTGCCATTCTGATTCAATCGCTCCAGGACCCGCCTGGCCTTGCCCTCGCAATCTTCACCTTCCCTGGTGCCGTTGATCTCGTCGATCAGTGCGACGAGGCGGTGCTTGCTCTGCGCCAGACGCTGCTCCAGCAGCTCGATCTCATCGACCTTGCGCCGCAGGGCCTGGAGGAGTTGGTCATGCGGCCACTTGTCCAGGTCTGGTGGCAGGATGGCTCGAATCTCTTCCAGAGAGAAGCCCGAGCCTTGCGCACACATGATGATCTCCAGCCTGGTCAACGTTTCCGGTGCGTATTCGCGATAGCCGTTGGCTTGCCGCTGCGCGGGCTCGAGCAGCCCGCTCGCTTCATAAAACCGGATGCGTGAGGCGGCAATGCCACTCAACCGAGCCAGTTCTCCGATTTTCATCTGCATTCTCCCGGGGGGCTTGACCTTAAAGTTGACTTTAAGCTTAAAGTCAGGCTCTGGTCAAATCAGGATGCCTCCCATGAAGCTGTTCACACCCCTTGCCCTGCCCAACGGCGCTGTGATTCCCAACCGTCTCGCCAAAGCGGCCATGGAAGAGAATATGGCGGACGCGGATCACGCCCCATCGGATGCGCTGCTGCGCCTGTACGACGCCTGGGCCAACGGCATGGCAGGCCTGATCCTGACCGGCAACGTCATGGTGGATCACCGTGCAATGACCGGGCCGAACGGTGTGGTCCTGGAAGACGACACCCACCTGGACCGCTTCCGGCGTTGGGCCCGCACCGCACGGGCCGGCGGCGCCCATGTCTGGATGCAGATCAACCATCCCGGGCGCCAGATGCCTGCGGCACTCGGCCAGACTACGCTGGCGCCGTCGGCCGTTCCGCTGGACCTGGGGGCGCTGTCCAAGCAGTTTCCCGTGCCCAGGGAAATAACCGGCCGGGACATCGCTGATGTGCTGCAGCGCTTCACACGATCCGCCCAACTGGCGGAACGAAGCGGCTTTACCGGGGTGCAGATTCATGCGGCCCATGGCTACCTGTTGAGCCAGTTCCTGTCACCGATCACCAACAAGCGGCAGGACCAGTGGGGCGGCAGTATCGAGAACCGTGCGCGCCTGCTGCTCGACATCGTCCGGTCCGTACGAAGCGCGGTATCGCCCCGGTTCGCGGTCTCGGTCAAGCTGAATTCGGCCGACTTCCAGCGCGGCGGCTTCAGCGCCGATGACGCGAAGCGGGTGGTCGAGATGCTCAATCCGCTCAACGTCGACCTGATCGAGCTGTCGGGCGGAAGCTATGAGGCGCCGGCAATGCAGGGGCAAGCCCGAGATGGCCGCACGCTCGCCCGGGAAGCCTACTTCCTGGAGTTTGCGCGCGACATCGCGTCGGTCGCGCGCATGCCCTTGATGGTCACCGGAGGCATCCGCCGCCGAGCCGTGGCCGAACAAGTGATCGACAGTGGCATCGCCATGGCGGGCATCGCCACAGCGCTGTCCATCGATCCGAACCTGCCGCGCAACTGGCATGCAGGAAAGAACAATGCGCCCGCGCTGCGGTCGATCACCTGGAAGAACAAGACGCTGGGCTCCCTGGCCAATATGGCCGTCGTCAAGTTCCAGCTCAAACGGCTCAGTGAGGGACGTGTCACGGATCCACGCATCTCGCCCCTCAGGGCGCTAGTGTTGCAGCAGCTGTCCACCTCGTGCCAGACGCGGCGCTATCGCCGATGGACCACGCAGCGGGCCAGTGCCCGTTAGTGGTGGTTGTGCCTCGATCTGGCGCATCGGAGATACGCCACAAACACTGGCTGTCCAGCGCGGCGGTGGCCGCCGTGCTGCCGGTGGCGGTGCTACGGGTGGGGGCCCGGTGAGACAGCACGGGGATCGGGGATAGCAGTCGGGTCCGATGAGCTGGCCGATGCGCCGTCCCCGGCAGATGGCTTGCGTTGATCCGGCGCCGCCGGTTTCCTTCCGGTCACCATGGACAGGATCAGGTTTTCCTTGTGCAACCGGCTCATCAGAATCGCGGCGACAACATGCACGCTCACCAGCGCCAACAGGGCCTCGGCGAGGACGCCATGGATGTCCTTGGGCCAGTCTTCGCCCCAGAACATATCCAGTCTCGACATCCAGCCGGTGGCGGCAAGTGAAAGGATGAGGATCCACAGCACCAGCATCATCAGCGCGCCAAGCGGATTGTGGCCAAGGTGGCGGGGCGGACGCCCGGCAACGGCGGCCTTGACATAGGCAACCACGCCGCTGCGGCCGGGAACCCATTCGCGGATATTCCCGGCGCCGCTGCCCATCATGCCCCACGCCACGCGGACAAGCACCAGGCACGCGGCCGCATAGCCAAGGTTGCGGTGCAGCGGCCCGCCGGAATCCTCGTACAGGCCCCAGAGCACCAGTGCCGCCACGCCCCAGTGCGTGAAACGGACGATGGAATCCCAGACCTGGACAGACTGGCGCGAAGGCTTCATGGCGCGGCGGCGGGGAGGTGCGGCGTTACTTCTCGATTTCCGCCTTGACTATGTCCAGCGTCTTGGTATCGAAGTAGATCTCCGCCTTCTTTCCTTCCTTGGTCGTGCCGTAGATCTCGTAGCAATTCCCGTCGACCTTGAACTTCTTGATGTTGTAGCCCTGCGCCTCAATCTTGGCGCGGGCATCGCTCTCCTTCATCCAATCGCTCTTGGGGTGCGCGGGACATTTCGCGCTGGCCAGCGCGGAACCGGACACCAGGATCATTGCCATCAGCGCGCCAATTCTAAGCATGAGACGTCTCCGTATCGTGGGAGCAATCAGCATAGTGCACCCAATAATGATTCGCAATCAGCGGCAGCACTACTTGGCAAACCTTGAGGTTTTGCTGGCGATCGCCTGTGGCGCCTGGGTGATCAACAGCATGTCAATCGGAATGCGTGGCAGAATACGTGGCATGTCGTATGCATACGCTCCCGCACTGCTGATTATTCGCGCCATCCGATCTTTCGGTGGGTAGCGCGCATCTGGCCAGAGTGCAAAACCCGCCCCGGCGGGTTTTTTGTTGCCCGCTTCAGTGGCTCTCATTACAGAGGAACCCAACGATGTCAGCGCACGAGCTCACCCGGATCATCAAGGCCGCCGATGCTGCGATCACTGCCGAGGATTTTGATACGTTGATGGCAATCTATGCCGACGACGCGATGCTCGTTGTCAAGCCGGGCATGGTGGCAAGGGGCAAGGAGCAAATTCGCCGTGCATTCGTAGCGATCGCCGAGCACTTCAATCACAGCATGAATGTCAGTCAGGGCGAGACGCTCGTACTGGAGAACGGTGATACGGCTCTTGTGATTATGGAGACGGTGCTCAATTCGCTCGATGCAGCGGGTGCCGCCGTCGCAACGACCAGACGTGCGACGTACGTTTTCAGGAAGGGGCCAGAGGGCAATTGGCTCTGCGCGATTGATAATTCGTACGGGACCGATCTGCTTGGGGCGGAATTGTTGTCGATGATTTGAATCGAAAATCGACCGCCTGGCGTCTGATCGTTGGCTGCGGGGCAGCATTGACCTCTGGCGGTAGCGAGGCGGTCGTCGGCGGGCAGGAAGCAAACGTTATGACTCGGGCTGGCCGTCCGCATCCCGATACTTCCAGGTTCCTACTTCATGTCCGCGATCATATTCGCCTGATGCGGCAATACGGCCGTTCGGATGGAAGTCCTTCCATGAACCATGTTCGACGCCATGGTCATAGGTCCCTTCGGATACCACGGTGCCGTCCTCGCCGTATGCGACAAACGGCCCGTGCCTGATCCAGCGACTGCCATCGGAGGCGAGGTACCGAGAGTAGCGATACTTGACGCCTCCGTTCTCGTAACGGATCTCCGCAATTTCCAAATCGGCCATAACCCTCTCCGGGGGTAAAGATTGAACTGCGGCATCTTGCGCAACCGCTTCCCTGGCTTCAAACCATGGACGGCGAGTTGTCACGAGCGACAGGTAGATCCACAGACTACTATTAGACATCGACAACTTGGTAACGAAGACGAACGTCCGATTGGTGCTGGGATGGCCGTGGTCGATATCGCTGCCCGCTCGTTGCCATGACGAAGAAGGTTTCGCGTTCGAAAGCGGCGGGCTGCAACAAACGAGCGGAGGAGGCAACGATGCGTTTCTTCCCCAAAGTCGATCCGGTGGGGCCGGTTGACGCAGAAGTGCGCGCAAGCGCAGTCGACTACGTCAATCGCGTTAACTGGCTGTTCGAGACCTGGGACCTTCCTGGCATGATCGCGTCCTTTACGTCCGACGCCAGGATCGTCCATTTCCACGGCACTTTGAGCGGCGAGGACGATGTCCGGCATTTCTTGACTGAACATTACCCGTATCTGGTTCCGGGCGTTGGCCGCTGCGCCTGCAATCACATTGTCGATATGGAAGCAAGTGGGCTGGTCGCCGTTCGCTACCAGAATCTTCTGGTGCGCTACGCTTCACCAGAAGACGCGCCAAAATTGAGCGATGGGCAAGTGGACGAGAGTGACGACTTGCCCGTTATCTGGCTTTACTCGCCGATGCTGGACCGACTCCGCAAGACCGATGGTGGGTGGAAGATTGCTGAGCGCTACATTGGCGGGTCTACTTTCAATCGTCGCTTTACACCTCAGGAAACGACGGCTGATGCGGTACGCCCGTATCTGCCGGTAGCCTAGTGTGAGGCTCGCATGGATGAGGCAGGGCGCATGCAAGGTTCGATCGAACTGTATGGAGCGTTAACTGGCAACTGTATCCGTGCCGCGATCGCGCTTGACGAGGCGGACATCCCCTATGCGGTCAAGCGGGTCAATCTGGCCGCGGGTGAACAGCGCAGCGAGCAACATCGTGCCCTGAATGCCTTCGGCAAGGTTCCCGTACTTGTCGAGTACCGGAACGGCGGCAATTTCGTGTTGACGCAGTCGAATGCCATCATGCTGTTTGCGGCCGAGCGCTCCAAGAACAAGCTCCTGCCCGCCGATCCGGTGGCACGCGC
>JACXTT010006598.1_pt1 | contig 16538 bp, 18 predicted proteins | sample 9270951 | NCBI WGS metagenome assembly JACXTT01 (sample SAMN15532306, study PRJNA645909) | rock metagenome | isolation source: weathered quartz diorite | place: Puerto Rico | collected 2017-06-21 | reverse complement strand
CGCGACGGACATGCACGCCGGCGAGAGCGAGACGTCCATGAGCATGATCGCCCGGCCCGACCTGGTGCACCTGGATCGCGCGACGCAGGAATCCGGTGCCGATCAGGCGCGCCTGGCGGCGTTACCGGAAGGCCTCTACACCGGCATCTGGTGGTACGCCCGGTTCCCGAATCACTACGCCGGCGAAGGCGCCGCCGCGACGCGCGAGCTGGGCGAGTTCGAGGCGAAGACCTGGATCAACGGGATCGTGCAGGCGATCCGCGCCGTCAAGGCGGACCAGGAGAGCCTGCGGCTGCAAAACGAGTTCTACGAGCGGAGCAGGCATCCGCTTGACACGCACTAGAGCTGCTCAGCCCGGGAGCCATGCAAGACCTCACCACCGGCCCCATCACCCGCCACCTGCTGAAAACCACGGGCTTCATGCTCGTGACGATGCTGTTTCAGACCCTCTACTTCCTGATCGACCTCTACTGGGTGGGCCGCCTCGGCACCGCGGCGGTCGCCGCCGTGGGCATCGCCGGCAATCTGACCTTCATCGTGCTCGCCCTGACCCAGATGCTTGGCGTCGGCACAACGGCCGTCATCTCCCACGCCGTGGGTCGCAAAGACGCGCCCGCAGCCGTAATGCTCTTCAACCAGGCGCAGGTGCTGGCAATGGTGACGGGCGCCCTGTTCCTCGTGGTTGGGCTGGCGACGCGCCTGCCCTACACCCGCGGCATGGCCGCCGACGCGCGCACCGCCGAGCTGGCGGCCCGGTACCTCGCCTGGTTCGTGCCGGCCATGGCGCTGCAGTTCGGTCTCGTGGCCATGAGCGCGGCCTTGCGCGCCGTCGGCAACTTCAAGACCGGCATGGTCGTGGGAACGGTCACGGTCATCCTCAACATGATCCTCGCGCCCTTCCTCATTTTCGGCTGGGGCACGGGCCATCCGCTCGGCGTCGCCGGCGCGGCCGTGGCCTCGCTCATCGCCATCGTGGTCGGCCTGGTATGGCTCACCGCGTATTTCCGCAAAGTCGGCTCGTTCCTGCGATTCGACCCGACCGCCTGGCGGCCCCGCCCCGACGTCTGGAAGCGCATGCTCGGCATCGGCCTGCCCTCGGGCGTGGAGTTCGGGATCATGACGGTGTATCTCGGCCTGGTCTACGCGATCACCCGGCCGTTCGGCGCGGCGGCGCAGGCGGGATTCGGCATCGGCATGCGCATCATCCAGGCGGGCTTCATGCCCGTCGTCGCGCTGGCGTTCTCCGTCGCTCCCGTGGCCGGCCAGAACTTCGGGGCGCGCCTGGCGCAACGCGTGAAGGACACGTTCAAGGATGCCGCGTGGCTGTCGGTGGCGATCATGGCGGCGTTCGCAATCGCCTGCCACCTGCTGCCGGGGCCGTTGGTGCGCGTCTTCAGCAAGGATCCGGCCGTCATCGCAGTGGGAACCGAGTACCTGCGCATCATCTCGTTCAACTACGTCGCGTCGGGCCTGGTGTTCGTGGCTGGGAGCACCTTCCAGGCGATGGGCAACACCGTCCCCTCGCTCATCGCGTCGGTGGTGCGCATCAGCCTCGTCGCCATCCCCGGCGTGATCCTGTCGCGGCTGCCGGGCTTCGAGCTGCGCTGGCTGTGGTGGTTGTCGGTGGCGTCCGTGTTGGTGCAGTTCGGGCTCGCGATGCTGCTGTTGCGGCGGGAGTTCAGGCTGCGGCTGGCGTGGAGCTCAGCGTGAAGCCCCTTTCAGGCCATCGTTGCCCGGCGCCTTGCCGAACTGGGAGTGAGGGGCGAGGTTACGCCTCCTCCACCCACGCACTTTGAGGATGAGCCCCGCGACGAGTCGGGTCGCCGAGCGGCGAGCCGGGGACTTCTTGGCCCGCCATGATCGGGTGATGGACAACCTGATGAAGCGAGCCGGTCCCTTCCACGTGCCGAAGCCGTCCACCGGCCATTTTGCCGCGCTCGCCGAGAGTATCCTGCACCAGCAGCTGGCCGGGGCCGCGGCGCGTGCGATTCACGGACGATTTATCGCACTGTTCGACGGCCATCTCTCTCCTGAAGCCGTCTTAGCCGTCCCACCCAGAAAGCTGCGAATGGCCGGGCTGTCGCGTGGAAAGGTCGCATCTATGCGAGATCTCGCGGCGAAGGTCGTGGATGGAACCGTTCCGCTCCATCGCATCGGCCGACTCGCCGATGGGGAGGTCATCACCCGCCTCTCGGTCGTGCGAGGCATCGGACGGTGGACCGCCGAGATGTTTTTGATCTTCCAGCTGCGGCGGCTCGACGTGTGGCCCGTCGGGGACTATGGCGTTCGCAAAGGCTACGCGCTGGCCTACGGCTTGGGGAAGCTCCCGACGCCCAAGCAGCTGGACGCGGAGGGCGAACGGTTCCGGCCCTACCGGACAGTGGCAGCCTGGTATTGCTGGCAAGCCGTGCGCGAGCAGCGTAAACTCCGGCCGTGACATTCGCCGGGAGGGCCCAGGTGGAATATCCGTCGGGCTGGACATGCGGGCTTACGGTTGTGCGTCTGGAGCGATATGTCGTGGAGTCGTTGCCGCGTCGGGAGATGCTGGCGGTAGGCGAACACCTCGAGGCGTGCATGGAATGCGCGCACGCCCTCGCGCTGCTGCGGGCCGGAAGCCGCCATGGGTGAGCAAACGATAAGCGGTGCTCTTCGGGTCGTCGCGTTCGCCGGCAGCCTGCGGCGCGGCTCCTTCAATCGCGCCCTCTTGGAGGCCGCTCGCCAGCTTGCGCCCCGCCGGATGACCATCTCGCCGATCGAGATCGGCGACCTTCCCTTTTACAACGCCGATGTCGAGGCCGAGGGCGACCCCGCAGCGGTCGCGGAGTTCAAGGCCGCGATCCGCGCGGCGGACGGCGTCATCATTGCTACGCCGGAGTACAACGACGGCATCCCGGGAATGCTCACGACCGCGATCGATTGGGGCTCGCGTCCGCCCGGCAGTGCACCGCTAACCGGGAAGCCCGTCGCGCTGATGGGGGCGTCGCCGAGCCAGATCGGCACCGCGCGCGCCCAGCAGCATCTCCGGCAGCTCCTCGGCCACGTGCACGCTCGCACTCTGCCGCCGCCCGAGCTGCTGGTGGCGACGGCGCACGAGCGATTCGATCGCGAGCTCCGGCTCACGCACGAAGGCACACGGCGCGTGCTCGCGGCATTGCTCGAGCGATTCGCGCGCTGGATCGATCGCGAGCGGGCCGCTGATACGGCCGAACGGGCACTGGCCTCCCCGGCATCAGCACACCGTTAGGTCGGCTTAGGGGTTGAAGAACGTCCTCCACCTCGCCGCGGAGCGACAAGGTTTGAGGCGTATCCGGCCGGTAGCGTGATCGTTCTGCCAGGCAATACATCCCACTTCCACTGGGCAAAATCCGGTGAGTACGTTACCCAGGTAACGGCCATCGGCCCGTTGGGCCTCGAATACCTGGATCCCGGCGACGATCCGCGTGAACAGCAGAGGTGACGTCCGTCCTCACGCCTCGGCCAGCAGCGCCTCGCCCTCGACTTGCACCAACCGGGACCGCACGGGGCGTCTGGCTGGTCCGCGGAGCACGGCACCGGAGGTCACGTTGAACTGGCTGCCGTGGCAGGGGCACGTCACGGTCGTGCCATCCAGCTTGCCCGTGGCAAGCGAGCATCCCAGGTGGGTGCAGGTGTCATCGAAGGCATACAGATGACCGTCGAGACTCGTCACGCTTACTTTGGTTCCCGAGACATCGAAGACGCGCATCTGCCCCGCCGCGACATCCTTCGCGTTACCAACTCGTATCAGCATGATACTTCACCTCCAAATCTTTGTACGTTGGAAGAATTGTTGAGCTGGATGCCGTTCTCGAAAATCTTGGTTTCGCGGCGCAACGTCGCGGCCCCGCTACCGCAGGCGGTTACCAGGGGCCGGCTCGATGGCCTGCGACAAGCGCTTCCCGCTAAGCGGCAGATCTCGCTGCACGAGATCGCGATTCACCCATACGATGCTATCACCACACATGATCGCGTCGATGGGTACGACTGCATTGCGAAGGACTGCGCGTCCGAGCTGGCGACCCGAGTGCCCGGGAAAAAGTAGAAGCACCGCTCGCCGCCCGGATGGCTGTGAATCATGCCGACCGTTCCCTGCCATCCGGCTTGCTCGCAGGTCCGCGTCGGCATGACGTGCGTTTGCGTCGATTGAGCCGGTTCGACGTCGGCCGGCGCGATGCGCCGGACCAGCACCGTGACGCCTCGCACGTCGCCAATCATGCATCCCATAAACTCGGTGGAGTACGCGCGGAACTGGAGCGCGAGGTAGCGACGGGCCTGATCCGACAGGACCAGGGCACGCGTGTCGCCCGACGCCGCTCGGAGCGGGCGTGGAGACGCCGTCCGCGCCGCTAGCAAGGCGACGAGACCCAGCGCGGAAAGGAGGGCGGCGCCCATGCCCCGATTCAGCAGCGACCCGGCACGTCGCATGGCGCATATCCGTCACGAACCGCTCCGTATTCTACGTGCTCGATGAGCAAGTCCGGGTCGAGGGCGCTGGACCCCAGCCGCCACCACGCTCCGAGGACACGGAGTCGTTTCAAATAGACGTCGTTCGGCATGCGCACCGCAATTATGGCCGTCATGGTTCATCACCTCGCTACCCATGGTCGTCGACTGGCGACGGCTACAGGATGGCGAGGGTGAACCCAGTACGACAATTAGACGAAGGTCTCAATGGTTTCGAGGCGGCGCAGGAGCGACGCGGAGTGTCGCGGACATTCTCACCAGATCGGCGAGCGAGCCGGCCTTCATTTTTCGCATCACCCTGCCGCGGTGTGCCTTCACCGTGATTTCGCTGATGCCGAGCTCGCCCCCGACCTGTTTATTCAGCCGGCCCGAGACCACCAGCGCCATGACTTGTCGTTCGCGCGCGGTGAGTGACTGGTAAGAGTGCCGGAGTATCTGCATCTCCGCTTCGCGACCCAGTGCGGCGCGGCTGCGCTCGATGGCCTTCCGAATGGCGCTTACCAGCACGTCGTCGCCGAACGGCTTCGTCAAGAACTCGACGGCGCCACCCTTCATGGCCTCGACCGTCATGGGCACGTCGCCGTGCCCTGTGATGAAGATGATCGGCATGTCGCTCCGGTCCACAGCGATGCGCTTCTGCAACTCGAGACCATTGAGGTCCGGGAGACTCACGTCGAGGACCAGACAACTCGGCGCTGACACTCGTGGGCGGGCGAGGAATTCCTGCGCCGAGGCACATGTCTCCGGCTGCCAGCCTTCGTGGCGGATCAGCAGGTCCAGCGATTCTCGGACCGAGACGTCGTCGTCAACCACGAACACCATCGGCGTGACGTTCGACATGGGCGCGTTCCGATCAGCTCCCGTGAAATGCGGCAGTGAGCGCCTCGTGCAGAGCCGTGTCGCTGAACGGCTTGTACAAACACTCGACGGCCCCCTGTTCGAGCACATATGGACGGACCGTCTCATCTTCCTGAGCGGTGATGTTGCCCGTCTCGTCGCGCAATGGGTTTGCACGAAAGAGAAACCAGCGATACTCACCGTCGTACCGACGCAGACGGGCTGCGGTCTCTCCTAACTCTCCAGAAGCCATGATCCGCTGCCACGCCACCGCCAGTTCGCTCCCGTCGCCAGGGTGGACTGCCGTCGTTCAGCCCCAACCGCTCGCCTGTTCGGCGGTAAAGCCGATGAAATCCAGATAGTGCGGATAGAAAAACTCGACGCGGCCGTCGGTACCCGCAGACCAAGCCAGCGCGGGAATGTCAGACCTCCGTCGACCGAGGCGTACTCTGGTTCGCTAATCGTCTATAGTCTCGTGCGAGGAAGACCGCTGTCAAGGAGACAGCGCTTTCATTACCGCATCACGTAACGCTGTCTCAGTGAATGGCTTGAACAAGCAGGCAACCGCGCCAGCCGCCAGCAGCTCGGCACAGATGCTCTCGTCGGCGCGACCGGTGATAAAGACAATCGGAATCATCCGGCCACGACGCAGCAGCTCTTGCTGAAGCGCAGGGCCGCTCATACCAGGCATGGCGACGTCGAGGATCAGGCACTCGGTGTCATCGAGGAACTCCGAGGCGAGAAACGCTTCGGCCGACGAGAACGCCTGCACCACAAAGCCGAGCTCCCTCAACAAATCCGGCAACGACTCCCGCACCGACTCGTCGTCGTCGACGACCGCCACGAGTGAGCGGATCACGCTAAGCGCGGCTTCGGTGTGAGCACCAACATTCCATCACGTGCACTCGCCGAAGCTGGTGAGGTGTTAGTCAGTTCTCGTTCACGTGGACACGGCCGTGGAGTGAGGATATGTCAGTGGCGGCTCCAACTTCCATGATACTTTGGTATCGGCATCTGTCGATGTGTGCCCCACCTGCCGCGGACGCCCGTGGTCTTCACCAATACCATCGTCCAATAGTTCGGGGCCCGCGACCCGGTGACATTGCCGGCGTCCCGTCCCAGGAACCTACGCACCGCAATGATTCGCACTCACCAGCCGGGCCAGGCCGTTTTCAGATCGGTCCTGCCCGAACAGATGGACTGGAAGCCATTCCCGGCGTTCCCAGCTTCGGTCCGCCTCGCCGTCGTTGTCGGTCAGCCTTCAGAGCCCAGCCCCTACGTGATCAGGGTCAAAGTGCCCTCCGGCGTGAAGCTGATGCCACACCGGCACCCGGAGGACAGAGTCTACACGGTGATGTCCGGCGTTTTCTACATCGGCCTGGGCGATCGGTTCGACGGCGATAAGGTGGAGGCGTATCCGGCCGGTAGCGTTATCGTCCTGCCCGGCAATACGTCCCACTTCCACTGGGCAAAATCCGGTGAGTACGTCACCCAGGTAACGGCCATTGGTCCGCTGGGCCTCGAATACCTGGATCCCGCCAACGATCCGCGTGCGCACCAACAACAGAACAGTCAGCGCGTGTCGCGCCGCTGATACCAATGCATGGAGCAATGCCAATGTCCAATAGTTCGGCTGCCACGCTTTTCGCGGTGGTTCGTCGGGAGTCAGCAAGACACGCCGTCGAAAGGATTGAGAAAGGGGAGTTTTTATGCGACCTGCAAACCTGATCTTCGCCCTCACCACCGCCGCCACCCTGGGCGGTTGCGCCCGCCGAGCCGATGTCGCCGCCGATGCGCGGATCATCCGCGAGCTGGAAAGGACATGGGCTCAGGCCGTGGCCGCGAAGGACACGATGGCGATCGGTAACGCCTACGCCGAGGACGGGGAGTACCTGCCGCCTGGCGCTCCTCGCGTCAGCGGGCGCGCCGCTGTGCGGTCGGCGTGGGCCGCGCTGCTGAAAGCGCCGAACCTTTCCCTCACCTTTGAGTCGTCTCGGGTCGTGGTATCGAGCGCCGGAGACCTGGCGGTCGCCACCGGCCCCTACAAGCTCGGTATGGACGGTCCCAAGGGGCAGCGCATCGAGGACACAGGGAAGTTCGTGGAGGCGTGGACGCGCGTGAACGGTGAGTGGAAGGTCCTGGGCAACATCTTCAATAGCGACAAGTCTCCCATATAGACCTGAAGGAGTGGGGCGGAGGCTATACGAAGGTATCGAGGGATACCAACGTCCTATAGGTCGGTTGCCACGCTCCTCTGAGATTCCCTCCGTGTTTATCGCTCTGCGCAACAAACAATTCTCCGTACGGAGCACACCATGACTGGCATTGGCATTGCCGCACTCTCGGTCGCCGGCTTGATCGCCGGTGTCACCGGTGCCCTGCAAGCACAAGCGTCCTACTCGACCCGCTCCGCCGCCCAGCCGACGATCGTGCTCGTCCATGGCGCCTTCGCCGATGGCTCGAGCTGGCAGCATGTCATCCCGATCCTCGAGCGCGACGGCTACACCGTGATCGCGGTCCAGAACGCGCTTGCCTCGCTCGCCGGTGACGTGGAGACGACGAAGCGCGTGATCGACGCACAGACGGGTCCGGTGGTCGTCGTCGGTCACTCCTACGCCGGTGCGGTGATCACCGTGGCAGCCGCGGGGAACACGAATGTGAAGGCGCTCGTCTACATCGCCGCGTTTGCCCCGGACGTGGGCGAACCGGTCACCGCCTACGGCGACAAGTATCCGGCCCCCCCGCTTAACGCGGCACTCAAGCCGGATGCGGCCGGCTTTCTCTACATCGACCGCGCGCGGTTTCACGAGGTCTTCGCCCCGGATGTGCCGGCAATGGAAGCGAGCGTGATGGCAGCTACTCAGAAGCCGATCGCCGGCAGCTCATTCGGCGCGACGGTGGATCGAGCGGCCTGGAAGACAATCCCGTCGTGGTACCTGGTCGCGCAGGATGACCAGGCGGTCAACCCCGAGCTCGAGCGGTTCTACGCCAAGCGGATCGGTGCGACGACGACCGAGATCAAGTCGAGTCACGTGCCGTTCATTTCACACCCGAAAGAGGTTGCTCGGCTGATCGAGCAGGCGGCGACCGCCGCGGTGAAGTAGGTCGATGTCTACGGAGCTACGAGGGACCACCATGAAGCAGCGCATGAACCCATCGTTCGGACCGCTGAACCAGATCGATGCGGGCCTCCTCAATGTCGGATCCCGCTTCAGGAGATGACCATGTCACCAAGACTTTCCGCACTCGTCGGCTTGGCCTGCAGTCTCGCTTGCTATCCGCTCGCTCTGCAGGGGCAGGAGAAGAGCCTCCAGCAGCGCATCGCCGATGACTTCATCGCCCTGGCCGGTGGCGTACACCCCGGCTACCGCATCGCGCATGCCAAGGGCATTGTCGTAACGGGCACGTTCGCGCCGTCGCGCGGCGCGACGTCGCTGAGCCGCGCTCCTCACCTGGTGGCGGCGTCGACACCGGTCATCGCCCGCTACTCGAACGGAAGCGGCGTCCCGGACGTCGCCGACAACAGCCCCTACGCGGTGCCACGCGGCCTCGCCCTTCGCTTCCAGCTGCCGAACGGCGCCTACACGGACATCGTGGCGAACTCGCACAACGGGTTCGTCGTCGGCACCGGCGAGGACTTCGCCGCATTCCTCGACGCGGTGCTCGCGACCAAGCCCGACAGTAAGCATCCGTCGCCGATCGAGGCGTTTCTCGGCACCCATCCGGCCGCCAAGAAATTCGTGACCGACCCCGCGCGGGTGCCGGTCAGCTTCGCCACGGAGCTGTACTACGGCAACGACGCGTTCATCTTCGTCAACGCGCAAAACGTGAAGCAGCCAGGCCGCTACCGGCTCGTCCCTGTCGGCGGCCCGAAGTACCTGGACTCGGCCGCCGTGGCGAAGGTGTCGGCAAACTACCTCTTCGACGAGCTCACGCGCCGGCTGGCGAAAGAGCCGGTGAAGCTTCGCGTGCTCGTGCAGCTCCCGAATCCGGGTGATCCGACCTCAGATGCATCGCTGGTCTGGCCGGACGACCGCAAGCTCGTCGAGCTCGGCGTCGTCACGCTCACCACCGTCGCGCCGGACAATGCCGAATTGTCGCGGAAGCTCCAATTCAATCCGATCTTCCTCAGTGATGGGATTCAGCTCTCCGATGATCCCTTACCGCCGCTTCGGTCCGCGGTGTACGCGCTGTCCGTGGCGAATCGACGTTCGTCTTCGCCCGCCGCGCCCGCGACGGCCCAGCAGCAGAACGTAGATCCGACCTGGCTGAGCGTCGATACGGCCGCCAAGACCGTCCGCTTCCAGCTGATCGCCGGACTCACCGGGCTTAACGGCGCCCTGAACTTCAACGGGTTCCGCGACGGGCAGCTCACGCTCGCAGTACCCGTCGGTTGGCAAACGGAGATCGACTTCCGTAACCATGACGGGGTGTTGCCGCACAGCGCCGAGGTGATCGCTCCGCAGACGCCGCCGCCGGCTCTGCCCGGCGATCCTGCGATCCCACGTGCGTTCACGCTCAAGCTTGCGCAAGGACTTCCTTCTGAAGCAACAGACGACATGCGCTTCGCGGCGCAGCCAGCGGGGGAGTACCTGATCGTCTGCGGCGTGCCCGGGCACGGCGCCGCCGGGATGTGGCTCCGGCTCCGCGTCAGCGCGACGGCGAAGATCCCGCAGTTGCTGGGTAACCAATCGGACTCGCAAGGAGAACACACTCCATGAAACGCCGCTTGCTTGAAGCGCCGGGTGTCGTGCTCGGCCTCAGCCTCCTCCTACATGGTAGGTGGACAGTTCAGGCCACGTGCAGTGTTGATCGCCTCGAGCAGAGCCGCCTCGCTGAATGGGTTGGCGGCGGAGGGACAGAAGTCGTTGGAGATCAGGTCCGGACATTCCCCCCGGCATGACGATGTCGAGAATCAGACATCTCGTTTTATCCGCGACATCGGACGCGAGGAACTCTTCCGCCGACGCGAACGTGTGCCGCTGCGCCCCGATCAGCCATCATACCTCGATGTCGACGGGCTGTCCCGGCGATTCCCGCTTCCGCTCCGGGGCGAGCGGTTCGCCAGGAATGGAAAACGCGAACGTGGCGCCTGGTCCGTCATTCTGCTCTATCCAGAGACGGCCGTGATGTTTCTCGACTATCGAGCGGCTGACAGACAACCCGATACCCATGCCGCCGCTCTTGGTCGTGTAGAACGCATCGAACAGCTTGTCCATGGCCTGAGGCTCGATGCCGACACCGGCATCCCGCACGGTCACGCGCACACGATCCCCGCCTTCTCGTTCGGTTCTGATCAGTAATTGCCGCGGGCGATCGTCGACGTCGCTCATCGCTTCCGAGGCGTTCCGGAGCAGGTTCAGGATGACCTGCTGCAGCTGCACACGATCCCCCGTGACATGCGGCAGGTCGCTGACAAGGTCAGCCCGCAGCATCACCTGGTTTCTTTGAAGCTCACTCGACGACAGCGCAAGCACCTCTCGCGTGGCCTCGTTCAGGTCTACCGACTCGGTCGTCGATTCCTTCTTGGTAAACAGGGCGCGGACTCGCGCAATCACATCAGACGCACGGTTGCCATCGCGGATCGTCCGCCGTGCCGTTTCGCGCGCGCCGTCGACATCCGGCGGGTCGGCGGCGAGCATCCGCAGACAGGTGCTCGCGTTAGTGATGATGCCCGAGAGCGGCTGGTTCACTTCGTGCGCGATGGACGCAGTCAAAGTGCTGAGGGTGGCAACCCTGGCGACGTGTGCGAGCTCGGATTGTGCCTTCCCCAGCGCCTGCTCCGACAAACGCCGTGCCGTCACGTCCTGAACGGCCCCAGTGTACTCCAGTAGTCCGTCCTCGTCTCGGGTGCCGTGAGCAACCACGTGCAGGTACTTGATCGACTGGTCGGGCATCTGCAACCGCTGCTCATATTCAAAGTCGGTGCCGGCGCCTCGTGCCCGCTCGATTATGTCATACAGCAACGGGATGTCTTCCGGGTGAACTCGAGTGGCGATCAGCTCGAGCGTCACGGGCATACCCTGGTCGAACTCGAAAATACGATAGAGCTGTTCTGACCACCTGATTTCGTCGGTCGTTACCCGCCAGGAGAAGCTGCCGGTTACGCTGAGGCGTTGAGCCTCCGCGAGAAATGCCTCGCTGCGCCACAACTCTTCTTTGCGTTCCGCGATGGCACGCAGATCATTTGTCGCATCCGCGTGTTTGCGCGCCGTGATGTCCTGGAAAGTCACCAGAACCCTGCGCTCTGAATGGCCCGGCAAGGACAAAGGACGGGCGTCAAGCAGCAGCGTCCGTTGACCCTCCCCCGGAAACACGTGATCCACCTCAACCGGCTGGAACGCATGACTGCCGGCAAGCACCTTCTTGAGCTGCGTACGCAACGAAGCCAGTTCAAAGAACATTGTGTAGAAGGCGCGATTACCCCACTGGATTCGGTGGTCATCACTCAGCACGACGACAGGATCGGCTACTGTGTTGAGGATCGCCTTGGCGCATTCGCGTTCGTAGATGGCCTGATCGATGCTGGCGCGGAACGCAGTCACATTCGTGAATGCCAGCACGGTGCCGATGACCTGGCGATCGCCTCTTGTATAGGGGGATATCCGCACCACGAACCACCTGTCCCCGTCGCGAAAATCGGCCCGGGATGCTACGCCGCTTGAGATGACCTGGCCGCATTGCTCTTCCAGACGGGGCAAGCCGGCGAGCACCGAGATGTCGCGGGACGCCCGCCCGATGTCCGATGGCGAGAGGCGAAGCACATCCGCCGCCGCCTGGTTGAGGCAAGCGAGCGTGAAGTCGCGTCGCAGGACGGCGATGGGAACGTCAACGGTATCGAGGATGTTGATCGCATCGTCACCGTTGACGTCTGGAAAATCGGTCCAGCCGTCTTTGAGCGTAACGCACTGCGTCGTCATGCGGCGACCCCGGAAGCAGTGTACAGGTTGCGGCTCCGCTGCAGCACGGGATCAGCAACTGTCGGGAGAAACTGCCGCAGTGCCAGCAACAACGCTTGGGAGCGCGGCATGTTGAAGGGCGGCCGATAGCGAGCGAGCAGCCGGCTCTCGAGCACGCGGGCTTCGTCCGGGCCGACCGTCTCCCGGAGCGCATCGGCTACGGCGCGCTCCAGCCGAGCATAGTCCTCCACTGGAATGAGGTGAGAGTGATTCGTCCCGAGCCTGGGCAGCATGTGGGCGTGCACGTCGCCGTTGAAGTTGTCCATCAGGAACGAGCAGAAGATCGAAATGTCGACTTTTTTCGCGAGTTGATCGAACAGGTCCTCGAGGTTCATGCTGGCGGCGACGTCCCCGCGCTCCCACAGGACATCGACCATTTCTCCCCACACCCGCACTTTTTCGTAACGCCCTCCAGCCCGCGCCTGTCCGACGACCTCCCCGAAGATGCCCGGGAATACCGCCGAATCCGGCATGCCCTCCCGCATGAAACGGGGCAGGAGTTCCTCGGCGTCAACCACCATCAGCTGTCCGCGTTCCTGTGCCGCTTCCACATCCACGCCCCCGGCCTCGAGGCGTGGCCGGAAGGCATTCCAGTGGGTGAGCGTCGACACCAGGATGATGCCCTCTCCGTTCGCGAAACCAGCGCCGGCAAACCGGCAGACGGCGCGGCTGAGAAAATCCTGGTCCTGATAGAGCTGCACGATGTGATCGCAGGGGGCGGCGTCCGCCACCACTCGATCCCAGGGCTCACATTCCCTCGCGCCGTCGCCTTCATGGCCAAGGTCACGTTGCATGGTCATTGTCTCCCATCTTATGGAGTGGGCGGACCAGGTGTGGTGGCACCACACCCGAGCGGGCCGTATGGATCCAGACGTACAGGGAATGCTCGATCCCCACAATACCCTATTAGGAGATGCCAACCCGTTCGTCCATTAGACTTTGGTGTCGGGTTGAGCTCGTCCAGGGATGTCTTCAGATCGTTACAAAAAGCAACCTAACCAACGCCCATCTCTAGACATACTTTTGCCGGCGAGATGTCCGTGCGGTGTGTTGTCAGCGTGCGGTGTGTCTCCAGTGAGCAAGCGCCGATTCCTAATCGTCGAAGACCACGCGCTCTCCCGCGAAGGGATGACCGCGCTCCTCAATCAACGATCTGACCTCCTTGATGTGCTACAGGCGCGACCGCTTCGCGGCTGAGGTGCGTGCAGCATTCAGGTCACTGCGCTAGTTGGGAGGAGCACTGCCATGACGAACACACATATCGCGCAACTCTGGTTGGCCGCTGTGATGCTGTCCAGCATCGCCGGCGCTATGCGTGCCCAGACAAGGAAGACTGCGATGACGACCACAGCGACCCAGACGGAGGCAGCACGGCCTGCTGCTGCAGACACTACGATCCGTCCGTTCCGCGTCAATGTTCCCCAAACCACGCTCGATGACCTCCGCCGGCGCATCGGCGCGACGCGCTGGCCCGACAAGGAGACCGTCCCCGATCAGTCGCAAGGTGCACAGTTGGTGAGGCTGCAAGCGTTGGTGCAGTACTGGGGCTCGGGCTACAACTGGCGCAAGGCGGAGGCGCAGCTGAATGCATTGCCGCAGTTCGTAACGAACATCGACGGCGTGGACATTCATTTCATTCTGGTCAAGTCGAAGGAGAAGAACGCGCTGCCGGTGCTCATCACGCATGGTTGGCCGGGCTCGGTGTTCGAGTTCCTCGGGACCATCGGTCCACTCACGGACCCGGTGGCGCATGGCGGCACCGTCGCGGATGCGTTCGATGTCGTGATCCCGTCGATACCCGGCTATGGCTTTTCCGGGAGGCCAAGCGCAACCGGCTGGGGTCCTGAGCACGTCGCGCAAATCTGGGCCGAGCTGATGAGACGCCTCGGCTATACCCGCTACGTCGCCCAGGGTGGTGACTGGGGTGCCGTCATCTCGACCGAGTTTGCCCGCCAGGCGCCCCCAGGATTGCTCGGCATTCATCTCAACTTGCCCGCGGCGGTGCCACCCGAGGTGGGGGCCGCGCTCGCCACCGGCGCGCCCGCTCCAGCGGGGCTGTCCGACCGGGAACTCGCCGCCTTTGAAGGGTCACGGAAGTACGCCATGAGCGGGAGCTCGGCCTACTTCGTGATGCTGACCGCGCGCCCGCAGGCCGTCGGCTACAGTTTGAATGACTCGCCGGCCGGCCTCGCCGCGTTCATGCTCGTGCATCCAGGCTTCGCGAAGTGGACGTACGGCGACGATCCTGCGAAGACTCCGACCAAAGACCAGGTCCTCGACGACTTCACGTTGTACTGGCTGACGAACACCTCGACCTCGGCGGGGCGGCTGTATTGGGAGAACAAGGGACGAGGTCCGACCAGTTCGGCTGTCTGGAAGACGACCGAGCTGTCGCTGCCGGTGGCGGTCACGAATTTCCAGGAAGACGCCTATCAGCCGCCGGAGTCTTGGGTCCGCCGCGCCTATAAAAACCTGATCTATTTCCACGAGGTCCCCAAGGGCGGACACTTCGCCGCGTGGGAGCAGCCGGAGCTGTTCGCGGCCGAGCTGCGGGCGGCGTTCAAGTCGCTGCGCTCGAGCACCCAGGCAGGCCAATAGCCCCACGATAACGAAGGTCCTCTTCGAAAGGGGATTGCCATGAACAGACGGATCGCGCTCCTGTCGGTTGTCGCGGCGGCTTTGGCTGGTGTCGTCGCCGTCAAGGCCCCGGCATTCGGACAAGGCGATGCAGGGGCCGCCCCGATCTATGGAGTCAAAATCCCTCCCGGATACCGCGACTGGCGCATGATCTCCGTCGCCAACGTTGGGGAACCCGTCAACGATCTACGCGTCAAGCTGGGCAACGATCTCGCGATCAAGTCTTATCGGGAGGGTCAGCCAATCCCTGACGGCGCGATCATTGCAAGGCTCGCCTATCGTGCCGTGACGTCTGAGGAAAACAACCAAGTCTTTCGCGCTGCTGCCGAGCGACAAGGCGTCCCGCCTGAGCAGATAACGAAGCTCTTAGCCGGGTCGTTCATTGCGGGCCCCGCTACAAATGTTCAGTTCATGGTCAAGGACTCGAGAAAATACGCGTCGACGGGCGGCTGGGGGTTCGCGCAATTCACCAACGGCAAGCCGGACGGCGAGGCGGTGCACCAAACCTGCTTTTCCTGCCACGCGCCCGCCAAAGATCGCGACTTTGTGTTCACCCGTTACTCACCTTGAACACGGGAGAGGAAGTCCTCATGAGCGCATCCACCACAGCCACGAGCTCATCCACCGGCAAGTATGGCCGCGCGTTCTGGGAACGCTTGTGGCGCGGAAGCGGCAACAACTTCGTCATTTTCGCCATCGTCGCCTACGTCCTCTACGGCACTCAGCCACCGGTCGGCGCGTCGGCCGACACACTGGTCGCGTTCTACGGCGGCCATCATGTGCGGATCCTGATCGCCGCAGCGATCTCCGGCCTGGCGGTCCTGAATCTTATGTGGTTCGCGGCGGCGCTCAGGACCACCCTGGCGGATGCGGGGCAAGACGGTTGGGGCGCGGCGGCGACCGCCTCCAGCGCGGCGGTCGGAGCGCTGTTCCTCCTGCTCATCGCGGTGACCGCGGGCCTCGCGTACTCGATCGCCGGCTCCGGAAATCAGTCGCTCACGGCGGGACTGAACGACCTCGCGTGGGCACTGGTGGTGCTGAGTTCGTTCCCGCGCGCCATGCTGATCATGTCCGGGTCGTTCGGGCTGTGGCGGGCCGGGCTGATCTCGAACCGCCTGTTCGGCGCGGGGGTCGCGGTCGTCGTGCTCGGCGTGCTGGGCGGCACCACGTGGGTGAGCGGCGGATTCTGGGCGCCGGACGGCGCTTACTCGCGGTTCGTGTGGCCCGTCCTCGGCCTCGTGTGGGTCGTGGTCTTCAACCGGGTCTTGACCAGAAGTCCTGCGACGCGGGCTGGATGGTGATCGACGCTGAATGGGATACGACACTACGCCAGCTGCGGGCTGGACCGCGTCCGACGCGGCTCACTCGTGGAGGAAACGTGAAGACGATACTCGGGGCTCTGATCAGCGGGGTAGTCGCCCTTGGTGGGTGTGCGGGCGACCACGCACGTTCAGCGCTCAATGGGGCTGAGGCGAACGTCGGATGGACCATGTACAACATGAACTACCAGGGCGACCGCTCCTCCCGGTTGGCCGAGATCAACCGGGGGAACGTCGCCAATCTTCGGCCGGTCTGTCGCGTCAAGCTCGGAGAGGAGGGCGCGCTGCAAGCGGGCCCCGTCGT
>JACXTT010006597.1_pt1 | contig 16539 bp, 10 predicted proteins | sample 9270951 | NCBI WGS metagenome assembly JACXTT01 (sample SAMN15532306, study PRJNA645909) | rock metagenome | isolation source: weathered quartz diorite | place: Puerto Rico | collected 2017-06-21 | reverse complement strand
GCGCCGAACCCGTTCCAGGGGCGGCTGGCGGTGCAGCTGGCGGTGGCGCACGCCGAGCGGGTGCGGCTGCGGGTGTACGACCTGCTGGGGCGCGTGGTCAGCACGCTGCTCGACGGGCCCGAGTCGCCCGGCAGCCGAGTCGTCGTGTGGAACGGCGCCGACGATCGCGGGCGGTCGGTGGCGGCGGGCGTCTATATACTCAAACTCGAAACCGCCGGCGTCCAGCAGTCACGCCGGGTCCAACTGGTGCGATGACACTGCTCCACCTGAACCCGTTTCCTCGCTGTGACGGGTCGGCTCCGGAGAACCTCATGCGTGCGGCGAATCCTCTGAGTCCCAGAAGCAAAGCCAAGCTGCTGTCCATCCTGCTGCTCGCGGGCGTGGTGCTGGGGGCCGCGGGTGCCGCGGCGGCGGCAGCGACGGTCGACGCGCAGTCGCCCGGCACCGTGATCTCGCCTCCTACGCCCAATGCCGTCATCCCCATCACGATCACGCGTCCGGACAACACGCCGATCTCGGGCGTCAGCGTGACCTTCCAGCTCTCGAATCTCGACTACGCGAGCACGTCGCTCGGCGCGTTCCTGGGCGCGACGGGCGGCAATCCCTCCGGCCCGTTCGTGACCAACAATGGCGGCGGGTCCTATACGCTCGACGCGGCGACGCTGGGCACGCCTTGCGGCAGTAGCGCGACGAGCGGCGTCCTGTTCAACGTGACCGTGGGGTCGAGCGCGACGAGCGGAACCGGAACGTTGACGATCACCCAGGTCAAGTTGCGCGACTGCAGCAACGCGCCGCTTGCCGCGACGATCGGCCTGACCGCCTCGGTCGACGTCGACCGCACGGGACCCACGATCACCGCGTGCGCGCCGAACCAGTCGGGCGCCGCCGGCGCCGGTTGCCAGGCCGCGGTTCCCGACTTCACGTCGAGCGTGACCGCCACGGACGCACACGGTCCGATCACGGTCACCCAGAGCCCGACCGCGGGCACGCTCGTCGGCGTCGGCGCGACCGTCGTGACCCTCACGGTCTCGGATCACGTCGGCAACAGCTCGACCTGCACGGCCTCGTTCACCGTGACCGACCTGACCCCGCCCTCCATCACCGCTCCGCCGGACGTGACGGTGGGCAACGCGACGGGGCAGTGCTCGGCGACGGGCGTGAGCCTCGGCACACCGACGACGTCGGACAACTGCGGCGTGGCGAGCGTGACGAACGACGCTCCCGCTTCGTTCCCGGTCGGGACGACGACCGTGACCTGGACGGCGACCGATGCGCACGGCAACACGGCGACCGCCACGCAACACGTGACGGTGAACGACACCGAGCGTCCAGTCATCACGGCCCCTGCCAACGTCACCGTCGGCAACACGGCCGGGCTGTGCGCGGCCACGGGCGTGTCGCTCGGCACCCCGGCGTTCTCGGACAACTGCCCGGGCGCGACGGTGTCGAACGACGCTCCCGCCTCGTTCCCCGTCGGGACGACGACCGTGACCTGGACGGTAACGGACGCCGCAGGTCATACCGCGACGGCGACGCAGCACGTGACGGTCAACGACACCGAGTCGCCGGCGATCACGGGAATGCCCTCGAACCTGACCGCGTTCACCGGGCCCGGCGCGATCGGCTGCTCCGCGACCACGAGCTGGACGGCGCCGTCGGCGACCGACAACTGCCCCGGCGTGACGCTGACTTCGGATCACGCCCCGGGAAGCTCGTTCCCCGTGGGCGCGACGCTCGTGACCTACACGGCGACGGACGCATCGAGCCACGTGACGACGGCATCGTTCACCGTGACGGTCGTCGACAACACGTCCCCCCTCGTGACGCTGTCGTCCCCGAATGGCGGCGAGACGTGGATCATCGGCACCTCGCATTCCGTGAGCTGGAGCGGTTCCGACAACTGCAGCCTGGCGACGTTCGATCTCGAGCTGTCGACGAACGGCGGTTCCAGCTATGCGCCCATCGTCAGCGCTCAGCCCTATGCCGCCGGGTTCTCGTGGACCGTGCCGAATGCGCCGACCACTCAGGCGCGCCTGCGCGTGACGGTGCACGACGGCGCCGGGAACTCCGCCACCGACGCCGGCGACGCGGACTTCACGATCCGTCCGTCGAACCTGCCGCCGACGCTTTCCCCGATCGGCAACAAAGTGACGGACGAGCTGGTGCTGCTCACGTTCACGGCAGTCGCCTCGGATCCCGACGCGGGGCAGACGCTCACGTTCTCGTTGGACTCCGGCGCTCCGGCGGGCACCTCGATCGACCCGAGCAGCGGCGTGTTTTCATGGACTCCGACCGAGGCGCAGGGTCCCGGCGTGTACCCGGTGACCGTACGCGTGACCGACAACGGCGCGCCGCCACTCGACTCGTTCGAGACCATCCAGATCACGGTGAACGAAGTCGACCTCGCTCCGGTGACGCTGACGGCGACGCCGCTGTTCACCGGCAACGACAGCGACGGCACGACGAAGATCCGGCTGACCTGGACGGCGCAGCCCGCGGGGACTTCGGTCAGGCTCTATCGCAAGGGGTTCGGCTCGTACCCCGAATACGACGATCTGGGCGGAACGGAGCCTGCGGCTCCGACGACGTACCCGCCCGACACGGGTTGGGACCCGGTCGCGATGGTGAGCGGCACGAGCTACGACGATGAGGTGGCGTGGCCCGCTCGCGACTTCTGGTACTACGTCGCTTACGTCCAGGGCCCCGGCGCGAACGTTTCCCCCGCCTCGAACCGGACCGACGGCACGCTCAACTACAAGCTGGGCGACGTCATGAGCCCCGCGCTGTTCCCGACGGAGAGCGGTCACGGCGACAACGTCGTGAATACCTCGGACATCTCACTGCTGGGGGCTCATTACGGGCTCGCGGGCGACCTCGGCGCCTTCAACTATCTCGACGTCGGCCCGACGACCACCGGATACGTCAACGGCCGCCCGCTGACGGACGACCGCATCGACTTCGAGGATCTGATTCTGTTCGCCATCAACTTCGACGTCCCCGCCGCGGCGGCGACCACGGCTGGCGCCCGGCCCGCGGCGCGCCCGCTGGCCGCCGCAGCCGGAAGCGACCACGTTTCGGTCGAGGCGCCGACATCGGTGGCGTCCGGCTCGACGTTCACGGTGCGCCTGCGAATGTCGGGCTCGGGAGACGTGCAGGGGCTGTCGGCGTTACTCGCGTGGGATGCGGCCGTCGCGTACCCCACGAGCGCGGCGGCGGGCAGCTGGCTCACGAGCCAAAACGGGATCATGTTCTCGCCGCAGCCCGGCATGATCGACGCGGCGATCTTGGGCGTGCACGACGCGGGCCTCACCGGCGACGGCGTCGTCGCCGAGCTGACGTTCGTCGCCCAGGCCTCGGGCGACCCGCGGGTCCGGTTGGTCGATCTCAAGGCCCGCGACGCGATCAATCACCCGGTGCTGGCGGAACCGCTCGGCGTCGGACCTCCCGGGCCGATCGGATCGACGATGCTCGGGGCGCCGAACCCCAATCCATTCCACGCCACGGCGCAGTTCGCGGTGAGCCTGCCGGAAGCCGGGCCCATGGAGTTCGCGGTGTTCTCGGTCGATGGTCGTCGGGTGCGCATCCTGGCGACCGGCGAGCGACCGGCGGGCGAGTACCGGCTCGTTTGGGACGGGCGCAGTGACTCGGGCCAGAGCCTGAAGTCGGGCGTCTACTATGCCCGGCTCGAGACCCGCAAGGGTCGCTGGGTGCGCACGGTCGCGCTCTTGAGGTGAAGATGCGCTGGCCCTGGCGGGTCATGGCGGCCGCTGGGATGTGCGTCGCCGCTCAGGCGATGCCGCGTGCGGCGCTCGCCGCAGTCAGCGTCTGGCTCGAGACCCCCGCCACCCATATCGCGCCGGGTGACACGATCACGGTCGATTTCGAAGTCCCGGTGGCCGACAGCGCGTTCAACGCCTTCCACCTGGTGCTGAACTACGACCCGGCGTTTCTGACGTTCGTGCCCACCAGCCCGCAGTCCGACCAAGTGGGGCCGGTGATGTCGGGCGCGTGCCCGACGCTGTTCCACCAATTCAATGCCTACGCCGGTGCGAGTCTCGATTCGACCGTCGCGGATTTGAGCCTGCTGTGCAACCAGACGTTCGTGACGGGGCCGGGTGTCATCTACCGCCAGAAGTTCCGGGCTGTAGCGGGGTCGGGCGTGACGGCGCTGTCGATCGGAGCGAGCTCGCGGGTGTACGCCGCCGGCGTCGTCGTGAACCCCCTCTACGTGCGCGGGACGACGCTGGTCATCGGCAACGTGGCGGGCGCGCCCGTGCCGCGATCTCCGGACGGTGGGTACCGGCTCGAAGCTCCGCGCCCCAACCCGCTGCGCTCCGGCGACGGAGCAACGGTCACGTTCACGCTTCCCGCTTCGTCCAACGCGGCGCTCGAGCTGTTCGATCTCGCGGGTCGGAGGGTGGCGCAGCTCGATCTGGGCGCGGCGCCCGCGGGCACGTCCACGGTGCGCTGGTCGGCGCCCGCACTGCCCGCCGGCCATTATCAGATCCGCCTGCGAGCCGGCGGGCGCCGCGTGGCGGGTGCGACGTGGGTGATCCTGCGCTGACCTCGCTCGCCGATCGCCTCGGGGTCTATCTCACCGCGTTCGCGGATCCGATGCCCGTCCGGCCTCCGCGCGCGCCTAGGCCGCCGCGCGCCGCTCTTCGCCGCGGCGCTTGACGACGCGGCACGGGACGCCCACCGCCACCGAGTCCGCGGGCAGCGTGCGAACGACGACGCTCCCCGCACCCACGACCGTGTGATCGCCGATGGTGACATCCGCGAGCACGATGCAGCGAGCGCCGATCCATACATCCTCGCCCATCACGATCGGCGCGGCCTCGGACGGCTGGTGCATCACCGGGATGCCCGGGGCGGTGCCGTGATTGTTGTCCTGCAGGTAGCAGCCGTCGCCGACTGCCGTGAGCCGGCCGACCTCGATGCTCGCGTACGAGTTGAACGTCACGTCCCACATGCAAGTGACCTCGTCTCCGAGCACGATCCGACCGTGGCCTTCGCCATAGTCGTGGGTCCAGAACGTGACGCCCGCGTGAATGCTGCACCGGTCGCCGATCGTCACGCGACGGGGATCGCCAACGATGCGAACGAAGCCGCGGATCGTGCAGCCTCGTCCGATCCGCACGCCGAGCGCGCGGAGCCACACGACGTAGACGGCGCTGAACCCGCGCGTCGCCGCCATCTGCCACACGATGCGCGCGAGATTCCGTGCGCCGCCCTTCTCGGCGATCCTCCGGCGCAGGCGAGCGAGGGACGCCTTCACGATGCGCCGCCTTCGGCTTCGCGCGGGGGGTGCCGGGTTAGCAGCGCGCGCACCAGCTCGAGATCCTGGCGCCCCACCGCTCCAAGCAGCGCAAGCAGCAGCAGGTAGGCGGCGGTGGCGGCGAGAGCCGCTCCCGCGAGGCCGGCGGCGCCGCGCGTCCGCGATGCCGTCACGGCCAGCAACACGCCGAGCGCCGCCCCCGCGGCCACCGGACGCCACGCGACAGACGCGAGCCCGGGCACGCGCTCGGCGCGGCGGAACAACGCCAGCAACAGCACGAACGACAGCCATTCGCTTGCGACGGTCGCCGCCGAAGATCCGAGGAACGAGAATCGCGGCACCAGGATCACGTTGAGCGCCACGTTGAACAACGCCGTCGCAGCGACCGCCCAGATGATGAGCGACTGGCGCCGCTGGGCCGTCAGCAGGAACAGCAGGGTGTCCGCCATGTACGCACCCGGAAGCGCCCACATCAGGACCCTGAGACCCGGAGCCGAGTCGAGGTAGGCGGGTCCCAGCACGAGCCGAACGATCTCGGGTGCTTCGAACGCGAAGAACACGGCGACGCCGATCGTGAACACCAGCTGGATCCGGAAGGACTTGCGGCACAGCACGCCCAGCGAGCGTGAGGGATCGTCGGCGGCGCGGGACATGGCGGGGAACAGGACGGAGCGGAACGTCGCGCCCAGCAGCCCGACCGTCTCGAACATCCGATAGATGCCGCCGTAGAGTCCGACCGCTCGCTCGCCTTGTACGGCGCGCAGGATCACCGAGTCGATGCGGAAGTACAGCGCGATGAAGATTGCGGACAGAGCAAGGGGTGCCGCTTCGCGCAGCAGCGCCCAGGGATTGCCGAAGGCGTGCCGCGCCGCGGAGGCGCCCACGGCGGGGCGTGCGAGCCACAGATCGCGCGACCACCACGCCGCCGAGGTCACGCGCGCGAGCGAGCCCGCGAGGTAAGCCAGCGCTCCCGCGAGCGGTCCCGCGTGCGCGCCCAGCAGCGCCAGTCCAACGAGCAACGCGGTCACGCTCTGCGCCGTGAGGTTGAGCCCGCTGCGGCCCGCGCGACCCGAAGCGCGCAGCAGCCCGTCGAACAGCAGCGCCGTTGAATTGACGAGCATGCCGATCACGATGGGCACGACGAGGGCGATGCTCTCCCGGCCGCCGGGACCCATGCCGGCGGCGAGGATCACCGCGGGCAGGACCAGCACCGCGAGCGCCAGCTTGAGCGCGAGGCAGGGCGGGAGCAGCTCGCGGGTGCGCTCCGGGGCGCGCGCCACCTCGCGGGTGAAGACGGTCGAGATTCCGAGGTCGCCGATCGCGTTGAACAACAGCGTGAACGACAGCGCGAACGTGAACCGCCCAAATGGTTCGACTCCGAGCGTGCGCGCGAGCAGGAAGTAGAACGCCAGGTCCAGCGAACGCGCCGACACCGACCCCGCGAGCAACCGCAATGTCTGGCGGCCGACCGTTCGCCCGAGGCTCACGGACGCTCGCTCTCTTGCTGAGGTGTGGGATGCAACGGAGTGTCGCTCAAGCGGTTTCATGAGGGGTGGGAATGGACGTCGGCGCTGGTCGCGACCCCGCGCAGCGGCCCCCACAAGCTCGGAGCCGACGCAGGATCGGTCTCGTTATCGGCACGCCGCGGCCCGATTCGCGCGCCGCGTTTCAGCCGTGGGGTCGCCGCGACGTGGCGCCGCGGACCTCGCCGCGCCGTGGCGTCGGGGATCTCGCCGGGGCGTGGGCCTTGACCGCCGGCGTGCTCATGGCGAAGACTGGACGCGAGCGCCGGGCGTCACTCTCTGAGGTCCGCCGATGTTCAGTGCCGTGGCCGCCTTGTGTCTCGTGGTTGCGCCGCTCGTGCCGCCTTCACCCGCGGTGAGCGAGCCGGCGCCGGCGCTCGCGGATTCCGCACGGCTCACCACGCCGTCATCCGCAGACTCCGCCTCGCGCGCTGCTCGCGCACGCGCCGATTCCGCGTCCGCCGCCGCACGCGCCGGGCGCTCGGACGCCGAGTCCGCGGCCGCGGACACCACCCCTCCGCCGCGCATCGTCCGGCAATTCGAGCCCATCGTCGTCGAAGGCGGGCGGCGCTCCGATCCCGGCTCGATCGAGACGGTGTACTCGATGCCCGCGAAGCAGCTTCGAAGCCTCCCGGTCGACCGGCTGCTCGACGCCGTGGCGCTCCAGGCCGGGGTGGTCGCCGTGGGCGAGGACCTCCATGTGCGCGGCGGGCGCACGGGCGAGCTGTCGGTGTCGACGCTCGGAATACCGCTCAACGAGCCGCTCTGGGGGCGGCCCATGGAGCTGCCGCTGCTCGCGGTGCGATCCGCGGAGCTGCTCGAGGGCGCTCTCGACGCCGACCACCGCGGGTCGCTGGCGGGCGAGATGGACGTGCAAACCGAAGTCCCGACCGCGAGGCCAACCGGCATGGCGCGATGGATCACCGACGGCCGCCGCTACGGAAGCTACGACGCCGGCCTCTCCCGCCTGACGGGGCCGCTCGGCGCCGGCGGGCTGGGGTTTGCATTGGCGGGGGAGGTGCGCCTCGACGATCATGGCCTGCCGCCGGCACTGACGTTCTCGCGTCAGAATTGGTTCGGCGCGAAGCTCGGGTGGCGCCAAGACAACCACCTCCTCGCCTGGGCGAAGCTCGCGCCGATCGCGCAACCCCAACGCGCATCGGTCGAGGTGTTCGCGAGCCGCGTCGTGAGCGCGCCCTACAACCCCATGTTCGCCTTCGACGGCTGGGTCACGCCTACGAACGCTACCCCCGACAGCTTCCCCTACCTGCTCAGCGACAAACCGATCAACTCCAGTTCGATCCGCTATCAGGCGGCTCACCACTACCCGATGACGGAGGAGCGGCGGATCGCGATTCTCGCGACTCAGGCCCTGGGCGGCGTGAAGTGGCCCACGCACGTCACCCTGGGCTGGCTGCGGAGCAGCACGCTGACCAGCATCGATCTGCGACGCGACCCGACCTACACCCGCGATGCGTACCACCTGGTCTGGGGCCCGTACGGCAGAAGCGACGCCGATCCGTTCCACGCATACCTCGGGGACACACCGTACTTCGTCGACGGTGATGGCCAGCGCTGGCTGGGTCGAGCCGACGTAACGACCGCACCAGGAGTGAAGCAGCGGCTCAAGTTCGGTGGAGGGCTCACGTACGACCAGGTGCGGGCGACCGAGATCGACGACGCGCCGAACGTCCTGGCCGTGGATTCGCTGCGCAGCTATCACGCGTTCGCACCCGGCGGGTTCGTCTACGCGCAGCATCGTTGGGAGACGGCGGGGCTCATCTGGAACGCGGGGATGCGGGTGCAGGCCTTCACGGCCGGGCCCCAGGCCCCTCGGGCGCACACGATCTGGAACTGGTCGCCGCGGCTCGGCTTCGCCTACCCGGTCTCGACCAAGGACGCGTTCTCCGTTTCGTACTCGCGGATCCATCAGGATCCGGATCGGGACCTGCTCTACGAGAACCGCAACGTGGCCTACAACAGTCATCCCCTGGGGAACGGTGAGCTGACCCCGGCGGAGATGATCTCGTACCAGGCCGCGGTCAAGCACATCCTCGACCCGTCGTGGTCGATTCAGATCGCCGTGTTCTATCGCGACGTCTACGGCCAGCCCGGACCCAGGAATCGGCCGACCAACCCCCGCGTGTTCCGTCTCCAGTACGACAGCGTCGAAGACGGACACGCCTCCGGCGCGGAATTCGCAACGCGATGGGAATGGCCCGGTGGCCAACGTCTCGAGGCCTCCTACACCTACTCCGAGGCGTGGGGTACCCAATCGAACCCGGACGGACTCGCGTTCGGTGTGCCGCGTGGCTTTGTCCTGCTGCCGAGGGGCACGCACGCGCTCGACTGGGATCAGCGGCACTCGTTCGCCGTCGTGGCGCAGCTGCACTGGGCGAGCGTGTTGACGCTCGGGTGGAGCACGCGCCTCGGCTCCGGACTGCCATGGACCCCGATCGAGCGCACGCCCGGTCTTCGCCCGCCCACGGACATCGATCAGACGGCGCTCAACACGGGCAGGCTGCCGTGGAACGAGAGTACCGACCTCACGCTGCGATGCGGCTCGAAGTACCTGTTCGGCTTGCGCGCGATTCTGGGCGTGACGAACCTGTTCGACAATCGCGCCCCACGCCGGGTGACGCTCCCCGGCAATCCGAACCCCATCATCAACACCCTGGAAGACGACTACACCACCTTCTATACCGAGACGGGCCTCGGCGGCGGTGCCTACTACGACAACGGCTCGGGCATCGGCTCACCCGGCTGGATCCGGGTCCACGACCCGCGGCTCGACACGCGGCCGCGCTCGTTCCGGTTGGGGTTCGAGGTCGGGCGCTGAGCGCCGCTAGCGGCGATGTCGCTCGGGCGGGCGCGTCAGCGTCGGAGACCCCACCGCGTCGGAAACGCCTCACGGAACCGGGCGACTCCAACCGATAACCCCTGAGCGACCCAACCCTGGTCACACCGCTCAGCCGACGTGGAGGCCCGCTTCCTCTCGTGATGGCGGTGGCGACCCACGCCCCCTGAGGGACCACGAATGCCGAGTCCGTTGTCGGCGCTGCGCGACGATGCGCCAAACGAACCCGTCGTGCTGCACGCTGCGGGCGCTCGGCGCCCGACGCCGTCGTCCTCCGTGGCGTGGCCGCTGAGTCTCGGGGCCATCCTGCTGCTCACCTTCATCGCCTACGTCCCCAGCCTGTCGAACGGATTCACGAACTGGGACGACAACATCTACGTCACCCGCAATCCGCTGCTGGTCGCACCGAGCTGGCGCGCCATCCTCACGACGCCCGTCAACGGCCACTACAGCCCGCTGACCATCGGAACCTTCGCGCTCAACCATGCGCTCTCCGGGAACGATGCCGGCTCGTACCACTGGCTCAACCTGCTGCTCCATCTCCTGAACACCGCGCTCGTCTTCATCTTCGTTCGGCGACTCTCCGCCGGCCGCTTCTGGACTACCGTCCTCACCGCGTCGTTCTTCGGCATTCACCCCATGCACGTCGAATCGGTTGCCTGGATCGCGGAGCGCAAGGACGTGCTCTACGCCTGCTTCTACCTCGTGGGGCTGATCGCGTACCTCCGGTACGTCGGGACGTCGCGTCGCTCGTGGCTGATGGCGACCTTCGCCGCATTCGTTCTCTCTGCCGCATCGAAGCCTGCGGCCATGGTGTTCCCGCTGACGCTGCTCGCAGTCGACCACTTCCATCGCCGCGGCTTCCACCGCCCGGTGCTGCTCGAGAAGCTGCCCTTCTTCGTCATCTCCGGCATCGTCGGGGTCGTCACCTTCCACGGCCAGGCGACGCTGGGCGCCCTCGACCGCAACCTTCAATACGGCGCGGCGGCTCGGTTGCTGTTCGCGGGCTACGGGTTGGTCATGTACGTCGTCAAGGCGTTGGTGCCGATCGGCCTCTCGGCGATCTATCCCGTGCCGCTGGCGGAGAACGGCGCGCTGGGGTGGCCGCTCTATCTCTCCGTGGTCGTCCTGCTCGTGGCGCTGCCGGCGCTGATCCTGGCGGTCCGCGGGCGCCCCGCGCTGCTGTTCGGCGTCACGTTCTTCTTCATCAACGTGATGCTCGTGCTGCAGTTCGTGACGGTCGGACAGGCCGTCATGGCCGACCGCTTCACCTACCTGCCGTACGTCGGCCTGTTCTTCGGCCTGACGTGGTGGCTCGACACGCCCGCACGATCGGCTTCGGCCTCAGCCCGCGCTCGATCCCTCGTCGCTTGCGGTCTGCTGTTGCTGCTGCCCGTCTGCCTCGTCCAGACCTGGATGCGCTGCAAGGTCTGGAAGGACAGCGGAACGCTCTGGACCGACGTGATCGACCGGTATCCGCACCGAATCGCCGCGGCGTACAACAATCGAGGCGACTTCCATCAGCGCCGCGGCGACTTACCGGCGGCCCTTGCGGACTACGATCAAGCACTCGCCCTCACCACGTCCCACGCCGAGTTGTGGGTGAGCAAAGGCAACGTCCTGTTCGATCTGGGTCGCCTTGCCGAAGCGGTCGCGTGTTACGACCGCGCTCTGGCGCTGTCGCCGGAGAGGGTGTACCCGCTCGAAAGGCGTGGCGCCGCCAAGGTCCGGCTGGGGGATTTCGCCGGCGCGGTGAGCGACTTCTCGCGAGCGATCGCGCTGAACCCAGGGGATCGCGATGCCTACAGCGAGCGCGGGATCGCGTACCTGGGTCTTCGTCAGCACGAGCAGGCCGTCGCCGACTGGCGGCGCGTCATCGCCCTGGCGCCGCGCGACCCGAGCAATCACTTCTTCTACAACGCGATCGGACTCTCCCTGCAAGCGCTCGGCAAACACGACGACGCCGTTGCGGCATTCTCTCAGGCGATCACGCTCGCGCCCGGGACCTATCTCGATCTCGGCCACTACTACTTCAATCGCAGTGTCTCTTGGGCCGCCGTGGGCGATGCCGCTCGGCGCACACAAGACGTGCGATCGGCGGCGGCGCTGGGTTATCGCGCGCCCGGCCGTGCGCCGCGCGTGAGCCGCTAGGGTCCGGTCGGCGCTTCCGACCGCTCCCGACCTTGCTACCGCTTCATCGGGTCGACGATGCCCATCGCCACGTTGACCTGGGGGATGAAGAAGTTCGCGAGGCATAGAAGCGGGGCCCAACGCCGCGCGGCGAACCCGTTCGTGCGGAGCAGATACTCGGCGCCGAGCAGCACGGACATGAACGCGAGGGCTGACAAGCGCGTCACGTCGTAGGCGACGAACAGCTGTGCCAGGGCGCACGGAATCGGCAGCAGCAGGAGTGCCGCGTCGGCGCGCTTTCCGCGGAGCAACATGCGCGTCGCGGCGAGCAGCGGGAACAGCCAGTACAGGTTGAACGCCGCGGCGACGCCGAGCCAACGATGCGGAGCGGATGCGCGGAACCAGTGAAGCGGATCGCGGAGCATGGGGTTCAAGTAAAACTTTAAGGTGTACGCCACGCTCGGATGGGTGCGCTCGAGCGCCCAACGGACCCCCCAGAACGCGATCAGCGACACCCCCACCGCGGCGACCGCCCGCAGCCACGGGTGTGCAGGCTCGCTTCCGGCTCTCGCCTGCTCCGCGACCAGCCAGGGGGCGAGAAACAGCGCCGATTCGTGATTGAGCAGCGCCAGGAAGTAGAACGCGCTCGACACCGCGAGGCGACCGCGCGACCACCAGGCGCCGAACACGAGCAGGCCCGTGAGCGCGTCCGGGTAGCCGCCGTAGTGCAGCGTCGTCAGCACGATCATCGACAGCGCCAACGCCGACGTGCCGAGCACCGCCCACGCGGGGGCGTGTTCGCGCGAGCGGAACCACCGATAGGTGACTGCGAGCAGCGCCAGCACCACGAGGAGCAGGGTGTAGAGCAGATACGGGCCGCGGAGGCCCACGACATAGCTCAGGAGCGGCGCCAGGATTCGGTGTCCGACCGGATTGTCGGGCCCGGGGTGAAACGGGTCCACGGCGAGCATCGCGTAGTACTTGCCGAGGTAGGTGGGGTGGGTGCCGAGCGTCACGCGTTGCAGCGCGATCAGCATCAACAATCCCGCCGCCAGGATCGGGCTGGCGACGCGCCGAGACCGTTCGAGCGTGAGCCGCACGCCGCCCAGCGACCCGTGATGGCCGCCGCCCGAGCGAGCGCGCGACTGCGTGAGGGGGCCCGTGGGGTGATCGCGGCGAGAGGTTCTGGACATGGCGGCGGTCTCTCGCCATGCTATCATCGACGCCGCTCCGGCCGCCCTTGCTGCCTTCTCCCACTTCTGGAGCCAACGCCCCCTATGCGCCTTCGAAGCCTCATATTGGCCGCCTCGGCAATTCTCGCTTGCGGTGCGGCCCCGGCGGCCGCCTACACGTACGGCGACACGCTCACGACGATCTGGCGGCCGCTCCCGAACCTGCCGGCTCTGGCGCGACCGGGCGACGCGTTCACCGTGTGGGCCAATGCTCCGAGCACGGCGTCCGGCTGGTCGGCGAGCCTCGAGTACGGCGCACTCGTGGTTCCGCTCGCCCCGACGGGAGGCGGCTGGCAGGCGAACAAGGGCCGCTGGGAGCTGTCGTTCTCGGTGCCGGCGGGAACCCCGGAGGAGATCTATGCGCTGATCCTCGATTCGGACTCGACGCCGCCCGACACGGCGATGCACGCGGTCAAGGTGCTGCCCGGCTTCGCCACCGACTACTACTTCGCGCAGATCAGCGACACGCACTTGCCCGAGCACGCGTTCTCGTCCAACGGCACGATCAACACCGCCGACACCTCGGGCATGGGCGACTTCGACGCCGTGATCGAGGACCTCAACATCATCCACCCGCAGTTCATCATCCACTCGGGCGATCTGGTGAACGAAGGTGAGCTCGAGGAGTACCTCGGCATGTTCGAGATGGGGCGGGCCCAGGCGATGTTGAACCGCCTCCGGGATCCGGTGTGGGTGTCGACGGGCAATCACGACATCGGCGGTTGGATCCCGACGCCGCCGCCGGATGGGACCTCGCGCCTCAACTGGTGGCGCTACTACGGCTGGCCGTTCCTGTTGAATCCACCCGCCGGCGATCCCTACCACTCGCAGGATTTCACCTTCGACTACGGGCCGCTCCACGTGATCGGGCTCGAGGCGTACATCAATAGCGGCTCGTACGATCACTACCGCCAGGACATCTGGGGCGCCCAGAGCTTCACCCCCGAGCAGCTCGCCTGGCTGCAGGCCGACATCGCGGCACAGCCCGCCGGCACGCACCAGTTGCTGTTCTATCACTACGACTTCGGCGGCACGCTCGCGAACGGCAGCCCGGGGGCGCAGTACACGCAGATCAATCCGGCGACGCTGGGCATTGACGGCGCGATCTGGGGGCACTACCACAGCGTGCCCGAGAACACGCTCACGCCGCGCTCCGCCGTGCCGTTCAATCTGGGCGTTCAGTCGGTGATCGACTATCGCGCGTTCCGCATCTTTCGCGTCCACAACGGCGTGGTCTCACCGGGGCCGATGCACCATGCCGGCGGCATCTCGTCTGCGCCGACCGACTCGATGAGTCAGGCGTGGACCGCGCCGAACGATGGTACCCGGTCGACCCTCGGGGCCACGGTCGTAAATCGATACGGCGAATCCTTCGACCACGCGCGTCTCGTCTTCAACATGGCCGACCACGACTCGAACTTCGTCGCCACGGGCGGCACCATCGCCCAGGTAATCCGTCAGAGCGGCATCGCGAGCGTGTACGTCGACTTCACGCTGCCCGCCAGCGGGTCGGCGGTCGTGAGCGTCCTGTCCAGCACGCCGCTCGGCGTCCCGGTCGCCGGTCCGTCGGTGTTCGGGCTGCGCGCGGTCGCGCCGAATCCGTTCGCCGCGGGAAACGGATCGAGCGTGGCGATTCGCTTCGCGCTGCCGACGGTGCAGCCGGCACGGATCGACGTGCTCGACGTCGGTGGGCGGTTGATCGCGCGGCTCGCCGACGGCGTTCAGACCGCAGGCGAGCACGTGTTGCGCTGGGATGGCCGCACGAGTCGCGGTGACGCCGCGGCTCCCGCGGTCTACGTGGTGCGTCTCGACTCGGCGATCGGCACGCGGACCGAGCGGCTCGTGCTGACGCGCTAGCGGCCGGAGACGGACACTCCCTTCAAGGAACGAGCATGGGACGCATCTTCGAGACGCGAAAGGCGACGATGTTCGCGCGCTGGGACAAGATGTCCAAGGCGTTCGCGCGCATCGGCAAGGAAATCACCATCGCCGTCAAGAGTGGCGGGCCGTCGCCCGAGAACAATCCGTCGCTGCGGCGCGTCATCCAGAACGCGCGCGCGATCAACATGCCCAAGGACAAGGTCGAGGCCGCGATCAAGCGCGCCTCGGGCCAGAGCCAGGCCGCGTACGAGGAGATCCTGTACGAGGGCTACGCGCCGCACGGCGTCGCCGTGATCGTCGAGGCGGCGACGGACAACCCGGTTCGCACGGTCGCGAACGTGCGCTCCCACTTCACCAAGTACGGCGGCAATCTCGGATCGAGCGGCAGCGTCGGCTTCCAGTTCAAGCGCATGGGCGTCTTTCGTCTCTCGCCCTCGGGGCTCGACGCGGACTCGCTCGAGCTGGACCTGATCGACCACGGGCTCGAGGAGATGGGTGAGAGCATGGGGGAGAAGGGCGAGCCCCAGCTCGTGATCCGGTGCGCGTTCGCCGACTTCGGCCGGTTGCAGAAGGCGATCGAGGACCGCCGCATCACGCCGCTGTCGGCGGAGTCCGAGTACATCGCCCAGGCGCCCGTGGAGCTGCCCGAGGCGCAGGCGACCGAAGTGCTCAAGATGATCGATCTGCTCGAGCAGGACGACGACGTGCAGAAGGTGTTTCACAACCTGGTCTAGGCCGGGCGCGGAAGCCGTTGCGCCGGCACTCGATGCGAACTTCGACCTCAGAGGTCTCCATGCCGCCTCGCCGACTGGTGCTCGCGTTCCTCGGAATGTGGCTCACGCTCGGAATCGTCCTCTTCGTGCTGAGCGTGCGCACACTGCTCGGCGGGCTTCACGGCCGCGCGCACGGCTCGGGCAACGTCCATCTCGTGCCGATCGGCGGGATCGAGGCGATCGCCGCGCTGCTGTTCCTGCTGCCCCGCACGCTGCGAGCAGGCGGGATCGGTTTGCTGCTCACGTTCGCGATCGCGCTGATCGGCCACGCCGCCGCGGGAGAGTTCCCGATTCAGCTGCTGCTGTTCGCCGCGGCGACGGTGTTCGTGATGGTGCACGGGCCGGTGTCGTGGCGATGGGTGTTGGGTCACGGCCGCGATTCGACGCGCGCCTGATCAGTGCACTGGGCGCCCACCAATGGAGAGGTCACGCGCCTGGTCACGCCAACTCGCCCGGGGCGAGTTGGCATGACGAAGCGGTGGCCAACACCGGTTCAATTCGGCGGCGTGAACACGAACGGCACCTGGAACGTCGTGACGCCGGCCGCGATCGCCGGGAACTTCCAGTCCCGAATCTGCGACAGCGCGCACGATGTGAGTCCGGTGGGGCCGAGCGTGTTCTGCACCACGGTCGCCTGGGTCACCTCGCCGGACGCGGCCACCGTGATCGCGACCACCAGCTTGCCCTTCAAGCCCTCGTGGCGCTTGAGCTCGTTGCCGTAGCAGAACTGGATCCCGGCCGCGTACTTCTGCACCACCGCCATGAGTGAGGCGTTGCTGCGGTAGACGCCGGGCGCGGCGCCTCGTCCGCCGCCGCCGCCACCGCCACCACCGCCGCCCGAGCCGGTGCCGCCTCCCGTGCCGCC